>Ga0194128_10009333_pt1 | contig 12058 bp, 12 predicted proteins | sample TA2KigCa65mmetaG_FD_148650 | JGI IMG/M metagenome (GOLD analysis project Ga0194128, IMG submission 148650) | Freshwater microbial communities from Lake Tanganyika, Tanzania - TA2015037 Kigoma Deep Cast 65m | ecosystem: Environmental > Aquatic > Freshwater > Lake | place: Tanzania: Lake...
ATCGAAACATTGATCGCACGACGCGAACAGTTCGGGCTGTCGTACGTGATCGTCGGTGGCGACGACGTCGAGTCGTTCGCCCCGGTGGTGGCGGCTCTCGCCGGCAAGTAATTGCGCTCTCGCGCGACTGATGCGCGATACGAGAACTTACGGCGTCGGCACGATCGCACGGCGAATCGGGCGATCCCATCCGCGCTGACCCGTCGACTTGGGGCTCGGCCACAATCGCGGCCCCATCTCCACCATGCCGTGATGCGTGTTGTAGTCGCCGAGCAAGTTGAGGAACGGCACGGCGTCGAATGCATCGGCACCACGAACACCAACACCCTTCCACGCGCCGGTGGCGAGCAACTCGAGCGCCACCACCGGGCAGATCGCGGTCTGCCAAAGCACGGCCTGCGCGCCGTATTCGCGCATCGTGGTTTCGTTGTCGGCCACGTGGTACAGATACACCTCACGCGGCTCGCCGTACGATGTGCCCTTCACCCAGGTGCCCGCGCAAGTGCGACCGTGCATGAGGTGGCCGAGTTTCGCTGGGTTCGGCAACACCGCAGCCAGCACGTCGCGCGGGGCCACGCTGGCTTCGCCGACGCGAATCTTCTCGGTGCTGTCGAGACCCAAGTACGCAAAGGTCTTCAGCCAGTCGATGAATTCGGCGCCGAGTGAGTACTTGAACGTCACCCGGTTGCACTCGATCTCGCGCGGGATAAGTAGCACTTCCTCGTGCTCCACGTTCACGCACTCGTAGGCACCGATTCCCGCCGGGAAGTGAAACACTTCAGGCTCGCTGAAGCATTCGGTGGTGAAGAGGCCGCGCGACTTCTCCCACACGATCGGTGGGTTCAAACATTCCTCGATGGTGGTCCAGATGGAAAACGTCGGGGCGAATTCAAAGCCGTCGATCGAAAGGTTCGAACCGTCGCGAACACCGATCTCGTCGATGGTGTCGAAGAGATGGTCGGCGGCATAGCGGGCGAACACGTTGGAGAGCCCGGGTTCCACACCCATGCCCACGAGCGCCAGCAAACCCTTTTCGCGCCACTGCGGGTCGGCGGCCAGCTGGGCAGCGCCGAGCGGTTCCCCGACCTCGGAGTACGGGTTGGTCGGGTGCGGCTTGGACAGGTTCATCGCCATGTCCACGTAGGTGCAGCCGGCCTCGAACGCCGCCTCGAAGATGGGGTCGTTGAGGCGCGGGTCGCAGGCGTTGACGATGATGTCGATCTTGTGTGCTTTCGCCAGGGCCACGATGTCGGCCTTCTTGCTGGCGTCGAGCTTGGCGGCCGCGAACCGGGCCGGGTTGTCGAGGTTCTTCAGCGCGTCGATGCAGCGCTGCTCGTTGATGTCGGCCAGCACGAAGGCGTCAAAGAAGGTGCGGGTTTCGGCGATTGACGCCATGCTTGCCCCGACTCCGCCGGCTCCGACGACGAGAATGCGACTCACGGGTTGGGGTTCCTTACAGACAGCGGATGCGAGGGCATCCGAGGACTCTCAGGCTACCAACGCTCCCCTCGCAGTTCGTGCGCTAGTTCACGAGCTGATACGTGAGCGTTGGTATGCCTTTACTTCTCGCCCGGAAAGCAATAGGTGATGTCACTGAATTTGTCTTTGGCGAATACATACATCAATCGCAACGGTTCGTCACCGACGTTGTATGCAACATGTTCGGCATTCGGCGGAATCCACACTGCGTCGCCTGATGCGATTGGATGCGTCGTTCCGTCAACGAACACTTCACCATTTCCAGAGATGATGTAGTACACCTCTGCCGGCGCATGTGTGTGACCACGCGGAGGTTTGCCAGCGCCAACGGGCACCTCGGCGATGCCGACCACCAATTCCGATGTTGGCATCGTGTCGCCGCCGATCAACTCCCACCACCGCACGCTGCCGCGCATCGCACTGTTCCACTCGTGTTGCGGTACCTCACCAACACGGCGAATGACTGGCTCGGCCACGGTTGCCACCGTAGCGAGCCGACATTGCCACGAGCCAAATTCGAAGCACTTGCGTTCGCCACTACTGTCGGGGCGTGGACCTCAACGGCACTCGCGTACTCGTCACTGGCGCGTCACGCGGCATCGGCGAGGCCATTGCCCGCGAAGCCGCATCGCGCGGGGCGAAGGTGATCGGCGTCGCCCGCAGCGCGACTGCACTCAACGGCGTGATGCAGTCGGTCGGCGGGGTTGCGTTCCCCTGTGACTTGTCGGTGGAGTCTGAGCGAGCTGACCTCGTCGCACGACTCGAGGCGATTCACGGGCCGATTGATCTTGTCATCAACAACGCGGGGGTCGATGACACACGGATGTTCGCCCAAACTTCGGCACTCGACGTGCAACGAGTGATCACGCTCAACCAGATCGTGCCGATTGAACTGATGCGCCAAGCCGTGCCACTCATGCGCTCACGGGGCAAGGGCCACGTGGTGAACATCTCGTCGCTCGCCGCCGCTGGCGGATTTGCCGGCATGACGCTCTACTGCTCGTCGAAGGCCGGGCTCTCCGGGTTTCACCGCGTATTGCGACACGAACTGAAGGGCTCGCCCGTCGGGCTCACCATCGTGGAGATTGGGCCGATCCCCACCGACATGCTCGCCAACGTAAAGGGACTGCGCGCCCCCGAGCAGATGTTCTCGCGCCTCCGTCGCCTGCAACTATTACCCGAGGTGCCGCGTGAGCGCGTGGCGCGGGCGGTGTGCAACGCCGTCGAACGCGGCACCGCCAACGTGTGCCTACCGAAACGGGCGAAAATCTACCCAGTGCTCGTCGGGCTGCCACAGCAGATCGTGAATCTGCTGACCTCAAGCGTCAAGCGCTGACGCACACGAAGACGTCGGGCCCATCGCCGGATAGAACGCGGTGGATTGCGCATCGGTAGCGTGATTTCATGAGTTTGTGCGTCGTTGGCGACTTCGCGTGGGACGTGCTCATCCGCACCAACAATGAGGTGTTGAAAGGCGGCGACTCGTTCGGCGAAGTGATGCTCACCCCCGGCGGTAGTGCTGCAAACGTTGCCGTGTGGGCCCGCCGTTGCGGACTCGACACCCACTTCATCGGCAAAATCGGTCGTGACCGGCTCGGCGACCTCGCCCGCGAAGACCTCGATCATGAGGGCGTAACGCATTATTTCGTCCACACCGACGCCCACCTCACCGGCAGCGTCGCCGTGTTCGTCGACCAGACCGGCGAACGCAGCATGGTGTCGGGGCGTGGTGCCGACTTCTTCTTGTTGCCACAAGAGTTACCCAAATCAATCATCAACCGCACCCGCCATTTGCACCTGACGGCGTGGTCGTTCTTCACCGACCCGCCGCGCACTGCGGCACGACTCGCCGCCGAGATTGCGCGCGCGGGCGGCAACGTGATCTCTTTCGATCCGGCATCATTCCAGATGATCGAGGACATGGGTGTCGCCACCTTCTGGTCGTTCGTGAAGGATCTCGGCATCAATGTGTTTCTCCCCAATTATGAGGAGGGTCGGGCGCTCACCAATCTGCTCGACCCGAGCGATATCGCCACCGCTCTCGCAGACAAGTTGTCGGGGGCCACGATCATCCTTAAGCTCGACGCCGACGGCGCACTCGTGCACCACGATGGGGAGCAAACATCGATTCTTCCCGCCACGAACAACCTGGTGGATGCGACCGGGGCCGGTGACTCGTTCGCTGGCGCCTATCTCGCGCACTTCGCCAAACACGGATCCGTGGTCGAGGCGGCGCGCTTCGCCACGCGAATTGCCGCATGGGTGATCGAGCATCTTGGTGCTCGACCGGCAAGCGACGCTTCGCTCGCCCGCATCATCGCTGCCAACTAGCGGCGCCAAACTGGTACGCCGCCCGACTAGCGGCGTCGCTCCACACACCGCGCACTAGGCGTGCAGGCCGTCGACGGCTTCCTTCACATCCTGTGCATCGTTGTGCGAGTGCGTGAAGCCGAGTCGTCGCTCTTCTTGTACCGTGTCGCTCGATCGAAACGCCACGATGTAGGCGCGTCGCCGTGATGCCGAGGTGTTGCCGCCAGATCCATGCAACACGCCTTCGCAATGCACGGTGATGTCACCGCGCTTGATCTCGACCGGGGTTGTCTTTTCGCCGGGTCGCAGGTCGGTCACCAGAGTGTGGCTTGCTTCGCGATCGCCGTGCAATGGTCGATGCGGCCGCACCGGCTCATGCTGTGTACCGGGCAAGAACTGCATGCATCCGTTGGCGAGGGTGGAGTCGTCGACGGCCAGCCAACACGTCGCGGTGCGACGGTCGGGTGTGTCGATCCAATACGCCTGATCCTGGTGCCACGCGAAGACGGCATCGTCACGAAACGGCTGTTTTGCCAGCAACTGATCGAAGTCGATCACCATGCCGTCGCCGCACAACTGACGCGCAATCGACGCAGCACGGCGCTCGAACAGGTTTCCTTGCAGCGACGGCAGATACTTGCGCGGCAACATCACGTTGACGATGGCGTACGACGTTGGGTCGGTGCCGAACTCCCCTGTGGTCATGTCGTTGAAGTCACGGCCTTCAACGTGAATCTGCCGCCGCAAGAATGCCTCGTAGGCATCGTCGATGACCTTCATCTCCGACTCCGACATCACACCACGCAGATGCACGTAGCCGTCTCGGCGAAAACGTTCAAGTTCCTCCGGTGTCACGACGTATTCGTCGCCGCGACGACGCTCGTCGCCGGTGGTGCTGCCTTCCGACACCATCGTCATGCTCGCTGGTTCTCCCCTGGTGTAACGCCGTCGGGTGGCAATCGCTCTCCGCGCGGCAGTGGAAAGTACTTGTGGTGCCACGCGCCGGTTACTTCGTAGATGGCCGTGCCGCGTTGGCCGTCGCTGGTCGTCACCATCATTTCGTTGAGACCACCGCCAAGCGCGTTCGGCTTGCCAGGGTTGAAGGCGTCGTAACGCTGGGCCCAGCGGCCATGTGCTTCGACGTCGATCGCTCGGCCGTTCTCCAACACGAACGTGACGCGGCCCGCAAGCCCGTGCACGCTTTCCCCGAACCGCTCATATGACACCGGCTTTTGCGTGTCATCGAGCCACGTGAGATCGTGGCGGAATTCGCGAACGCTTATCGGCTCACCACCATCACTCGGCGACAAACATCCGTCAGTGTAGATACGTGCACCATTCGGCAACTCCCAGCACCACACCGCGAGCATGCCCTCCGGGACGTGAATTGCCAGCCACATCCACATCGGGCAGCGGTAGTGCGTGCGAATACCCCAGGAATGATCGCGTTGACCCCACCACTTTTCGATCTTTCGCGTCTCGCCTTTGTGGGTGACCGTGCCGTCATACCATCCGCTTTGAAACATGTGCGACTGATCCCACACCACTTCGTGGCCGGCCTTCATCGTGCCGCGGCGCAGTTGATACGGCTGCACGCGCGCGGTGTAGGTGATGTCCATCGCGAGCGGCACGACGTTCTTCGAGTAGTTGTCGCCATCGACACGCAAGCGCACCTTCTTGCGAGGCTCGAGAATCTCGATGTTTACCGGCCCGACGTTCCAGTCATCATGGTCGCCATTCACGTGCCGTGCGTGCCGCGCGAGTAACGGCGTGCTTCCCCACCGCCCGAGTTGCAGGGAATCCATCTCGTTGCGCGCCGGAAAATTCGCCAGCGTGAGAATGAATACGTCGCCCAACTGGTCGGTCGGGTGCATGATGAAAAAGAGACTCTCGCGCCAGTCGTGATGGTGCAACACCGTGTTGCGGAACGGCTCGGGAATCTGGTGTCCGAACCGCTCGTCGACCGCGTCGTAGCGAGCCATACGTCTAGTTTCGCACAGCGGCGAGCGAGTCGAGGTCAAGGGCGTGCTGCGCGTGACGATTGGCCATCGCGAGAAACATCTCGTCGCCACGGTCGGTTTGCTTCACGATCATCGACGCAATGACAGCCATAACGAAGCCCGCAAAGGTATATCTGCGGTACTCGTTCCACGCATCGTCAAACGACAGCGTGACACCATAGCCACGCAGACCATCCAGCCAACGTTTCACGAGTTCATGTTCGAGGTCACGTCGCAAATCGATGGTAAGGCCTGCGCCAATGAAATACGCAAGGTCGAGTGATCCGCATGCATGCGTGACAGTCTGAAAGTCAACGACACCGACACTGCCATCATCACGGAACAGCAGATTGTCGAGTCTGAAATCACCATGGACCACCGTGCGGTGTGGAAACTGGCGACGGAAGTAGCCATCTGAAATCTTTACGAACTCCGCTCCTAACTCTCGGGCCGCCGGTGAGAGGCGATCGTGATAGCGCTCCGTAAAGCCCGCGTACACCATGTTCATCAGCGCCTGTGTTCCAGCACGATCTGACACTTCGCTGCGATTCAGCCACGGCAACGTCGTGAGAAACGTTGAGTTCCAAAGTGGCCCGTGTAGCCGCACGAGCTCGTCTATACAGGCCCGAGCCTCGTGTGCTGAACAACCAGTGATCTGATTACCTTGTCGACAGGGCGCAAAGTCCTCGAGCAGAAGCAAGAAGTCATCAGTTGCCTCGTCATGTTCAACATAAAAGCATTTCGGTGCACCAACATCCAACGCATCGCGAAGGTCTCGGTAGTACGACGACTCCACCTCGTAGCACCGCGTCAACTTCCCAGTCATGCGACTCTTCTCATCAGCGCTCGGAAACTTTGCAATCATCGTGGCGGGAAGGTCGGATACGCCATCAAATTCCATTCGCAGTCGGCGCGACTCCGACATCTGACCAGTGCCGATTTCTTCGTCACGCACCGACCGCACTCGGGCCGACCCAAGCCGTGATGCGAGAACTGTGTTCAGCCGGTTGACGTCAGGCGTAGACACGAATCAGTAATCCTCTTCGCCGATGTCCTCATTCCAGAGTGTCGGCTCGTCGCGAATGAAATCCTGCATCATCTGGTAACACTCTTCATCATCAAGCACGACGACATCCACACCATGACTGCGGAGCAGGTCTTCAGCCCCCATGAAGGTTCGATTCTCGCCGATGACTACTCGCTTGAACTTATATAGCAACATCGCGCCAGTACACATGTGACACGGACTTAAAGTCGTATACATCGTGGCTCGCTGGTACACGGTGGCTGGCTGTCGACCAGCATTCTCGAGAGCGTTTGTTTCACCATGGTGGATCGCTGAGCCGTGTTGAACTCGCCGATTGTGGCCGCTGGCCAGCACCTTGCCGTCAACGACAATTGCCGCACCGATCGGGATCCCGCCCTCTGACCGGCCCTTTCTCGCTTCGGCTATCGCGACGGCGAGAAAGTAATTGTCGTGCGCTGCTGCTGGCATGTCACCCTCCTAGAGGCGTCGATATGGCTTGAGATACGAACCCGGATACGGCACGTTGCGCCCCGATACTGCGAGACCAACGATGACGGCAAGAAACGGCAAGGCGAGCAATAATTCGAACGGTACGTCAGCGAATGCTGGAACGAGTCTCAGTTGCAATTGACCCGCATTCACAAGTGAGAAGATTGCTGCCCCGACGATGCACCGACCGACATTCCAACGTCCGAAGATGACAAGCGCGAGCGCCACCCAGCCTCTGCCGTTGATGATGTTGATCGTGAATTGGCCGACGTACGCGAGTGTTATGAACGCACCCGCCAACGACATGAACACTGTGCCGAGCATTATTGCCTGATACCTCGTGCGGGAGACCTGTATGCCGGCGACATCCGCTGCCTCAGGGTTTTCGCCCACTGCGCGAACCCTCAAGCCAAAACCTGAACGCCAGATGATCCACCACACCAGAGGTGCGCCCACGAACAATGCGACATATGTGAAGACGTATTGGTCAAAGATTGGGCCGCCGATGCCAATCGACTTCCACGGGTCTACCCGTACTTGACCACCGTCGGAGGTGAACAGAATTCGATTCACCGTGTTCGAGATACTGATGAGAAACAGCGTCAACCCCAGGCCCGCAACGTGCTGGTTGACGCCGAGAGTGACAGTGAGGAATGCAAGGATGACACCCGCGATGAGTCCGGTCGCAACCGCGACGATGAGCCCCATCCAGAGGCTGCCGGTGTACGATGCCGCAGCAATCCCGGAAAACGCACTCGAGTACATGATGCCTTCGATACCGAGATTCAGCACTCCCGAGCGCTCGGTGATTATCTCGCCGAGTGCTGCGAGCAGCAGCGGAGTGCCGATACGCAGCGTGGCCGCGACGAGGTCGACGATGACGTCGATCATGCTTCGCGTCGCTTCCACACAATTTTATACTTTTGAATCACTAGCGCGGCGACGACAGTGATGAGCAATACTGATCGCACCACTTCCCCCATGGTGGAGGGAATGGAGAGCGCACGACTCGCCGAAAACGAGCCAACATTGATGATGCCGAGTATCAGTGCCACAACCAACGACCCAATGAAGCTCAGTGCCGCGAGCGTCGCAACGATGACCCCTGTGTAACCGAATCCTGACGAGATACCGATGGTCAACTGGTGTGCGACTCCCGCAATCTCGCTCGCGCCGCCCATACCAGCGATTCCACCGCTCACCAATGCGGTTGTTAGCAGCGTGCGCTCGACGTGAAGACCAGCGATACGAGCTGCACCCGGTGAAAGACCAACGGCGCGAAGCCTGAGGCCACCAGTCATCTGACCGATGAACCACCAACAGCCCAGCGTCACGAACACGCCAACAACCAAGCCCAAGTGCACGCGTGTGTCGGGCCACACCACTGGCATCATTGCTGACTCTGCGATTACGTCGCTGTCCGGGAAGCCCGTCTCACTGTTACGCCACGGACCGTTGAGCAAACCTGTGATTACCAGCAAGGCAACCGGGTTCAATAACAGCGTGGTGACAACTTCGTCAATTCCCAAGCGGGCGCGCAACAGTGCAGGCACCGTCGCCCACGCAGCGCCGAACGTCGCACCGGCGAGGAGAATCCCAGGTGCCGCGATCGCTGGCGGTAGACCCTCGGCGTGCAGCCCGAACCACGTCGCACCGACAGTGCCCGCCAGCAATTGTCCCTCAGCCCCAATGTTCCAGTAACCCGCACGAAACGCGATCGCCACTGACGCACCGGTGAAAACGAGCGGTGTTGCGGACAAGATCGACTCGGTGAAACCAAACTTTGACTGCAACGGGTTGATGAACATGTACCGGAATGCTGCGATCGGGTTGCCTCCAGACCAACGAATCAGCGCCGCTGTGATGACGAAGGTGGTAACGGCAGCGAGTGAGACCAGCAGCGGCCCACGCCACCACGGGTTGCCGGCACGCAACACAAAACGCGGCTTCATCACGAGACCCCTGCCATCATCTCGCCGAGTCTCTCCCGTGTCAGTCCGTGAGCGTGCACGATTCCCACGACGCGACCCCTGTACATGACTGCGACTCGGTCAGCGAGCTCGAGCACCTCGTCAAGGTCCTCACTCACCAGCACAACTGCAGTGCCCTTGTCCCTGGCTGCGGCGATGAGCGACCGCACGTAACGAGTCGACACCACATCGAGACCGCGTGTAGGTTGCGAAACAATTACGGCTTTTGGTGACCGACTAAACAATCTGGCGAGTAGTACCTTCTGCATGTTGCCACCCGACAAAGTTCCGAGATGCTGGTCGGGTGTCGCTTTGATCTCGAACTCCCTGATTGCAGTCTCGCAACGTTGCGCCATCGCACCGCGGTCGAGATGACCCAGCCGGGTGACGGTCTGCAATTGGTCGAGCACGAGGTTCTCCACCACTGGTAGATGTTGCACGGCCGAGGCGTGCCGGTCCTCGCCCAACATTCCTACGCCAGCCCTGTACAACATTGACGGGGTTACGTCTCCCAATACCGAGCCCGCCACTTCTAAATTGCCGGAGTCGGCACGAAGAATTCCCGAGAGAACGCCGACGAGTTCCGACTGACCGTTTCCAGACACTCCAGCGACCCCAAGAATCTCACCTTCGCGAACTTCCAAGGACACATCGTCGAGCCCTCCAATCACACGCTTGATTGAGATGCCGCGCAAGGCGAGCACGACTGCTGCCCGTTCTTTGGCTACAGCGATGGTCCGCACGACAGGTTCCGTGCCGTCGCCACCCACCATCAGGGCGACGAGCTGTTTGGGGGTCATGCCCTCGGCGGCGGTCGACGCCACGACCGACCCGCGGCGCAGTACCGACACTCGGTTCGCGACGCGCTCGATCTCTTTCATCTTGTGGCTGATGAGCACGATCGACATTGACTCCTGGTCACGCAGGCGCGCGATGACTCCCAGTAGCGAATCGACATCCTTGGGACCGAGCACTGCGGTCGGCTCGTCGAGAATCAGATACTTGCAGCCGGCTGCGAGGGCTTTCAGGATCTCCACTCGCTGCTGCAAAGCGACAGGCAGTTCTGCAACCACGGCATCGGCAGGGGCTTCAAGGCCATAACGCGCAGCCGCGCCCTCGACCGTACGACGAGCTTCCGCTAAGTTGACTCGCACGAGGCCCGCTTCGGCGAGCGCCAAATTCTCTGCGACAGTCATGGTTTTAACAAGTGAAAAATGCTGTGTGACCATGCCGATTCCAGCGGCACGAGCGTCGCGTGGCGACGCAATCACCGTGGCGATTCCGTTTACTTCGATGCTTCCGGAGTCGGGTTGCGTGAGCCCGAACAACGTCTTCATCAGGGTGGTCTTGCCAGCGCCGTTCTCGCCGAGTAGGGCGTGCACCTCGCCTGGCTTCAATTCGAGCGTCACTCCATTAAGAGCGACGGTGGCTCCGTATGCCTTTTGAATCGACTTGAGACAAATGGAAGGGGTGGTGCTCCTTGTCAAAGCCCCACCCCAACCTTTGAAGATATGTCAGTGATTACTTGTTGACGATCGAACCTGCCGGAATGGCCTCATTCACGTCGACGCGGAAGACTCCCGACTTGATCGAAGCCAAGGCGTCCTCCGCCTTTTTGACGAGGTCGCTGGGCAGGCCACCCTTCACTCCCTTGTTGATCTCCGCAAGCGACGAGCCGCCTTTGGCGAACATCGAGAAGTCCTTCAAGTCTTGCGCGGTATATGAGCCAGCGTTCACCTGGTTGATGATGTACTGCACGGTCGGGCGCATGTTCCAGACGTTCGATGTCACGACGTAATCGGGGGCAATCGCTTTCTGGTCCATTTGGTTACCGAAAGCAAGCAGACCCTTCTCAGCGGCCGTCTCGATTACACCGGCACGCTCCGCGAACATGACGTCGGCACCTGCTGCGATTTGCGCGAGTGCGGCATCTTTGGCAGCGGCTGGGTCGAACCACGACGAAATGAAGGCAACCTTCACCTCAACTGCTGGATTTGACAACTGAGCACCAGCGATGAACGCATTGACGATGCGATTCACTTCCGGCACGGGATATCCGCCCACGACACCAATCTTGTTCGACTTGGTAAGACCGCCAGCGAGAATGCCCGAGACGTATGCCGGCTCGTGAATCCAGTTGTCGAAGACGGAGAAGTTCGGCTCGGCTGGACCGCCGCCTGAACCCATCACGAAAGCGATGTCTGGGTAGTCAAGTGCCACTTTGCGAGCTGCCTCTTCGTTGCCGAACGAGTCGCCGAAGATAATGTCGGGCTTGTCTTCTTCCGCGATCTGGCGCGCGGTGCGCTCAAAATCACCCGACGCATACCCGATCTTGTCGATGTATTTATATGTAATCTGCCCAGCAGCTTCGGCCTCGAGTAGTGCTTCGTGGATAACGCCGTCCCATGGTTCTTCGATCGCCGATGAGTAAGCGGCAACGACGTCGAGGACGTCGGAGTCGCCGGACTCACTTTCATCTCCCGTGTTGCCACCGCAGGCAGAGAGCACGAACGCTGCCGCTGCCACGATGGCGATTAAACGGGCATGTGGTGATTTCTTCATGACCTATACCCCCTTGTTGTCAGATATTCGCAAGGTACCACATGCCCTCTAGGGGTTCGCAAGTCACGGGGTCGCAGGCGCAGGGGTCTTGGTTTACACCGTTTCGGGTTCGCGAGACAAACGGGCAGCGACGCGCGCGATCTTCTCCACTCTGGCAACGAGATCTTCTTGGGCCTGCTTGGCCTCGGGAGTGAGCCCGGATACTTCCTTCACCTTCCAGT
>Ga0194128_10009345_pt1 | contig 12042 bp, 11 predicted proteins | sample TA2KigCa65mmetaG_FD_148650 | JGI IMG/M metagenome (GOLD analysis project Ga0194128, IMG submission 148650) | Freshwater microbial communities from Lake Tanganyika, Tanzania - TA2015037 Kigoma Deep Cast 65m | ecosystem: Environmental > Aquatic > Freshwater > Lake | place: Tanzania: Lake...
CGCGACGTTCTGGACAAGGTCGGCGGGCTCGACGCGCTCAAGGACCATGTCGCCGACGACTACATGTTGGGCGAGCTGGTGAAACAGGCGGGCCATGACATCGCGATCGCCCCCACGATGATCGACAATGTCGTGTGCGAGGCCGATCTCGCCACACTGTTCCGTCACGAGCTGCGCTGGGCGCGCACATTGCGTGCGGTACGCCCGCTGCTCTACCCCTTGACGCTGATCACCGATGCGCTGCCATTGTCGTTAATCGCATTCGTGGCGAGCGCGCTTGCCGCAGAGGCGGGCCTTCTCTTCCTCGCGGCCGGCATCCTGCGCGTGTTGCATCACAGCGTGGTGAGCTGGCGCTTCGGCGGCGATGCACCCTATCGCCCCTGGCTCATTCCCTATCGGGACCTGATCACCATGGCGGTTCGGCTCGCGAGCCTGGGCGGCAAAGGTATTCTCTGGCGCGGCCACCGCTTTACGCTCAAGCCGAGCGGGCAGATGATGGCGCTCGACTAGCCGGCTCGGCGTTCACCGGGCCCCGGCACCGACCCTGAGAGCCTCCCGCCCCGACCACCATGGACGACGCCGACCGCACTGAATCACCGGCAGCCTTGCCCGGGAGGGGCCGTCGGCGCGTGACGCTCAGCCGGCTCTGGACCCTGCTTTTCCTGCTGCTCGGCTTCGGCCTCATGGCCGGGCTCTTTGTGTTTCAGGATGTTGGCGAGATCGCCAATGCGATCGGCCGCGCCGGCTGGGGCATCGCCGCGGTCACGCTGTTTCATCTTATTCCGGTTGGGCTCGACGCCGCCGGCCTCGGCGCCGTCATTCCGCGCGAGCAGCGGCCGAGCCATGCGAGGCTCTTCGGCATCCAGTGGATCACCGAGGCGATCAATCAATTGTTGCCCGTCGCCCAGATTGGCGGCGAGTTCATCAAGACGCGACTCCTGGTGATCGCCCGCGTGCCGGCGCTGCAGGCGGGCGCGTCGGTGGTCGTGAACCTGACGCTTGGAATCCTCACCCAAGCGATTTTCGCCGTGATCGGCGTGGTCATCCTCATTCTGCAATACGGCCGGAACGGCGATGCGACCGTTCACGCCGCGATCGGCGCGGGAATCATCCTCGCGAGCGTCGCCGTCTTCTATTTGGCGCAGCGCATCGGCCTGTTCAGCCTGATTGCTCGCTTCGTCAAGGCGCTGACCAGGGGCCGCGAATGGCTGGCGCTGGTTGGCGGCGCCGGCGAGCTCGATGCGATGGTGGCCAAGGTCTATCGCCATCGACGCGCCATTCTCCGCAGCATCGGCTTCCAGCTTGTGTCCTGGCTCATCGGCACCGGCGAGGTGCTGCTCGCGCTGCATTTCATGGGCCACGACGTGAGCCTTTTGGATGCCTTGATGATCGAGGCGCTGGGCCAGGCCGTGCGCTCGGCCGCCTTTCTGGTGCCGGGCTCGCTTGGCGTGCAGGAGGGCGGCTATGTGCTGCTCGGCACCGCGATCGGTTTGTCGCCCGAGACCGCGCTCGCGCTTTCGCTGATCAAGCGCGTGCGCGAGCTGGCGCTCGGCCTGCCGGGCCTGGTCGCCTGGCAGGTGGTCGAGGGCCGGCGCTGGTTCATGTTGCGGCGCTGAAGCACCTCGGCTGTTTCGCTCCCCCGCACCGATGCTTTAGCATCGGTCAGCCAACCGGAGGTCCAGCGCGTGAGCCACCCGAGATTTGCCGATATCGGCGCCTGCGTTTTCGACGCCTATGGCACGCTGTTCGATTTCGGCACCGCGGCGGCCAAGCATCGCACCGAGCTCGGCGACAAGGCCGATCAACTGACCCAGCTGTGGCGCACCAAGCAGCTCGAATACACGTGGCTGCGCAGCCTGATGGGCGCCTATACCGATTTCTGGGTGGTGACGCGCGACGGGCTCGACTATGCGCTCGCCGCCCTCGGCCTCGACAAGCCGGGCCTGGGCGATCGCCTGATGAGCGCCTATCTCGCGCTCGGCGCGTACCCCGAGGTACCCGCCATGCTGAAGGCGCTGAAGGCGGCCGGACAGCGCACCGCGATCCTCTCAAACGGTGAGCCCGCGATGCTGGCGGCGGCCGTGCGCAATGCCGGCCTTGAGAGCCTGATCGACGAGGTGCTCTCGGTCGATTCGCTCGGCATCTACAAGCCGCACCGCTCGGTCTATCAGCTGGCGGTCGATCGCCTCGGTGTGCCGGCGCGGCGCATCAGCTTCCATTCCTCGAACGCCTGGGACGCCGCAGGGGCGGCACATTTCGGCTTTCGGGTCGCCTGGATCAACCGCTTCGGCCAGAAACCTGAGCGCCTGCCGGGTGCGCCCGATGCCGAGCTCCGCTCGCTCGCCGAACTGCCGGCGCTGCTGGGCCTCAGCTGAGACGCCATGTTGCGTCGCGCAATCCGATTCGTCGCGCTCGTGCTGCTCGGCGCAGTTGTCGGCGCACCGTCATTTGCCGATGACGCTGTGCCGGCCGCGCAGGATCCCTTTGCGGAGGTGCTCAAGGTGGTCGTGCCGCTGGCAGAGGCCGGCGATGCGGACGCCCAGTTCAAGCTGGGCGAGATGTACGATCGGGGTGAGGGCCTGCCGATCGACCCGCCCAAGGCCGCCGAGTGGTTCCGCCGCGCGGCGCAACAGGGCCACCGCGACGCCCAGCACGCCCTCGCGACCTATTATGAAATCGGCAAGGGCGTGCCCAAGGATCTGAGCTTTGCGCTCGCCTGGTATCAGGCAGCGGCCGACCAGGGCGACCCGCGGGCGCTGCGCAATCTCGGCACCTTCTATCTCGAGGGCAAAGGTGTGCCGCGGGACTATGAGCGCGCGGCGGCTTTGTTTCAGCAAGCCGCCGACAAGGGCAATCTGAGGGCGCTGAAGAATCTCGGCTATATGTATTATTTCGGCGCCGGCGTTCCGAAGGACGCGGAGAAAGCGCAAGAGCTGTTTCGCCAATCGGCCGCCGGCGATGAGGCCAGCGCACAGTTCGCCCTCGGCTCACTCTATTATATGGGCGAAGAGGTGCCGCGCGATTTCGCGCGCGCGCTCGAGCTGTTCAAGCGCTCGGCCGACCAGGGCTATGCCAAGAGCCAGATGCTGCTCGCGCGCATGTACGCGCGTGGCGAGGGCACGACGCGAGACCTGACAGAAGCCTGGTTCTGGTTGCTCCTGGCGGAGCCCCAGGAGCCGACCCTGGCGCGCTTCTATATGAAGGAGTTCGAGGCGGAGCTGAGTGACGAGGCCCGGCGTTTGGCCGAGGTGCGGGCGGCCGGATGGATGCCACGCGACTGAGCCCCGGATACGCTGTGTGAAGGACTGGCTCTACCGCTTTCATTCCGTCGCCGTGCCCGAGCCGAGGGCCAAACTCGGCCTCTCGCTCTATGGCGCCTTCGGCGCGGCGCTTGCGGTGCTGGTGGTCGGCGCGATCGGCAGCCTGTCGGACGCGCCGCTGCTGATTGCCCCGCTCGGCGCGACGGCCCTTCTCCTCTTCGCCGTGCCTGACAGCCTGATGTCGCAGCCGCGTAGCGTGCTGGTTGGTCACCTCGTCGCGGTCGTGGCCGGCATCATCCTCGCTCGCCTGATCGGCCCGGGCTGGCTCGCCGCCGCGCCCGCGGTGTTCGTCTCGATCACGCTGATGATAGGGCTGCAATCGCTGCACGCCCCGGCCGGCGCGACCGCCGTGTTGACCGCGCTCGAGCCGCACGAATGGTCGTTCATCGGCCTGCCCGTGATGGCCGGGGCGGCGGCGATGCTCGTGCTCGCGCTCATCCTGCACGCCTTCGTGCCGGGGCGGCGCTATCCGGCACGCTGGTACTGAGATCACCCGAACAAGAAGGAGAGGCAGATGGCAGGCTATGTGATTGCCGAGGTCGAGGTCACCGACCCGGTGCTGTTCGAGCAATATCGCGCGGGCGTGCCGGCCACGGTCGCGGCCCATGGCGGGCGCTATGTCGTGCGCGGCGGCGCGGTCACCCGCGTCGAGGGGGATTGGAACCCGAAGCGCCTGATCATCCTCGAGTTCCCAAGCGTCGCCGTCGCCAAGGCCTGGCACGACGGACCGGCCTATGCGCCGCTCCTGGCCATGCGCGAGCGCTCGGCGCGCTCGAAGGTGATCATCGTCGAGGGCTATACGCCCTAGATTCTCACTTCGGCCCGGCCACCACGCCGGCATCGTGCAGCCGGCCGATCGCGCCTGAATCGAGGCCGAGCACGCTCGAGAGGATCTCATCGGTATGCTGGCCGAGCCGGGGCGCCGGCGCCGGCGGCAGCCTCGGGCTCGCGCCGAAATCGAGCGGCGAGCCCGGCACCCGGTAGCGACCGACACCCGGCTGCTCAATCTCCGCGATCATCTTATTGGCGGTGGTGAACCTCGTATCGTCGCGCACCAACTCGGTGAAGCGCTGATAGGGCCCGAACAGAATGCCGGCGCGAGCGAGCACGCCGGCGATCTCGTTATAAGGCCGGGCCGCGAACCAGGGCTCGAACAGCGCGGCCAGGGCCTCTCGCGCCGACCAGCGATCGCCGTCCTTTCTGAGATCGAGGCCGCGTGAGGCTTCGAGGGCCTTCATCTGGCCTTCCTGCCCGGTCGCCTTGGCCAGGTCCATCATCTGGCGCGCGGTCACGATCGGCACCATGATCCGCCGGCCATCGCTGGTCGGGAAATCGCGCCCGAAGGTGCCGTAGATCGAGTTGCCGAGGCGCTCGCGATCGGTGCCGTTGATCTCGGCCTCGGCGGTGTAGCCAAGCGCCGCGGTGAGCGCCGCCCCGACATTGAACAGGCTGAGCGTGATCTGCTGACCCTCGCCTGTGAGACGGCGGTGACGATCGGCGGTGAGGAGCCCGATCGCGGCGTGCAGCCCGCAGGTGAGATCCCAGGCCGGCAGCACGTTGTTGACCGGGCCGATCGCGGATTCAGGGCCGGTGACGAAGGGAAATCCCACCGCGGCATTGACCGTGTAATCGACCGCCGTGCTGCCGTCAGGGTTGCCTTGGATCAAGAGCATGATCACGTCGGCGCGCTTGGCCTTGAGCGTTTCGTAGTCGAGCCCGTCGCGCACCGGCAGATTGGTCAGGTAGAAGCCGGCGTTCGGCCCGGGCGCCGCGATCAGCGCGGCCACGAGCTCGCGCCCACGCGGGTCCGCCAGGTTTACGGCAAGTGAGCGCTTGCCCTTGTTGAGCCCGGCCCAATAGAGGCTCTCGCCCTTGGCGGTGACCGGCCAGCGATTGGCATCGACCCCGCCGCCGATGGGATCGAAGCGGATGACGTCGGCGCCGAGCTGGGCCAGCGTCATGCCGCACACCGGCGCCGCCACGAACGCCGAGCTCTCGACCACCCTGATGCCGGAAAGCATGCCTGACATTTTCTTTTCGATTGCCCCTTTCGCTCGAACGCAAACGCGTTATCTATTGTCGCCCGAGAGGCCCGAGTCGAGTCTCTCGCTGGACGAGCCAGAAGGAGCTCGCGTCCAACCCCTCGATGATCCGCGCCGCATGCGTTAGCGACATCCCGGCCCTTCGCCGCATCGAGGATGACTCCTTCGCGGCCGATCGGCTGACGCGTCGGAACTTTCACCATTTGTTGACCAAGGGCAAGGTCAGCTGTCTGGTCCATGAGGAGGGCGGCCAGATCGGCGGCTATGCGCTTCTCCTGTTTCGCGCGCGGGTGCCGATCGCGCGCCTCTATTCCTTCGCCGTTTTACCCCGAGAGCGCGGCAATGGCATCGGTCGGGCGCTGCTCGACGCCTGTGAGCGCGAGGCACTCGGCCGTAACCTGACGCGCCTTCGGCTCGAGGTGCGGCCAGACAACGAAGCGGCGCTCCGGATGTATCGGGCGGCCGGTTTTCACGAAATCGAAACGGTCGCCGACTACTACGAGGACCATGCCGACGCGCTCCGCATGGAGAAGGCCCTCGGCGCCGTCAATCCAGGGAAGGGCGGCGCCCCGGTGACTCGCGCCGGCCGCGCCCGCTCGCCCGCCAAGTCTCCGCTCACGTCGCGCCGACGGCTGCCAGGCCGCGACGCACTCGAGGCACGCAAGCCGCGCCTCGCCAGCCCATAACACGGGGTGCCATGCACGTCGTTGTCATCGACCGCAAGATTCAGCTGCCCATCTCCTACCGAAACTGGACCGCGATTCGCGATCGCGACTTCATCACCAAGCCAGAGCAGTTCCAGCCTCGCCGCGACAAGGTGGTGAACCTGTGCGCGGATTATAGCTATTTGGGCTATGGCTATTATTGTTCGCTCCTGGCCGAGGCGCGGAAGCTGAAGGTGATCCCCTCGGTGCGCACGCTCCTTGAGCTGCGCGACCGCTCGATCTACCGCCACGCGCTGCCCGAGCTCGACGAGGCGCTGCGCCAGCGCATGAAGAAGATCGAGGCGCCGACGCTCTCGCGCTTCGCCCTCGATGTCTATTTCGGGCGGCCGGACGACGATCGCTTCGGTGAGTTCGCCCGCAAGGTGTTCGACCGGTTTCGCTGCCCGATTCTCCGGGTCGAGGTTTCCGCCGAGGGGCGCTGGCACATCGCGCGCATCCGCCCGCTTTCCTTCGGCGAGCTCAGCCTGGAGCAGCAGGATCGCTTCCGCGCGGCGCTCGACGACTACACGCGCGCCACCTGGCGCATCCCGAAAACGACCGTGGTGCCGAAATACACCCTCGCCATGCTCCACGATCCGAGCGAGAGCATGCCGCCGTCCTCGCCCCGGACGCTGCAGAAGTTCATCCGGGTCGGCGAGCAGATGGGCGTCAAGGTCGAGCTGATCGAGCGCAAGGATTATGCCGAACTCGCGGAATATGACGCGCTCTTCATTCGCGCCACCACGGCGATCGATCACCACACCTTCCGCTTCGCCCGAAAGGCCGAGTCAGAAGGCATGCCGGTGATCGACGATCCGACCTCGATCCTGCGCTGCTGCAACAAGGTGTATCTGGCCGAGCTGTGCAAGGCGAACCGCGTGCCGATCCCGCGCACGCTCATCATCGACCGGGGCACGGTCGAATCGGTCGAGCGCGAGATCGGCTACCCCGCGGTGCTCAAGATTCCGGATGGCTCGTTCTCGCGTGGCGTGGTCAAGGTCGAGAATCGCGAGCAATTGTTATTGCGCGCGGGACTCCTGCTGAAAGAGTCGGACGTCATCCTCGCGCAGCAGTACCTTTACACCGCGTTCGACTGGCGTGTCGGCGTGCTGCGCGGCGAGCCACTCTATGTCTGCCAGTACATGATGTCGCGCGGCCACTGGCAGATCGTGAAACACGGCGATGACGGCCGCTTCGAGGAAGGCAGCGCCACCACCTTCGCGGTGCACGAGGCGCCGCAGGCCGTGGTTCAGCTCGCCGTGCGCGTGGCCAATCTGATCGGCGACGGCTTCTACGGCGTCGACATCAAGGAAACCGCGAACGGCCTCTACGTCATCGAGGTCAACGACAATCCGAGCATCGACACCGGCTATGAAGACCGCGTCCTCAAGGACGAGCTCTATCGCCGGATCATCCAGGAGTTCATCCGCCGGCTCGAGGGCCGCCAGCTGGTCGAACGCCCGGCCCGGGTCGCGCTTGTCGCGAGCTGAGCCTAAGCCCGTTTGATGGCCGGGCCCGGCGGGCGCTTTGCGCGCACGGTCATCGACCATCGCTGGGTGGTGATCGGGCTCTGGGTCGTCATTCTCGCCTGCCTGATTCCGTTCTCGGCCCAGATCGAATCAAAGCTCCAGTCGGCCGCCCGCATCGAAGGCAGCGAATCGGCGCGCGTCGCCGACCTGCTCGAGCACAAGTTCCAATCGCCCTTCGCCGACACCGCCGTTCTCATCACCTCCGGCCTGCCGGCACCTGAATCTGCCGAGGGGCGCGCGGCGCTCGAAACCATTGTTGGCGCCGTGCGAGAGGAACCGGACGTTGTCGCCGTCGCCTCCTATCTCGACTCGCCCGACCCGTTTTTCGCGGCCGGTGCGGTCGGGATCGTGCTGGTCGGCATCGACCCCAACACGATTCCGGTCGATACCCTGATTCCGGCCCTCAGGGGGCGGACCACCGCCCTGTTGCCGAGCTTGCGCTCCAGCCACAAGGAGGCCGGGCTGCTCTGGACCGGGCCTGACGCGCTCAACATCGACCTGCGCGTCGTCGGCACAGACGAGGCACGCACCGCCGAGATGCGCGTCGTGCCGCTCACCTTTGCGCTGTTGCTCCTGGTTTTTGGCGGGCTCATCGCCGCCGGCCTGCCCGTGCTCTCGGGCGTGATCACGCTGCCGATCGCACTTGGCATCGCCGTGCTGCTGACCGCGGTGATGCCGATCTCGGTGCTGCTGATCAATGTCGTCACCATGATCGGGCTTGGCCTTAGCATCGACTATGCGCTGCTGATGGTGAGCCGCTATCGCGACACGATTCGGGCGGGCGCCGACCGCGTGGAGGCGGCGAAGCTTGCCATTCAGGGCTCAGGCGCGACGGTTGCGACCTCGGGCCTCGCGGTCGCGGTCGGCTTTGCCGCCATGCTGGTCATGCCGATTACCGAGTTGCGCTCGGTGGCGCTTGGCGGTCTGCTCGCCTCGGTGGTCGCCGTGCTCGTGGCAACGACTCTCGTTCCCGCATTGCTCGCGATCGTGGGGCCCTGGGTCGATCGCTTTCGTCTGCCATTCTTGAAACGACGCCAAGGCGAGGGCCGCTGGTGGCGGCGCTGGGCCGAGTTCGTGGTGCGCAGACCAAAAACAGTGCTCGTACTCTCGGCCGCGCCACTGATCGCGCTTGCCGTTCACAGCGCGACGCTCAGCCTGAATTTTCCGCGGGGCAGCTGGCTGCCTGAGAGTGCCGAGTCGATCGAGGCGGCGGAGCTCTTGAAACAGGCCGGGCGCGACGGGCTGATCGCCGCGACGCCGGTCGTGCTCGAGCTGCCAGAGGGTGCCGACATTCGCAGTGACGCCGGCTGGTCCGCGATGGAGCGGCTGGCACAGCATCTCGCCAGCGATCCCCGCATCGAGCGGGTGCGCACGATCGCGGCGCCGCTCGGCGGCGCGAATTTCGGCCGGATTGCGCTCGATGCGGCACCCGACGCAGTGAAGCGAAGCTTCGTCAGCCCGGACGGGCAAACCGTCCTGCTGACCGCCATCCCCAGGCAATTCAGCGATCAACAAACGATCACTGATTTCGCCAAGGACTTGCGGGTCAAGGCGGCGCCCGAGCTCACCGGCCTCGAGGGCACCGAGGTGCTGGTCGGTGGCCTGCCTGCGTTCAATGCCGAATATCAGGATATCGTGCGCACCTGGATGCTGCCGATAATCGGGCTCGTCGCCATCGGCACCTTCCTCGTGCTGGTCTGGCGCTACCGCGCGATCCTGGTTCCGGCCAAGGCGGTGGCGCTTAACCTGCTATCCGTTGCCGCCACCTTCGGCGCCGTCGTCTTCGTGTTTCAGGACGGCTATGACGCCGGGGTCTTCGGCATGGCGAGCGCCGGCGGCGGGGTGTTCCCGATCGTGCCGATTCTGGTCTTCTGCATGATCTTCGGCCTCAGCATCGACTATGAGATCTTCCTGGTCGGCCGCTTCTCCGAGCTGCGTAAATCGGGGCTCGATGACAAGACGGCCCTGGTCGAGGCCCTGACCCGCACCGGGCGCATCATCACGAGCGCCGCCGTGATCATGATGATCGTCTTTGCCGCCTTCATGCTGAGCGACTTCCTGCTGATACGCATTCTCGGCTTCGCGCTCACGCTGGCCGTGCTGCTCGATGCGACCATCGTGCGTCTCGGCCTCGGCCCGGCGCTGCTGCGCCTCGCCGGCCGCTGGAACTGGTGGCCCAGTCGCTGACGCTGTTGCTCGCCTCGCCCCTCGCCTATCATCAGTCGCGGTTGGTGTGCGCCGAAGGCGAGGGTGAGCTCATGAGCACAAATGACGCGGTGCTGATTGCGAACGAGGCGTTCTACGCGGCGTTCCGGGCGCGCGACATGAAGGCGATGGAGGCGGTTTGGGCGGAGGAAGCGGCCGTGACCTGCATCCACCCGGGCTGGAACGCGATCGAAGGCCGCGCCGAGGTGATGGAAAGCTGGGCCGGGATCCTGAAGAACCCGAACGCACCCAAGATCCGCTGCCACGCGCCGAGCGCGCAGGTCCATGGCAGCGCCGCGCTCGTGGTGTGTTACGAGGTCCTGGACGGCGGCGTGCTGATCGCGACCAACGCATTCATCCGCGAGGCAGCGGGCTGGCGCATGGTGCATCACCATGCCGGCCCGGCCAACGCGATGCCGCCGAACCCGGCGACCTCGTCACAAATTCACTGAGCGCGCTCAGACCGAATCGCGCACCACGGCGAAGGTTTCGTTGGTGAACCAGAGACCGCCATGGCGGCGCAGCACGTCTTGCGTGGCCTCGAGGAAGCCGCCCTGGCTCAGCACCGGCAGCAGCCGCGCGTCTTCGATCTGGGCGACGTAGACTGCCGCGTTCCACGCCGCCATCAGGGTTGAGGTGCCGATGCTCTCGCTCACCTCGCTCGGCAATGTGTGAAGGCTATAGCGGAACAGCGAGCGCGAATCCGGAAACGGCAGACAGCGCAGTTTCGGCCGCTCCGCCTTCAACGCGTTGTTGAGCACCTTGATGAGCGCCTGGCGCGGCGTGGCGAAGGGCTGCTCCTTCGGCCAGATCTCGTGGATGATTTCCATGCCTGGGTCGCGGCCGGTTGACTGCACGACAACCATGCGCCCATTGGGTGCGAGCGCGCGCGCCAGGGGCGCCAGCACATTGCGCACCTTGGTCTCGGCCGAGACCCGCGCCTGATAGGGCTGCGAGGCCAGGACGAGGTCATAGAAACCCTCGGTCAACCCTGGCCGCGGGATGATGCGGTCGAGCGAGAACTCGTGATCGCGCCGATAGATCACCGCGACCGACGGCCGCTCATAGATAGGGTTGCCGGATTTTGGGCTCATGGTGATGCGCCAACCCTCGCTCAGGATCGGTTGCAGCTTGCGCCTGATCTGCAAGTCAAAGTCGTGCGTCGTGCTGCCATCGAGCGCGAAAACGTGCCAGTTGAGCCGTGCGAGCGCCTCGGGACTGCGCGGCATGAGGCGCGGCGCTTCGCCGTAGAACATGTTGGTTGCGACGAACACCATGTGCGGGTGCTCGTGAAATCGGTCCGGCAGTTTCTCGATCGAGAGCCTGACATCCTCGAGGCTGATCTCCTTTCCCACCACCAGGAAAGGCACGGTTGGAAAACGCTGATGCATGGCGCGGAGCACGCGGGTCAGCACCGTGCCATCGCCCATGCCGGCATCGAACACGCGCAGCGCCGGCGGCCGCGGGATCAGATGCGGCAGTTCCTCGCTGATGCGCGCCGCGACCTCCCACTTCTCGCTGCACGTGGTCACGAACATCAGGTATTTTTCGCGGTTGTCGTAGAACCGGAAGGGCAGCTTCTGTCGGGCGCTCTCGGCCACGGTCGGGCTCCTGATCTGGGCTGAGTGGGCGGCGCAAAGCCGCCTGATGTCGCGGCATCATAGGGCCCCGTGGTTCCGCCCGCGAGTAGTGACCGCCTAGTGAGCGAGGAGCGCGCAGCACGATGAATGACACGACGCCACGGGGCGGATATCGCACCACGGGCAGGCTTGAGTCGGTGCTGCGCCAGGGCTGGTTCGCGGTGACGGCAGAAACCAGCCCGCCCGATTCCGCCGATGCCGGCGCCGTGCTTGCGCGTGCAGGCTGCCTGAAGGGCCTCGCCGATGCGGTCAACGTGCTCGATGGCGCCGGTGCGCGGGCACACCTCTCGCCGCTCGCAGCCGCCGCGATCCTCGCGCGCGAGGGGATCGAGCCGGTCCTTCAATTCACCATGCGCGATCGCAACCGTCTGGCGCTCGAGGCCGAGGTGCTGGGCGCCGCGGCGCTGGGGATCCCGAACATCCTGTGCCTGACCGGCGACGCCATCGACAAGGGCGACCAGCCGGAGGCGAAGCCGGTGTTCGACCTAAAATCGGGCGAGTTCATGGCGATCGTCCGGCGCATGCGCGATGAGAGCGAGCTGCCCTCGGGCCGCAAGCTGAGTGCACCGCCGCGCCTCATGATCGGCGCCGCCGCGGCGCCA
>Ga0194128_10009348_pt1 | contig 12038 bp, 6 predicted proteins | sample TA2KigCa65mmetaG_FD_148650 | JGI IMG/M metagenome (GOLD analysis project Ga0194128, IMG submission 148650) | Freshwater microbial communities from Lake Tanganyika, Tanzania - TA2015037 Kigoma Deep Cast 65m | ecosystem: Environmental > Aquatic > Freshwater > Lake | place: Tanzania: Lake...
GCGGCGCCGAACTCCCGGCATCCGGCTGGAGCCGGCCGGTGAGCCCCGCGAACGCCGAGGTCGCCGCGGCAGCGGCTCCTCCTGCCGCAGCCGTCGACTGGCGCCCCGAGGATCCGGCGTTCTGGGCCGCCGGCGGCAGCCGCGTCGCCTGGCGAACGCTGTGGCTGACGACCGCCAGCCTGATCCTCTCGTTCGCCACCTGGTTCGCCATGTCGGCGGTGGTGGTCCGCCTGCCGAACGTCGGCTTCCGCTTCGACACCATGGAGCTGTTCTGGCTCACCGCGATGCCGGGGCTCGCGGCCGGCACCTTGCGCCTGGTGCACACCTTCCTGATCCCGATCTTCGGCACGCGCGCGGTCGTGGGCGTCGCCACCCTGGCGAAACTGCTCCCATGCCTCGGGCTCGCCTACGCCGTGTCGCACCTCGACACGCCGTTCTGGCTGTTCATGGTGCTCGCGTTCCTCGCCGGGATGGGCGGCGGCGATTTCTCCTCGTTCATGCCCAGCACCAGCCTGTTCTTCCCCAAGCGGCTCCAGGGCGCGGCGCTCGGCATCCAGGCCGGCATCGGCAACTTCGGCGTCTCGGTGGCGCAGTTCGTGACGCCCTGGATCATCGGCTTCGCGGCATTCGACGCGCTCGGCGGCGACAGCCTGCGCTTCGTGAAGGGCGCGGTCGACCGGCCGATGTGGTTGCAGAACGCCTTCCTGGTCTACGTGCCGCTGCTGGTGGTGCTCGGCATCGCCTGCCTCGCCTTCCTGCGCCGCGTCCCGGTCAAGGCATCGTTCCGCGAGCAGCTCGACATCTTCCGCAACAAGCACACCTGGTTCTGCACCATCACCTACGTGATGACCTTCGGCTCGTTCTCGGGGCTGGCGGCGGCGTTCCCGCTGCTGATCCTCAAGGTGTACGGGAAGTTCGATGGCGCGCCGGACCCGCTGGCGTGGGCGTTCCTCGGCCCGCTGATCGGCTCGGCCAGCCGCGTGATCTTCGGCTTCGTCGCCGACAAGGCCGGCGGCGCAGTGCTGACCCAGCTGTGCGGGCTGGCGATGATGGGCATCGGCGTCGCCCTGGTGGCCACCGGCGCGCTGACGCCGACGTCGCTCGACAGCTTCCCTTTGTTCGTCACCCTGATGCTGGCGCTCTTCTTCTTCGCCGGGATCGGCAACGCGGCGACGTTCCGCCAGTACCCGCTGATCTTCAAGCACAACGCGCGGCAGGGCGCCGGCGTGCTCGGCTTCACCGGCGCGATCGCCGCGTACGGGCCGTTCCTGGTCTCGACGCTGGTCGGCAGTTCGATCGCGGCGACCGGCTCGCCGGCAGCGTTCTTCGTCGGCTGGATCGCCTACTGCGCGATCGGGACCGCCATCAACTGGTGGTACTACGCCCGGCACGGCAGCGAGGCGCCGTGCTGAGGGCGGCGCGGCGGCTCCCCGCTCCGCGCGTGCGGCAGATGGGGAGGTCTCCGCAGGGGGTGCATCCGGCGAACGGCACCGCCCGCGCGGAGGGACGGTTCGCGCCCGCGCCGACCTGGATACGCGAGTAGGCGAGCGCGGCGTCGTTCCCGGTGCCGGGTCCGGCATGGGCATTGCCAACCGAGGGTCGCGGGTCGCGGTGGCGGTTCGCCGGCGGCTCGAGACGGGAGGAGGTGACGGTGGTCACGATGCGACACGCGACGCGGCGGCTCGTCCTCGCGGTGGCGGCGTGGGCGGCGGCGCCGGGGCTGGCGACCGCCCAGTCGATCTCCGAGGAGACCGTCCGCACCTTCCAGCAGAACTGCGCCAGCTGCCACACCATCGGCGGCGGGCGCCTCGCCGGCCCCGACCTGAAGGGCGCGCTCCAGCGGCGCGACCGCGACTGGCACACGCGCTTCATCCTCGACCCGAAGGCGATGATCGACTCGGGCGACGCCTATGCGGCGGCGCTGCTGAAGGATGCCCGCGGCGTGGTGATGCCGGCGATGCCCGGGATGACGCGCGACCGCGCCGGCAAGCTGGTCGACCTGATCGAGGCCGAGTCGAAGCTCGAGCGCTCGCAGTTCGCCGGGACGCAGGTGAGCGACCGGCCGCTGACGCCGGCCGACGCGGCACTCGGGCGGCAGCTGTTCCTCGGCGAACGCAAGTTCGCGAGCGGCGCTCCCGCCTGCATCAGCTGCCACTCGTCGCGCGCCATCGGCGGGCTCGGCGGCGGGCTGCTCGGGCCCGACCTGACCGAGGTGTACTCGCGCCTCGAGGGACGCAAGGCGCTGTCGGCCTGGCTGGCAGCGCCGCCCTCGCCGGTGATGGCGCCGGTCTACCGCAGGACGCCGCTCGATCCCGACGAGGTGCTGGCGCTGGTGGCCCACCTGCAGCAGGTGGCGGAGCGCGGCGAGGCGGCCGCGCCGCCGCCGATCCTCGGCTTCACGCTGGCCGGAGTCGGCGGGGCGGCCCTGATCCTGGTGGTCTTCGACTTCCTGTGGCGGCGGCGGTTCCGCGACGTGCGCCGCAGCCTGGTGGAGCGCGCGTCGTGAGCAACGGCAAGAACCCGTTCATCGAGGACCGGATCGATCCCGCGGCGCGGCAGTGGGAGGAGTTCTATCGCAACCGCTGGCAACACGACCGGGTGGTGCGCAGCACGCATGGCGTGAACTGCACCGGTTCGTGCAGCTGGCAGATCCACGTCAAGGACGGGATCGTGACGTGGGAGATGCAGGGGCTCGACTACCCGAAGCTCGAGCCCGGCATCCCGCCCTACGAGCCGCGCGGTTGCCAGCGCGGCATCTCCTACTCCTGGTACCTCTATTCGCCGCTGCGGGTGAAGCACCCGTACGTGCGCGGCGCGTTGCTCGATCTCTGGAAGGAAGCGCGCGCGCAGCACGACGACCCGGTCGAGGCGTGGCGCAGCCTGGTCGAGGATCCGCAGAAGCGTGCGCGCTGGCAGCGGGCGCGCGGGAAGGGCGGGCTGCGCCGCGCGACCTGGGAGACGGCGCTCGACCTGGTGGCGGCGTCGGCCGTCCACACGATCCGCAAGCACGGTCCCGATCGGATCGCCGGCTTCTCGCCGATCCCGGCGATGTCGATGCTCTCCTACGCCGCCGGCGCGCGGATGCTCCAGCTGATGGGGGGCGTCAGCCTCTCCTTCTACGACTGGTACTGCGACCTGCCGACCGCATCGCCCGAGACCTGGGGCGAGCAGACCGACGTCAACGAGTCAGCCGACTGGTTCAAGGCGAAGTTCCTCGCCGTCATGGGCGCGAACCTCAACATGACGCGCACGCCGGACGTCCACTTCGCCGCCGAAGCGCGCACCAACGGCAGCAAGATGGTGGTCTTCTCGCCCGACTTCTCGCAGGTCAGCAAGTTCGCCGACGAGTGGATCGCGGTGAATGCCGGCCAGGACGGCGCGTGGTGGATGGCGGTCAACCACGTCCTGCTGCGCGAGTTCCACTTCGAGCGGCGCACCAAGGCGTTCCTCGACTACGCGCGCGTCTACACCGACTCGCCCTACCTCGTCGAGCTGGTCGAGGGGAAGGAGGGGGTGCGGCCCGGCCGGATGCTGACCGCGAACCGCCTGGCTCGCTACGCCGACGAGGAGCTCGGCGAGTGGAAGTTCGTCCAGTGGGATCGCAAGTCGGGCGCGCCGCGCATGCCGCAGGGCAGCGTCGGCCATCGCTGGGGCAAGCAGCAGGGCAAGTGGAACCTGCTGGCGCGTGACGGCAAGGACGGCGCGGAGATCGACGCGGCACTCGACCTGATCGAGTCGCACGACGGCATCGCGATGGTGCAGTTCGACGACTTCGGCGCGTCGCGGACGCTCGAGCGCGGCGTGCCCTACAAGGTGATCGAGACGGTCGGCGGCGCCAAGGTGAAGGTGGCGACGGTCTACGACCTGCTGATGGCGCAGTACGGCGTGCCGCGCGGCCTGCCGGGCGCCTACCCGGCGAACTACGACGACGCGGATGCGCCCTATACGCCGGCGTGGTCGGAGAAGTACACCGGCATCGACCGCAAGACCCTGCTGCGTTTCGCGCGCGAGTGGGGCGTCACCGCCGAGAAGACCGGCGGCAAGTGCACGGTCATCATCGGCGCCGGCATCAACCACTGGTACCACGCCAACCTGATGTACCGCGCCGCGATCCACGCGCTGCTCTTCTGCGGCTGCGTCGGCGTCAACGGCGGCGGGCTGGCCCACTACGTCGGCCAGGAGAAGCTGGCGCCGATGGAACCGTGGTCGGCGATCGCGTTCGGCAAGGACTGGATCCCGCCGTCGCGCCTGCAGAACACCACCAGTTGGCACTACGTCCACAGCGACCAGTGGCGCTACGAGAAGAGCTTCCGGGAGTACTACGCGGTGCCGCCGTCGAGCGAGGGCGGCAAGTTCGTCACCGGCCACTCGATCGACCAGAACATCCGCGCGGTGCGCAACGGCTGGCTGCCCTTCTATCCCCAGTTCCTCGCCAATCCGATCGAGGTGGTGAAGGAAGCGGAGGCCGCCGGCGCGAAGGACGAGGCGGGCGTCGTCACGCACGCGGTGGCGAAGCTCAAGTCGCGCGAGCTCAAGTTCGCCATCGAGGATCCCGACGCGCCGGAGGCGTGGCCACGGCTCTGGTTCATCTGGCGCGGCAACGCGCTGATGTCGTCGGCGAAGGGGCACGAGTACTTCCTCAAGCACTACCTCGGAACGCACCACAACGACGTGGCCGAGGACCTCGCCGGCGACGTGGTGAAGGACGTGAAGTGGCGCGAGAAGGGGGCGGAGGGGAAGGTCGACCTGGTCGTCGACTTGAACTTCCGCATGGACACGTCGGCGCTCTACAGCGACGTGATCCTGCCGGCGGCCACCTGGTACGAGAAGGCCGACCTCAACTCGACCGACATGCACAGCTTCATCCACCCGCTGTCGGCGGCGGTGCCGCCGTGCTGGGAGAGCAAGAGCGACTGGGACATCTTCAAGGCAGTCGCGAAGCGCTTCAGCGAGCTCGCGGCCAAGCACTTCCCGCTGCCGGTGAAGGACCTGGTCGCCGTTCCGCTGGCGCACGACAGCGCCGCGGAGGTCTCGCAGCGCGAGCCGAAGGACTGGATCAGCGGCGAGTGCGAGGCCGTACCCGGCAAGACGATGCCGACGCTCAAGCTGGTCGAGCGCGACTACAAGAACCTCTACCAGCGCTTCATCTCGCTCGGCCCGAAGGTGAGGGAGAACGGGCTCGGCGCGCACGGCACCGCCTACAAGTGCGAGGACTTCTACGATGAGATGGTCGAGCACGGGCCGGTCACCCGTTTCGACGGCAAGGCATACCCCTCGCTGACGGACGCGACCCACGCCGCGGACGCCGTGCTGAACCTCGCCACCGTGACCAACGGGGAGCTCGCGTATCGCTCGTACCAGGCGATGGAGGCGAAGGTCGGCCTGCCGCTCGCTGATCTGGCCGCAAGCAACCGCGGCAGCCGCATCACGTACAAGGACCTCCAGTCGCAGCCGCGCCGACTGCTGAACAGCCCGATGTGGTCGGGGCTCACCGACAACGGCCGCCCCTACGCGCCCTTCACCTACAACCGCGAGCGGATGGTGCCGTGGCGGACGCTCACCGGCCGCCAGCACCTCTACCTCGACCACGTCGCCTACCTCGAGGTGGGCGAGCACCTCCCGACCTACAAGCAGAAGCCCCTGCCGGCGCAGTACGCCGATCTCAAGTTCAGCAAGGAGGAGGGGAAGAGCCTCACGCTCAACTACCTCACGCCGCACGGGAAGTGGCACATCCACTCGACCTACGGCGAGACCGAGCGGATGACGACGCTCTCGCGCGGCTGCGAGCCGCTGTGGATGAGCGAGGGCGACGCCGAGCGCATCGGGATCGTCGACAACGACTGGGTCGAGGTGCACAACGACCACGGCGTCGTCGTCACGCGTGCCGTGGTCAGCGCGCGCATCCCGTCGGGCATCTGCATCCAGTACCACTCGCCCGAGCGGACGGCGGGCGTGCCGCGCTCGCCGCTGCGGAAGAACCGCCGCGCGGGCGGACACAACAGCCTGACGCGCACACGCCTCAAGCCGAACCTGCTGATCGGTGGCTACGGGCAGTTCACCTACCACTTCAACTACTGGGGGCCGATCGGCTGCAACCGCGACACGCACGTCCTCGTGCGCAAGCTCCCGGAACTGCGTTGGTGAGCGTCTCTCGACCGCGTCGCCGCTGATCCGAACGCACTGCCTGCCGCCCGCCGACCGAACGCTGGAGACCTGACATGGACGTCCGCTCGCAGATCGCGATGCTCTTCCATCTCGACAAGTGCATCGGATGCCACACCTGCAGCATCGCCTGCAAGAACATCTGGACCGACCGCGAAGGCACCGAGTACATGTGGTGGAACAACGTCGAGACCAAGCCGGGCACCGGCTTCCCGACGCAATGGGAGGATCAGTCGAAGTACAAGGGCGGGTGGGAGAGCGACGGCAAGACGCTCAAGATCAAGTCGACCGGCAAGGGGCGCATCGTCCCGAACATCTTCCACAACCCGAACCTGCCGAGCCTCGACGACTACTACGAGCCGTGGACCTACAAGTACTCCGACCTGTTCACCGCGCCGGAAGGCGATGACCAGCCGACCGCGATCCCGGTCTCGAAGATCACCGGCGAACCGATCGAGGTGAAGGCGGGGCCGAACTGGGACGACGACCTCGGCGGCTCGAAGATCTACGCCGCCAACGATCCCAACGCGAAGAAGCTCTCGCCCGAACAGCAGATGCAGATGACCGCGATCGAGCGGCTGGTCTTCTTCTACCTGCCGCGCATCTGCAACCACTGCCTGAACCCGACCTGCGTCGCCGCCTGCCCGTCGGGCGCGCTCTACAAGCGCGGCGAGGACGGGATCGTGCTGCTGAACCAGGAGCGCTGCCGCGGCTGGCGCGCCTGCGTCTCGGCCTGCCCCTACAAGAAGACCTACTTCAACTGGGTCACGGGCAAGTCGGAGAAGTGCATCCTCTGCTTCCCGCGCCTCGAGAGCGGCCAGGCGCCGGCCTGCTTCCACAGCTGCGTCGGCCGCATCCGCTACCTCGGCAACGTCCTCTACGACGCCGACAAGCTGACCGAGATCGCCAACCGGCCCGACTCCGAGCTGGTCGAGGCGCAGCGCGAGATGATCCTCGATCCGCACGATCCGGCGGTCATCGCGGCCGCGCGGAAGAACGGCATTCATGAGGCGGTGATCGAGTCGGCGCAGCGCTCGCCGGTCTACAAATTCGTCAAGGTGTGGAAGATCGCCCTCCCGCCGCACGTGGAGTTCCGCACCTTCCCGATGCTCTTCTACGTCCCGCCGCTCCTGCCGGTGATGTCGACGCAGGTCGACGGGCGGCTCGACAACGTGAACGACGGCCTGTTCGCCGAGATCGACCAGGCGCGTGCGCCGATGGCCTACCTCGCCAACCTCTTCTCGGCAGGCAACGAGGGCAAGTTGCGCTACGCGCTGCGCAAGCAGATGGCGGTGCGCATCGCGCGGCGGCAGGCCACCGTCGGCGACATCTCGATGGAGACGGCCGACCGCGCGCTGGCCGAGGCCGATTGCACCCGCGAGGAGGCCGACGAGATCTACCGGCTCACCGCGCTGGCGAGCGAGGACGAGCGCTTCGTCATCCCGCCGTTCCAGCGCGAGATGGCGATCGAGATGGTCGAGGATCCGCAGGAGTGGAAGCAGTCGGCGGGCTTCGGCTTCCGCGCCTCGCCGCAAGAGAAGAGGCTGTGACATGGCGACGATCGATCGCCTGAGCCTCGCCCGGTTGGCCGAGCTGGTGGACTATCCCGGCGCGACCTTCGGCCACGCGCTGGCCGAGCAGCGCCGTTACGCCGACGCTCTGCCCGAGCCGGCGCGCGCCGACGTGCTGCGCTTCGTCGACTGGGCCGAGTCGCGGCCGGTGAGCGAGGTCGAGGAGCTCTACGCCGCGACGTTCGACTCGCGCGATGACACCGCGCTCGAGGTCGGCTGGCACCTCTACGGCGAGGCCTACCAGCGCGGCGTCTTCCTGGTGGAGATGCGCGGGCGGCTGCGCCAGTGCGGCATCGAGGAGGGCAGCGAGCTGCCCGATCACCTGGGGCACGTCCTGCGCTGGCTGGCGGCGTCGACGGCGCCCGAGTCGGCGCGGATCGAGCGGCTCGCGCTCGCGCCGGCGCTGGCGGCCATCGTCGGCGCGCTCGAGCGCGGGCAGAGCCCGTGGGCGCCGCTGCTGCGCGCCGTGTGGCGCGCGGTCGATCCCGGGCTCGTCGCGGCGCCGGCGCGCGCGCCGCAGATGGACGCGAAGAGTTTCACGGGAGGCTGCGGATGAACGACTTCGTGCTCTTCGGCGTGCTGCCGTACGTCGCGACCGTGATCTTCCTGGTCGTCACGATCCAGCGCTACCGCCAACGCAAGTTCACCTACTCGAGCCTCTCCTCGCAGTTCCTCGAGAACCGCCAGCACTTCTTCGGCTCGGTGCCGTTCCACTACGGACTGCTGGTGGTGCTGGCGGTCCACGCGCTGGCGCTGGTCGCGCCCGGCTGGGTCCTGTGGTGGAACTCCGATCCGGTCCGCCTGTGGGCCGGCGAGCTGATCGTGCTGGCGTTCGCGGTGCTGACGCTGGTGGGGCTGGTCAACATCGCCGTGCGCCGCGCGACCCACTCGTTGGCGCGGCGCGTGACCTCGGTCGGCGACTGGGTGGTCTACGCGCTGCTGCTGGTGCAGGTCGTGACCGGCATCGGCATCGCCACGCTGCACGGCTGGGGCTCGGCGTGGTTCGCCACGTCGGCGACGCCGTGGCTCTGGTCGCTGGCGCGCATGGAGCCCGACGTCTCCTTCATCGCGCCGCTGCCGTGGGTGGTGAAGCTCCACTTCGCCAACGCGTTCCTGCTGATCGCGTTCTTCCCGTTCACCCGGCTGGTGCACGTGCTGGTGATGCCGAACCAGTACCTCTGGCGCCGCACGCAGGTGGTGGTGTGGAACTGGGACCGCTCGAAGATCCGTCGCGCGGACGGCGCGTGACCGACCCGGAGGCGATGCGATGCTCGCGCGCAACCTGCGCCTGCTGATCGTGCTCGGGACGCTCCTGTGCGGCGGTGCGATGATCCGCGCCGGCGACTTCCGCACGACCGGCGACCACACCGGCTTCGCGCCGGCGCAGCCGATCGCCTTCTCCCACCGCCTCCACGCCGGCGAGATGGGGATCGACTGCCGCTACTGCCACGTCGGCGCCGAGCAGAGTCGCCACGCCGGGATCCCCGAGGCGAGCATCTGCATGAACTGCCACGCCACGGTGGCGGCGCGGCGCGATGCGGTGGTGGCCGAACGGATGGCGGCGGAGAAGGCGGGACGCGAGCCGCGCCCGGTGGTGTCGGCGGAGATCGCGAAGCTCTGGCGCGCGCAGGGCCTGAACGAGCGGCTCGAGCGCGACCCGGCGATCACGCCAAAGCCCATCGAGTGGGTGCGCGTCCACCAGCTGCCCGACTTCGTCTACTTCGACCACCGGCCGCACGTGCTGGGAGGCGTCGCCTGCGAGAGCTGCCACGGGCCGGTGCAGTCGATGGACCGCGTCCGGCAGTTCGCCAGCCTCTCGATGGGCTGGTGCATCGACTGCCATCGCACCCGGCAGGTCGCGCTGCCGACCGCCGCGCCGCCGGGCCATGGAGTGCCGGGCCACGCTCCGGCGGCGGTGCTCACCGATTGCGCGACGTGCCACTTCTGACCGCGGACGCGAGGCGACGGAGCCACGGCCCATGAACGGCGACCGACACGAGCGACCCTGGCGCAGCGCGGCGGAACGCGACGGCACCTTCGTCCCGTTCGACCCGAACGAGGCGATGCGCCGCGAGTTCCTCGAGCTGCCGGAAGCGCTGGCGGCGCCGTCGCGCCGCAGCTTCCTCAAGCTGGCCGGCTTCGGCGCGCTGGCCGCCACCGCCGCCTGCAGCCGCGCGCCGATCGAGAAGGCGATCCCGCTGCTGCTTCGGCCCGAGCAGATCGTGCCGGGCAAGGCGTACTGGATCGCGACGACGTGCGGCGGCTGCAACGCCGGCTGCGGCATGCTCGCGCGTTGTCGCGACGGTCGGCCGATCAAGCTCGAGGGGAGCAAGGCGCACCCGATCGGCGGCGGCGGATTGTGCGCAACCGGACAGGCGCAGGTGCTGTCGCTCTACGACGAGCGGCGCCTCGACGGACCGCGCCTCGACGGGCGGGCGGCGACCTGGGAGGCGATCGATGCCGCGATCGCCGCCGAGCTGGCGGCGGCGAGAGCGGGCGCCGGCCGCGTGCGCCTGTTGACCGGCAGCGAGAGCTCGCCGAGCACGCGGGCGGCGATCGCGAAGTTCCTCGCCGGCTGGCGGGACGGGCGGCACGTCGAATGGGATGCCGACTCACGCTCGGCGGCCCTGGCCGCGCACGCGGCCACTCACGGCGTGCGCGCGCTGCCGCGCTTGCGGCTCGACCAGGCGCGGGTGATCGCGGCGTTCGAGGACGACTTCCTCGGCGCCGGCGTCTCGCCGGTGGAGCACGCGGCGGCGCGACGCGCAGCGCGAGATGCCGACCAGCCCGAGCGCTTCGCGCTGCACGTGCAGTTCGAGGCGCGGATGACGCTGACCGGCAGCCGTGCCGATCGGCGGGTCAAGGTGGCGCCGTGGGAGACGGCGGCGGCGCTGTGCGAGTTGGCGCGCCTGGTCGCGGAACGGTCAGGCCGGCCGCTGCCGTTCGCGGCGCTGCCGCTGGCAGGGACCGCGGCCGCGCTCTCGGCGCCGCTCGAGCGCATCGCCGGCGAACTGTGGGCGGCACGCGGCGCGGCAGTGGTGCTGTGCGGCGTGAACGACCTCGCGGTGCAGAAACTCGTCAACCTGGTGAACGAGCAACTCGGCGCGTACGGGACGACGCTCGACCTGACGGCGCCGGTGCAGCAGCGGCGCGGCGACGACGCGGCGCTGCTCGCCCTGCGGCGCGAACTCGAAGCTGGCGCGGTCGACGTGCTGATCGTGGCGGGCTGCGACCCGGCCGCCGACCTGCCCGACGCCGCCGCGTTCGCCGCCGCAGCGAAGCAGGTCCCGTTGCTGGTCGCCTGCACCACGCACGACGACGCCACTGCGGCGCTGGCGCGCGCCGTCCTGCCGCTGCCGCACTTCCTCGAGGCGTGGCACGACCAGGAGCCGGTGGCCGGGCTGCTCACGTTCTCGCAGCCGACGGTGCCGGCGCTGCGCTCGACTCGCACGCTGCGCCGCACGCTGGCGCTCTGGTCGGGCGACGCGCGGGACGATCGCGAGCTGGTGGCCGCCGCTTACGCCGCCGAGGTGAACGCCCGCGGCGCCGCTGCGGACGCAGCGGGCTTCGAGCGGGCGCTCCATGACGGATTCGTGCAGTTCCCGGTCGGCGGACGCGCGGGGACGTCCGGGGTCGTCGCCGTGCCGCGCTTCTCCGCCGCGGCAGTCGCCCTGCCGCCGCCGATCGCGGCGCCGCCGGCCAGCACGCTCGGGCTGGTGCTGCATCGCAAGGTGGCGCTGCTCGACGGACGCCATGCGCAGAATCCCTGGCTGCAGGAGCTGCCCGATCCGGTCAGCAAGGTGGTGTGGGACAACTACGCCGCGTTCGCGCCGGCGACCGCGAAGCGGCTCGGGATCGCGACCGGCGACGTCGTTCGACTGGCTGCGGTCGAGGGCGGCGTGACGGTCGAACTGCCGGCGCTGGTGCAGCCGGGGCAGCACGGCGAGGTGGTGGCGGTGGCGCTCGGCTACGGGCGCAAGGGAACCGAGCGGTTCGAGAAGCTCGGGCCGGAGTGGCTCGAAGGGCGGGCGACGGTGGCGCCGGGCGGGCGGGTTGGCGTGGCGGCCGAGCCGTTGCTGGCCGTCGACGGCGAGCTGTTGCGCGGCGACGTGCGCGCGATCAAGGTCACGCGCACCGGTCGCCGGCACGAATTGGCCTGCACCCAGGATCACCACTCACTGACCGTGCCGGAGCACCTGGCACCCGCAGGAGGCGTGACGCGCGACGCGGTGCAAGTGCTGTCGCTCGCGGCGCTGGTCGAGCCGGGCGCCGGCGGCGGCCACGGCGGCCACGGCGGCCACGCGG
>Ga0194128_10009355_pt1 | contig 12029 bp, 8 predicted proteins | sample TA2KigCa65mmetaG_FD_148650 | JGI IMG/M metagenome (GOLD analysis project Ga0194128, IMG submission 148650) | Freshwater microbial communities from Lake Tanganyika, Tanzania - TA2015037 Kigoma Deep Cast 65m | ecosystem: Environmental > Aquatic > Freshwater > Lake | place: Tanzania: Lake...
TTGAAGACCAACGAAAACCCTGGGGCGGGTTTCACTCGTGCGAACAACAGCGGCACGGTCACTAGCGCCCTGGGCAATGCGGTCCTGGCCAAGGACACGACCGCCTCCAAGAAAGGCGCGCTCTGGACCCAAACGACTTTCGGCCAGCACATCGACAAAGTGACCTACCAGGTCCAGTTCTCCAAACCCGGCATCTACTACCTCTACATGCGCTTCACGATGTTCGAGAATGGCGGCAACCTCGCCAATTACCTCAACGAAGATTCGTTCTTCGTGCCGCCGGACTTTGATAAAGATCCGCAAACCGACTGGCCGTTGAGCGATCGGGGCGGATATGCCGAAGGCTGTTGTGACGGCGGATATCTGACGATCAAAGAAGGCGGCAATCCGGTCAATCATTCGCTGGGCGACGACGCGGGCCGGGCTTACTGGGAAGGCAACTTTCACTGGAATGAACTGTCCTCGAGCCAATTCTTGAACCCGGAGACGCAAGGCGTGCCGCGGATGCGCTTCAAGTACGAGGTCAAAGACAGCCAGGTGGGCAAGCCCCTGAAGTTCACCGTGTCGTATCGGGAAGGCGGGACAGCGATTGACTTGTGGTTGTTCAGCACCAACCCCAACTTGATGGACGAGTACTCTCAGGCGGAGTTGGACCAACTCCTGGTGACAAAACCGCTGATCACCGTGCAGGATCCTGGCAATGTGGTCGGGACAGGCGCCAAGGCCTGGTCGTACCTGATTCTGGAAGGCGAGGATTATTCTTTGAAGACCAACGAAAACCCTGGGGCGGGTTTCACTCGTGCGAACAACAGCGGCACGGTCACTAGCGCCCTGGGCAATGCGGTCCTGGCCAAGGACACGACCGCCTCCAAGAAAGGCGCGCTCTGGACCCAAACGACTTTCGGCCAGCACATCGACAAAGTGACCTACCAGGTCCAGTTCTCCAAACCCGGCATCTACTACCTCTACATGCGCTTCACGATGTTCGAGAATGGCGGCAACCTCGCCAATTACCTCAACGAAGATTCGTTCTTCGTGCCGCCGGACTTTGATAAAGATCCGCAAACCGACTGGCCGTTGAGCGATCGGGGCGGATATGCCGAAGGCTGTTGTGACGGCGGATATCTGACGATCAAAGAAGGCGGCAATCCGGTCAATCATTCGCTGGGCGACGACGCGGGCCGGGCTTACTGGGAAGGCAACTTTCACTGGAATGAACTGTCCTCGAGCCAATTCTTGAACCCGGAGACGCAAGGCGTGCCGCGGATGCGCTTCAAGTACGAGGTCAAAGACAGCCAGGTGGGCAAGCCCCTGAAGTTCACCGTGTCGTATCGGGAAGGCGGGACAGCGATTGACTTGTGGTTGTTCAGCACCAACCCCAACTTGATGGACGAGTACTCTCAGGCGGACCTGGATCGGATTCTGGTCAGCCCTGCGGTCGGCACGGCGCCAAAACTAAGCGTGAGCCTCTCCGGGAAAAACGCCCTCTTGTCCTGGCCGGCGTCGGCGGCGGGGTTTGTCCTGGAATCCTCGGCGACACTCTCCCCGGCCAACTGGTCCTCGGTTGCGACCGCGCCGGCCGTGGCAGGCGGACAAAACTCCGTGACCGTCGATGCCTCGAGTGGCACGCGCTTTTACCGGCTGAAGAAACTTTAGCGCCTTCTGAAAGTTCGGGCTTGATGGACCGAAGAACTTCCGGTAACCGGGTTCTCATGGAACACCTCATTCCCCGCCGCGATTTCATCCATTCCACCTCGGCCGGAGCCGCTGCGCTGCTTGGCCACAAGCTCCTGAGCGCACCCGCTGCGCGCGCTCAAAATCCCGCCGCGACTAAGCCCGTCGTGATCGCCAGCGGCAACGGACTGCAAGTCACGGCGAAAGCGATGTCGCTCATTCAGCAAGGCGCCGACGCCCTGGAGGCCGTGATCGCGGGCGTAAACATCTTGGAAGACGACCCGAACGACAATTCGGTCGGATTGGGCGGATTGCCCAACGAGGAGGGCATCGTGGAACTCGACGCGTCCGTCATGCACGGGCCGACCGGTCGCGGCGGCTCGGTCGCGGCGCTGCGCAATATCCGCAACCCCTCCAAGGTGGCGCGCCTGGTGATGGAACGCACGGACCACGTGTTGATCGTCGGGGAAGGCGCGCTGCGCTTTGCGAAGGCTCATGGCTTCAAGGAAGAAGATTTGCTGACCGACGAATCGCGGCAGGCCTGGTTGAAGTGGAAGGAGGAACTGAGCCGGACCGATGACTGGCTGCCTCCGCACGATCTGGAAACGAAGAACATCAGCCAGGGATTGCAGTCGGCCTTGCGCAATCACGGCACGGTCAATTGCAGCGCGCTGGACTTGCGCGGAGGCATTTCCGGTTGCACCAGCACGAGCGGCCTGTCCTACAAGATCCCCGGACGCGTCGGCGATTCGCCGATTCTCGGCGCCGGTCTGTATGTCGATAACGAAGTGGGCGCGGCGGGTTCGACAGGCCGCGGCGAAGCGAACCTCCTCGCGTGCAGCAGCGTCATGGTGGTCGAGTTCATGCGCCAGGGGAAAAGCCCGAAGGAAGCGTGCTTGCTGGCCTGCAAACGCATTCTCGCGCAAACGAAGATGAAACGCCTGCTCGACGAGCAGGGCCGCCCCAAGTTCAATGTGAATTTCTACGCCATCAACAAACGCGGAGAGTTCGGCGCCGCTTCAATCTGGAGCGGCGAGAAATTCACCGTGAACACGGGCGAGAAAGAAAGCCGCCGATTGGATTGCGCATTCTTATACAAAAAGAACGCGTGAAACATTGACTCGCAACCGCCAGAGAGGCAAGCCACATGCCATTCTCAATAAGGAAATCGGCCTCCGAATCACGGACCAGCAGAAACCGGAAGGCGGGCGTTCCTCAGCGGTTCGAGCGGGCAATGGCTGGGGCAGGTGCTGGACGGTGCTCGATTTTGGATCGCGGTGGAAGAACTTCCGGCGTTCCAGCTCCATTTCTTCCAGGAGCACCTTTTGGGCGGGGGTCAGGAATTGAGCCTGGCGTTCGTTCAGCTTCTGGAAGACTTCGGTCATGCGCTCACACGTGAGCGAGAAAATGGATTCGATCTCCCCGGCGGCTTCGCAGACCAAAGGTCTGATTTGTTTCTCCTGTTCTCTCTTGCGGTTACGGAAGGAATTGGTTTGCCAAACGGTGGCCGTTTCGTTGTTGTGAAAGTCGTGGCATGACAGCAAACGCGCGACAGAACCCCGGCCGGCGCTGGCTCGGATTGAACTGGCAAATCAGCCCGACGTCCGGTTGGGGAGTTCTGGGCATGAACCTGGCTTTGCAGGCCGAGGTCGATGGACGGTTCGCCGTGGTGCCCTTCGTGCCCACTGACGCCCCGAACGCTTTGCCGCCGCAGTATCAGACCGTGTTCGACCGCGTGCTGGCGCGGGAACGGATCGCAGCCAACCTGCTGGCCCAACATCCGGACGAGCGATGTCAGTGCGAATTCCCAGTCGTTCACACGCTGGGAAATCGGCTCGCCTCGAATGACGCGGCCGAGCGCATCGTCGGCACAACCAACCTGGCGATCATTTTCTCTGAAGACACGCACTTGCCCCCGCATTCACTGGATGTGGCGAAGCGGTTCAAGTGGATTCTCGCGGGTTCGACCTGGAATCGCGACGTGCTGCGCCGGCACAACGTTCGGAATGCGGAAACGTTCCTTCAGGCCGTCGATCACTCGATGTTTTTTCCGTCGGACCAACCCAAGGCGCCCGGCGGGCCGTTCCTGGTTTTTTCCGGGGGCAAGCTGGAATACCGGAAAGGCCAGGACATCCTGGTCGCCGCGTTCCGAAAATTTCATCAGCGTCACCCGGAATCGATTCTGTTCACCGCCTGGCACAATCACTGGCCGAAGTCGATGATTGGGATCGACCGCAAGGGCTACGTGAGCGGGGTTCCCGCGGTGAACTCGGACGGGTTGCTGGAAATCACGCCCTGGCTGGAAAGCAACGGCGTCCCGCGCGGCGCGTCGCACAATCTCGGCGCGGTGCCCAATCATCTCATGCCAAAAGTTTACGTTCAGGTGGATGCCGCCGTGTTTCCCAATCGCTGCGAAGGCGGCACGAACTTGATGGCGATGGAATGCATGGCCAGCGGCTTGCCGACGATTCTCTCCGCGAACACCGGGCACCTGGACTTGATCGACGAGCGCCATTGCTATCCGCTCACCCATCAACAGCGGGCGGACGTTGTGGCGCCGTTCGCCGCCACCGATGGGTGGGGCGAATCAGACGTCGATGAAGTGCTGGATCTTCTGGAGCGGGTCTATCGGGACCGAACCGAGGCCGCGCGACGGGGCGCCGCGGCGGCGCAATTCATGCGGGATTGGACCTGGCGACGGCGGTTCGAACAGTTGGTTGGATACCTGGATTAGCGACGGAAGAAGATGTTGTCGGTCCGATCCGTGTTGAACCTTTCCGCCCAGGCGCCGCACGGTTGAAACGCGCCGTCGAGGGTGATCTCCTGGAAATTCGATCCGTCTTCGGTTGCGAAAGCCTTGAATCCGGCCGCATAGAATTCCCGCATCAGTTCGGCCGTCGTGGCGCCCAGCGCGGTCAGGCCAAACCGATTGTGTTCGCAGATCACCAACCGCAGCGAGGGCTTGGCAAGACATGACTTCGCGCCGCGCGCAACGCGGACTTCCGCGCCTTCCGTATCGATCTTCAAGACCGAAGCGCCGCTCAAGCCGGCTCGGCGCAGCGTTTGATTACCTTGTTCCTACTTCCAGAACCTTCGAATCTGCCCGTTCCCATTTGTAATGTTATCCATAAAAAAATCTCCGCGGCTTGGGCAAATTCTACCATTCAACCGATTTAACCCATATAACGATTTAACGTTGTAACGGCTTTGGTTGTGGCTTGCCTTGGGCGTCCGACGGGCGCTTGTGTATTCGAGGGGCGTTTGCTACTTTCGCCCCGCAGGTTGGTACCAGGACCGAAAACGAAATCACGACGGACACAAGTCTATTAACGAATCGAACATTATGGCACACGAACTCCCTTCCTTACCGTATCCCAAAGAAGCGCTCGAACCGCACTTCGACGCCCAGACCATGGAAATCCACCACGGCAAGCACCACGCCGCTTACGTCACGAACTTGAACAAAGCCATCGCCGGCAACGCCGCGCTGGAAAGCAAATCCATCGAAGCGCTTATCAGCGACCTCGCGGCCGTCCCGGAGAACATCCGCGGCCCGGTGCGCAACAACGGCGGCGGCCACGCCAACCATTCGATGTTCTGGAAGCTTCTCGCGCCGAAAGCCGGCGGCGCGCCCGGCGGCAAGCTGGCCGACGACATCCAGGCCGCGTTTGGCAGTTTCGACGCGTTCAAGGAGAAATTTGAGGCGGCAGGTCTGGGACGATTCGGCAGCGGCTGGGTTTGGCTCGTCGTCAACGCGGGAAAACTTGAGATTGGTTCCACCGCCAATCAGGACAATCCAATCATGGGCAAAACCGTCGCCGGCTGCGAAGGCAAACCGGTGCTCGGCTGCGACGTTTGGGAGCACGCCTACTATCTCAAATACCAGAATCGCCGCGCTGATTACCTGAAAGCCTGGTGGAACGTCGTGAATTGGGCTGAGGCGGCGAAGAATTACGACGCGGCGAAAAAGTAGCCCCGAAGCGGGAACGATTATCGCAGGATGACGACGACGATCCAATCCCTTCGCAAAAGCGCGCGTTTGAGAGAGGCGCCGCCGTTGGAGAACGGCGCAAGGCTGAGTTCACGCGAATTCCTGCGCCGCTACGAAGCGATGCCCGATCTAAAGAAAGCGGAACTCGTCAAAGGAGTTGTCTATATGCCTTCGCCAGTCACTGTTGATCACAGCAAGCCCGATAACCTGGTCCAAATTTGGCTCGGGTTTTATGCGGTCAAGACGCCGGGAGTGGAGTGCTTCGCCAACACGACCGTCATCCCCGGGCCCGCGAATACCCCGCAACCTGACGCATGTCTCTGCCTCAAGCCAGGACGTGGTGGCCAAACTCGGATCAACGAAAAGAAATATCTCGTCGGCGCTCCTGAGCTTGTGGCGGAAATCGCAGCAAGCAGCGCCAGCCTGGATCTCGGCGATAAGCTGGAAGCCTACGCCATGGCTGGGGTCCGCGAATACCTGGTCTGGCGCACACTGGAACAAGGGTTTGACTGGTTCGCGCTGGAGGATGCCGACTACGTGGCCGTCAAACCCAAGGCGCACGGACTGATTCGCAGCCGCTGTTTTCCAGGCCTGGTTCTGGACGTGAACGCGTTGCTGACGCAGGACGGCTCCAAAGTGCTTGCGACGCTGCAGCGCGGGCTTGCCACCGCGGCGCACCGGACGTTCGTCGCAAGCCTGCGCTGAAACAGACGCGGATACCAAGGCCAGGCTACTGTTTGAGACGATAGAACCTCGCGCGGCTCCCGACGAGAACCGCGAAGGGACTTCTGGCCTCCGTCAGATCGATCCACGGCCCAGTTACGGCATCGGCAGATTGGAGCGTGCCGTTGCCTGCCCAGTTGATCGTGAGATCCCCCCCCCTGGAATACCGGCTCGCTCAACTTGATCCTCAAAGGCGCGGAGAACTCGGAACTACCGAGGCGAGTTCCGCGCCAAAGACGACATCGGAATTGGCCGCGCTTGCTTGATGCACTTCCGCTGCGAAAACGTTGTCGCCCGGAACCAGGCTCGCCGCTGAAATGGCGACGGACCTTCATAGCGGTGCTCGTGGTCGGCCCCGAAGGCCGCGGCGGTGATCGGTCCCTTGCCCATCCCGAAGCGATGCTTTGGAATCGCTAAACGCGTCCCTATGGCCGATGCCACGCGCGATAGAACCGGTGCCCCAGGCGGGTTGCGTCCGGATCCTGAAAGTCAAACACTGCTCCGGCGGGCGCGCTGATGATTTTGATCGCTTCCCACTGGGCCAGGTTCGATGACGCTTCGATCACATAGTTCAATCCCGGCTCGCCGAAGACGCGCATTTGAAACTGGCCGTTGGCCGCGAGGCCCAGCGGCAGGACCTTGGGCGGAATGGAGGGCGCGCCTTCGGTGGTGATGACGAAGTTGTCGAAGATCATGAAGTTGTTTCCCGCCGCCCCCGCTTTGCGGATTGCCCACACGGCATCGACATCGCCGAAATTCAACACCGCGTTCGTGGTCGTGATCTCTTTGGAATTGACGAGGATCGTGTCGTTGAGCGTCGCGGTCCAGAGATTGCGCGCGAAATTCATGGACACTTTCAACTCGTAGTAGCCTTCATTGTCGAAGGCCAGGCCCGTGGGAACGAAGCCCGCGTTGTTGTCCAGGCCGTAGGAGATCTGGAGAGACGAGTTGTCGAAATCCAACGTGAACAGCCGGGCGCCGTTCGTGTTATAAACGCTCCAGCGGAAATCGTCATATTGCCCGTTCGTCGAATCCACGATCTGCATCATGACCGTGAACTTGACGATGGGCTGGCCGGGGTTGATGGGCGCAAGACCGATGGGCCGCCAGACGTTCAAGACTTCGTCCTTCGGCGCCGGGGGCGCAAAACCGATGTACGCCTGCTGTCCGTAGCCCTCGAAAAAGTTCGTGAGAATGCCATTCCCGCCGGAACCAAACCCGATCCAGTTGTTCTGACCAACCAGTTCAAGCCCCGGATCGTAACCTTCCGCAACCTCGAACCCGGTCGAGTAAACCGTGTCACCATAGGAAGGCCTAGGTTGGGCTTGCAAGCCGCCCTTCGGCCAGAGCGCAATAAGCAGCAGCAATGCGGCGACACCTCTCCATAGACTGGGTCGGGGTGAGTTCATCGTAATCATGCACGCCTCTCGGTTCGCGGTTCTGCTTGCGAGCACTTATGCCCTGGAAGTTCGCAAAAGGGAAGTCCGCAAAAGAATAGTCAACTCAGTCAATTCAATTTCCAGAATCATTGCTCTTGCGTCTGACGTCCGCCGCCGGAGCTGCTCGAACGCGACGGGACCGTGTTGCCCGAAGAAGAGGAGGACCGCGGCGACGGCGTCAACTGGCTGGGCGAAATCTGCGTGGGCGCCGGACCTTGGCGAGACGAAGGCACAATCGTGATCGAACCGCTTGACGGCGCCGGCTGGCTTGGCAAAGGAGTGGAGCGGATCGACGAACCGTAGTCCGCAGGTCCACGTGATGGCGATGGCGATGGCGCGTACCCCGAAGGCGGTCGATAACTTGGAGAGGGATCATAGCTCGAACTCGGCCCAGGCTGCGAATAGCTCCGCTTCTCGGGATAGGACAGGGAAGGCGGCTTCGGAAGTTCCCGGCGATACTGCGGTCCGGAAGTTGGCTGCGGCGCATAAGCGGACGGCGGCTGCGAATACGCCGGCGGCGTCTGAACGGCATACGAACCTGGTTGGGGCTGCGAATACGACGGCACGCTCGATCGTTCGGTCAAACTTCGAGTGCGGAACGTCGGTTGCTCGATCGGGCGCGTTTGTGAAGGTGGGGCGGCGCGGTTGGCTGCCTGAAATTCCATGAGCCGCGTTTCCAGATCGTTCGCGGGCCTGATTCCAGGTGCGCGAGCCGCGGTCGGCGAATTCGGCCGGCTTGGAACGACTGCCGAAGAATTGGCAGTTGAGCGCAGCGTTTCGCGTCGTTGCAGAGGCGTGACCGGAGTTTGAATGAGCTGCGGATCGCTCGCGGCGACGCCGCGCGAATCGTCCGCTTGCCGGAGCGGCTGGGCATTGCCGAACTCCCTGGGTTGACTCGCCGGTGACGCAGGAGCCACAGCCGGGTTGTTCGGAGCGGACGCTCCCGCACTGCTCTGTCTCGGACTCGGCCTGGATGTGTTCAACGAACGAGTCGTTCGAATTTCAGGGAGGGAGGCGCTGCGACTTTCGGCTGTGGACTTGAGTGTCAGGGCGGCCCCCGAGTCTTGTCCCGTTACGCTTGAGGAGTGGGTGCCGCGAGTTGAAGGAACGCGAGTCACCTCTGATGCGATGGGTTTCGGCTCCGCGGCGAGGCCGGCGGTAGGCTGGAGGCCCGTCTTGGCCCGGCTCTCTGCCACGCGAGGCGCTCCGCCTCTCGGCGGCCCTGCGGCGGGTCGATGGCCTTCAGCAAAGTCTGCGTTGGACGCGGCGGGTTTTCGCAGCTCTTGGCCCGCGCGGGTCGTCACGAAATCGCTCGGGGCGGCCGGAGAAACCGGCTTGTAAACCACCAGGTCCGAACCAGTGCGCTCCAGACGATCCGGCCGGACCAATCGCACCGTGTTGTGCGGCACATCGCGGACCTGCACTTTGCGGATCTCCGAGCGTGTGATCGCAGCGATCTTCCCCCGATCGACGCCCTCGTTGATGATGACTTTGTTCGGGCCTTGCGCGTAATTGTTAATGATCGTCGTCCGGTTGTACACATTGACGATGTGCGCGCCCGTGACTCGATGCCGCCACGGGTACGGATCGCAAAAGCGCGCCGTGGGAATGAAGGTGTAATAATCGCTGCCCAGGCCGAAGTCGAAGCTGACTCCAACCCGTCCGGAACGATAGCGGAATCCAAAGCCATGATCGTAATACGCGCCCGGCGGCAACGGCGCCCAGCCGCAATACGCATCCGAATACCGCCACGTCACCCACGACGGTCCCCAAACCGATCCCGGGACCCAGAGCCAGCCGCGGCCGGGATAATTGGCCCACCGGCCATAATGAAACGGCGCCCAGCCCCACGAATAATCCGAGTGCCAGTACCAACCGCAGTCCGAGTAAATCCAGCGGCCTCGATGGAAGTACGGCCTCCACGACGTATCGACCACGGCGACGGTGGGCTGCCAAACCATCCCGTAATCCGGCACCTCGAACCAATTCCCATACGGCGCCAGCGGGGGATAAAAGTACTCGTATTGAACTTGCGGTGCAGCCGCGATGGCTTCGGGCTGAGCGCCGGCCTCGAACGCCGGCGTGGCGGTGACCGCGTACGACGGCGCGTTGGGCAGAGCGATCCGGTTTGTCGCCGGCGCCAGGACCGGAGGTTGGTCCGTCGCCACTGCCGGGGGCGTGACCGCGACGGTGTTGGTCGCTGAAGCGGGCTTGGCAACGAGACCCGGCTTGTGCTGGATCATCGCCGCAATGACCGATTCCGAAATGCCCAGATCGGCAACATACAGAATCTCTTCCGGCGACAGGTTAAACGGCGTCGGATGATTCCGAACGAAGGCCAGAAGAACTTCTTCACCGACGCCGCCCTGGGCCAGATTGATGATTCCAGCCAGGCTTTCGGACAGCCTGGCTTCGCCGCTGGTCAGTTTCTCTCCGAAGGTTTTTTCCGCGGTGAGCGGCGGCGCGGCATTCGTCACGGCAGCGCTGTCGGCTTGGCTTACGGTGTTTGTGGTCTCGGGGGCGTTCGTCAACGTGTTGGTGGTCGCAGGCACAATCAAGTTGTTGGCCTGGCTCACGTAGGTGGACTGCGCTCGGCAACCTCCCAGGAGGGCGGCGGAGCCGATCAAGACGAGCGCCTGGAGGGCAGGACGAAGGGAAGGTTTCATAAGTCTCCTCTCAAGTTACTGGATGTTGGCCGGGTGTCAAAGCAACGTCTGGTCTGATTCGCGCTGACTCTTGCCCGAACTGGTAACGGGCGGTTCACAGCTCAGAATTCACGTCATTCCGACGACTCTCAAAGCTACCTGATTGACTCGATTAGAATCTCAGTTATTCAAGCCGCGGACGGTGATTAGTTCAAAGTTCAAAGTTCAGAGTGGCTCGCCCACGAAAAAAGGTTGCGTCGGCGAATCGGGTTTCGCACCTTAGTTCAGGACCAGACGGAGAGATGGCTGAGTGGTTTAAGGCGCGCGCCTGGAGAGCGCGAGTACCTAAACAGTACCGTGGGTTCGAATCCCACTCTCTCCGCCAACCTTTAAGGGGAGACTAGAGAATCAACCGACCTCGGCAGGCGTCCTCGCCCGCAGCAGACTCAACGGGCTGGCACGCATGGAAGACTTCTCCACGCCCGGTCGTAGCGGAAGCGCTGCGGGCAAGGGCGCTCCGCGCTCCTGACGCGTCAGCGCCCGGGCAATTTCATTTCCGCCAGCAGTGCGGCGAAACGCGGATCGGTGCGCAGCGGGTCAAACATGGCATCGATCGGGAGTTCGGTGATGTACCAGGAGCGATCGTTGTCCGTCATTGCCTGGCGCAGCCATTTGAAAGCCTCATCGGGATCTTGCAGCGCCGTGTGAATGACGGCCACTTGATAAGCCGGGAGGTATTCTTGTTTTTGGCTGGCTTCCGACTGGAGCTTTGCCAGCTCGATTCGAGCCTGATTTGTTTTGCCCCAGGCCGCATAGACATGAATTAAGCGGGCGCGGAAAATGAGCGAATCGGGACTGACCTCGATGGCCTTCTTGGCGGCGAACTCGGCTTTCTCGTAGTCTCGTTGCTGCAAGTGGGCGTACGCCAGATTCCAGTACGATTCCGGGTAATTAGGATCGAGCCTCAGCGCGTCCGTTTCATGTTACTAACAGCTAATAGGAATTTGCTTTTCACGGCTGGAGGCGAAGCCTGAACGTTCCGGGTCTCTGCCGCAAGAAAAACGCCCTTTTGAGGCGATCCTTGGAGGCTTCCCGGCTGAGAGGGTCTCGGAGGCCGCCCAAGGCGGGAATCCTGTCCCGCGAACTCTCGGAAAAAGGTGGTGGAGACCGGAATTCTAACCCCACCCGGACAGAGGGGGAGGCTCAAGCTGTCCGCAGCGTTTCGCAAAATCTCATGCGGACAGCCCGTCTTATCCCTCCTCCAAAGGCCTTCATCCCACCGCTGGCTCGGGGACTGAAGGTGGGTCCCGGGCGGGTGCCTCTTCCCAGAACCCGCAGTGTCGCAGAATCTTTTCCACGACCTCAGTCTGCCTTCGCTCGACCTGCCTGCCGGCAGGCAGGTGAAGGCAATGATTTTCATTTCAGAACGACATTTGGGACAGGTCAACGGGTCCGTTTCGTAAACCTGTTTGATGAGGGCGGCCCAGCGTTTGCGGGCCTCTCGGGCGCTGGGCGTGCGGGGCGGCGCGGCGCTCCCCTCCGGGGTCGGCGGTTGCG
>Ga0194128_10009362_pt1 | contig 12020 bp, 10 predicted proteins | sample TA2KigCa65mmetaG_FD_148650 | JGI IMG/M metagenome (GOLD analysis project Ga0194128, IMG submission 148650) | Freshwater microbial communities from Lake Tanganyika, Tanzania - TA2015037 Kigoma Deep Cast 65m | ecosystem: Environmental > Aquatic > Freshwater > Lake | place: Tanzania: Lake...
CTCTAACATTTGCTATTTTTAGGGTCTATGGCTCAGCCAGGTAGAGCACCGGACTCTTAATCCGGCTGTCGAGGGTTCAAATCCCTCTAGACCCGCTTTATAGGTTTAAGAGTGATTTAAATTAGTTTTTATTTCATGATTTTTTTAAATTTAGTTATAATGATTATGACCAAATTTTTGTACAAAATATTTTATTATAAGAACTTTATTATCTTCGCATTAGTTTTATTTTTTGCTTTTCAATCATTATATTTTATTTCATTATACAAAATTAATTTTCCCTATTCAGTGGATCATGTCGGAATAAACTATCTATATGATTATATTATTTATGAAAAATTTCCATATGAAAAATTCTTTTCTTCATACGCTGGCCATTTTACTATCTTTCCTAGATTGATTGTACTCCCAAATTTAATTTTCAATTCTTTTGATATTATCAACTTATACTACATACCATGGATAGTGCTATCATTATCATTATACCTAATTTATCTACTTCTAAAAAGAACAGATATACAGCTTTATTGGCTTTTGATTCCAATATCCGCATTCGTTTACAGTCCTCTCATAAACAGTAATTATTGGGCGTTTGCTATATTACAGTGGTTACTACCCCCATTAGGAATAATCACAGTAATTTTCTTATTAGATAAAAAAATAAATGTCAAAACTTTTGGAACGTCGATTTTAGCCGCACTTTGTTCTACTTTTTCAGTTATTGCAGGTATAGTAGTTTGGTTGCCCGGAATTTTTAGCTTCATGCATTATCATACTATTGAAAATAAATGGACTGATAAAAAATGGTTAATAGGATGGCTTGTAAGTGTATCTATAGTTGGTTTAAGCTACTATTACTTTGTTCCAAAATCAGAAATTGAAATCAATCTATCGAAATTTTTTAGCTTTGAGGGACTCAGTTTTGTGACTATTTTTCTTTCCACCGCGTTTAGATTAAAATATCACTTTTTAATGATTATAGTTGGAAGTATTACAGTTATTCTATCATTATTTTGTGTTTATTATTTTACCATATTAAAAAAGAAAATAAAAATTGCACTACCCTGGTTACTTTTTCTTTTGATTGGTACTACCTCAGCCTTTGTTACTGCGCTAGGAAGGGTTCATTTGGATAACCATTATGGTAACGAGCCATATTATATTCCAATGTCGCAGTTTATTCAAATTGGTCTTATAGTGTTGATTTCATTAATTATCTTAGATATAAGACAACAACAATTCAAATACAAAAGATTTTCACTATTTCTCCTTTCTTCCATCATAATTATGCATATGATCTTATTGATTCCTTCATATTATTCTGGTTGGTGGCGTGGCAACTATTATTATGAAGAAAAATTAGAATTTGTTAACTGCTTTTCACTAACTCATGGTGCAGAATGCGTTACTACTCATTCTCATGGTACAGTTGGAGCATTCAAAAGTGACCTAAATTTTGATCTAATAAATTATTGGTTAAAAAATAAAATGAATATTTTTGGTGAAACTAACTTCAATAACATACATAGACAAGAATTGGAAAAATTCTCCGGTTTATTGAATAATAAAAATAATCTTGATGTTGGATTTGGAAAAATCGAAACAATAAATGAACTTCAAGTAAATAACAATGATGTTGTATATTTGGATAATTCTTTTATAATTATCAATGGTTGGACATTAGATTCTGAGATGAAACAACTAGATGACATATTTTTGATAGTGGACGATAGACCTTTTTTAAAATATAATGACTTTCAACCACGATTAGATATTAAAGATACCTTTGGAAAAAATACTGACATAAATTCAGGATGGTCTATTTCTTTTTTATCTGGATATATTGAAGAAGGGTGTCATAGGTTAAGTGTAATAGGAATAAAAAATGGGAGTAAATTTACTTTTGATCAAGAACTGCAAATTTGCATAAAAAAATAGATTACTTTAGTTATTAGATTTTTTTATTATTGTAAAAAATGCAATAATAAACCCAATAGCAGCCTGTGCCCATAATGTAGATAAACGCTGAAAAATGATTATAGAGCTAGCAAGAGATAGTTCTATATTTCTCTGTAGAAGGAGTGAAACAAAAATTCCCTCAGTTGCACCTATTCCTCCAGGTATGAAAAATAATGATCCAAAAAGAATAGAGGTGTAAAAAACTTGAATAGACTCAAAATATCCTATATTAACATTAAAAGCAAGAAAGCCAAAATAGAACATAAAACTTTCAATAATAGTTATCAAAACAATAAATGGAATTATTATTAAGCTTGTTCTAGGCGAGAGTAACTTATTTAATGATGGATAAAATTCTTCCAATAATGTATTTTTTTCCATAAGTTTTAGTTTTGATAAAATGGCAAATAAAACATTTAATGTTTTTTGGTTTTTTACGATAAAGAGCATAATTACAATTATTGCAGATGCTATTACTACAATTATTGTTGATTCTATTGAATGGCTTATAGTGAGAGTAAACGATATTAACACAACTATGCCTGTTAATTCGTAAAATCGTTCTGCGACTACTAATGGCATTGTTTTACTTACTGCATGACCGTATTTCCTTTTAATGAAAAAAGATTTGATTAATACTCCAGATCCACCTGGAGTTATTATCATAGAAAGTCCAGCAAAGAATATTACAAAACTATCTTTTATTTGCATCTTAATTCCTATGAATTTTAAGAGATACAGTTGGATTATGCTTCTTGTAAAAATCGTAAAAAGCAAGATTCCAAAAATCGGAATTAAGTACACTAGTTGGACATTTCTATAACTTTCTTGAATTTTTTCATAATCAGAGAATATTGTAAATGCCGCATAAAATAGAATAATTGAACTTATAGTAATCACAAGTCGAAATCGTGAAATATATTTCAAATTACGCCTTCAACTTACCATTAATTGATGTATATAAGCCATATACAACCAAAAATTGTTTATGTCGCGAACAGAATAAGAGCAAATGATTTATTCTAATGTTTTAAAATAAACCAAAGAAAAGTTAATCCTAGTTTAATTCCCATTATACGTTCATTTGATCTAGTTTTTGATTTGCCTATTCTTTTGTTAAAAGTTATTGGTACTTCAACAAATCGTAAATCATTTTCAATACTTAGCATTGTCAAATGTAAAGCAAAGGCTATTCCACCTCTAGCATCTCCTGTTTTTGGATCTAGTAATTTATCAACTATTTTTTTTAATGCCTCTCTTCTTGTTAATCTGAAAAGACAACCAACATCAGTAAGATTTACAATTCCCATATGATGTAAACTAAAATATTTTAGCTGAATGAGTTTAGCGAGAAAATAATTGCCCCAAACATGCATAATGCTATTTTGATTTCCTTTTTCAGTCAAAATCTGTACTTGTCTTGTTCCTAATACCATATCTACATTATCTAAATAAGGAAGAAGCTTTGCAATATCATACGCATTACTAGTTCCATCAGCATCAACCGTTGCAATAATATTTGAATTAGTTTTTAATGCTTCTATCAACCCTATAGCGTATGAATGACCTAACCCTAGATTTTGTGGCTTCCTTAAAACTCGTGCCCCGCTTTTTTCAGCTATATCTGCAGTCATATCAGAACTTTTGTTATCAATTACTATTACATGATCAACAAATTTTTGGTTAAGAAAATCTTTAACAACTTTTTCTATAGAAAGTTCTTCATTATATGCAGGAATAATCACACAGATTGAAGGATTCGCAATAGGATCATATTTTAGGTAATGTAATTGGGGATCAGTTTTGTAATCTTTCCGTTGAAGTACATAAACTATAGCAGAAATAATCCAAATACTATCAACTAATAGAATCCATTTTAAATATATAGAATACTGAATACTCTCTATCAAATTTCTTCCTTGAAGGAGAGACTGTATTCCGCCTATAATCCAATTATATATATTTACTACGGCCCAAGCAAGATTAATCAAAAATAGAATGGCAAACGTTATAACCATAATAAAAAAGAATTTTTTCATTTAACTATCTGTAGTTGCTAGTAATAAATTATTTATTACTTTAAAACAAGAGTTTATCAATTGAAAGCAGTAATGGGTAGCTGGCCAAAGACTAAACATGAACCTTATAGTATGAATTAGCTAACAGGTGTAATAGAGATGTATCCAGAACATCATTTTGTAAAAAGTGGTTATATTCACAGATGTCAAGTATGCAACTCTGATAAATTGCATTTAGTACTTGATTTGGGCCATCAACCTCTTTGTGATTCATTATTGAACAAAGAAATGCTTAACGAGCCAGAGACAATGTACCCGCTTAGAATGTATTTCTGTGAGGATTGCACAGTTGCACAAATAGACTACTGCGTGGACAGTAACGTAGTGTTTCATCCAAACTATCCATATAGAACGGGTATTACAAAAGAACTTGTAGAATATCTAAAAGGCATGAGTAACTCCATTATAACAAAATACAAATTAAAACCAAATGATCTGGTTATAGATATTGGATCAAATGATGGAGCACTTTTAAGTGGATTTAAAGAACAGGGAATACAAGTATTAGGGGTTGAACCAACAAATATAGCAAAAATTGCTAATGAAAATGGCATAGACACATTACAAAAATTTTTTGACATAAACGTAGCTAGTGAAATAAAAAACAAATACGGTGAAGCCTCCGTAATAACAGCTACTAACATGTTTGCACACATGGCAGCAATCGGAGAAGTTATTGCTGGTTCAGAGATTCTTTTAAAAGATGATGGCGTATTTGTATCAGAAAGTCATTATTTGTTGGATGTGATAGAGGGAGGACAATTTGATACAATATACCACGAACATCTTAGGACCTATTCATTAAAATCTTTAATTAAACTCTTTAGCTACTATAATTTCACAATTACTGATGTGGAAAGAGGTAGTAGATATGGAGGCAATATTCGTGTATATGCCACTAAAGGAAAACGCAGATCGATTAGTCCAAATGTCACAAATCTATTAAAGTTAGAAGAAAATTGTGGGTTAGGAAAACTTGAAACCTACACACAATTTGCAAACCGTGTTAAAAAAGCGCGTATTGAATTTATGGATTTTCTAATTAAAACAAAAAAAGCTGGCAAGTCTATTGTGGGAAATTCATGCCCTGGTAGATGTTCAACTCTTTTAAATTATTATGGAGTAGACAAAGAATTGTTACCATATTTAGCAGAACAACCAACATCTTTAAAGTTAAACATGTATTTGCCAGGTAAACATATACCAATAATTAATAATCAGATATTGATAGAAACACAGCCAGATTTTGTAGTACTACTTGCATGGCATTATGCAGAGCCTATCATGAAACAATTGAAAGCCAGAGGATTAAAATCTGACTTTGTAATTCCATTACCAGATTTCAAAATAGTTAAAAATGAATTAAACTCAAAAGGTTGATGATACGGTAAACAAATACAAAAATATAAAACCTCTTGTGATCGGAACAGGTCTTGCCGGACAAAGACATTTAGAAGCTCAAGTTAAGCAAGGCATCAAAACTGGTATATACAATATTAACTCTGCGACTACAAAGTCTTTAAGAACACAATCCAATGTAATTGTTTTCAAAAATTTTCAAGATGCAATAAACTGGTGTAACTTAGTTCATATATGTACACCAGATGATATGCATACTGAATACGTTGCTGAAGCAATCAAAAGGGGGAAAACTGTTTTGTGCGAAAAGCCTCTGACAACTAACCTTCAAGACGCCTTAGATTTACAAAACCTATCAATTAAACACAAATCAACGTTAATCGTAGGTCAAAATTATCGTCTGACTCCGACTTTTATGGAGGCGAGAAAAATGGCTTTAGAAGGACAAATTGGAATTATTACAGGAATTGAAACAACATATCTACACGATATGACTGAATATCGACTAAATTCAAAAGCTAGAAACCGTCAAGATTTTCTTTATGTTGGTGGTTCTCACGCTGTTGATCTGGCTTATTGGGTAGCTAACGAACAAATAATGAGTATTCAAGCTGCTGTGGGAAACAAGATAAAGTCAGAATACGAATGTCAAGAAAGATATCATATAATACTAAAATTTGCCTCTGGCTTTTTAGGACACATTAAATTAGATGCAAGCTCAGCTCGTTCAACAAACGGGACGGATTTAATAATTGAGGGAGAAAAGGGGCAATTAGTTAGCCATAATAAACTTGACATGCTATTGTTTTACGAAAGAGGAAACAAAAAACCTAAATCTATACGATTACCAAATACCAAGACTCATACTATTGCTTTAGAAGTAAAAATTATCGACGATTATTTATCTGGCAAAACTGATTCATATTGGCCGTTACCTGATGTGAATGAAGCTGTAAATACCATAAAGATCTTAGACGCAATTGAAAAAACTATTTCTTCAAACAACAATTAGTCTATATCAAATTAAATCTTCTATGACCAATTATAAGCATTAAAATTGGTGTTAGCTAGCCAGCGTAGTTGTAATACAATGAAAGCAGTCATACTTGCTGGAGGTAGAGGTACAAGAATTGAAGAGGAAACACAGTTGAAACCAAAACCACTTATTGAAATAGGTGGAAAACCAATTTTATGGCATATTATGAAAACATATTCAGTATACAATATTCATGATTTTATTATTTGTTTAGGCTATAAAGGATATATGATAAAAGAATATTTCAAAAACTATTTTCTTCATAGCTCTGACGTTACCATAGATATTCAAAAAAATAAACTCGATATACATCAGATAAATGCAGAGCCATGGAAAGTAACTCTTGTTGATACAGGAGAAAAGACTATGACTGGCGGAAGAATTAAAAAAATTAAAAATTATGTTGATGAAACGTTCTGCCTAACATATGGTGATGGATTAGGAGATGTTAATATTGCAGAAACTATTAACTTTCATCGTAAAAACAAACTTATAGCTACATTAACAGCAGTACAACCTCCAGGTAGGTTTGGTGCTCTAGTTATAGACAAAAACAAAGTTACACGATTTAATGAAAAACCACAGGGAGATTCGAATTGGATTAATGGCGGTTTTTTTGTATTTGAGCCAGAGTTATTACACTTCATTGATAATGATAATACAATTCTAGAAAGAGAACCACTAGAAACCTTATCTAAGAAAGAACAACTTGGTGCTTACAAACATGGCGGCTTTTGGCATCCAATAGATACGCTGAGAGATAAAACCTATTTAAACGAACTATGGGATAAAGGAATGGCACCTTGGAAAAAATGGTAATGTACAACATATGTATTTTTGATTCAATTCAAAAATATCTTGGCATAAGTCTATTATTCAAACCGAATTAACATAATCTTTTAAATCATAAATAAAATTAATTTATTCAACATAGCCAATTTTAAAATAACAATTTTTTTCAAACTTATTTTCATTTAAAAAACCTCTCCCATCTATTAACACAGGATTTTTCATGTACATTTTCAGCAGCTTGCTATCTATTGATTTGAATTCAGACCAGTTAGTAAACAAAATTGCTAATTCAGAATTTGTAAGACATTCTTCTATACTATTGCATAAATGAAAATTCAGAGATTTATTATCATTTACATACTCATTTCTAATCATAGGATCATATGCAAATACTATTGCATTCTTTTCTTGAAACAACTTTATTGCTTCTAGAGCAGGAGAAGATCTCATATCATCTGTATTTGGTTTGAAGGTTAGACCAAGAATAGAAATATGTTTATTCTGTAATGAGCCGAGAATTGATTCAGCTAACGAAACAATTTTTCGAGGTCTTTCATCATTGATTTCTATTATAGCATTAAGGAGAGGTGTTTTAATTTTTTTTGAAGACGCATAGTTCAATATAGCTTGTACATCTTTTGGGAAACAACTTCCACCAAAACCGCAACCAGGCATAAGATAGGTCTCTAAAGCCGGAACTATTTTTGTGCCATTAAAATTAGTTGTAATTCTTTTATCAGAAATTAACGCTTTCAAAACATTAAAGGTATCTACACCAGGAATGATTTCTGCTATATTAGCAATTTCATTTGAAAAAGATATAAGCATTGAAAAAAAAGAATTGTTAGTATATTTTATTAATTCTGCGGTTTCTAGATTTGTCGAAATTAGCATTGTATTCTTAAAATGTTCAAAGATTTTTTCTACAAAAGTTTTACTTTTTTCATCAATACTACCTATGACGATTTTATCAGGATTCATAAAATCTTCTAAAGCTTGACCTTCACGTAAAAATTCAGGTACAACACATAATCCAAAAGGCTGTGATAATTTTTCTTTAAGATAAGGTAATATTTTTTGCCTAGTGGTAGTAGGGATGACAGTGCTTCTTAGAATTATAATGTAATTGCTTTTTTTATTACTCTCAATACTTTGTGCAATATCCGCAGTAGCTTCAATTACTTGTGTTAAATCTATTGAATTATTTTTTGTGGGAGTGCCTACACAGATTAAGCAACCGTCTGTATTTTTTATTAACTCGTTAATGTATTTAGTTGTAGAAAGAGAACCGTTAGAAATTGTTTCTTCTAGAAGATTTTGAAGACTTTGTTCATAAAATGGCATCTTTTTATTTTTAATTTTAGCTATTTTTTCACGATCTTTATCATAAACTATGATCTTATGACCAAGGGATGCCAAACATATAGCAGTCGTGAGGCCGACGTAACCGGCACCTACTATACCTACCTTCATTACAATCGCCCTAGATACCAGTGGTAAAGGCGTTTGATCCCCTTTTCAAACTTTACTTTGGGTTTATAGTTTACTGATTTTTTAATTTTAGACAAATCCGGACATCTCCTTTTTGGATTATCTACAGTATAATTTGAATCTGGGCTTTTTTCATATTTTATTTTGATTGGTTTTTTAATAGTTTTTTTAATAATTTCAGCTACTTCATTTACTGAAATTTCTTCATCATCACCAACATTACATATAGTTCCAGGAGGTGACAGAATTAATAATCTAAAAAATCCACACATTGCATCAGTTACATAACAAAAACTTCTTGTTGGATTTCCATCACTATGAATTAATATTTCAGAATTTTTAATAGCATTATTCATAAAATCTGGAATTATCCTTCCATCATTTAAATTTAGAAAGGGACCATATACATTAAAGGGTCTCGCAATTTTTATTGGAACTTTGTATTGTTGATAATATAGTAAACAGATCGTTTCTGCAAGTCTTTTCGATTCATCATAACATGCTCGCGGCCCAATACATGAAACATAACCCCAATATGATTCGGGAGTAGGAATAATATCCGGATCACCATAAATTTCACTACTACTTAAAAATAACATACTTTCGATTTTTTTCTCTTTTGCAATTTCTAAGAGATTACGTGTACCTTGATAATTTACATCAACGGTTTTTAGAGGAAATTTTCGATACATGGGTGGTGAGGCAATACTCGCAGCATGAATTATATAATTAACATCATCTGAAATTGAAAAATTTTCTGCAATATTTTGTTCTACAAATTTTACAGCAGAGTCATGGTAATCTTCTTTGTCTTTTGCTGTAATGAGGTTGTCTAAAACTATGATTTTTATAGGTTTTTTAAGAATTTGATTTAAAGCAATTAGTACTTTCACGAAATACGTTCCTAAAAATCCCTTTCCACCTACGACTAGAACACTTTTGCCTTCCAAAGTTGTGGCAAATTCCTTTATATCATCTAAAATCCATTTAATATCTTCTGATACTATACCTAATGATGTTGTCATTCACTAATAGTTTTTATTTCTTAATATAATGTGTTACTTCTAAAACAAGTACAAAGTAACAATACACAGAATTAATAGAGAGATTAAAAAGATATCTCCATCTCAAATAATTAATTTAAATTTACGTTTATGCTACAAAATGTATGCATTTGCATTTTACTAATTTTGTATCAAAAGTACAATCATGAGGCCCATCAGATTTGTTGGTCATAGGAATCTCTTTCATACATTCCTCATGTCTGCCTTTTTTACAAAACCAACATATTTCCTCTATTGAATCGAAATTACAAGATTCCATATTATTTTCTAATTTTATATGTAAAAACCTAGTCTAAATGTATTTGAGCCATGAAATGAATCGATCATCTTTTCCCATGACCACGTTCATAAATGATTTTTGTAATTCTCGTGTTTTTGGACCTGGTTTACCATTTCCTATTGTTATTTGATCAATTTCTGTAACCGATTTTACTTCTGCAGCAGTTCCTGTCATAAATACCTCATCTGCTACATAAAGATCCTCTCTATCAAGATCTCTTTCAATTATTTTCTCATCATTCTCCTCAATTATTCTAATGACGCTGTCTCTTGTAATTCCTTCTAAAATACCAGCTGTAAGAGGTGGAGAAAATATTTGGTTATTTTTTACAATGAAAATATTTTCTGCACTTCCCTCTGCTACTTTGCCTTGATTGTTTAACATAATAGCTTCATCATAACCATCCTTTAATGCCTCAACTCTTGCAAGGGCAGCATTTGCATAGTTTGACGCAGCCTTTGCTTTCATTGGTTGCGAACGTGAATCAATTCTTAGCCAACTTGAAACTTTGCATCTTGCACCAGATATTTTACCAGCTTTTGACTCTCCAATCTTCCATTCCCAACATGCTATTGCAATATCTATTTTGTTTAATGTTGGGGTAAGGCCCATTGTGCCATATCCATAGTAAGCTATGGGCCTGATATAACATTCTCTAAGAGTACTTGTCTTTACTGTTTGGATTATTGCATCCTTAATTTGTTGCTTTGAGTACGGAATATTCATTGAATACATTTTTGCGGAATTGAAAAATCTTTCTACATGTTCATCTAATCTAAAAATTGCTGAACCATTCGGAGTATTGTAGCATCTTATTCCTTCAAACACTGCAGTTGAATAATGCAATGCATGAGTCAGTACATGTACTTTGGCATTTTTGAATGGAATCAATTTTCCATTCATCCATATCTTGCCTACCTCTTTCATATGGGAATGGAAAATATGTTGGTAATTTAAAGAATTATGAGATTTTGTTATTCTGGTGATTCAGCTTAACTACAATTTTTTTGAAATTCTAAAAATAACTTTAATTTTATTTTAATTATTTTATAACATTTTTTACAGAATTAAATTTAAAATCAAATTTGTTACAGTACTTTTTATACAAAAAACTGTAAAATAATTCATTATCAAACTAGACATTACTAATTAGATCAATAGACTATATAGATCAAATCTAAATATTGAAAATGTAAATGATATTTAGCGCGTGTTTTGGGTAACGCCGGACTGACTCTAGATAAAGGTCTAAGAACAAACCCACTTTGGCACTACAGGTAAGGGCCTGTAGAGCCAACGATGTTGATTTTTTAAACTTTTGATTTGTTAATGATTACTCTTTCAGCATGAACTGCTTTTATGGCTCGTTCCATATTGCTGCCTGCATCCTCAATAACAATAATTATTCTTGATGTTTCTTCCTGTGCATCCATATTCAATATGTTCAAACCAGCTTCACCAATTTTCGAACTAGTCTTTGATGCAACTTGTTGAACCTTCCACATCTCATCACCTATCAAAGTAATGACGCCTCGATTATAGGCAATAGTGGCAAGAGAATCAAATCCAAGCATGTATTTCTCATTTCGTTTCACATAGTCAGCATCTAGAAATAAAATTCTTGCAAACTCTATTCCATCCTTTGTAAAAGGTGATAATATTACAAATTCACTGTAACGCTTATCATTTTCAAGCGATTCTAGTAACCTTTGTGCAGATGCATTTTCAATTCTTAAAATTGCACAATTCTTTTTTCCAGTGACTATTTTTAACGGATGACCGTTTTTCTCATCAGGTCTCCTTTTGATTATTGTAGTTTTTTTAGGATTTTTCATATCTGTAATTATGATAGGCATATCTACACCGTGTTCTAAAATTTCCTTAATCGCAATAGGATCAAGGATCTTCATACCAAACATTCCAGCAAGCCTTGCTTCATTATAGGAAATCTGTCTGATTTC
>Ga0194128_10009363_pt1 | contig 12019 bp, 12 predicted proteins | sample TA2KigCa65mmetaG_FD_148650 | JGI IMG/M metagenome (GOLD analysis project Ga0194128, IMG submission 148650) | Freshwater microbial communities from Lake Tanganyika, Tanzania - TA2015037 Kigoma Deep Cast 65m | ecosystem: Environmental > Aquatic > Freshwater > Lake | place: Tanzania: Lake...
GCTCGGAGTGGTTGGTGCGGCGTTAAGTGCGCGAAGGGGGTTGATGTTTCGGGCAGCGAGTTGAGCGGCACGAAGTCGGCAACTTTGGAGATCGACTCCCGCAGCTTGGCCACAACCTGCCCGGGCTCTAGACGCACTCCTTTGGGCATTTCTTGACCCTCTACGGATAGGAAAATCTATCCGCCCCAGGCTGCGTTGCGCCGCACAATTTGGCCATTCTCGCGCTCTTCGGTTCCAGTTTGACGGCGCACAATGCAGCTTATGTTGCCCCACGAGCCGCTATTGGTAAAGAGAACGATTTCTTGGGTCCCGGCGCGCGCCCAGGCCGGGCGCGAGCGCTTCATCCTCGCCCCGGGGTGCACCGTACCCTCGTTCAGCCCGGTGCGGCTGCTGCGGTTCCTGCGCGATTACACGCTCAACTCCTCTCGTACACCACACGCCCCTCGAATACTGTCCGGCGCACCCTGAGGCGGCCGATCTCGGCCGGGGTCATTTCTTCCAGGGGCCGGTCGAGCACCACGAAATCGGCCGATCTTCCGGGCGCAAGCGCGCCGATCCGCGATTGCATCCCCATCGAGCGCGCCGCGTTCGTGGTGAAAAGCGGCAGCGCGCGCTCCAGCGTGATCGCCTGCCCCTCGCCGATCGTCCCCGGAAAAAGACCCAGGGGGTTGCGCCGATTGAGCATCCCGGCCAGCCCCACCCAGGGACTCGGGTCAGCCGCGGCGGCGGGCCAGTCCGAGCCGTAGGTCATCTCGGCGCCCGCCTCCAGGAGACTGCGGATCTGGTGGCAGCGCTCGGTGCGCTCCCTGCCGATCACCGCGTACTGTCCGGGCGTCACCGGATTGGGAAACCACAGGCGCGGGGACACTTCCGCCACCGCGTCCAGCTGCGCGAAACGGCGGTGGTCGGACTCGTGCACGAACGCGGTGTGCGCGATCTCGTGGCGCAGGCCGCTTGCGCCGTTGGCGCGCCGCGCCGCCTCGATGGCATCCAGCCCCGCGCGGGTCGCCCGGTCGCCGACGGCGTGCATCTTGACGACGAACCCGCGCCGGTCGAGCTCCACGAGTTCCTCCGCGAGCGCCTGCGGCGTGTAGAGAAGCAGTGCTTCCGGGACGTAGCTTCCCGGCGCGCACCCCGGGCACGGCAGGTACGGCTCCAGGAACGCCGCGGTACGACTGGGCGCGACGCCGTCCAAGAACAGCTTCACGAAGCCCGGGTTCACGTGCGCCGTGCGGTAAGCCGAGCGCCAGGCCTCGAGCTTCTCGTAGGCGACTGTCTCGGTGGAGGCGAACGAGACCCGCGCCATATGCGCCGCCACGTGCAGGTTGAGAGCCCCCGCGCGATCGGCCTCGACGTAGGCGCGCAGCTCGGGCTCCCCGGCGAGCGCCTCCTTGACGGCGGTGATGCCGTTGGCGTGCAGCATGCCGCCCAGCCGCCGCGCCGCTTGCGAGAGCTGGGCCTCGCCCGGCGATGCGAGCGTCACGGCAAGGCGCTGCGCCTGCTCGTACAGGATGCCGTCGGGCTCGCCCGAGGCGTCGCGGCCGATCCGCCCGCCGGCGGGATCCGGCGTGGCGCGGTTGACGCCGCACTCGCGCAGCGCCGCCGAATTGAGCCAGAGCGAGTGATAGGTGATTTCGCGCAGCGCCGCGGGGCGCCCTCCGGTATGGCGATCTAGGAGCAGGCGCGGCGGCTCGGCAAGCCCGTCCATCCAGCGCATCTGCCACGGCCCGCCGGCGATCACCGGCGGCGCGTCATCCCGCGCCGCGCGCGCCGCGCAGGCCTGGAGCAGGTCCGCCATCGTGGCGCCCAACCCGACGTAGACTTCGAAGAGGTCCCGCACGGCGCCCCACAGGGGATGCTGATGAGTGTCGATCAGCCCGGGGAGCACCGCAGCACCCTCGAGGTCGATGCGTCGCGTCGAGTCGCCGCAAGTGGCGAGCGCCTCCGCCGTGGAGCCGACGCAAAGGAGCTGCCCATCCCGCACGGCGAGCGCTTCGGTAACGGGCCGGGCCGGATCCATCGTGCGCACCCTGCCGTTCAGCCACACCTCGTCGGCCGGATGCGCCGGCGCGCTCACGCCGCCTCTGATGCCGCGCCGGTCGTCGCGTAGTGCCAGGCGAGCAGCCGGCGGTCGAGCCACTGCACCGCGGCATTGACGAACCAGCCCACGGCGGCGAGCGCGAGGATCCCGGCGAAGCCGTCGGCGATCCGGAAATGCTCCTGGCTGCGCAGGATGTAGATCCCGATCCCGTCGGTGGAAAGCAGCATCTCGGCGATCACCGACACGAGCAGCGTCGCGGCGACCGCAAGGCGTATCCCCGTGGCCATTACTGGCAGCGCCGCCGGAAGGTCCACGAGCCACATGCGCTCGGCGCGCGTGAGCCGGCAGGCGCGCGAGACGGTGCCCACCATCGGGTGCAGGCCGCGCACGCCGTCGATGGCATGGATGAGGATCGGGAATGCCGCCGCGTAGGCCATCACGAAAACCTTCGCCCCGTCGCCAGTCCCGGCGAAGAGCATCACCACGGGGACCACTGCGGGCGGCGGCAGGGGCCGCAGCAGGTCGATGAGCGGCTCGGCGTAGTCGCCCAGCCAGCGCACCCGGCCGATGAGGATGCCCAGCGGCACCATGCTGAGCACGGCGAGCGAGAAGGCGATCGCCGCGCGCCGCAGCGTGTGCCCTATTTCCATCGCGATTTCAGGCCCGTTGTTCGCGAGGGCCAGGAACACCCGGCTGAGTGGCGGGAAGTTGGGATTCCCGGCCGCCCGCGCCCCCAGCTCCCAGGCGAGCACGATCGCCAGCGCGAGCGCCAATGCCGGCCAGGAGTCCGACCATGCCTGCCGCAGGCGCGTCCCGGAACTGGCCATCGGCTACTCCGGATGCAGCGCCGCCAGGCGCTCGTGCCAGCCGCAGGCGGCACGCCGGGCCGCGACCACGAGGGCGTTCATCGCGATGCCCGAGACCATCGCGACCACCAGGCAGGCGAAGGTTTCCGGGATGCGCAGGGTGAACGCGGCCTCCGCCATGGTGAAGCCCAGGCCGTCGCGCCCGGCGAGCATCTCGGCCACGAAGGTGGCGATGAGCGACACGGCGGCGGCCAGGCGCACGCCGATGAACACTTCGGGCAGGGCCGCGGGAAGGCGCACCGATACGAGAAGCGCCCACTCCCGGTAGCCGAAGGACGCCGCGGTGGCCAGCTGCACCCGCGGCACGGCCGCCAGGCTCGCCGCGGCATTCAGGTACACCGGCCAGAAGCAGGTGAAGACGAGGATGAAGGCGTAGAGCTTCCAGCCCAGGCCGAGGAAGAAGATGGACACCGGGACGAGCGCCGCCGGCGGCAGCGGCCGGAAGAACTCCGCCACCGGGTCGAAGGCGCGGCGCGCCAGGGGATACCGTGCGGTAAGGAGCGCCACCGCGAGCGCGATGGCCGTGGCGCCCGCCAGGCCCGCGAGCGCGCGCGCGAAGGTGAGCGCCCAGGCAGCAGAAAGCTCGCCCGAGGCGAGCGTGCGCCCGAGCACCAGGGCCACCTCGTGGGGGGGCGGGAAGTACTCGGCCGGGACGAACCCGGCCCAGGCCACCGCCTCCCACAGGAGGACCGCGCCGGCGAGCGACGCGGCCATCCGACCGTAGCGCCGCACGGCCGGGCGCTACTTGCCGGTATGCACCATGTCGGCCGCGGTCAGGTTCTGCCGCAGCATCCCGTTCCTGCGCATCGCCTCGATGATCGGCTCCAGGTCCGCGGCCGAGATCGCGAGGTTTGGGTCGAACCCGGTGCGAAGGCGCGCCACCAGGCTCGCCGGCAGCTTGAAGTCCTCCAGGAGCGTCTTCCTCACCAGCTGCGGGTCGGCGTTCAGGTCCTTGATCGCGCGGACGGTGGCGCGCTTGAGCGCGTCGATCACCTTGGGGTTCGCCTTGATCCAGGCCTCCGTGGCGAAGAGCCCGTCGATTACGTACTTGCGCTTCTCCTCGGCGAGATAGCCCATGCCGAGGAGCGCGGGCTTCACCTTGGAATTGGCGATGGCGGTGTAGAAGGGCTCCGGCGTGCACGCCGCGTCGGCGTTGCCCAGTTCCAGCGCCGCCTGGTGCTGCGGGAACGGTATGTAGAGCACCTTGACCTTGTCCCAGGCGACGCCGGACTTTGCCAGCCAGTCGCGGAAGGCGAGCTCGCACAGGCCGCCGGCCGGGCCCACGAGGAGCGTCTTGCCCGCGAGCTCCCTGAAGGACCTGACGCCGCTGCGCTCGCTTGCGTGCAGCGGCCCCCAGAGGTAGTCGGGGCTGCGCTCCCACTCCAGTCCGATGAAGAAGCGATAGGGCTGGCCTTCCTGGCGCGCCATGACGATCGGCGTGGGCGCCGCGTAGCCGATGTGCGCCGAGCCGCTCGCGATCGCGGCGGCCACAGCGGGCCCGCCCTGCACCGGGACGAACTCGATGGCGAGGCCTTCCTGGCCGAAGTATCCCTTCTGCTCGGCGTAGAGGAACGGCATCATCACCTGCGTGCGCAGGTAGGCGAACTTCACCTTCTCCTGCGCCTGGGCGGCGCCCGTCGACATCACCACGGCCAGGGCCGCGAACACGCTCATCACGATCTTCATTGCATCCTCCCCTGGGGTTAATTCGGCCGGGGCATGGCCCGGATCATTCGCAGCACTTCCTCGCGCAACCGCAGGTACTCCGGGTGGGAGGGCGTGGCGATCTGGTCGCGCGGCTTGGGCAGCGGGACCGGGATCTCGCGCAGCACCCTCGAGGGCCGCTGCGACAGCACCACCACCCGGTCGGCCATGTACACGGCCTCGTCCACGTCGTGGGTCACCAGGACGCAGGTCTGGCGGTACTCGGCGGCGAGCGCGAGCAGGAGGTCCTGCATTTCGGCGCGCGTCTGCGCGTCCACCGCGGCGAGCGGTTCGTCCAGCAGGAGCAGGCGCGAGCGCGAGGCGAGGCCCCGCGCGATCGCCACGCGCTGCTGCATGCCGCCGGATACCTGCCAGGGGAAATGCTCCTCGAATCCCTTCAGCCCCACGTGGGCGAGCAGTTCCTTGGCGCGCGCGTCGCGCCCCGAGGCATCCAGGTCCTCGAGCCGGCGCATCCCGAAGGTGACGTTCCCCAGGTTGCGCCGCCATGGGAGCAGCGAGCGGCTGTAGTCCTGGAACACCACTGCGATGCCCGGCGGAGGCTCGGTCACCTCGCGGTCCTCGAACACGACGCTCCCTGAGTCGGCCCGCATCAGGCCCCCCAGGCACATGAGGAGCGTGGTCTTGCCGCAGCCCGAGGGTCCGACCACAGAGACGAATTCGCCGGCGGCGGCACGGAAGCTGATGCCCTCCAGCACCTGGGTCGCCGCCCCGGCGGCCCCCAGCGACTTGCGTACCCCGGCGGCGGCGAACAGCGTCACGCGTCCAGGGGTGTGGCGGCGAACGCCTCGTCGAGGATGCCCACGGCCTCGTCGACGAAGCCGCGGTCCACGATGAGCGGCGGCGACAGGATGATCCTTCCGGCATTGCAGCGCACGATCGCCCCCCGCTGGGCGGCGGCACGCGCCAGGCGCGGGCTGAACGAGTCGGCGGGCGGGATCGGCGCCTTCGACTGCCGGTCGCGCACGCACTCGATGGCGAGCATGAGGCCGCGCCCGCGCACGTCGCCGATCGCCTCGTGGCGGCCCTTCAGCCACTGTACGCGCTCGAGGAAATACGCCCCCACGCGCGCCGCGTTGCCAGGAAGGTCCTCGTCGTGCACGATCTTCTGGCAGGCGAGCGCCGCCGCACACGCGAGCGGATGCCCCGAGTAGGTGTAGCCGTGCATGATCGCCGCGAGCGGGTGGTTGCGTTCCCAGGCCTTCGCGACGCGCTCGTTGATCGCGGTGGCACCCAGCGGCACGTACCCGGAGTTGATGCCCTTGGCGAGCACCATGATGTCCGGGGCGACGCCCCAGCCACGGCTGCCGAACAGGGAACCGGTACGGCCGAACCCGGTGACCACCTCGTCGGCGATGAGGAGCACCCCGTGCCGGTCGCAGACCTCGCGCACGAGCTTCCAGTAGTTGGCCGGAGGGACGATGAGCCCGCCGGTTCCCTGGACCGGCTCGGCAATGAAGGCGGCGACCGTATCGGCGCCCTGGTATGCGATCTCCCGCTCGAGTATCCCGGCGCAGATGCGGCCCAGTTCCTCCGGGTCCGAGGTCCACGGATTGCGGTACAGGTACGGCGTGTCCACCTGGAAGAACCCGGGCACCAGGGGCTCGTAGGCCCGGCGGAACGGCGCGTTGCCATTGGCGGACATCCCGCCGAAATGCACCCCGTGGTAGCCGTGGCGCAGCGACACGATCTTCACGCGCTCGGGCTGCCCTTCCAGCTTCCAGTACTGGCGGACGAGCTTGAACGCCGTTTCCACCGCGTCTGAGCCACCCGCCGAAAAAAGCACCTTGCTCATCTTCTCCGGCGCCATCATCTCCACGAGGAGCGTCGAGAGGGCGATGGTGGGCGGATTGGAGATCCCGTTGAAGGTGGAGTAGTAGGCGAGCCGGTCCAGCTGCCGGACGATCGCCTGCTTCACCTCCGGGCGGTTGTGCCCGACGTTGACGTTCCAGAGCGAGGCAACGCAGTCGAGGTATCGCTTGCCGGCCAGGTCGAACACGTGCGCGCCCTCGCCGCGCTCCAGCACGAGGGGCGGGTTGGCCGCCATCGCCTTCGGGTCGGCCATCGGGTGCAGCACGTGGCGCGCGTTGTGCTCGGCGATCCACGCGGCGTCCAGCCCTGAGATGTCGTCGGACAGGTTCCTCATGCGGCTTTCTCCTCTCGTGCGGGGTCGCCCCTCAGCCGCGCGTTCTCCGCGCGCACCGAGTCGAGAGGGATAGGAAAAAGGGATAGGAAAATCTATCCGCCCCAAGCTGCGTTGCACCGCACGATTTGGCCATTCTCCCGCTTCCCGGTCCCGGTTTGACGGCGCACAATGAGGCTTATGTCGCCCCACGAGCCGCTATTGGTAAAGATCCGCATGGCAATCTATCATGCTGGCGCCGCCACAACTAATGGATGCACCGCGTAGGGCGAATCCACCCCTCGCCAAGCGGTTTCAGGCGATGTCGGGGACGGGGTGGTAGGTCAGGAGCACGACCGGCTCCTTGCCGAGCCGGTCCAGAACCGCCTCGAGGTCTTCGACATGCGAGAAGGTCTGGGTCGAAGCGGAGGTCTCGCCGAAGCCGCGGCGGTCGTAGGCGACGACCCGATGGGTATCGGCGAGCGCGTCCATCTCGGCCGCCCACATGCGGCGGTCGGCGACGCCGGCGTGCAGGAAGACGACGGGACGGCCGCGGCCCTGGGACTCGACGGCGAGGCTGGCGCCGGGGACGGCGACGGCGAAGGTCTCGGTCATGGCGCGGCCTTTTACAGGCCGCGTCCGCGGTTTGCTAGCGGCCTTGGAACTTCGGGGTCCGCTTCTCGAGGAAGGCGGCGCGGCCTTCGGCATGGTCGGCGGTCTGGAACAGGGCGCTCTGGCCGTCGAGCTCCATCTGCAGGACCTCGTCCAGCGATGCCGGCATCCGCGCCAGCGCCGACTTGGTCAGCGCGAGCGCCACCGGCGGCGAGGCGGCGAAAAGCTTCGCGCGGCCGATCGCGGCCGCAAGCACCTGGCCCGGCTCGACCAGGCGGTCGACAAGGCCGATGGTCAGCGCCTCGGCGGCCTCGACGATCTCGCCCAGCATCAAGAGCTCTCGCGCCTTGCCCATGCCGACGCGGAGCGGCAGCGTGTAGAGGAGACCGAGGTCGCCCATCAGCGCCACCCGGTTGAAGCTGGCGCAGAAGCGCGAATCTTTCGCGGCAACGACGTGATCGCAGGCGAGCGCCAGGGAGACGCCGGCGCCGAAGGCATAACCGTCGACCGCGGCGATCACCGGCTTTTTCCCGGTCAGCAGGATCCGCGCGACGCGGTGGAGCCGGTTCAACCGGTCGCGGATCTCGACCAGCGGTGCGCCCGGATCGAACGACTTGATGTCGCCGCCCGAGCAGAAGTTGCCGTCGGCGCCGGCGAGCACGATGGCGCGCGCGTCGCTGGCCATCGCCTCATCCAGCACCTCGAACAGTACCTCGCGCATGGTGAGCGACAGGGCGTTCCGCCGCTCCGGCTCGTTCAGCGTGACGACGGCGACTTCGCCGTCACGGGTGAGCAGGACAGAGTCGGTCATGGCATTGTCCTCCGAAGGCGCATGAACTCATCGGCCATATCGCGCAGGCGATGGCGCTGGACCTTGGTGCCGTTGGGGCCAGCGGTGCTGGGAAAAGCGTCGAGGCAAAAGACCCGCGCCGGCACCTTGAACCCGGCCAGCGATGCCTTGCAGCGGGCGATCAGCGCCGCCTCGTCGAAGCTGCCGCCGGGCTTCAGCGTACGCTCGTGCTCTTGTTCGCGTTCCAGGGCGAAGCCATCCTTAAGCAGCCTTAGAGGCGCGCTGTCGGCCGCCTGTGCATAACCCTGCACTTGCTTGCAAAGCACGCTCTCAACCCCTTTCACTCATCGACAGGATCAAGCACAATCTACACACCGCTCGCTACGCGATTGAACTGTCCAATTTCCGCTGGAATCACTGTCCAAGCGTCGTGGAATACGCATCTGCGCAAACAGCGGCCGGTCAAGGCGCACGTCGTGGCCGAGCCGCTCCAGCTCAGGCCCGCGTGCTGTAGGGGGAACGAGGGGCGCGGCCATGCGCGGCGCGCGTTTCGTTCAGCTAGCCAGGAATCCCGCGCACACGCGGTTGAACTCGTCGGCATGCTCCCACTGGGCCCAGTGGCCGCAGCGCGGCAGCACATATAGCCGCGCCTTGGGAATCTGCTTGAGCAGCACGAACACGCCGTCGATGGGCATCACGCGGTCTTCCCGGCCCCAGATGAACATCACGTCGTGCGGCAGGCTGGCCAACCGCGCATCACGCCAGATTTCCTGGCGTGGTTTGCCGGGGATCGGGCGCATGGGCGGGTTGTCCACGATCTCCGGCCGCATGGCCGCGGCCATGCGTTGGTCCAGCAGTTCATCGGTGATCTGGGAAGGGTCGAACACGAACTGGTTGACGAACCCCTTCAGGCGCGCCTTCGAAGGCCCTTCCCCGTCGTAGAAGAAGAACAAGGTCTTGATGGCATCCGTGGGTGCCACCGCGAACATCGGCAGGCCGCCGGCGCTGCCCATCAGGACCATGCGCTTAATCTTCTCGGGCCGGTGCAGCGCCAGCACCAGCGTGGTGGCGCCACCCAATGAGTTGCCCACGAAATGCGCGCTGGAGATGCCGAGTTCGTCCAGGAAGCGGCCCAGCAGCGGCCCGTACCACTCCCAGGTGTTCTGGTCGCGCGGCTTCATGTCCGATTTCCCGAACCCGGGCAGGTCCGGCACGATCACGCGAAAGCGCTCGGCCAGCGTCGCGATGTTGCGGCTGTAGTTGGACCAGCCGGTGGCGCCCGGCCCGCCGCCGTGCAGCAGCACCAGCGGTTCTCCGGTGCCGGCTTCGTGGTAGTGAATCAGGCAGCCGTCCACCGTGACAGACCGGCTGGTCCCGGCTTCGGTGATCGCCGCGGAGGTCGATTGAGTGGTCATCGTGTTCAGCTTCATCCTCTTTTGTGGCCCCACATGCTGGGCTTGTGGTGAAGGGCTTCGCTCCAGGTGGCATCGTCCACGGTGCGCGCGCCATACCCAAACTCAACCTCGATGCCGCCGGGCGTGGCCGCATAGAACGAGAACATGTGGTCGTTGGTGTGGCGGCCGAGCGTGGCCACGATCCTGCCGCCGCCGGCCTGCACGCGGTCGTAGGCAAAGCCCACGTCGTCGAGGCTGGCCGCCTGCAGCATGAAATGGAAGATGCTGCGCGGCCGCCGCATGGGCACCAGGGCCAGCGAGTGGTGGCGCGCATTGCAGTGGAAGAACTCCATCTGCACCGACACACCGCCAATGGGCATTCGGATGCGATCGCTCAGGCGGAAACCCAGGCCGTCCACATAGAAGCGGCGCATGGCCGCAATGTCTTCGCACCCCAGCACGATGTGGCCCAGACCCTGTTCACCGGTCACGAAGCCGCTCACGCCGGCGGGCGAGGCAAACGGGCGTTCGAAACGGTCGGTGGCGCCGCAGGCGATTTCCACGCGATTGCCGGAAGGGTCCACGCCGTGCAGCAGCGCGGTCACCCCGCGGTCGGCCAGCAACGCCGCGTCACCCGGCGTGGTGGCGATACCAAGGCGGGCCAGGTGCTCGGCCAACGCAGCCAGGTCGGCCTCGCTGGCCACCTCAAAACCGGCGAAGGCCAGGTCGTTCTGCGGCCCTTGCTGCACGGCAATGCGCCAACCGCGCTGGTCGATCCGCAGCCGGTTGGAACCGTCCGCCGCATCGGCCGGCATGGCGCCCAACACCTCCGTGCCGAAACGCAGCCAGGCGGCCGGGTCGTCAACCGCCACGCCGATGTAGGCCAGCGCGCGAACAGCCGGCGCCTGTCGAATACTCATGATGAAGCCCCTGGCTTGGTTTGCGCAATGCGCTGCGGCAGTTCGCGCCCACCCATGGTCTGGCGCAGGCCGCGAATCCCGAAGCCGCCGTCGTAGTTGAGGATGCTGCCGGTGGCCGGAATGTGGTCCTGGCGGCTGGCAAAGAACACATAGGCCGCCGCGTAGTCGCTGGCATTGGGCACCATGCCGATCGGTACACGATCCGGGGCGGTCTTGTTCAGGTCGATGCTGGCAATCGAGCGCTGCGCCATGCCCAGCGACTCCGGGCCGCGCAGGTCGGTGGAAATGCCGCCCGGCGCCACGCCGTTGACGCGCACCTGCGGCGCCAACTCAAAAGCCAGCTGCTTCACCAAGCCCACCACCGCATGCTTGCTAGCGTAGCGCATCGCCTCCAATACATTAAAGGTGGCGACGGTATTGTGTTCAAGATCCTTCTTCGGATGGTGCAGTCCTAACCGAACGTCAGCATTGGCTGCCAAATGAAAAACGAACTCGGCGCCGTCTATCGCCGAGGTCAAGGTCGACGCATCAAGGCTATCACCCTCAATCAGCCTGAATCGCTGATGCCTCAGCGCTTGGTCCAGGAACTCCCGCTGACCGGTGGAGAAATTGTCCCAGCCAACAACCTCGCACCCGATTCCAAGCAACCGATCCACGAGGTTGCTTCCGATAAAGCCAGCGCATCCCGTAACAAATGCCTTATTGATTGTCATCGAAGGCCTCAACTAGGTGCATCCTCCTGACATCGACGCGACTCCCCAGGAGGCACCTTGCTACCCCCTTTTCTGGAGGGATTGCTCGGATAAACTCGTTTGCTTCGACCCGGATCACCCGAGCCGCGATTCCGTTCAACGAATAGTTTTCAATCAATTCGGCCATCCCGTCCGTGCTTTGGCCGTCCGCGACGATGAGTTCCAGCCGATCGTGTGGATAGGACTGTGCCCGTATCTGCTCCAGACATCGTCGCGTCATGGCTACAACGGATCCCCCAAAGTGCACGCTCCAACCATCGACCGGATTTTAACCTCAACCTTCTGAACGATTGGGGGAGAAGAAAGAGGGCTCAGCAAGAGAATCAAAATGACCTGCCCCCTTTTGTAGTGCCAGTCGTTGCTTTGTAGAGTCCTGGATCGTCCTCCTGCCGTGGATGGGCGCGGCATTCTCCGCGCGTTCCCAAGGTCGATACCCGCAAACTGTATACTAATTCACCGGCGAAGCTGTCACAATCGGCAGCGACAAGGTAACCATTGTTCCCAAGCCAACACGCGATTGAATGGTTAGCTTGCCCCCGGCCGCCTCCACAAACGATCGCGCGTGACTGAGTCCGAGGCCATTGCCGTTCGCCTTCCCAAACGAAAAGCCACGCTGCCCAGCTTTGCTCAGATTCTCACCGGCAATTCCTTTGCCATTATCAGAAACGATGATCCGAGCCGGCCGATGTGCACGATCGGTTACGTTTGCCGGGGTAGCGCCGGCGCCCTGCACGACACATTCCTTCTTCAACGTCCTTGCACTGCCCGTCGTTGACCGGGATTCGTCTCTTGCCGCGCTC
>Ga0194128_10009368_pt1 | contig 12014 bp, 8 predicted proteins | sample TA2KigCa65mmetaG_FD_148650 | JGI IMG/M metagenome (GOLD analysis project Ga0194128, IMG submission 148650) | Freshwater microbial communities from Lake Tanganyika, Tanzania - TA2015037 Kigoma Deep Cast 65m | ecosystem: Environmental > Aquatic > Freshwater > Lake | place: Tanzania: Lake...
CCTCTCCTTAAGGGCCTCAAGCCCACACATCCCGGTGAGTTTCTTCGGGAGGACGTCCTCCCCGCGCTCGGCATCCCGAAGACCGAGATCGCCAAGCGCCTCGGTATCTCGCGCGCCATGCTCTACACGATCCTCGATGAGCGCGCGCCCATCTCGCCGGCGATGGCGCTGCGGCTCGGCAAGCTGCTCGGCACGACCGCCGAGTCTTGGCTCAACATGCAGCGCGATTACGATCTCCGAAAACTGGAGAAGTCCATGTCGGAGGAACTGGACGAGATCGACCCGGTTGCCGCCTGAAGGTGCGCCTCAGGATTGAACGCGTTCCAGTACAACGAAACTGAACGCGTAGTCGTCCTTGGGGCCGGGTTCGTGATCCTCGCGGGAGACCTCGCGCCATTCCCGCCTGTCGAGTTCGGGGAACCAGGTGTCGGCTTCCGGCGTGGCGTGGACTTCGGTGAGATAGATGCGGCTTGCTTGCGGCAGGACCGCACGGAACACATCCTCGCCGCCGATCACCATAATCTCGTCGACGCCATCCTTGCCCGCCGTCTTGCGCGCGACATCGAGCGCCTCTTCGAGATTATAGGCCATGATCGCGCCTTGCGCCTCGAAGGCGGCGTTCCGCGTCAGCACGATATTGGTACGGCCGGGCAGCGCGCGCCCGAGCGACAGAAAGGTCAGCCGGCCCATGACGATCGGCTTGCCCATGGTGATCTGGCGGAAATAGCGCATGTCGCTGCCAAGGTGCCACGGCAGGTTGCCGCCGCGGCCGATGGCGCGATTCTTGGCCATGGCCACCACCAGCGCGACGGTGGGAGCGCTCAAACCGCGACCTCGGCGCGGATGGCCGGATGCGGGTCGTAGCCGACGAGCTTGAAATCCTCGAAGGCGAAATCGAACAGCGAGCGCACGTCGGGATTGATCTCCATGCGCGGCAGGGCGCGCGGGCTGCGCGAGAGCTGCTCGTCGGCCTGGTCGAGATGGTTGAGGTAAAGATGCACGTCGCCGAAGGTGTGCACGAAGGTGCCGGGCTTCAGCCCGGCGACCTGCGCCACCATCAAGGTCAGCAGCGCATAGGACGCGATGTTGAACGGCACGCCGAGAAACATGTCGGCCGAGCGCTGATAGAGCTGACAGGAGAGCCGTCCCTCCCCGACATAGAACTGGAACAGGCAGTGGCAGGGTGGCAGCGCCATCTGGTCGAGCTCGCCGACATTCCAGGCGCTGACGATGTGGCGGCGCGAATCGGGATTGGCTTTCAGCCCCTCGACCAGGGCCGTGATCTGATCGATGGCGCGGCCGTCAGGCGTGGGCCAGGAGCGCCATTGCCGCCCATAGATCGGCCCAAGCTCGCCGGTCTCGTCAGCCCATTCGTCCCAGATGCTCACGCCGTGCTGCTTCAGGTAGTGCACATTGGTCGAGCCTTGCAGGAACCAGAGCAGCTCGTGAATGATCGATTTGACGTGCAGCTTCTTGGTGGTGAGTAGCGGGAAGCCCTCGGTAAGATCGAAGCGCATCTGCTCGCCAAACAGGCTCAACGCACCTGTGCCGGTGCGGTCAGCCTTGCGGAGACCGGTCTTGCGGACGCGGTCGAGGAGTTCGAGATATTGGCGCACTGGATGGTCTCGCTGCCGTGCAAAGGCGGAACGGATCAATACCGCTGATCGTTTCCTGCTATAAAGTGGCGATTGTCCAGATAAACCGGAAGGTGCTTCATGCGTCTTATCCCCGCTCTCGTGATGGTTTTGAGCCTGTTCATCGCCCTTCCTGCGTCCGCCGCCCCGGTCACCATAGACGACGCCCGCGCCATGGCTTTCGACCGCGGCATCGTCAAGATCGAGGAGATCGAGCTCAAGCGGCGCAAAGGCATCTGGGAGATCGAAGGCCGCGACGCCCGCGGCAACGAAATCGAGATGGAGGTCGAGGCGGCGACCGGGCGCATCATTAAAATGCGGCGCGATTAGTCCCCGCGACTCACTGACGTAATTGGGGGAATCGCACGGTCAATCTTTTTTTTGCCGCCATAGAAGTCTATATAGAGTGCTGCCGGCGCAAGCCGGCTATGGCGATAAATGGTCGACGTAATAAGCCCATTCGGACCCGGGGGCGGTACCCGGCGCCTCCACCGGAGTGATTGGTAAATCGTGGTTCGGCCGATCACTGCGGCGGGGGCGAAATAGGATCGACGAGGGTGTAAAGGTCGCGCTTTCGCTCGGCATGGTACCGCCGTTATCGGGCCAACCATATAGTTGCCAATGACAACTATGCGGAGGCTCGTCTCGCCGCGTAAGCAGCGCGATAGCCTGAAAATGAAGTCCTAGCCGCTTCGCGGCGGCTAGGCGCGGTTTCGGAGGGCACCGGGCAACAGAAGCCCTCCACTTTATGACGGGGTTCACTGCCTTCATGGCAGAAGACGGGATCAGATACGATCTTCTCACGCAGGACGCGCTGCGCGGCGTGGTGCGCCAGGTTCTGACACGGGTTCAGCGTGAAGGCCTCCCCGGCGAGCATCACCTTTATATCGCCTTCGACACGGGCGCCGACGGCGTCTCGGTCTCGCGCCGGCTCAAGGAGCAATATCCCGAGGAGATGACCATCGTCCTGCAATACCAGTTCTGGGACCTGCAGGTGACGAACGAGAGACTGGTGGTGCCGTTCAGCGCGGTGAAGGCATTCTACGACCCATCGGCCCAGTTCGGATTACAATTCGGCAAGCCCGGCGCGGCCAACGACTCCGCCCGTCAGCACATGGCGGCGGCTTTGCCCGATCTCGTCGGCGAGCCGGACGATCCGCGGGGATCGGCTGAGCCGATCCAGGACAAGGGTGAGGCGCAAGCCGAGGTGGTCATGTCACGGCCGCCGGCCGAGGTCGTGCATCTCGACACGTTCCGCAAGAAATAGCCGTGCTTGATCAGGCCGCGGGCGCGCGCGCCGGCTGGGGCGCCCGGCGCGGTTCTTTCGAAACCTCGAGCGGCACGTTCAACTCGACATAAAGCCCGGTCGGGCGGAAATCGACCTTGGTCTCGCCGCCGAGATTGTGGCGTATGCCCTTGTCGATGAGCTGCATGCCGAAGCCGTTATTGCGCTTGGCGGGCGGGATGGCGCTTCCCCTCTCCTCCCACACAAGGTTGAGCCGGCCGCCGCGCGCGGTGCGCCAACTGACGCCAAGCTGACCCGTGTTCTGGGCGAGCGCGCCGTATTTCACGGCATTGGTGGCAAGCTCATGCAGGGTCATGGCCAGGATCGAGGTGCATTGCGGGGGCAGCAGCACGTCGGGGCCCTTGATGGCGATCTTCGGGCCGCCATCGCGCCGGTAAGGATCGAGTTCGCGCTCCACCATGGCTTTGAGGCTCGCGCCCGACCATTGCGATTCGAGCAGCAGATCATGGGCGCGGTGCAAGGCCTGGAGCCGTTCGGCGAGCGTCTGCGCCATGATTTGCGTGGATTTCTCGGTAGCCTGGCGCAGGCTCGCCTGCACCAGAGACTGCACGATGGCGAGCGAATTCTTGACGCGGTGATTGAGCTCGCCGACCAGCATGGTCTGGCGTTGCGCCGTGCGCCGGCGCTCCGTCACATCGCGGAAGATCAGAACGGCGCCGGCGAGCGAGCCGTCATAGCCGATGATCGGTGCGCCGCTATGCTCGACCGGCAGTTCCTGCTTGTCGCGCGTGATCAGCAAGGCGCCCGACTCAAGTCTGGTGACAGCACGCTCGCGCAGCGCCTTGAGCGCCGGATCATCGACAGGCTTGCGGGTGTTTTCGTCGATGACGCGGAACACTTCCCAGATGGGCCGTCCCCGCGCCTCTGAGCCCGGCCAGCCGGAAAGTTCCTCGGCGATCTTGTTCAGCAGCAGCACGCTGCCGTTCGGATCGGTGGCGATCACCCCGTCGCCGATCGAGCCGAGCGTGGTCGAGAGCCACTCGCGCTGCCCGCGCAGCTCCATGAGGGCGGCGTTACGGTCGTGATCGGCGCGGCGCACGGCGCCGATCGTGGTCCAGGCGAACACCGCGAGCACGATGATGCTGGCCACGGCGAAGATGGCCAGCGTGGCTGCACCGCCGTACTGGATATCGGTCTCTACCAGGCGCGCGAACCAGCCGATGATGAGCGGCAGGATCAGGATACCGGGCAGAAGCCTGCGCAACATCTCGCCGGCCGGCGACGGCTCGATGATCGCCGCGGCGATGCCGTGTTCGGGTGAAGAGGCGAGAAGCCCGAAAGCAAGCAGGAAGGCGCTCATCGCGCCGTAGAACGACATCGAAGCGAAGGGGAACGGATAGTCGTCGGCGGGAACGCCATAAACGTAGCCGGCGAGCACGATCAGAACTTGCGCGATGATCAACAGCGACACGAGCTGGCTGAAAGCCGTGAGCGCCATGCCGCGCTTGGCGTAGAGCAGCGCCAATCCGAACAGGACCAGAGAGCCCGTGAGTCCGGGATTCATTCTGACCGGGCTCATGCCAGGAGGCGTCGCCTCGCTCCGCCATAATGCTTCATCGAGACCGAGATCGAAGCCGAACAGATCCTGACCGAGCAGGATGGCTAGCCCCACGATCACCAGCAGCAGGCCGATCAGCCGGGCAACCAGGCGCAAGGGCCGGAACGTGAAACAGAACAGGGCGACGCCCGCCGCCAGGATGCCGGCCGCGCCGCTCGGCGACAGGCCCGCCAATCCCGGCAGGAGATCGATGAGCTGCGGCAGCGGGATGTACCACGCCAGCAGCACGAGTCCGCCGATGGCGCACACAAGCATCGCCGCCAGGCGCGCCAGAAGCACTGAAATGCGCGCGCTACGTGGCGCCGGCAGCGCCAACTTTGCTGGAACATCAGCCACGACACTTCCCCACTCAATATACGGAGAATAGACGCCGGAGCGTCAAGCGCTCCTCGGCAGCTTCCCTGCCTTTTCTGTCGGCGGTTCGCCTATTCCCCTTGATTTCCCCCTGTTAACCTAAGCCGAGGCGGCAAAAGGGGCGCTTGACCCCAGTCCCGCCGCAAAGCAAAACGTGCTCATGTCCTCCAACCGCAAATCGTCTCAATCCTCAACCCGCACCGAAACGGATTCCTTCGGCCCGATCGACGTGCAGGGCGACCGTTACTGGGGCGCCCAAACCGAGCGATCCCTCCGGAATTTCAAGATCGGCGATGAGCGTGTGCCGATGCCGCTGATCCGGGCCATGGCCATGATCAAGAAGGCCGCCGCGCTCACCAATTTCGAGCTCGGGCTGCTGGATAAATCTCTTGCCAAAGCCATCGCCGATGCCGCCCAGGAGGTGATCGACGGCAAGCTCGACGGCCACTTCCCGCTGGTCGTTTGGCAGACCGGATCCGGCACCCAGACCAACATGAATCTGAACGAGGTGATCGCCAACCGCGCGAGCGAAATGCTCGGCGGCGCGCTCGGCGCCAAACACCCGGTTCATCCCAACGATCATGTAAATCTCGGACAGTCGTCCAACGACACTTCCCCCACCGCCATGCATATCGCCGCCGCCCTGGAGATTGCCTATCGCCTCGACCCGGCGCTTGGGCGCCTGTTTCAGGCGCTCAAGGACAAGGCTGAGGCCTTTCAAGACATCGTCAAAATCGGCCGTACCCACATGCAAGACGCTACTCCGCTCACTCTAGGACAGGAATTCGGCGGCTATGCGGCGCAGATCGGTCATGGCATTGAGCGCATAAAACAGGCGCTCTACGGCCTTTACGAGCTGGCCCAGGGCGGCACGGCAGTCGGTACCGGCCTTAATACGCATCCGCGCTTTGCCGAGCTTTTCGCCGCGAAAATCGCCGAAATCACCCGGCTGCCCTTCGTCACCGCCGAGAACAAATTCGAGGCGCTCGCCTCGCATGAAGCCTACGTGTTCGCCCATGGGGCGATCACAACCGTGGCGAGCTCGATGTTCAAGATCGCCAACGATATCCGGCTCCTCGGGTCGGGGCCGCGGTCGGGCTTCGGCGAGCTGATTCTGCCCGAGAACGAGCCGGGCTCCTCGATCATGCCCGGCAAGGTCAATCCCACGCAATGCGAGGCGGTGACCATGGTCGCCGCGCAAGTCATGGGCAACAACACGACCGTCGTCTTCGCTTCGAGCCAGGGACATCTCGAGCTCAATGTGTTCAAACCGGTGCTGGCTTACGCCATGCTGCAATCGATCCGTCTGCTCGCCGACGTCGCCGACAGTTTCACCGAGAATTGCGTGGTCGGCATCCAGCCCAATCGCGAGCGCATCAAGGAGCATATGGAGCGCTCGCTGATGCTGGTGACGGCGCTGACACCGTATATCGGCTACGACAAAGCGAGCGAGATCGCCAAGAGCGCGCATGAGCGCGGCACGACCTTGCGCGAGGAGGCGGCGCGCCTCGGTCATGTCAGCGAGACCGACTTCGACCGGCTGGTAAAGCCGCATGACATGGTCGCGCCGAAGAAGCCCTAAACGCTCATGGCGGCAAGCAACAAACGCTCGCTGACCATCGCCCGCCATCGTACGAGCGTATCTCTTGAAGATGAGTTCTGGACGGCGCTTGCCGGCCTTGCCGCTGCGAGCGGCAAATCGGTGGCGGCGCTGGTCGCGGAGATCGACAAGAAACGCAGCGAGACGCGCGGCAGGCAGACGAGCCTGTCCTCGGCCATCCGCCTCTATGTGCTCGAGCAGATGAAAACGCGAGTTTAGCCGCCGAAGATGCCGATACCCTTCTTCCAGGCATCGGGCGCCTCGCGCCGTTTCGGTGAGCGCCGTGGCGTCCGCGCGGCCGGAGGCTCTTCCGGCGGAACTTCCGCGGTCGTGGGTGTGACCTGATCCTCGATCAAGGGGATGGTTTGATCCTCCGTGAGGGTGGCATCGGAAGGCTGAGCGGGGTGCAGCGGCTCAATGGTCTCGGCAGGCATTGCCGGCGGAGGCGTGATGGACGCAGGTGCGAGCGGCACGGCGGCCGCTTCAGGCAAGGCCGGCTCGGCGGGCGTAGCGGCTAGGGCCGGTCTGGCGATCTCCGCCGGCTTCGGCTGGGGAAGTGGCACGGCTACTGCCTTGGGCTCGGGCTCGGGCTCGGGCTCGAAAGGTGGCGTTCTGCCGGTCACATCGAGCGTTTCCAGTTTCTCGACATCCTCCTGCATGCGCCGCATGGTGAGGTAGGTCTCGATGGACGCCGTATCGACCGCCGGCGCGATCTGGCCGGCATCGCTCAAAGAGCCGGTAAAGACGAGTCTTACCGCCGGCACGTCCTTGTTCTTGCCGGCAAGGCTCATCTCCCATTCGCTGTCGAGTTTGAGGCTGGCAAGCTCGACATAGGCATTGATCGTGGTCTCGGCACCGGCGGTGGCGAGCGTCGTCGGCGTGAAGCGCACCGTGCCGTTCTTGATCTCGAAGGGCAATTGAGCGGCCGTGTATTTGTAAAGTCCCACGGTGACCTTGTCGCGCACGGCGCGCGCCTCGGCCGCGATCTGCTCCTTGTTCGCCTTGATCTTCTTGGCGGCGGTGGCGGCCACGCGGCGAAGGGGCTCGGGGTTCAATGCCTGCACCGAGCCCGCGCCAAGCGCGAGCGTCCCCTGCCCGCTCAGTCCGGCCACGAGACCTGGCGGGCTCAATCCCTCGCCCTGTATTTCGACGGCGAGATCGAAGGGGCCCTTGGCGAGGCCCTTGCCGGCCATGCTTTTGGACAGGTCTTCGAGCTTGCCCCCTTTGATGTCGGCTTTCGCCTCCAACGCCGCGCCAGCGCCCCGTGGCGCCAGAAGTCCCGAAGCGGTGAACGTGCCGCCGAACAGGCGTCCTTTGAGATCGGTGACGGCAAGCCCGCCATTATCGACACGCGCGGCCAGCGTCGCGTCGGCAACCCGGAAAGGCGCGCCGATGGAAAGCGTCTTCGCTGTCAGGGTGATGTCGCCTTCACTCTTCTCGAGGGCGCCGAGCGCGAAGCCGCGCGACGGCCAGACATCGGAGGTGTCGGCGGCGAGCGCGCCAAGCATTTCTTCGGACGAGGGGCTACGCTGCCAATTCACCAGGACGCCGAGCAGTGACGGGAGCGACACGGTTCCGGTGTTGGCCTGAAGGGAGAAACGCGTTTTCCCGCCGAGAACGAACTTGGCGCTGCCCTCCACCGCTTCGCCGTCGATCTTGGCCTTGACGGGAGCAAGCGTGAGGCTCTCGCCCTGCTTGACGATATCGGTGGTGAGGGTCAGCGGAACGTTGGCGCTTGGCGGCGGTTCAAGCCCGGCCATGGGCAGAACAAGGCTCGCGTCTTCAGTGGCGATCGAGGCCTTGCCGGTGAGCGCGAGACCGTTATCGGCGAGAGCGCCGCTACCCTCGAAGGCGAGCCGCAGGGCTTCGGTTTCGAGTGACGCCTTGCCGGTGACGCCCGTCTTGGGCACGCCCTTGACGGCAAGCGACAGCGTCCCCTGGTTTCCTTCCACTCTGGCGATGCGGTCTTGCGGCAGAGCGGGGAACAGCAGCACGAGCAGCGCCTCCGGCCGCTCGCCGGTGACGCTGCCGGTAAGATCGATCTCGGCCTCCGTGAGTCTGTCCGGCTCGCCCGTGGCGCTTGCGGTCACGGCGATTTTCGAGCCGCCGGCTTGACCGTTAAGATCAAGCGACGCCTTGGTTTCGTTGCCGGCGCGGGTCGCGACGAGGCCCGCTTGCATGTCCAGCGGCGCAAGGGCGGCAAGATGCTTCGATTTGCTCACCTGCTCGGGCAGGCCGAACAGTCCGGAGACGACACGCAAACTCTCCTCGGTCGCGGCATGAAGCGCCACATCGACCCGGCCGGAGGGCGCTACGCTCACCGCCTCGATGCGGCCCTTGCCGGTCAGTGTCAGCGCATCGGACGCGCCGAATTCGAGCCGCTCGACATCGAGCGTATCGTTCTGCAGCGCGAAGCGCGCATCGAGCTTGCCTCCGGGCAGATCGGGCAGCAACAGCTCGCCCACATTCAAGGTGACGCGCGCATCCTGGTCGCGAAATTGCGTCAGGATGTTCCGGCCGCTATCGGCCGGCACGGTGTCAGCGCCGCGCGCCGCCGGAAGCCAGGAGCGCCAGGCCGCGCCGTCGCCCATCATCTCCCGGAGATCGAGCCGGTCGCTGTCCAGCGCAAGCTCGAACACATTGCGGTCGCCGCTGCGATAGGAGAACGCGCCGCGGAACGCCGTGCCGCTCACTTCGCCGCTGGCGTCGGCAAGCTTGAGCTCGCCGTCGCCGACCGTGGCAATGCCCGCGACGGCGAAATCGCCGACCGAAGCCTGGCCGGACATATCGCGGTCGCCGGCGGCCCAGCGGGTGAGCGCGCGCAAGCCCGTGCCTTCGAGCTTGACCGGGCCGGTGAATACCGGGCCGATATCGCCCTGGGCGAGACGCCCCGACACCGCGACGCGGTTCGCGCCGGGCAGCGTGGCGGTGAGATTTTCGATGGCGATGACGCCGTCTTGCGCGGCAAGATCGAGCGCGAGCCCGCTGACCAGATCGCCGCCGAGGCTCGCCTGCTCGATGGCGACCGCGAGCCTGCCCTCCCCGATCTCCGCCGCCTTAGTCAGAGCCTCCTCGGCGAGGAGATACAGAATTGCGGCCGGCGATGGACGCTGTTCGGGGTTCGGCGCTCCGGCCAGCAGATCGATATCGATGAAACGGGCGGCAAGCGCGCCATCGGCCTTGACCGTCTCCCCGAGGTCAAGCGCGAGATTGCCTTTCAGGATTTGCGGCCGTCCTTTGGCATTGACGGTGAGATCGAACGCTGACATCTCCACGCGCTCGGGCGTCGCCTTGAGCGGACCCTTCAGCTCGACGAAGAGCGGATCGTCGGCAGGCTTCTCCTCGCTCTCACCCGCTGTCTCCTCGGCCAATTCGACCACGCCTGCTGTCGGCCCCAAAGCATGGCCGACGCGCAAGGTGAAGATGCCGTCATAAGCGGGCTGCTGCCCAAGCCCCTTGACCGCGCCGTCGAGCACGTAACTCATGTCGCGGTCGGGATCGCGCAAGGCCGCCTTGAGACGGAACTGACCTGCCGCGTCCGTCTCGCTCGTGGAGAAGCGAAGCTCCTGCCGGCGGTTCTCGAACTCGTAAGTGGCCGACACCTTGTACGGACCCGACAACGACGCCGCGCTCAATTCACCCGCGACATCGTTGAGGATCAACTGCTCCATGCCGTCTTTGGCGATCTCGATCCTGCCGCCGCCGATCGAGACCTTGTCGAGCATGACTTCTTTCGGCGCGAACGGCAGCGCCACACCCGGACGCCCCACGTCGCGCCAATTGCCGGTGCCGTCGGACTTGACGTCGAGCCGCAGGATCGGATCGACGATGACGATCTCGCGCGCCTCAACCGTGCCCGAGAGCAGCGCGCCGATATTGAGCCACGCCTCGATCGAGCGGGCTTCGAGGAACGGCACGTCGAGGCCTCCCCGCTCGTCCGCGACCTTGACCGCGTCGAATTTCAGTTCCGGCGCCGGCAGCAGGACGAGATGCACCTTGCCATCGACCTTCACCTCGCGGCCGAGCAGCTTGGTCGCTTGCGTCTCGAAGACGTGGCGATAGTCGTTCCAGTCGATGAAGAGCGGCGCGGCGAAGAGCGCGCTCAACACCAGGATCAACAAGGCCGTCAAACTGAGCAGAAGCGAGTTCACCGCAGTCTAGGTCCAGGGCTCGTGGGGGGCGCTGCTTCGCCGCAAAGCACGATCGCTTTCAATCGTCTTGGCTCCGTGACGCTTCGTCATGGTAACGCAAAAATCTTGCCAGGATTGAGGATATTCAACGGATCGAGCGCCTTTTTTATGGCAGCCATCACCAAAACAGCCGAGCCGTGCTCGGCGGCGAGATAGTTGATCTTGCCCTGGCCAATGCCGTGCTCTCCGGTGCAGGTGCCGCCCGCGGCAAGCGCGCGCTCGACCAGCCGGTCGAGGAATTCCTGCACCTTGCGCCGCTCCTCCTGGCTGGCGGGATCGATCAACGGCATGACGTGAAAATTGCCGTCGCCGACATGGCCCACGATCGGCGCGAGCAGTCCCAGGCGATCGATGTCCTCACGCGCGGCGCTGACGTTATTGGCAAGGGCGGAGATCGGCACGCAGACATCCGTGGACACAATCTCCGCGCCGGGCCTGAGGGCTCGTGCCGCCCAATAGGCGTCGTGGCGCGCCTGCCAAAGCTTGCTGCGATCCTCGGTGCGCGCGGCCCACTGCAAGTCCCCTCCCCCTTCGGCGCGCGCGATCTCGGCGAAGCTTGCGACCTGCTCGCGCGTTCCCGCTTCCGTGCCATGAAATTCGAGGAAGAGAGTCGGCTGCTCTGGCAGCACAAGATGCGAATAGGCGTTGCAGGCGCGGATCTGCACTTCATCCGCCAACTCGATGCGAGCCAGCGGCACGCCCATCTGCAGCGCGGCGATGGTGGCATTGCAGGCGTCTTCGATCGAGGTGAAGGAACAGACGCCGGAGAGAATGGTCTCGGGGATTCCGTAGAGCTTGAGCGTCAGACCGGTGATGATGCCGAGTGTGCCTTCGGAGCCGATCAGGAGCCGCGTGAGATCGTAGCCTGAAGCGGTCTTGCGCGCTCGGCTGCCGGTGGTGATGACGCTCCCGTCGGCAAGGACTGCCGTGAGGCCGAGAACGGCATCACGCATCGTGCCGTAGCGCACCGCGTTGGTGCCGGAGGCGCGCGTCGCCGCCATGCCGCCGAGGCTCGCATCGGCGCCGGGGTCGACCGGGAAGAACAGCCCCGCATCGCGCAGATGATCGTTGAGCTGTTTGCGGGTCACGCCCGGCTCGACCACGCAGTCGAGATCGGCCTCGTGCACGGCGAGGATGCGGTTCATGCGCGACAGGTCGAGCGAGATGCCGCCGAACGGCGCGTTGAGATGACCTTCGAGCGAGGTACCGGTGCCGAACGGAATGACCGGCATCCTTGCCTCGGCGCAGAGCCTCACCACCTCGGAAACCTCTTCGGAGGTTTCGGCGAACAGAACGGCGTCGGGGGGTTCGGTCTTGAGCCAGGTGAGCGTATTGGCGTGCTGCGCCCTGAGCGCCTGGCCTAGTGAGAAAC
>Ga0194128_10009372_pt1 | contig 12011 bp, 12 predicted proteins | sample TA2KigCa65mmetaG_FD_148650 | JGI IMG/M metagenome (GOLD analysis project Ga0194128, IMG submission 148650) | Freshwater microbial communities from Lake Tanganyika, Tanzania - TA2015037 Kigoma Deep Cast 65m | ecosystem: Environmental > Aquatic > Freshwater > Lake | place: Tanzania: Lake...
TGGCGCCGGGCCGACAGTCGTGGTGGTTGAGCACGCCCTTCACCAGATTCTTGTGCTGGGGCCAGACCGTGGACGGATCCTCCCAGGGCGAGTCGACCCGCACGCGCAGGAGGTTCTCGTCCTCCAAGAGCGACGAGACCTCGAACTCGAACGGCTGGAAGTACCCCTCGTGGCGCCCCAGGTGGTGCCCGTTGAGCCACACGTCGGCGAAATAGTCTACCCCCTCGAAGCGCAGCCACCACGCCTGGACGGACTCGTTGCGCGGGCGATAGAACGTGCGCTGGAACCAGACCACGCCCTGGTGATCGGGCAGGCCCGCCAGGTGCCAGTTCGCGGGGATTTCCATGGGCAGCCAGTCCTCGGGCCCTTCGATGTCGCCCGCGCGAAACGACCAGGTCCCCCCCAGGTCAACGGATTCCGCGACGAACGTTGGCATGCGCGGCCGGTTCGCTCCATTGAAGGGGGCCTCCTGTGAGGACGCGAACAACGGGCCGCCATGAGCGTCGTCCTCACACGCAAGGTTCATTTCTGCGCGTCGCACCGCTATCACAACCCGGAATTCTCCGACGAGGAGAATCGGCGGATATTCGGCAAGTGCAACCATCCCAACGGACACGGCCATAATTACCTGTGCGAGGTTTCCGTCATCGGGGATGTCGACCCGGCCACCGGCATGGTCATCGACTTGAAGAAATTGTCGGTCCTGCTCGACGCGGTCATCATGGAGCGCTACGACCACAAGAATTTGAACCTGGACGTGCCCGAGTTCGCGAAGACGATCCCCACCAGCGAGAACATCGCCATCGACATCTGGCGGCACCTCGAGGGACGCCTCGAAGGCTGCCGCCTGCACCGCATCCGCCTCTACGAAGATCCCACCCTGTTTGTGGAATACCTCGGCGAATGATCTACTTCGGCCGTCGGGTGTCTTTCTCGATGGGCCACCGGTTGCATAACCACGCCCTCAGCGACGCCGAAAACCGCGCGATCTACGGCAAGTGCAACAATCCCAACGGGCACGGGCACCAGTACACCCTTGAAGTGCTTGTGGCCGGGGAGGTGGACCCGAAAACCGGCTTCTCCGCCAATCTGCCGTTGATGGATGAAATCCTGCGCCGGGAAATCGTCGAGCGCTTCGACCACTACGATTTCAACGCGGATTTTCCGGAGTACGCCGGGGTGATCTCATCCGGCGAGAACCTGGCGCGCATCTTCTGGGACCTGATCGCGCCGCACCTGCCCCTGGCACGCTTGCGCGTCGAGGAAACCGAAAAGAACGCTTTCGAATACTTTGGAGAAAACCGATGAAGGGGAAATGCGCCATCGTGACCGGCGCCGGCGGCGGCATCGGCGCGGCAACCGCGCGCCGCCTTGCCAGCGCCGGCGCCGAACTCGTGCTGGTGGGCCGGGACGCCCGCGCCCTCGAGGCGGTGGAAGCCCAGATCCGCGTGGACGGCGGCGTCGCATCACACGTCGTGGCCGACGTCACCCGCCAGGATGAAGTGGAGCGCGCGGCCGCCCACGCCCTTGAAGAACACGGCGCCATCGACCTGCTGGTGAATAACGCCGGCGTCGTGGCGGTGGGAAACGTGGCCGACTTCCCCGTCGAGGACTGGGATCGCATTTTTGACGTGAACGTGCGCGGCGTCTTTTTATTCACCCGCTCCGTGCTGCACAGCATGCTGGCCCAGGGAAGCGGGCACGTCATCAACATCGCCTCGGTGGCCGCTCGCGTCGGTTTTCCGGGATGGGCGGCGTACTCGGCGTCCAAGGCGGCCGTTGCGCAGTTTTCCCGGGCCCTCCTGGAAGAGGTGCGCGGACACGGAATTCGCGTCACGGTCCTCTATCCCGGCGGCGTCGACTCACCGCTGTGGGATCGCTTTCCCAACGACTTCAACCGCGGGCGCATGCTGACTCAGTCGGACGTGGCGGAGGCGGTATTCTACGCTGCCTCTCAGCCCGCCACGGTGCTGGTGGATGAAATCAGCCTGGTGTATCCCCTGGGCAATCAGTAGTTGCTCATCCACCTGTCGTCGTTCTTCTTTGCGTGCATGGCCATCGTCGTGCGCGGCCTGTCCACCGGCGATGCAGCGATTTCCTCAGACCAGGTTGCCTTTCTCCGCAGCCTGTTTCCGGCCCTTGCGCTGACGCCTTTCATGGTGGCCGACGCGCGCCGCCTGGGCGGACAATTCCGCAAAGTGCTTCCCATGCTCGTGATCCGCGGGCTGCTGGGCAGCGCGGCGCTGATCTGCTATTTTCGCGCCGTGGCGCTCATCGATCTCTCGAACGCTGCCCTGCTCTGCTACACCTCGCCAATTTTCGCCGCGCTTTTCGCGGCCGCATTTCTCAAGGAGCCGCTTACTGCCCGAATGGTCGGGGCGTTCAGCGTCGCTTTTGCAGGCGTGGCCCTGGTCGTGCAGCCGGCGGCGCTGCTGGAGGGCCGGCTCCCACCCGCCTTTGCGGCCGGCACGGTGTACGCGCTCATCAGCGGAGCGTTTGCCGGGCTTGCCTACACCGCGGTGCGCCACCTGACCGGCATTTGCTCCACCCCCACCATCGTGGGGATGTTCGGCTGGGTCGGCACCCTGCTGTGCGCGCCGCTGGCCGCCTCCAAATGGGTCGCGCCGGACGGCCTGCAATGGCTCAGTCTCGTGATGGTCGCGGTACTCGCCTCGCTCGGCCAGTTCTACATGACGCGAGGCTATGCCATTTACAAGACCGCGCACGCCAGCACGATGAATCTCTCAGTGGTGATTTTCGCCTCGCTGCTCGGCGCCCTCGTCCTGCACGAATATCCGGGGCCGATGCAAATCGCCGGAATTGCGCTTACGCTCGGCGGCATCACGCTCATCGACACGCGCACCGGTACCGCCGCGGCGGACGAAGAGCTTACTGCGTAGCAATTCCGCGGTCGGCAAATATCCGCTTGAGCATGCGCACTTCCCCGCCGCCCAGGTCGCGGTCGGCGTCCACCATCCGCTGCGCCACGGTGGCAAAGCGGATGTAATAGCCGGGCAGCGCCTTGATGGTTTCCGCCCAGATCTCGGACAATCGATCGCGCGCCGTGCAGATTGCGTCGACAAGGCAGGCGCCGCGCTGCACTTCCCGATCGGCCAGCGCGGTGAGCACGTCGTAAAACGCGCCGGAAAATATCCGCGAGAAATCGTGCACTTCCGGGCTTACCACGGTGTTGCTGAAAGCCGTGGTCGACTCCGGAGTCTCGTGGGGCGGCTGGTATCCAAAGTCGTTGATCGCGCTGCGCAGATCGTGGCGCGTGTGCCCGTCGGGATAGTGCTTTTTCTGAGTAGCCTTGCCGTCTTCCTCACCAAATTTTGAGATGATGTTGTTGCGGCTCCAGTCGCCCCTGGTTTCATTGGCCATTCGAACGACGTTGGCGTCAAACTGCAGCGAGTAAAGCATTGCGGCGATGTCGCCGAAGGCTTCGTGAAACGCATTGGTCTCCGCGTCCGTGTCGTGCAGTATCGGCCGCAGCGCGTGCAGAATGAAATGTCCCGTCTCGTGCGACACAATCTCCGCGGACTCGGCGGCGCGCACCTCGCGGCCCAGCTCGTTGGAACGGTAGTAGTCGAGCACCATGCGCTTGTTCTCGAGCTGCGCGTGGGAACCTTCCTCGTGCCGCGCGTCCGCGCGGATGGCGACGCGCTCGCGGCGCGGATCCCCAAATTTCCAGCGGATGTCCATCCCCAGGAGATCCTCAAACAAGGCCACCGTCTGCTCGGCGTGCACGTGCGCGCTCACCATGTCAAACTCCGGGGTGTGCGGATCAAAAATCAGGTTGCCGTCTTCATCCGCCGCGAGCGTGCGCGGCGCGCGGGAATTGACGGTGGAGAAATGCGGGCCTTCAATGCGATCCCCGCGCACCTGCACCAGATCCGAGGGCACCGCGATCTCCTGCGGCCCGATAGCCTTGTCCGCCTCGGGGTCTTGCAGGTAAAGCGAAACCAGGACGGCGCCGTCCTCCGGTCCCGGCGCCTCGTGACGGGGCGCCTGGTTCCATCGGATCGGCCGCGTCGCGCGGTGGTCGGGCTCGAGACGGGCGGTGGCGGTGGCGAGCACGCGGGATCCTCCGAGTGGCTATTTTAAGGGAATCCCGCGCGGCCGTCCATTGCCGGGATGTTACCGGGGATCGCGCACCATACGGAAGCCGATATCGGCCCCCCACAGGTCGGGGGACATCGGCATGCGCTCGAACACGCGCGCGTCCTCCATGGGGAAATCCCAGGCGCCGCCACGCAGGACCTTGAAGCCGCGGCCGAACAGGCGCGAAGTGGCTTTGCTGGCCGGGTAGGGCGCGAACGAATCCGCCGTCCACTCCCACACGTTGCCCGCCATGTCCACCGCGCCGTACGGACTGGCGCCGCCCGGGCGCGATCCGACCGGCGCGGCGCCGGCTTCGTCGGCGTCCAGCGTCACCGCGAGCGCCTTGCCCGGCGCGTCTCCCCAGGGCCAGCCGCGCGTGCCGGTGCCGCGCGCCGCCTTCTCCCACTCTTCCTCGGTGGGCAGGCGGCCGCCGTAGTGGGTGCAGTAGCGCAGCGCGTCGGTCCAGGTCACGCCCACGACCGGCTTGTCGAGGTGGTCCTCGTCGCGGTATTGCAGCCAGGGGCCTTCGGGGACGTAGCCGGAGGCCCGCACGAAAACCTCGTACTGGCGGTGCGTCACCTCGGTGCGCGCCACGTAGAAGCGCTCCAGGCGGACGGAGCGCTGCGGCCCGCTCAGGCGCTGCGCGTCGCCGTCACCCATGCGGAAGGTGCCGCCGTCCACGACCAGCAGGTGCGAATTGTCCTCGCCGATGAGCGCGGGCTCGGGCGGCTCGTCGACGTCCGCCCGGGCCTTCGTGTCGTGCGCCGCGTAGCCGTGCCGATGGTGCCGCGCGTGCGCCACGTAGGGGACGCGCCGCACGCGCACCTCATCCTCCGCGAGGTAGAGCAGGCGGACCACCCAGGCCGCGCCGGACACCAGCACCGCGATGAGCAGCACGGCCGGCAGCGCGTAGGAGATGGGACGGTCGCGGCGCCGCGCGGCGGGTGCGGCGCCGCGCAGCACCTTCGCGGAGGCGGGTTGCAGCACGGATACTTCGGCGGGGGCAGCGCCGCGCATCCCCGGAAATTGCGTGCGGGGGGATTGCACCCCGCGGGCCGGGACGAGCTCCGGCTCCGGGCTTGCTGCCAGCGCCTCGCGCGCCCGCGCCATTTCCTCGCGTACCGCCTCGGGGATTTCCTCCGGCCGGATGCGATCGGTGATCCCGCTTTCCGGCAGCACGTTCGTCTCCACGCCCATCTCCAGCAGGCGCCGCGCCGCCTCCACGTCGGCCGGACGCCGCTTGGGCTCCAGCTCCAGCATGGTCTCCACCGCCATCTCGGTGCGGACGCTTACGTCGGAGTTCAAGCGGTGCAGCGGGGCCAGCGCAAGCCCCCCGGTGTCGGCGTCAAACAGACGCTGGCGCGCGCTGGGCGGCATCACGCTGGTCAGCGAAAAATAAATCAGCGCGCCCAGCCCGTACACGTCCACGCGGGGATCGGCTGTCTTGTAGGCGCGCGAGCGCCGGTGGAGGCGCGCGCGCTGGCCAATTTCGAGCAGGCGCGGACCGTCCTCCAGCATCCACACGGCCTCGGGAGTAAATTCACGCACCGTCTCCGGCGGCTGCCGTCCGTGCAAATACGCCAGGCCGTCGCACCAGACCGGCGCCCAGGCCAGCATCTCGTCCTCCCTTGCCCGCGCGCGCGCCACCCGCTCGCCGAGCGACTCTCCACCCGGCGCCGCAAACACGATGAAGAATGCGTCACCCTCGCGGAACGATTGCAGCACTTCGAGCAGCGCGGAATGCTGGCAGGCGAGCAGGCCCGCGCCCACCTCGTCACACGGCGCCTCGTCGTCCACCGCAATCGCCTGGATGACCACGCCGTCGGCCACGTACAGAGCGTGCGCCTCGGAGGACGCCGCCACGCGCGTGACGCGGTGCCCGCGAATCTCGTCCCCGACCTGCAGCGGCGTCACGGGGGGAAACCCCCAACGGCGCGTGGAACGCAGCCCAGACCATGCCAATCGCGCTCGTTGCCTCCATCGCGTTTAACTTGCTGCTGGGCGCCGCCCTGGCCAGCGAAATTGGCCTCGCCCGCGCCGATCTGCGCTGGATATTCGCGCTGCTCCCCTGGGCGCTGGTCTTCCTGTCGTTTTTCCTGCTCGGCGCCATGGCGCGCTACGTGCAGCGCAAGGCGACCACCGCGCAATTCGTGGTGCTGCGGGGACGCGTGTCGTGCCCGGAGTGCGCCTACCTGCTCGACCTCGACGACAAGCACTGCGCGCGCTGCGGCTACGCGGTGGCCCAGATCAATGAGCGGATTTCCTGCGCAGAGTGCCGCGCCCGCAACTGGGAGGACGACACCTGGTGCCGCCAGTGCGGAAAATCCCTGGCCCCTCCTCAGGCGGAGGCCTGACTTACGGCACCGGCAGGCCGGCCGCAACGAGGCGCTCCTTGTCTTCGCGTGCCCGCTCCAATAACCCCATATAGGATTCCAGATACTCCGGCATTTCTCGATCCACGAAAACGCCGCGCGGCATTTTGCCTTCGCGGCGATCCTCGGCCAGGGTGATGGGCGCGGTGGCTTCTTTCATCCAGCGCAGCATGTCCACCGCCGTCTTCATGCCGGTCATTTTTCCGTAGTAGGTGTGGCAGTTGGTGATCACCTCGATCACCGAAAAGCCTTTTTTGGCCAGTGCGCGCGCGAAAATCTTCTGCATCTCCATCACGTGGTACACCGTCGTGCGCGCAACAAACGACGCTCCGGAAGCCACCGCGAGCACGGGGATGTCAAAGGCCGGCTCGACGGTTCCATAAGCCGACGTGTAGGAGGGATCTCCCATGGGCGTGGTCGGCGAAAATTGTCCGCCGGTCATTCCGTAGGTCATGTTGTTGACCACGACGGCCACCATTTCCAGGTTGCGCCGCGCCGCGTGGATGAAGTGATTGCCGCCGATGGCCACGGCGTCTCCGTCGCCCATCACGGCCATCACCTTCATTTCCGGGCGGGCCATTTTCAGGCCGGTGGCGAACGAAAGCGCGCGCCCGTGGGTGACGTGCATGGTGCAGAAATCCGCATAGACCGGCATGCGGCCGGAGCATCCGATGCCGCTCACCATCCCCACCTGCGCGGGATCGATGTCGAGCCCGTCCACCGCGCGCAAAATGGCGCCCAGGATGATGCCGATGCCGCAGCCCTCGCACCACACGGTGGGAAAATCCTTGTCCGGCCGCAGGTACTTGAGAAAAATCGGCGCCGAGCGCTCAGCCATGGCGCGCCTCCGCCACGATGTCGGCCGGGCGCACCAACTCGCCGTCCCAGCGCAGCACGCCGCGCACCGGGCTGCGTCCTCCCGCGATGCGCTGGATTTCCCGCAGCATCTGTCCGCGGTTCATTTCCACCACCAGGGTTTGCCGGCTGGCCGCCAGCAAATTTCCCAGGCGCTTGTCGTCCAGCGGCCAGACCGTTTGCAGGCGCAGCGTGGCGAACGGACGGCCGGCCGCGGCAGCCACGGCGGAGCGCGCGCTCGCGCCATACGACACGATGAGCGCCTCGCAAGCGGCTATCGCGGAAAGCGCATGGTCGATCTGATGCGCTCCAAATACTTGATCGCCGACGCGCACTTCCCACGCGCAAACAACGTCCAGATGGTCCTCAATTTTCCGGAACACGCGCCGCGTCCAGGCGTCCATGGCGGCTTCGGAAACGACCGGAAATCCGTGCTCGTCGTGGAACAATCCGGTGACGTGGTAGCGATGCCCGTCGCCGAACGCGGCCATGGGCGGCACTCCGCTCGGAGTGTCGGCGTAGGGCAGATATGGAAGGTCCTTTTCAGGTGTCGGACGCTCCCACAATTCCAGGGAGGCCGGATCGAGCAGCGTCACGCGCTCCCGCATGTGGGCAATCACTTCGTCGGTCAGCACGATCACCGGGGTGCGGAAACGCTCGGACAGATTGAATGCCCGCACCATGATGGCCATCATTTCCTGGACCGACGACGGTGAGATCACAATAATGGGGTGATCCCCATGGGTTCCCCAGATGGCCTGCATCAGATCGCCCTGGGCTGGCCGCGTCGGCTGGCCGGTGCTCGGGCCCATGCGCTGCACGTTGACGATCACCACCGGAATTTCCGCCATGCAGGCGAAGCCGATATTCTCCTGCATCAGGGAAAATCCCGGCCCGCTGGTGGCGGTCATCGCCTTCATCCCGCCCTGTGAGGCGCCGATGCAGGTGGCCAGCCCGGCAATTTCATCCTCCACCTGCATGAAGACGCCGCCCTCCTGGGGCAGCCGCCAGGAGAGAAACTCCGCAATCTCGGTGGACGGCGTTATGGGATATCCGCCGTAAAAGCGCAGCCCCGCCATGAGCGCGCCTTCGGCGCATGCACGGTTTCCGTCCCAGAACCGGTCCAGGGAGAGAGCGGTATTTTCCGCGGTAATCATCCCTTTTGCCACCGCAGCTTCAACACGTGGATGGCAAAATCAGGACAGAGATATTCGCACATCCCGCAACTGGTGCAGAGCTTTGCGTCGGTCAGGCGGGGGAGCGGACCGTCCATTTCCAGGCAGTCCTTGGGGCAGACGTCCACGCACAGCGCGCAGCTCTTGCACCAGTCCGGGTGGAGCATGATGAGCTGCTCGTCGTCCTTCATGGCCTCTTCGACGAGGCCCAGCACGTGCTCAGGCGTGGACGGCGCGACCCAACCGCTCTCGTTTTTCATTGCGGCACCAATTATAGCGAGGCGACGCGATTCCTATCAATCCCAGTCAAGTCAGGCGCCCGCCGCATCTGGCTTGCGGACGGGAACCACGATCCCGCCCACGTTCACGTGCTCGTCGCCGCGCTCGACCTTCAGGCCATCCTTCCCATCGCCGCCGAACAGCGCCCCGGTCGACGGATTCACGTACCAGGGCTGCTCCTTGAGCGTGGCCAGCCCCTCGGGCAGGGAGACGGTCTGCTCCTGGTCGCCGATGCGGAACCTCAGCGTGGCACCGTCAAGCGAAGGACTGTCCACGGCCGGAATCACTTCGTGCAGCGCGCCGTCAAGCGACCTCACGTGCACCTCGAACTGGCGCAGTTGCGCGGGCCGCGCGATGACGACCGCGTGCTTGCCGTCGGGGGTGAACTTGACCGAGGCATCCGCCATCGAGCGGCCCTTCTGGTCGATGGGCTGCACTTCGGTCTTGCCGGCGGCGCGATCCCAGAGCGTGAGCGTGCCGTCGCGGCCCGACACGGCGGCCACGTGCTGGCCGTCGGGCGAGATCTCGATGCCCTTGCCGCCCTCGACGTTGGCGAGCGGCCAGAATCTCCCGCTTGCGGCGTCCGCCACGATGGCTTCCGTGCCCGCGCCGCGCACGCCCTGGGTCACCAGGATGAATCCGCCGTCCTGCGCCCACTTCACCTCGCGGTTCCGGGCGTCGCCCTCGATGGGAAGGTCCGCAATCGGACGGGCCTTCGCGCTGCCCACGTCCCACAGCCACAGCTTCGACTGCTTGTCCTCGGTGGTGACAACCGCCACCCGATCATTCGTCGGGGACGGTTTTGCCGCGTGGGCCTTCACCTCGGCCTCATCGGTGACCAGCCAGTCGTCGTCTGAGACGAAGGCGTCGATCTTGTCCCTGGGAATCCAGCTGGCGTGTGAGCGTACCTCACTGCGATAGCCGGAGGGATCGAGCTCCTCCAGCGGCACGCGGCGAATCTTCTCAAAATCGGGCGACACGATGTAGGCACGCCGCGCGTAGGATGGGCGAACGTACACGCTGCCGTCGGAAAGGCACTTCACCGTGCGCGCGGGCTCGGGCAGCTTGCCGACCTCGCGCGGATTGCCCTGCCAGTTCCAGAAGCGCTTCGCCCACGGGAGAAACCCGCCACGGCGATCGTAGACCGAGAGGACGTTGTCCTGCGCGAGCACCAGGGACTTCCCATCCGGCTTGGCGGTGATGGCGGACAGCGGCTGACGCCCCAGGCGGAACGCGGTGCGCTTGCTGAACAGGCCGCCGCCGTGGGTGTCCAGCTCGACGACCTTGTAGCTGTCCCCTTTGTTCTGCTGGACGTAGACCGAGTCGCCGTCGGGCGAGACCACGGGATGCTCCAGGCGGTTGCTCTGCTTCACGCGGTAGGTGCGCAACTCGCGGCCGTTCTCGGATATCGAGACCCAGGATTTCCCCGCCTCGCCGCAGGAGCCGTAGTCGTAGCCGACCTCGGCGCGCACCCGCCCGTCCGCGGACTCGGAGTGGCCCGCGCTGAAATAATGGTCCTGATCGCCCTTCCACAGGTCGCGGACTTCCTGGAGCGTCTTTGCGGGGAGAGGGGCGGAGACGTTTACCATCTGTGCCGAGATCCTTTCTCATGGCCATGGTAGGGAATCGGCCTGGAAAACTCATGAAACGCCGGTTGTTAACATGACGGGCATTCCGTCGCGCCGCGACTCGGGATATGCTGGGAGAGGAAAGGAGGGATCTCTCCGTGGCATCCATCGGGCGCACTCTCGGCGACAGCGCAATCCGCTTCTACCAGCGCCACATTTCCCGCGACTACAACGCGGGGAACAATGCCGCGTGCATTTTCGAGCCCTCCTGTTCGGAATTCACCCGCCAGTCGGTGGAAAATCTCGGGCTGCAGCGCGGCACCGTGGAGGGCGCCATGCGCCTGATGCGCTGCAACCACGAGGTGCGCGACCACCACCACGAGGAGCTGCTGGGCCTGCTTCGCGGCGCGACCCTGGAAGTCGCCCACCAGCGCATCCGCTGCGACGGCGAGGATGCGGAGAAGGTGCTGAGCCGCCTGAAGTTCCTCGCGGATGAGGAGATGTCGCTGGTGGTACGGAACCCCGCACCGCAGGACCGCCTGCACGACATCCAGCACGAGCGCGCGGATCTGCTGCGCGACCTGCACGTGATTCAGAGCGACCCCGCGCCGACGGCTTCAGGCACGTCTGGCGAGACGACGTGGCGCCTGCGCGTACGCAAGCCTGTCGCGCCGACGGCCGAGCCGGGTCTGGCGCGCGGTGGCCTGCGTGCGCTCGGCGGACTGGTCGGGGGGATAGTGGGCGGCGCCGCCGGGCTTGTGACGGGGCTTACCGTTGGCGGCACGATCGGCGTGGCCGCGTGCACCGGCGGATTGGAGCGCTACAACGCGCACGTGGGCGAGCAGTGGCCGGAGTCGCGGGCCCGCGTGGAGTCGGTGGAGCGCCCGATGTCGTTCGTGGGCTCTTCGATTCGCAAGGCCCTGGGCGGCGGCACCCTGGGAGCCGCGGTGGCAATGCCGTTCGCGCTGCCCGCGGGACTGGTGGCGGGCGCATTCCTGGGGATCGCGGCGGGCGCGAAGGTAGGCGCCAGGATGGGCAGCGCCGCGGGCGGGTCGGTGTAATCCGACGCTGGGCACGCGAGTTTAGCCCGCAGTCGGCTTCACTTGAGCGAATTTAGCCACCCGGTGGCTTCATTTGACCGACTTTAGCCACCCGGTGGCTTCACGCCGTGAGTCGGCCGGTCGTCAACGAGGCACGTAGAACGCCGCCTCCTCCGGGCGGACCGGGCGTTTCAGCCACAGCGGGCGGCGCAGGCCGTCGGGGCCCGGACCCGGGCGGGTCATTTTCTTCCAGCGCAAGTACACTTCGTAGGCCTCGTTCGTGTCCACGAACACGTCGCCGTAGCGGTCGTCATCGCTGGCCCGGGTGACGCGGACCTTCTGGTGCCAGCAGTGCATGCCGCTCACCGGGTCCGGCTGCACTGGAAACGTGATATTCTGATGCACGCCCGCGTCGGTCCACCAGACTCGCTCGGAGTCCGGATCGGCTGAGGCGAATGGCTTGATGCCTTCCTTCTGGCGCATGCGCCACTTGCCCGGCGCCTCTTCCGCCAGGCTTACCAGGCTGGTGCTCCAGCGTTCTCCGCCGACGTCATCCTGCAGGCGCCAGCGGCCCAGGTGATGCGAGCAGCCCACGATGCCCGGGCGGATGCCCTCCGTGGG
>Ga0194128_10009376_pt1 | contig 12007 bp, 7 predicted proteins | sample TA2KigCa65mmetaG_FD_148650 | JGI IMG/M metagenome (GOLD analysis project Ga0194128, IMG submission 148650) | Freshwater microbial communities from Lake Tanganyika, Tanzania - TA2015037 Kigoma Deep Cast 65m | ecosystem: Environmental > Aquatic > Freshwater > Lake | place: Tanzania: Lake...
GCGCATCGCCGGCGTCGAGGCGCCGTCGCCGGCGGCGATCCGCCGGGTCTTCGCGGATGCGCCGGCGGGCGAGCCGCTCGTCGTGGTCGTGGCGCGCGGGGATACTCACCGGGTCACGGCGCTCGAGAAATGATGCTGCTCCTCATCGGCCTGGCGGCTGGGGCGCACGGGCTCGGGCTGCTGTCGCCCGCCATTCTGTCGTTCGTGGATCCGGCGATGCCGGTCGCGCTCGTCGCGCTGGGCACGCTCCTCGGGCTGCGCGTGCGGATCCGACGCCCCGGCGGGTGGCGGGCCCGCGCCGCGGCCTCGACTGGTGCGCTGGCGACGATGGCTGTCGTCTTCGGCGGCATCGTGTTTGTCGTACCTGAGTGGGGCGCCGGCGGCAGCCTGCCGTACTGGTTCCTTCCGCTCGCGGTGGCGATCGGCGCCGCCTCCTCGGCGGCCGACGAGGTGCTGCCCGTCGTGGCCGGAGGCGTGGCGCTGGCGCTGCTGCGCGAGCCGTCGCCGATGGGGGCGCTGCTCCTCCTGCTGCAGGCGTGCGGGGTGGCGGTCGTCATTGCCGCCGCCTGGTGGCTGCTGCTCACGAAGTCCCGCTCCGAGACGGAGCAGCGGATCTTCACGATCGCGACCCTGCTGCTGCTCGGCGGCGTGGCCGACTACCTCTCGCTCTCCGCGCTGCTCAGCGGCCTCGTCGCCGGCATCTGTCTCGATCTTGCCGGCGGTCCCGCGCGCGATTTCGTCCGCCGCGACATCCTGCACGTGCAGCATCCGCTCCTGGCGCTGGTGCTCGTCGTCACCGGCGCGCGGGTGGAGCCGGCGTACCCGTGGCTCGGCCTCGCGGCCGCGTACCTGGGACTCGCCTTCGCCGGCGATGCGGCAGGGCGGTGGCTCGCCGCGCGGCTCGCAGACATGCGCCTGCCGGCGGGCGACGTCACCCTGCTGTCACCGGGTGGCGTGCTCGGCATCGCCTTCGCGCTCAATGTGCTGCGCGCGGCAGGTCCCGACGCGGCGCCGGCGCTGACGGTTGTCGCCATCGGCGCCATTGGCGTCGAGCTCATCGCCGCCATGAGCGGCCGTCGAGAGGCGGCACTCGCATGAGGCGGTTCGCGGCGCTGCTCCTGGCCATCGTCGCCGTCATCTGGGTCCGGCAGATCGGGACGTCGCCCGCGATGGCGTCGGCGGGCACGGCACTGGCGCTCGGCTTCACGCTCCTGGGCGCGTGGGTCGCAGGCGACCTGCTGCGCCGCTTTCACCTCCCCCGGCTGACGGGCTACCTGCTGTTCGGCCTCGTCGCGGGTCCGTACCTGGGCAACGTCATCACCCAGTCGATGGCGGAGCAGCTCCAGGTGATCAGCGGCATCGCCACCACGCTCATCGCCCTCATCGCCGGGCTGTCGCTCAACGTCGAGCGACTGGGGCGTCGGCTGCGTCCGATCGCGTGGTTCACGGCGACGACGCTGGCCGTGACGATGGGCGGCCTGTTCGCGCTGGCATGGCTGGCGTGGCCGTGGCTCGGCATCTCGTCCGATGCCTCAGGACTGCCGAAGCTCGCGATGGCGCTGCTGCTCGTCGTCATCGTCATGAGCTTCTCGCCGACGATGACGGCGGCGGTCACCGCCGAGACGGGCGCGCGCGGCCGGCTCAGCGAGCTGGTGCTGACGGTCGTCGTCATCGCGGACCTGGCGCTCCTGGTGCTGTTCTCGCTCGCGATGCAGCTGGCCCGGGCGACGCTTGGCGCCGGCGCCGGCGAGGTGAGCGTGCTCGTCCGCTTTGCATGGGAGATCGGCGGCGCGGCGGCGTTCGGCGCGCTCGCGGGGTCGCTCTTCGCGCTCTACATGCGCTACGTCGGCCGCGAGGTGACGCTGGCGCTCATCGTGCTGTGCGGCGTGCTCAGCCAGGTCGGCACCCTGCAGGAGTTCGAGCCGTTGCTCGCGGCGCTGGCGGCCGGGCTGGTGATCGAGAACTTCGCGTCCGCGCAGGGCGACGCGCTCAAGGCGGCCGTACAGCGCGGGGCGCCGCCGATCCTGCTGATCTTCTTCGTGGCGGTCGGCACCTCGCTGCAGCTCGACGCGCTGGCGGTCGTCGGGGGCCTGGCGGTGGTCGTGGCGGCCGCGCGCCTCGCCGTCATTCGCGCGGGCGTCGCCGCCGGGCTGCGCGTCTCCGGCATCGACCGCGAGCCGGGCCGTCATGCGTGGACGGGGCTCATCTCGCAGGCGGGGATCACGCTCGGCTTCGGCACCATCGTCGCCGCGACGTTTCCCGGGTGGGGCGGCGAGCTGCAGCTGCTGCTCGTCGCGCTGATCGCGCTGCACGAGCTGGTCGGGCCGGTTGCGTTCCGGCATGGCCTGGCGGAGGCGGGCGAGCTGGCCGGCCAGGCGGAGCGGCCGCTGATCGTGGTGTCGAACCGGGAGCCGTACCTGCATTCCTACAACGGCGACGGGCACGTCACGGCGAAGCCCGCGACGGGCGGGGTCGCGGTGGCGCTCGACGCGCTGATGCGCGAGCGGGGCGGCACGTGGATCGCGCACGGCGCGGGGCCGGCGGACCGCGAGGTCGTCGACGAGTCCGACAAGGTGGCGGTGCCGCCGGGGCTGCCGTCGTACGCGCTGCGCCGGCTGTGGCTCGAGGAGCCGGCGTTTTCCGCGTACTACGGCGGGTTCGCGAACGAAGGCCTCTGGCCGCTCTGCCACATGGTGGACGTGCGGCCGCGCTTCCGGACCGAGGACTGGGCGGCCTACGAAGCGATCAACGTGCGCTTCGCGGCGGCGATCCACGAGGAGGCAGGCGCCGACGTGGCGCCCATCTTCATCCAGGACTACCACCTCGCGCGCGTGGCCCCCGCGCTGCGCGCGCGCCGGCCGGACGCGCGCACCGCCCTCTTCTGGCACATCCCGTGGCCGTACCCCGACCGGCTGCGCATCTGTCCGTGGCGCCGCGAGATCCTCGAGGGGCTGCTCGCGAACGACCTGCTGGCGTTCCAGCTCGAGCGCGACCGCCGCAACTTCCTGCTGGCGGTGGAGGAAGAGCTTGGCGCGGAGGTCGACCTCGAGTCCTCGCGCGTGCGCTTCAGGGGCCGCCACAGCACCGTCGTGTCCGTGCCGATCGGCGTGGACTACGACCGCATCCAGGCGATCGCCGCGGAGCCGGACCTCGCCGCGGAGCAGGGGCGGCTCATCCGGATGTTCGGGCTGCGCGCCGACGTCATCGGCGTCGGCGTGGACCGCCTCGACTACACCAAGGGCATCCCCGAGCGGCTGGCGGCGCTCGATCTCCTGCTGACGCGCCGGCCGGATCTGCGGGGTCGCCTGACCTTCGTGCAGATCGGCGTGCCGTCGCGGTCGGAGCTCGCCAGCTATGGCGCGATCGAGGCGGAGATCGGCCGCGCGGTGGACGCGCTGAACGCCCGACACACCGCGCCGGGCGGGCCGCCCCTCGTCCGCTATCACACGGCGCCGCTCACCATCCGCAGCCTCGTCGCGCTCTACCGCCTCGCGCATGTGTGCGTCGTCAGCTCGCTGCACGACGGCATGAATCTCGTCGCCAAGGAGTTCGTCGCCGCGCGCGACGACGAGGACGGCGTGCTCGTGCTGAGCGAGCTGGCCGGCGCGGCGCACGAGCTGCAGGACGCACTGATCATCAACCCGTACGACGTCGACGGCTTCGCCGGCGCGCTCATGCGCGCCATCGACATGCCGCGGGACGAGCGGCACGCCCGCATGCGCGCCATGCGCCGCGTCGTCGCCGGGCGCGACGTGTTCCGGTGGGCGTCGGACATTCTGGAGGGACTGGAAAGCCTGTGGACCAAGCCGCTGCACTACTCGGTCCGGGGAACGGAAGACGCGCCGGTGTAGGCGCGCGGCTGATCCTCGCGAAACGTCATCTCCCCGTGCTGACGGCCTTCGCGGCCTCGAACGTCCTGCTGGCGTTCCACGGCACGCTGGCGCCGATCGCGCGCACGCCCGCTGCCGCGCGGATGCGTCCCGTGACGCGGCGCCTGCTGGCGCGCGTGGTGCGCTCGTACCCGTGCGTCGTGATCTCGGGACGGCCGCTCGACGACCTGACGCGCCTCCTGCGCGGCGTGCCGGCGTGGCACGTGGTCAGCGACCACGGCTTCGAGTCGGAGAGCCGGCCCGCCACGGCGAGCGCGCACGTGCGTGGCTGGGTGGAGCAGCTCGGCACGCGCCGTGGGCGGCGCGGAGGCCGTCAACCTGCTCCCGTACGCCGGCCCGCACACGGGCAGCGCGCTGCGGCAGGCGCGTCGCGCCTTCGCCTGCGACGCCGCGATCTACGTGGGAGATGACGATACCGACGAGGATGCGTTTACCGCCGACGTGGACGCGCTCCTGCGGGCGCTGATCGCGATGCGACTTACACGTACGTGACCTGGGGGAGGCGGGTTTCGATCTCCTGCCGGTGCGGCTCCTCCCACGGCGGCAGCTTCAAATCGCGCCCGAGATTCCGCAGCTCTTCGTCCACGAGGAATCCCGGCTGCATCGTCGCGACCTCGAACAGCACGCCGCCCGGCTCGCGGAAGTAGATCGACTTGAAGTACTGCCGGTCGCGCACGTCGGTCACCTTGCAGCCGCGCGCGATGAGATCCTCGCGCAGCCGGAGCTGCTCCTCGTCACCGCCGATCGCCATCGCCACGTGGTGCACGGTGCCGATGCCGTTCCTGGCCGGCGTGGCCTTCGCGTCGTGCACGACGTCGATGACGTGCCCGGGCGCGTTGCCGTTGACCGCGAGGCGGATGCGGCCCTCCGCGTCCGCGACGACCGTGTAGCCGAGCACGTCCGTCATCAGATCCACCGTCTTCCGCGGATCGGTGACGACCATCGTCACGCTGTGCAGGCCGCGGATCGCCGACTGGTCGTCGATGGTGCTCTGCCACGGCTCGCGCGTGTCGGCGTCCGACGCCACCAGCTCGAACACCAGCCCGGACGGATCGCGAAACGCGAGGCACTCGTCGTCGAACCGGCGCCGTCCCTCGGCGGCCTCGATCCCGTCGCGCTCGAAGCGCGCCTTCCAGAACGCGAGCGATGCCGCCGGCACCGAGAAGGTCGTGGCGACGATCTGTCCCGCGCCCTTCTCGCCGACCGGCACGCCCCAGCTCTTGTAGGGGAAGGTCGTCCAGATCGTGCCGGGCGAGCCGCACTCGTCGCCGTAATAGAAGTGGAAGACGTTGTGGTTGTCGAAGTTGACGGTCTTCTTCACCAGCCGCAGGCCGAGCGTCTCGATGCAGAAGTCGAGGTCGTCCTGCGCGTCGTCCACCGTCGCGGTGACGTGATGGAGCCCGAGGAGGCGATGGGGCACTGCACGATTCTAATTCCCAAGTCCCAAGTCCCAAGCCCCAAATCCCAAACTCGGGAGGATGTGAATCTTGTTGCGAGTGAGTCGCAGCAACGCACTCTTGCCTTCTCCTGCGGCCAGTCGTGGGGGACGCGCCGGGGGATAGAGCGGCGTGGTGACGCTTTGGCGGCTACTTACGCGACCCACACAGTCGCGGTCCCTGGCTTTGAGGCTTGGGCCTTGGGCCTTGGGATTTGGGCTTTGGGATTTGTTGAGGGTATAAGGGTATAACAGTCAGGTTCAGGGAGGTTTTCATGCGTGTGTGGATGGGTCTTTTTGCGCTCGTTGCCGCCATGGGCGCGACGATCGTCGCTGACACGATTCCGGCGCAGGGCGGCAACATCGAGCTGACGCCGCTCGCGCACGCGCACGTGCAGCTCGAGTTCGGCGGGAAGGTCATTCACCTCGACCCGAGCCCGCAGGCGCCGCAGGCCAGCATCAAGCCCGCCGACCTGGTGCTCATCACCGACATTCACGGCGACCACATGGACCCCGCCGCGATCGACCGCGTGAAGAAGGGGACCACGATCTACGTGGCGCCGCCGGCGCTCGCCGACCGCTTCCCGGGCAAGACGGAGCTCCTGAAGAACGGCGAGACGCGGACCGTGGACGGTGTGTCGATTCAGGCGGTGGCCGCCTACAACCTGCAGCGCGGCCCGTCCGCCGGGCAGTTCTACCACGAGAAAGGACGCGCCAACGCGTACCTGCTGACGCTCGGCGGGCAGCGCATCCTCTTCACGGGCGACACCGAGTGCACGCCGGAAATCAAGGCGCTGACGAAGATCGACATCGCGTTCGTGACCATGAACCTGCCGTTCACGATGCCGCCGGACGAGGCGGCGGCGTGCGTCAAGGCGTTCCGCCCGCGCATCGTCTACCCGTATCACTACCGCCAGCAGGGGCTCGAGCCGGCCAACAAGAACCAGACCGACTTCGTCGCGGCCATGAAGGGCTTCGCGGGCGTGGAAGTGCGGACGCCCGACATGTACCCGGCGCCCCCGGCGGGTCCCGGACGCGGCGGCCGGGGACGAGGCGGAATCTAGAGCGGTTTCTGAAACGTCGTAGTGTCCGGCTGTAGCCGGACCAAGTCGATCGGCACCGCCGTGTGTGGTCCGGCTAAAGCCGGACACACGAAGAAGTCGAAACCGCGCTAGGGCAGTGGGCAGTAGGCAATTCTGCTTTCTGCATACCGCCTACTGCCGTCTTTTCTTCGCCTTTCCCGCCTTTTCCCCCCTCCCTCAGCGTTCTTTCCTTGATCCTTTGTCGCGGCCGACGTATATAGCCGTCCACTACCCTCGCAGACCATCAGGACGGTGACCCCTCGTCGCAGACTCTCAGGGAGGCATTTGATGCGGAAAGCGTTGTTCGCCGCCGCCCTCGTCGTGGCGGTGCTCTTACCTTCGGCCGTGTTCGCCCAGGCCTCCATCGCGGGCGTCGTCCGGGACAGCTCCGGGGGCGTGCTCCCCGGCGTGACCGTCGAGGCAGCCAGTCCCGTGCTCATCGAGAAAGTCCGGACCACGGTCACCGACGGCAACGGGCGGTTCCAGATCATCGATCTGCGTCCCGGCAGCTACCAGGTGACCTTCACCCTGACCGGGTTCAACACCATCCGCCGCGACGGCGTGGAGCTGGCAGGCGCCGGCACCACCACGGTGGACGCCGAGCTGCGCGTGGGCGCGCTCGAGGAGACCATCACGGTCAGCGGCGAGGCGCCGACCGTGGACGTACAGACCGCGACGCGGCAGACCGTCATGAATCGCGAAATCGTGCAGGCGCTCCCGACGGCCCGCAATTACTACAGCCTTGGCGCACTCATTACCGGCGTCAACACGAACAGCCAGGACGTGGGCGGCGCGCTCGGCGACACGATGTCGAGCCTGACCGCGCACGGCAGCCGCAACGTGGACCAGCGCATCACCAACAACGGCGTCGGCATCATGACGCTGCAGGCGGGCGGCAACATCGGCGGCGCCACGCCGGACGTGACCTCCGCGTCGGAAATCACCATCGACACCTCCGCAGTGTCGGCGGACCTGCCGACCGGCGGCGTGCGCGTCAACCTGATTCCGCGCGACGGCGGCAACACGTGGGCGAGCTCGAACTTCTTCACGTTCACCAACGACGGGCTGGCGGGCAACAACCTGACGCAGCGGCTGCGCGACCTCGGCGTGCCGACGCCGACGCAGTCGATCCTCAGCATGGACATCAACCCGGCGTTCGGCGGGCCGATCCGGCGCGACAAGATCTGGTTCTGGGCGACGGGCCGGTACACCAAGACGGAAGATCAGCCGGCGAACGCGTTCTACAACAGGAATGCGTACAACCCCGCCTCGTGGGTCTATGAGGCGGACACGAGCCGTCCGGCGCGCAACAAGGGGGTGTGGCACAGCCTGCAGACGCGCTTCACCTGGCAGGCGGCGGAGAAGCACAAGGTCGCCGTGACTTGGCAGGAGCAGAGCTACTGCCGCTGCCCGTGGTTCCAGAGTTCGACGGTCTCGCCCGAGGCGTCGCAGGATCGCCGCTTCCCGCGGCTCCAGCAGCAGCACGCGGAGTGGACGTCGCCGCTGACCAACCGCCTGCTCGTCGAAGCGGTCGGCATGCACCTCTACGAGCGGTGGGGCAACATGCACCTGCGCGCGTCGGAAGGGAATTTCTTCAAGCTGGGCGGCTCGCTGGACGATCCGCGGCTCGAGGAGCTGCAACGCGGGCTGATCGGCGTGCTCGAGCAGTCCACGGGCCGGTTCTACCGCGGGCCCGCGGCCGTCGGCGGCAACGTGAACAACCAGCTGTTCAACACCACCTCGGTGCCGAATTACTTCTACCGCGCGGCGCTGTCGTACGTGACCGGCACGCACAACTTCAAGGCCGGCTTCAACCGCGTGCACGGCTACCTGGAGGTCTACAACTACGACTTCCAGCCGACGACGTACCGCTTCAACAACGGCGTGCCGAACCAGATCACCCTGCGCGCGACGCCCTACACGACGCGGGCGCATCAGGACAACGACTTCGGCCTCTTCGCGCAGGACCGGTGGACGCTCGACCGCTGGACGCTCAGCGGCGGCGTGCGCTTCGACCTGTTCCAGACCAGCTTCCCCGAGCAGCGCATCGGCCCGGGCCCGCTCGTGCCGACGCGCAACATCACCTTCCCGGCCACGGAGAACATGAACTGGAAGGACATCACCTACCGGTCCGCCGCGGCGTGGGACGTCTTCGGCGACGGCCGGACGGCGTTCAAGGTGACGCTGAACAAGTACCTGAACGGGCAGACGCTGAACGCGCTCGGCGTCCAGGTGAACCCGTTCAACCAGCTCGTGAACACGACCACCAGGTCGTGGACCGACGCCAACCGCGACTTCATCCCGCAGTGCGACCTGCTCGCGCCGGCGGCCAACGGCGAGTGCGGTCCGCTGGCGGACGTCGCCTTCGGCACGACGCGGCCGGGCGCGAGCTTCGACAAGGATCTGCTGACGGGCTGGGGCAACCGCAACTACAACTGGGAGTTCTCGACCAGCATCCAGCGTGAGATCCTGCCGCGCGTCTCGGTGGACGTGGGCTATTTCCGCCGCTGGTTCGGCAACTTCCGCGTCACCGACAACCTGGCGCTCGGACCGGAGCACTTCAACCAGTTCAGCGTCACGGTGCCGCGCGACAGCCGCCTGCCCGACGGCGGAGGCTACACGCTCACGGGTCTCTACAACGTCACGCCGGCGGCGTTCAGCATCCCGCGGCAGAACCACAACACGCTGTCGGACAAGTACGGCAAGCAGATCGAGCACTGGAACGGCGTGGACTTCTCGATGGGCGCGCGGCTGCAGAACGGCATCACGCTGCAGGGCGGCGTCAGCACCGGCAAGCGCGTGACCGACAACTGCGAAGTGGTGGCCAAGCTGCCCGAGCTGCTGCTCGGCGGCGAGAACCTGACCGACGCCAACGCCAACGTGTGGCTGCCCGGCCAGTTCTGCCACCAGGAGGAGCCGTTCCGCACGACGGCGCGGATGTTCGCGGTCTACACGATTCCGCGGATTGACGTGCTCGTCAGCGGCACGCTCCAGAGCTCGCCCGGTCCGCTCGTGGCCGCGAACTTCGTCGCCACCAACGCGTTCCTCGCCACGAACTCGACGCTCGGCCGCGCCCTCTCGGGCAACGCCGCGAACATGACCATCAACATCGCCGAGCCCGGAAGCCTGTACGTCCAGCGGCTGAACCAGATCGATCTCCGCCTCGGCAAGGTGATACGCTTTGCCGGCAACCGCCGGACGGCCATCAACTTGGACATCTACAACGCGCTCAACGCGGACACGATCCGCACGGTGAACAATACGTTCGGCTCGTGGACGCCGGGCGGGCCGCGGCCGACCGCGGTGCTGCTCTCGCGCTTCGCGAAGATCTCGGCGACGTTCGATTTCTAGTAGGGCTAGTAGGGCGGGTAGGGCTAGTAGGGCTAGTAGGGCTAGTAGGGCGGGTAGGGCTAGTAGGGCGGGTAGGGCAGGTAGGGCAGGTAGGTCTGGGCGGGTGGGCTCATCCCCCCCCCCCCCCACCCGCCCCACCCGCCCCACCCGCCCTGGTTCTTCATACCGGCGTCTCACGCGCATTTCTCGTTCGGCGTCCATTCCCAGTGGCTTCCGTCCGCCTTCGCCTTCCGGCTGCGGCGTGACGAAAGGAAAGGAGACGGCTCATGCGTGGTTACCTCCGAGTGCTGGCGGGTCTCTCGTTCTGTCTGTGCCTTCCCACGTCCGTGTTCGCGCAGGCGTCGATCGTCGGCGTGGTCCGGGACTCGTCGGGCGCGGTGCTGCCCGGCGTGACCGTGGAAGCGGCGAGCCCCGTGCTCATCGAAAAGGTGCGCACGGCCGTCACCGACGGCAACGGCCGCTTTCAGCTCGTCGATCTGCGGCCCGGCGCCTACACGGTGACGTTCACGCTCACCGGGTTCAACACCATCAAGCGTGACGGCATCACGCTGACCGGATCGGCGACCTCGAGCGTCGACGCGGAGCTCCGCGTCGGGTCGCTCGAAGAGACGATCACCGTCACCGGCGAAGCGCCGTTGGTCGACACGCAGAGCACGACGCGCCAAGCCGCGCTCTCCGCCGATCTCGTCGATGCGCTGCCCACGTCGCGGAACTACCTCGCGCTGGCGCGGATCATCCCGGGCACGGTCGGCGGCGGCAACGACGTCGGCGGCTCGGAGACGCAGGGTGTCGGCGGCAGCGTCACGATTCACGGCAGCCGGCCGCAGGATCAGCGCATCACGCTCAACGGCGTGCCGACGCAGACGCTGCAGGCCGGCGGGCACCTCGGCGGGCAGGTGCCCGACGTGGCGACGGCCTCGGAAGTCACCATCGATCACACGGCGGTCTCGGCCGAGCTGCCGACCGGCGGCATCCGCATCAACTTCATCCCGCGCGACGGCGGCAACACGCTCAGCAGCGCCAGCTTCTTCACGTTCTCGAACGGCGGCCTGCAGGGCAGCAACTTCACCGACGAGCTGCGGGCCGCGGGGCTCGGCACACCCAACGAGATCTGGAAGAACTGGGACCTCAACGTTGGCATCGGCGGGCCAGTCGCGCGCGACAAGCTGTGGTTCTGGTTCTCCGGGCGCTACAACGGCGCCGACAACTATGTCGCCGTGTTCGAGAACAAGAACGCCTGGAACCCGAACGTGTGGACCTACGAGCCCGACACGAGCAAGCGGGGGACGCTGCGCGGACGCGTGATCCAGAGCAGCGTGCGCATGACATGGCAGGCCTCGCCCCGGAACAAGATCGCCGGCACCTACAAGGTGGACAAGTGGTGCATCTGTCCCAACGGCGTCAGCGCGGTGCGGTCGCCCGAGACCGCGGTGGACTTCCGTTTCCCGCGACTGCGCCAGTCGCACGGCGAGTGGACGTCGCCGGTGACCAACCGGCTGCTGTTCGAGGTCGTCGGCCTGCACCTGTACGAGCGCTGGGGCAACATGCACCCGCAGCGCGGGAACGGGTCGATGAGCGATGCGAGCATCCTCGCGGTGGCGCCCGTGATGATTCCGGTGACCGAGCAGTCGACCGGCCTGCAGTACCGGATGTTCACCAACTTCAACAACACCCAGGTGCCGAACTTCGCCTATCGCGGCGCCATGTCCTACGTGACCGGCACGCACAACTTCAAGGTCGGCTTCAACCGGGTGCACGGGTTCCAGGTGACCCGCTCGTACACGCAGAGCCCGATCCACTTCCGGCTCAACAACGGTGTGCCAAACGAGATCACGCTGCGCGCCGAGCCGCGAACCGTCCGCAACAACCAGGACAACGACTTCGGCCTCTTCGCGCAGGACCGCTGGACGATGGACCGGTGGACGCTGAACCTGGCGCTGCGCTACGACTTCTTCGGCACGAGCTTCCCGGAGCAGCGCATCGGGCCGGGCGAGCTGGTGCCCACCCGCAACATCGTGATCCCCGCGCGGGACAACACCGCGTTTCACGACCTGTCGTACCGGAGCGGCCTGACCTATGACCTCTTTGGCACCGGCAAGACGGCGCTCAAGGTCACGTTCAACAAATACCTCCGCGGCCAGACGCTCAACCTGCTCGGCGGCGCGGACACCAACCCGGCAAACGCGATGGTCGTCCAGACCACCCGCGCCTGGACCGACGCCAACCGCGACTACGTGCCGCAGTGCAAC
>Ga0194128_10009379_pt1 | contig 12004 bp, 6 predicted proteins | sample TA2KigCa65mmetaG_FD_148650 | JGI IMG/M metagenome (GOLD analysis project Ga0194128, IMG submission 148650) | Freshwater microbial communities from Lake Tanganyika, Tanzania - TA2015037 Kigoma Deep Cast 65m | ecosystem: Environmental > Aquatic > Freshwater > Lake | place: Tanzania: Lake...
TGCCTGGGGCAGCGGCAGATTCCAACCACCTGTACGGCGACGCAATCGACATTCACGGCACGTCGCTGGCTTGGCTCAAAAAGCATGGAGCCAAGTACGGCATTATTTATCTGAAATACCCAGGTGGCGACTGGCACTTTGATTACAGGGGGCCAGGCAGGGGGAGGACTTAATGGCGCCTCCCTCTAAAATCCCTGATGATGGCCACAAGCAACCCGCAGAGCTGCTCTAACGATTATGGCTGAAGACACCTTTGAGACCGTAACGCTGCCTGATGGCAGAAAGGTTACTCGTTACAAGGGCGCGGCGCGTCAGTACCGCCCAGCCGAAGTGGGCAAGGACCCCCAAGAGGCTTTTGAGGCTCGAAATATTCCAATTGTTTCGACAGTTGGCAGTTTGTTTAATGCCGCTGCTCCAGCATTTGATAAGTACCAGAAGACAGGAGACTTTGGCAAAGCAACGCAAACATATCTGCAGGCACTGGCGGATGACACGCAACGGCCAGGTTTTGGACGGGACGTTTCACGCCTAGTGCTTGGCGGAGGTAGGCAACTGGCTCAAGGCATTGCCGACTTTCAGCAACTTGGCAAAGACGTATCAGCAGGATCTGCCAACTTTCCGGGCCTTGATGCGCCCTTACCAAGATTTACACCAAAAAGTCCGCTTGAGGAAGTTGGCCAAGAGATAGTTGGCTTTATACCAGCCTTGCTGACGGGCACAGGAATTATTACCGGCGGAACTAAAGTTGCAAGCAAATTACCAGCAGCTGTTAATTTAAGCAAAACTTTGCTAGCAACAAATGCAGCGCAAAAATTACAAAAAGGAACACAAGCTGTACGCGCTCTGCCTGGCGGAACTACTGCTGTAAATATGGGCAAAAGAGCCCTTGTTGGCGCTCCAGCTGGTGCTATTGCTGATTTTATTATTTATGACGCAGATAGAGCGGCTGAGCAAGCAAACGAGTGGGTCAAAAGAAATGAACACCATTTTGCTGAACATGCTCTAAATGGCTTTGTTGAAACTAGACCTGAAGATTCGCAGGCTTTAGCCCGTCTTCATAATCAGTGGAGAGGCGTTCTTTACGGCGCTGGCGCGAACGAGCTTTTGTTTCGTGGTGCGCAAGTAGTCAGGCGGTTAAACGCAATACGCAAAGGCTCATCGCCCTCAACTGCTACGCCATCGCAAGTTGACCCTAACAACCCAATTAACCCTGTTACTAGCGGACAGACCTTAGACGCTGAGCGTCGCGCTGCTGATCCCTGGTTCGACTTTGAAAGACAGTCTGACGAGCAGGCCTTAGAGCAAGCTCGGCAAGTGATTGGCCTTGACAAGGACATTCGTGCCGTTAATCGCCAATTGGCTCGCATGGCAAAAAGCGTGCCTGACGAACTTGGCGCGGTTTCCGTTGCAGACAACCCTTTAAGCAAGCCCATCCAGAGGGATGTCCTGGAGCTGTCTCCTGACCAGCTTGAACTTAGGCCTCAGGAAATGCAGTACAAGCTCGCGGGCTTGCGCAATAAAACTGGAAACACTAAAGCCACTCGCATTGACGATTGGAACGAAAACCTAGCCGGGATTGTTTCTGTTGTTAAGGAACGCGACACCGGCGCATATGTCGTTGCTAACGGCCACACCCGTGTAAATGAGGCAAAGCGCCTGGGCATTGACAAGGTCCTTGCCAGAGTGGTTAGCGACGACCTGGCAGAAGGTCGCAGGATTGGCGCTCTGCAAAACATTGCCGAGGGCTCAGGCACCGCCTGGGACGCTGCAAAGCTGATGCGCGACGGCGGCATGGTCGCAGACGATTTAGCAAGAAGCGGCATTGACCTGGGCGGTCGTATTGCCCGTGACGCCGTGAACCTATACCGCTTGCCCTCAGACCTTTTTGACGCTGGCGTTCAAGGCAAGCTAAGCCTGGATAAAGCAATTGCGCTGGGTTCCGTTGACGGCCTGGACGAAGTAGTCATTCGGGACGTTGCAGCTGCTGCCAGCAAAGGCAAGTGGTCGCCAGACAAGATTGAGCAGGCCATGCAAGAGGCCCGCTTTGCCAGTGTCCAAGCGGGAACAGGCGTTCTCCCAGGTTTTGAGGACCTGATGAGGTCGTCCAACTTTGCGGACGTACTGGCTGTCAGAACAGAGGCTTACAAGAACCTGCGCGAACAGATGATTGCGCTGACCTCTGCGGCACGCGCAAGCCGCACTGGCATTTTGGAAGCAGCTGGCAACGTAATCGACGTGGCCGGCAGTCGCGCTGCCAAAGATCAGGCGGCCGCGGCGCTCAAGCTCTTTAACGACGTGGCGGGCTACGTGGGCCCGGTGCGCAGCCTGCTGACGCAGATGGCTGAGCAGGTTAAGGGTGGCGCTAGTGCCAAGAAGGTAGTCAACGAAAACCTGGCGGCACTAAAGGAAGCAATTGAAGCTGAGGTAAGTGGTGGCAAGTTGCCGCAAGCCGTTGATACGGCGTCTGCCGGAGCTGTCCGGGAGCTTACAGAAGAGCAGCAGCGGCAGTTCCTGGGCAGCGTTGGTCGCGTCGAAGCCCTGAAAGAACTTGACCCGGAGCGCCTAGCGCAAGAACAGCGGCAGGCCGTGGAGACGATTAACAGGCGTCACCAGGAAACGGCAGAACGCATTTCCACCGTCAATCAAACGGTGTCTAAGCAAGCGGTTGACGATGCTGAGCGCTATGGCCTGAACCCACGCAAAGTCCAGACGATGATGGACATGGACGGTCCGGCTGTAGCTGCCGAGATCGACGGATACACCAAGTGGATCCTGTCCCAGAAGCAATACGGTAACCGACTTGCAAAGCTGCGTGAATACGAGAAGCAATACGAAGCGGTACGGGTATTTAACGATGAAATGCCTGGCTCTAACAGCGGTCGGGAGCTAACGCAGGAAGAGTTTGATGCCAAGTACGGCGACCAGACGCCTGTCGTACCTAAGACAGCTGACGTCAATAGAGTCGAAAGGGACCTGAACCGGCACGAAGAAGCTGCTGCTGTCCTTGAGTGGCACAGGGAGTGGTCTGTGCGGCCCCAGAGCACAGCGCCCAGGCAGCCAGTAGCCCTAACGCCGATTGAAGAAACCAAAGCCCAGGAAGAGGCAGTGGCTTTGGTCAAGAAGATTGAAGAGACAGCGTCGCCTCAAGTCCGTGATGAGACTAACCGCCTGATAATCAACGCCCTTGCGGGCAAGCCAACGCCAGAGCTACGCCGCGCACTAGAGCAGGGATTAGGCGGCAAGACTGCCCAGTCCGCCACGCCGGCTGCCAGCTTCACGTTTCCCGGCGACTTGAGCAAGTCCGCACCGCGCTACGGCAGTGCAACTATTGAATTTGCTAGCGACCTAGATCGTGCGGCATACATGCTGCGCGATGTCACCAAGAAGTCACGTGGCGAAGACCGATTGATTGCCGCCCTAGAGGCAGCGGGCTACGACATTCCAGCCATCCGCAAGCATGGCGCGATGGTCAAGGAGCAAATTAAGACCCTGGTAAAAGACCAGACAGGCTCCGCTGCAGCCCCAGTGGGCAAACAGATGGCCCTGGAGGTGCCTGATCAAGGCTTTAACCGTGGCCTGTCTTTGGGCTCTGAGCTGGACAGCGAGCTGGCAAGTCAAGGCATGAGCCTTGACGACCTGAAGCAAATGGTCGCTGCAGAAAAGATTAAAGAGCAGCGCACGCGCATGACAGCTGCTCAAAAGCAATACGACAGCTATCGCGTTAATAACCCTGAACCTGCAAATAAAGACTCTAAAGAATGGTACGAATGGTTTAAAGGATTGCAACCTCTCAGCAGTAATTACAAAAGGGAGTTTGACAGGCTGCAGCAAGTTATTGAAGCCCCGCTGGGCGAAGGCACCACGTTTGTGCCGCAGGCCTATGGCTACAACTGGCGGTCAGTCAGCCCTGAAACTCTGCAGGCAGTGTCCAAGATCATTGCCGAAGACGTGCGCCGCGTGCTTGGCCCTGAGTTTGCAGTGCGGCTAGAGGGCCTGCCGTACCTGGCGCCTAAGGCTGTGGAATGGGGTGGCTCTGGCTCCAAGCAAGAGTTTGGCTTAGTTGGAGGAAAGTTTGACCCAATTGAGGGCGTCGTCTACATCTACGACATGCTTGGCATGGCCGGAGGTGTAAAGAGAAAAATCTCTACTGGGTATCACGAGGCCTGGCACGCCATCCAGTACAACTTCTTGAACGAAAACGAGCTGCGCGTGCTCAACAGCTTTTACTCCCTGATGCGGTTTGACCTCAGCAAGAGGCTTGGCGCCAAGGGTCTACTGGAAAAACAAGCCACTGCTTTTGAGCGCTATGCCTATGCAAAAGACAAAGGACTGCCAGTAGCCGCTTTTATGCTTGGCGTAAAAGAGTCAGCCTTAAAGGGCCAGCGCGTAGTAAACGGCGTAAAGGTTCCCTTAAGCGGAATTGAGGCTGGGGCAATGAACGTGGCCGTGCAGGCCGCCAAAGTCTTTGACGATTTGGTGACGTGGGCTGAGCGCATGCACAACTACTTTGTTGCGCAGCGCGGCTGGACGTCGACAAGGGACCTGTTTGAGGCTGCGTACACCGGCAAGCTCGCTAAGCGCGGCAACCTTGGTCCATCTGTTGGAGAAGGCTTTGTTCCAATTAACGAGCGTGGCCGCATAGTGGAGACTATTCGCTACAAGGAAGGAATTTCCCAAGGCGAAGGCAGAAGGCTTGACCTGTTCTCCGAAGGCGATCCGCCGCCACCGCCTCGCAGCAACACGCCTGAAGCCAACGATGGCGATCCTTCTGATTGGCCAATCCGATTTGCTCGCTTGCGGGAAGAGTACAAAGACGCTTTGGACAGCGGCGAAATATCCACGTATGACCTGTATAAGATGAACAGCTTTGCTAAAACGCAAAGCCCAGGCGGACGTCCTTACACAAACCGCAGCGAGGACTTGCTTGCCGGTCTTGCTGCAATGAGCAAGGTACTGCCTGACCGCGCCACGCTGACTGGCATCCCAAGTCAAAGCGAAGCCGGGGCTCGGGAGCGCAATATCAAATGGCTTGCAGAGCATGCAGGCGATGATGCGCAAAAAATTGCTGACGGTCTCTCTTCGCTAGCCAAAGGGTTTGCGGATTACGAGCATGGCGCGTTGAACCTGGCCATGGACTACGCCGACAAGCTGATGGTCCGCGCAGAATTTGAAGCAGCGGTTTGGATGCAAAGTGCTGCAGACAGCTCAATTAGCCGACCAGCCCAGCTGGCTCGCATGATTGTTGCTGCCGATTCTGCTAGGCGGATGCACGTCGCAATTGCAAACATAACCAGGCCCTGGGGACAGCTGGGCGCTGAGATGCAAAACAAAAGGGACTACGCTTACGGCATTGACGCCGCAGGCAGAATCAATCCCGCGGGCGCAATCGACGTAACGGCAACGCCAGTACCCAACAAGCCAGAAAACATTGTCAACCTCGCCCTGCGTAAAGAGCTTGAACTGCCACCAGGTAGCAACCCGGTTACAGACGAACTGACTGATAAGTTCCCGGAGCTTAAGGAAGCAATACAAACAGGCCAACTGACAGCAGAAGCTGAAGCGGTGGCCGACGAAATCTCTGACATTGTCAAGGTTCTGGGCCAATCTCCCGGATCACGAGAAAGGATGTGGCGTGCATGGGACTCGATTCCCAAGCAAGCAGAAGATAGCGAAAATGCTTTAAATGCACTGCATATTGCGCACACCTCTGGTTTGCTGATGGGAGGTGAAACGATAAACGTCAACTTAATGTCTGGCGTTTTTAATACAATGCTTGGAATATATGAACAAGGCTTAGGGGCTCTAGTTAGTAAAGATTACGACCGCATGCTGTATGCAGCGCAAATGTTTGGTGGCGCCTTGACTAACTTGCTAAATTCGTTCCGCATTGCGTCTATCGCTTTTAGGACTGGCAAGCCAACCTACAATTTAGGCGCTAGCTCTGTAGACGCCTTAAACCGCAAAGCCGCTGAAGACGCGCAAGGCCAACTGCTAAAAGAAAACGTAGAAAACAGACGAACTGGCTACACGCTTAATACGCTTGACATGACTGAAAAATTTGCAGCTACCTACCAAGGAAAGCTGTTAAACGGTCTTTGGAAAGCTGTGACGCTTGGCGGGCGTATGTCGGTCACAGTTGACGCTTTTACTAGCTCAATGGCTGGTCACACCTACGAATTTTTCCAGCACATGCCGCGTGGCATGGAGTTAGCGCAACAAGCTGGACTGGAAAAATTTAGCAAGGAGGCTTTTAATTATGCTCACAAATACGCTGGCCTTCGCCGCGACATGAGGCTTAAGGACATTATTATTAGAGGGCAGACTTTTACAGATGCTCATTTAGACAGCGAATACGCTCAGCGCTTTATGAACGCTGTCACTTTTACGGACGACATAGCGGCAAAGCTAGAGCCTAGAAGTTTTTATGACGGTTACAGACTTGGCATGGCTGAAGGCAAGAAAGGCCAAGAGCTTAACGAATATGCGCAAAAATATGTTGATGAAGGCTTTTGGTATCACAAGCTGGCAGAAGGATTTGTCACTGGCGGCTCAATTTCATTACCAGGCGGTGCAAGAATTGGTTCAAATTTTGGACCTGGTCGCCTAGCTTCTGTCCCAGGAGTAGTTCTGGAAGGATTGGGCGAGTTGCAATATGTCGGACCTATATTTAAATTTATTCAGCCATTTGTGCGGGTTGTTTCTAATATCCCTAAAGAGGGGTTGCGGAGACTTCCGACTAGCATATTTGTTGATACGTGGTGGCGCGATATTACAAGCGCAGATATAAACACAAGACAACGAGCAATGGGACAATGGGTAAGTGCAAGCAGTATTGCAGCCGCCTTCTTTGTAGGCGGAACAATGGGCTCGCTGCGGATGAACGGTGCTGGCCCAATTGATCCAGCCCTGAAAGAGCAATGGCTTAAAGAGCGCGGTGGAATGAACTACAGCGTGCAGTTCTGGGATGACGAAAACAATTCATGGGGGCCAGCAGTTTCCCTCAAAGCGTTTAGCCCAATAACCGACGTTCTTGCCGCTATTGCCGATTTTGCCGACAACGCCGCTGTGCTTACTGTTGAGCAGCGCAACAGAGCCGGAGGGGCAATTGTTTTAGATATTTTGAGGATGCAATTGTCAGGACAGTTAAGCAAAGCGTATTTTCAAGGTATTGCTGATTTTGTGGAGGCAGTATTTGACCCAAGCAAAGTCGTTACTGGACCAAACCAACGCGATTGGTTGGCCCGTTGGGCGCAACGCATTGCCGTCAGCATGACGTTCAACATTGGCGGTTTACGCCAAGCAAGACGCGCTATTGACCCTGCAGTACGCCGAGTTGAGCCAGCAGACTCCGACAGCTTCTTGATGAATTTCTGGGATGAGACCTGGCAGGAGTTAAAGAAAGACCTGCCTGGGTTGTCAGAAGGCCAGCCTGCAATGCTGGATTGGTCAGCACCTGGCACCCCACCGATAATAATGCCTCAGCTTTTTGGCAGCGACTGGATACGAGAGAACGCGCCTTTTATGCTGGGCCTGTACCAATACACTCCTGTCGTTGGCGCCTTTAGGCGCAGTGCCCAGTTGCCTAACCCAGTTCAGTCAGAAATGGCTTCTATGCACGGCAGAGGCACGGTCTTCTCAGGACCCAAGTCGTCTGACTTTGGCCCCGAGATGAACCTCACGCCAATTGAGCTGAGTCAATACGTGAAAATCTTTGGCGAAGTCAAGGATCCGCTTACTGGAATGACGTGGTACGAGTCGACTGAACAGATGATTCGGTCCAAGGACTACCAGCTGCTGCCTATCGAGCCGCCGTCTGGGCAATCCACCTCTTATCGAGCTGCCTTCATCCAGGGCAAAATCTCCGAATACAAGGCCCTAGCCAAGGAGAAGTTCCTCTTCACGACGCCTAAAGGCTCAGACATACTGAAGCAGCAAGAAGCCTTGCAGGGGCGTCAGGAGTACCTTAACTACATTCGTAACTATGGCACGCCTGACGTCAGCAGGCCCTCCGACCGTGGCGCCACCAATTTTGACCTACTTGACCTGAACCGCTGATGGCCTACTCCTACGTCGTCTACACCGGCAACGGGGCTACCACCCAGTACGCCATCCCCTTCCAGTACATCAAGAAGGAGCACGTCAAGGTCTTCGTCAACTTCGTTGACACGGCGTACACCTACGTCAACAACACCACGGTGCTGCTGGCCTCTGCACCAGCAAACGGGATCAGGGTTGAGGTGCGCCGGATCACCCCGGCTAGCACCCCCCTGGTCGACTTTGTCGACGGGTCCACGCTGGTGGCCAGCGACCTGGACACCAGCAACCTGCAGCACCTGTTCCTAGAGCAGGAGCTGGATGACTTCACCAAGCAAACCATCAGCATTGACCCGGCCACGGGTCTGCCAACCGTCAACAACCAGCGCATCACCGTCCTGGCTGCCCCCGTTGCAGCTACAGATGCTGCGAACAAAAGCTATGTCGACACGAATGACGCGCTGAAGTTAAACAAGGCTGGTGATTCTATGACCGGTGCCCTGGCGATGGGCACCAACAAGATCACTGGCCTGGGCGATCCCACTAACGCACAGGACGCTGCTACCAAAAGCTATGTAGACACAGGCGCTACAAATGCTGCTGCTAGCGCCGCTGCCTCAGCTTCGTCAGCAACTAACTCAGCTAACAGCGCCACGGCGTCAGCCAACAGCGCAACAGCTGCTGCCAACTCAGCCACTGCAGCTGCCAACTCAGCTACAGCTGCTGGCACATCAGAGAGCAACGCAGCCACCAGTGAAGCAAACGCATCTACTAGCGCGACAAACTCAGCTAACAGCGCGACTGCTGCTGCCAACTCTGCCGCCTCAGCACTGGCAGCGTTTGATCAGTTTGACGACCGCTACCTGGGCAGCTTTGCCGCTGATCCAACTCTGGATAACGACGGCGATCCGCTGACCGCTGGCGACCTGTACTTCAGCACCACGCTGTCGGCTATGCGGGTCTATACCGGCGCTGTCTGGGTAACGGCTTACGTGCCTGGGGATGCTGCAAATATTATCTTTACGCCATTTGGCACTATTGCAGCTACTGATGTTCAGGCTGCTATTGAAGAAGTATTTACTGAAGCAACTAGCGCAAACGCTGCAAACGTCGCCTTTACGCCTTACGGCGGCGTTGCATCAGGCAATGTTCAAGATGCTATTGAAGAAGTTATTGATGATGTAAACGCTGCCCTGCCAAAGGCTGGCGGCACGATGACTGGTGCCATTGCAATGGGCACCAACAAGATCACTGGCATGGGTGATCCAACTGTTGCTCAAGACGCTGCAACCAAGAACTACGTCGATACCCAACTCTCCGGCATTAGCTCCAATTCTATTGGGCAAGGTAATTCGTCGGTAGGGGTAGGCGATAGTGGTGTTGGCATTATTATAATTATTGCGGATGGCTATCCGATTGCAGATTTTCAAGATTATGAAATTAACTTTTACAGACCGCAGAACCAGCGAAGTTCCCTTAGCCTTACCAATCAAAACCAACTTAAATTTTTAGAAGCCACTGCCAACGGCGTTAACAGTGTCGGCTTTAAGGGCCCAGCCAGCATTGCTGCTGATTTGACGTGGACGCTGCCTGCTGCCGATGGTACGGCAAACCAGGCGTTGGCTACCAACGGTTCAGCAACCCTTTCCTGGGTCTCTTACCTTCTCTCCTCTGGCGGCACGGTTACCGGTGACGTGTTGCTTGATAACCAGTCCGACCTGCGCTTTGGTGAGGCAACTGGCCAAGGTGGTCACTATGTAGCCTTCCAAGCTCCGAGCGCGATTGCAGCCAACGTCACCTGGACGCTGCCTGCTACGGATGCCACGGTCTCTGGTCATGCCCTGAAGTCAAACGCCGCTGGCGTACTGAGCTGGGGCACTGCTGGTGGGGCAACTGGCGGTGGCGGCGATGACGTGTTCTACGAAAATGCCCAGACTGTCACCACCAACTACACTTTGACTGCTGGCAAAAACGCCATGTCTGCTGGTCCTATCACAATTAGCAACGGGGCCACCGTTACCGTGGGCTCTGGTCAATCCTGGGTCATCGTCTGATCATGCCTATCACCATTGCTGGCTCTGGAACAATCACTGGCATCAGCGCAGGCGGTCTTCCTGACGGTTCCATCACATCTGATGACCTTGCAGCAGGTGCAGTCACGGCAGCCAAGTTGGCAGCAGGTGTTGGGGGAAAAATCCTGCAGGTGGTGAGCACTCAATACGAAACACCAACCACAGTCAGTCAATCAGCAAACACCCATGCTGATATGCCTTTTAGCGTGAACATTACGCCAACAACATCCACCAGTTTAATGCTGGTTTCTTTCTCCCTTATGGGAGAAACGGGAGGTGCTCCTTGGGACGCACTGGCGGCTTTTGCGCGTACTATTTCTGGCACAAGAACAGTTGTGCTGCCATCGTCTTATGGATCGAGAGCTCCCGGTATAGTTGCGTTTTCAGATACTTATGCAAGCGGTAACGACAACGATTCAACACCTGGAGGTTTTTACTGTCATATGTTCCCTGACTCTGGGCGACCAGCAAATACAAACACAATTACATATACTCCAACGGCTACTCAACGCGCTGCTGCCACGTTTGCCTTAAACAGAACCACATCTGATACTAATAGTAATGGTTTTGAAAGAGGCATTAGCTGGATCACGGTCATGGAGGTAGCAGCGTAATGGACTGGCATACAGGCATCAGAGCTGCGTATCCAGATGCGCTTCTCACCATTCAAGGCAACACCCTTGACGATCTTGTCGTCACCAATCAGGAGACTGGTGAACCGTTTGAATTTGACCAGGCTCTAGCTCAATCTGCTTGGAACGCAATCGCAGCTACAGCCGCAGCCACCGCCTACCAACGCCAACGGCAACCTGAATACCCGCCAGTTACCGAGCTAGCGGACGCTTTGTACTGGGCATCAGAGGGTGACACCAGCAAGCTGGACGCTTATTACGCAGCTTGTGCTGCTGTCAAAGCCAAGTATCCCAAGCCCCTGGAGGTGACCCCATGAGCAAACTACGACTTACCGGATCCACCAGCGGCTTCACAGAGCTGACTGCACCTGCAGTGGCAGGATCCAACACCCTGACCCTGCCAACGGGCAATGGCACGGCTGGGCAGTTCCTGCAGACCAACGGCAGTGGTGCGCTGAGTTTTGCGGGTGCGGGGAAAATTCTGCAGGTGGTAAGTGCGACTAAGACTGATTCTTTTAGTTCATCGGCAGCAGCATTTACGGATATAACTGGAATGTCGGCAACGCTTACTCCATCAAGCTCATCCAACAAAGTTTTAATTATCGTTTCATTAATTGTTTCCGGCGATACTTGGGAAAGTGGTGGCGTACTTATAAATCTTGTCAGAGATTCGACTAACCTAGCCCAAGGGACGAGTGGCTCAACCCATAATTCTTCTTTTGGTTATAACTCATGGTCAAATGGCCAATCTAACACACAGGGCAACTACGCATCCATTGCTTTTAACTTTCTTGATTCACCTGGGGTTGCGACTTCTACCACTTACAAACTACAAGGACGAAATCAGGGTTCGCCTACTTACGGTTTTATGGTCAATAGAATGTTTGTCGGAGATGCTTTAGGTTTTAGCTCAACAATTACACTGCTTGAGGTAGCAGCATGACACTCAATCACGAAGCTATCCGCAATGCTTATCCCAACGTCGTCACGATTGACGATGGCACTGGAGCCTTTGACATTGACGGCAACCCCGTCCAGCTCGATCAGGCCAAGGTTGATGCAGCAGCGGTCATCGTTGCCCAGGAGCAGGCACTGGCAGCCGCTCAACGCAACCGCGCCTCCGCCTACACCGCTGAAGCCGACCCGCTGTTCTTCAAGTCGCAGCGTGGTGAAGCCACCATTGAGGAGTGGCAAGCAAAGGTTGCTGAGATCCGCAGCCGCTATCCCTACCCTGCGGAGGTGACCCCATGAGCACACTCAAAGTTA
>Ga0194128_10009382_pt1 | contig 12002 bp, 9 predicted proteins | sample TA2KigCa65mmetaG_FD_148650 | JGI IMG/M metagenome (GOLD analysis project Ga0194128, IMG submission 148650) | Freshwater microbial communities from Lake Tanganyika, Tanzania - TA2015037 Kigoma Deep Cast 65m | ecosystem: Environmental > Aquatic > Freshwater > Lake | place: Tanzania: Lake...
AACCAGGTTGTGGATCTGGCTACCACCCACACTACTGCGACTCAGGCCCACCAAGGAGTCCCTGCGCATTGGTGATTAGCCGGCATGGCGCCGGCCTGAACTGCTCGTCTTAAGTGGTGAGACCAGTTGAATATAGGGTGCCGCCCACAAATGTCAAACTATATTTGTTTTGGCAGAGGCCCCGTAACTCTTTATGTTTAAACTATATCAGGTCAGATTATCGCCGTCCCCGCCCCTTTTTCCCGCCCGGGTCGTTCGGAGCCGGAGAGGGCCCAGAGCAACCCGGTCCGGGCTTCCCCTTCTTCCCATACCTCGCAAAAACCATTCCGGCCATCTGAGACACACATATATCATTGTTAATGTGCGCTTTAACACCAACATTGGCCTACCGCACGCAATGGCTTCGATGACAATTATAATGTATGCTTTAGTCCCGAGTGACCTCTTCCTCAAGCCGGCGAGGACTGGTAATACAGAGAAAACAGCAGCTCGAGGTTATGCACCAGTTCCTCGGCGCTGATCTCCCTGGCCACCATGAAGCGGTTCCACTCGTTCCAGTACTGCCGGTAGAGGAAGGGATGGGCCCCTTCGAGGCCAAAGGAAAAGGGATGGAAACGGGTGGTATCCGCCAGGAGGCGCTCGAGCCCCTGCTGTGCGGAGGGCAATGCGGCCCCGACCAGTGGGCTGACCATCAGCGCCTTTTCCACCATCTGCTCCTGGAACCAGCGGCTGTCGATGATCCGCAGCAGCTCGGCGGCCAGGTCTGGGTGGCGGGCCCGCGCCGGAATGCTCAGGGTTTGGACCGTGCCGATCAGTTCGTGCGGATCACCCTTGCCGCCCTCCACCTGGGGGAAGCGGTGGGCGTACAGACGAAACCCCTCCCCCATCACCTCGGCGCGACCGCTGGTGAACCAGGTGCCGACAAAGACCGTGGCTGCCCTCCCCTGCCAGAAGAGCAGCTCCGACTCGATGTGGTTCAGCCCGGCGAACCCCTCGGCGAAGTAGCCCCGGTCCAGCACCTCCCCCACCAGGCGGGCGGCCTGGGTAAAACCGGGCTCCGTCCAGGGCACCGAGCGCTCTGGATCGCGAAAAGCCTTGCCGGTGGCCTCGGCGCCCACCAAGCGCTGGGCCAGGTGGTCGAACCACCAACTGGTGTACCAGTGGATGCCGTCCTGGGTGATGGGGATGATGCCGGCGGCCTTGAGGCGGGCGCAGTTGTCGAGAAATTCGTCCCACGTCCGGGGTTCGAGGCTGGCCCCGACCTGCTGGTAAAGGGCCGCGTTGCAGTAGATCTGGAGGGAGATGACGTTCTGCGGGATGGCGTAGAAGCGGCCCTGGTAAGTGAGGGTGTTGTAGTAGAGCGGAGCGATGGTCTCAAGCCAGGTTGCCCCCGGGGTGTCGGCGGCGGGCCCTTGGAGGTACTGGGTGAGGTCCAACACATGGCCCTGCTCGACATAGGCGTAGGTCAGCCCGGTCTCGGCGGTGGCAAAACTCATCACATCGGGCGGGTTGCCCTCCATCACCCGGATCATCAGTTCCTGGTACCCGCCCCCCCCGCCGCTGGCCGGCTCCACCCGGATGCCGGGGTGGGCCCCCATCAGCCGGTCGGCCGCCTCCCCCCACAACTGGTTGATGGGGATCTGGGCCGCCCGCGACTGGAGGGTGGATACCTCCAGCAGGTGCTCGTCGGGCAGGTAGCGCCCGCAGGCGCCGGCCAGGGAGCCGGCGGCCAGGCAGCGGAGGAACTGGCGGCGATGCATCCTCAGCCCTTCAGAGCGCCGGCGGTCAGGCCGGCGGTGATGCGGTCCTGGAGCAGCATGAAGACCACCATCAACGGCAGCATGACGATGACCAGGCCGGCGAAGAGTTCGGTCCAGCGGGATTCGGTGGAGAGGTTCCAGAAGAGGGTCTGCAAGCCCCGCGCCAGGGTGTAGAGGCGACCCGAGTGCAACAAGATGAGGGACCAGAAGAACTCGTTCCAGAAGCTGATGAAATTGAAGATGGCCACTGTGACCAGGCCGGGCCGGGCCAGAGGCAGCATCACCATCCAGAAGGTCTTCCAGGGGCTGGCCCCGTCGATCAGGGCGGCCTCCTCCAACTCGCGCGGCAGGGTGCGGAAGAAGCCGGTCAGCACGAAGATGGTGAAGGGCAATCCCATCGACACATAGAGCAGCAGCAGCCCCAGGTGGCTGTTGGTCAGGTGCAGATGCCGCATCTGCACGAAGAGCGGAAAGAGGTAGAGCATGGCCGGCACCATCATCGCCGCCAGAAAAAAATATAGCGCCACCTGCCTGAAGGGGAAAACCACCCTGGCCAGCACAAAGGCGGCCATGGCCCCCACCAGGGTGCTGCCGGCGGTGGCCAGGGCGCTGAGGTAGGTGGTGTTGAAGAAATAGTGCCCCATCTCGGCGTTGGCCCAGGCGTAGGCGTAGTTGCTCCAGCGCAGCTGGCTGGGCAGGGACCAGGTGCTGGCGAAGAATTCGGCGTTGGACTTGAAGGAGGTGTACACCACCCAGGCCAGGGCCACCGCCGAACTGAGGCAGTAGAACCCCATAAACAGCACGGCCACACCCTTCAACGCCTTTGCCCTTGCTTCCATGGCGCTCTCCTTCAGTATTCGATGGCCTCGCGGCGCATCAGCCGGTTGACCAGCAGGCTCAGTCCCAGAACCAGCGCGAACATGATCACCCCCATCGCCGAGGCGTAGCCGATGCTCTGGCCCTGGAAGCCGGCCCAGTAAAGATAGGTGCCCAGCACTTCGGTCACGTTGGGGTAGCCGCGGGTGATGACGAAGATCAGGGCAAAAGCCTGCACCGCGTTGATCACCCACAGCACCACCAGGATCTGCACCACGTCCCAGAGCAGGGGCAGCTTCACCAGCCAGAACTGCTGCCAGGCGTCGGCCCCGTCCAACTGGGCCGCCTCGTAGAAGCTGCGCGGGATCTTCTGCAGCCCGGCCAGAAACAGGATCACGTAGGTGCCCAGCCCCTGCCAGACCATGGCGATGCCAATGGCCGGCAGCGCCGCCCCGCGCCGGCCCAACCAGGGTTGGGTCCATTCCTCCAGGCCGATGGCCCTCAAGGTCTCGTTGAGCAGGCCGATGACGGGGTTGTAGATGCTGCCCCACAGCACCGCCGTCACCACCACCGACAGGAGCGTGGGGGCGAAGATGACGAACTTGAGCAGCCGTGCGAAGGGCGGGTTCTCCTCCAGCACCACCGCGAAGAGCAGGCTGAGGGGAAAGACCAGCACGAAGCCGAAGATTCCAAAAAAGAGGATATTGGCCAGCGCCGTTTGCAGGGTCCGGTCCCCGAAGGCCCGGGCGAAGTTGTCCAGGCCGATGAATTCCTTCTCCAGGGTGATGCCCGACCAGGAGGTCAGGGAGTAGTAGAAGGCGTTGAGCACCGGCAGGGCGAAGAAGACCAGGTGCAACAGCAGCCCCGGCAGCAGCAGGGGCAGGATGAGTTTGCGGAGTTCGCGCTGCAGCATCAGCCCTTGCCTCCCGCAGCGGGCGGGGGTTCCTGGCTCAACACCTTTCCCAGGGCCTCGATCTGCTCCTCGAGGTACTCCACCTCCCCCTTGCGCGTCCGCCGCAACTCCTCCAACCAGCGGGCAAACACCTCGTTGCGGCGCTCCTCCTGCAGCCTGGCCCGGAGGGGGCGGCGCACCTCCTCGAAGGGCCGCACCTGGGCGCCCTGGCGGCCGATCACCACGGCGATGGCGTAGAGGGAATCCACCGGCACCGGCCCCAACACCGCGCCGATGGGCGCCCCCATCGCCTGCTCGACCAGGTTCCCGAAACGGGCCTCTTCGAACCAGTGGAGGCGGTAATGCCCCTCCAACTTGCCGCTGTCCACCCGCTGGCTGCGCTCGGCGGCCAGGTGCCGGAACAGGTATTCCTCGGCCAGCACCGCCGGGCTCTGGGCCCTGGCCAGGTCGTCGAGCAACTCGGCCCTGGCCCGCGGCTGGGTCGCCTTGCGCCGTAGCCAGGGCAACGCCGCCGGCTCCCCGGCCCCCACCGGCAGGGAGACCACCTGGTCCAGTCTCTTGCCCGCCGCGATCCGGTCGGGCAGCGCGGAGGCGGCGGCGCTCAACACCTCGACCAGAGGGCCGAGCCTGGGGCGCTCCGCCTCGATCTGGGCCAGCGCCTCCCGGGCCTCCTCCTCGCTGGAAAGAAGCACCTCCACCACCTCGGTGGACTGGGGGTTGCGGTAGCGCTCCTGGTTGGCCTGGTAGTAGCTGCGGGCCTCCTCCTCGCTCACTACGGCGGCAGCGACGACCTGCTGGCGCAGGGTGGTGATCAGCAGATCCTCCTCCCGGCGCTGGCGCCAGGCCACCAACTGCGGGTCGGCGTCGAGTTTTAGCTGCCGCCCCCGCTGGGCCAGAATCCTCGGGGCCAGCACCTCGGCGTGGAGCACTTCCACCACTTCGAGGCTGTCGTCCAGGCCCCGGCCCTGGCGGATGGTCCCCGACTGCTCGATGGCCTGCCCCAGGGTCACTGCCCCCGCCCGGTCGCGGTACAGGGGCAGTTCCAGATCCACAGCCGGCAGTACAAAGCGGCCATCCTGGGGCCCCTGGAGCAGCAGGGCCACCAGCCGGCCCAAACCCCTGGGGTCGGGCTCCAGCCGGGCCTGGGCCGCCAGCTCGGCAAAGCGGGCCTTGCCCCTGGCCGCCAACCGTTCGTGGATCAGTTCCTGGCGCACCTTGCCGGCCACCTTGTCAAACTCCACCTGCCGTACGTCGAGCACCTTGAAGATCTCGTACCCCTTGGCGATGGGCACCAACCCGGAGACCTTGCCCAGTTCGAGCCGGAAGAGGGCCTCGCGCACCTCCTTGGCGGCATTGGCCCGCCCGTAGTAGTAGGGCATCTCCCCGCCACGCGCGGCGCTGGGCGGGTCCTCGGACAGGCGTTCGGCCACCGCGGCGAAGGGCTCGCCCCGCCCCAGCGCCGCCAGCACCTCCTCCCCCCGTTCCCTGGAGCGGACAAAGATGTGTGCCACCTTCAACTTGCGGTCCCAGTGGTCGGCGGTGAAACACTCCTTCACCTCCTCCTCGCTGACCGAGACCTCGCTCTGCACCTCGCGCCGGTCCACCTCCTGGGCCAGCTTCTGGGTGAAGGCCAAGTCGAGGGAGGCGATCAAGTCGGGCCGCCGGTCCAAACCCTGGGCGCGGGCCTCGCGCAGCAAGAGGGCCCGGTCCACCAGGGTCTGGAGGTACTCCCGCACCTGGGCCCCGCCCTTTTCTTTTAGTCCTGCCCACTCGGGCTGTTTGGCGGCAAAAGCCCTGAACTCCTCCTCCCCGATCCCCTGCCCGGCCACCCTGGCCAGGACCCGACCCTCGGCCACAGGCCCCTCGGCCCGGCCGCAGGCTAGGAGGGAAGAGCACAGCAACCCCCAGCTCCAACGTGCGGTCATTATCTACTCCTTCACCAGCCGATATAGTTGCCGGTGCTTCCGGTGAACACATCGACGATCAGCCACAGACCCTCGTCGCAGAACTGGCCCAGGATCAACAGTATAAAAAATGGCCCCACACTGCGATGCAGGCCAGGCCCCCCGCGCTTGAGGATGGTCAGTTTGAGCAGCCAGGCCATGAAGACGCTTTACTACATCCGTTGAAAAGTCCCCTATCACCGCCGGGCCCTCGAACTCGTCCCCGTGGACGCCGGCCACCGCCAGCAGGGTCGGCCCCGGCCGCCTGCCCCTGGCCAGGGCCCCGGGCTCCTTGAGGGGGCCCAGCAGCCCATCTGCCAGTTCCAGCCAATGCCAGCCCTGGTGCCCGGCGGGGAAGGCGCCGGGGTGGAAATCCCCGAGCCGCACCGCCTTGTGAAACTCGCGCCTCATCGCTGCCCTCTCTCCCCTTCTCGCCTGTTATGCCCCGACCCGGAAATCAGGACCCCCTCTCCGACCCTCAGGGCCGTGGCCCAACCCTCTTCCTCCCCGTCGCGGTGCCAAACCTGTGCCATCGCCACAGCCCTCTTTATCGGTACCGTTCGAGGTCGCCCCGGTAGACCAGCCCCAGGATCTGGCTCGAGCGCGACACATTGCAGGTCTGCTCCGCCTCGGGGGTGCCCACGACGTGGAAGATATCGAAATCCACGGCCCTGGTCTCCAGCCCCAGCCGGCAGGCTTCGGCCAGGTCGTGCCGGCACACCCAGCCATTGGCCCGCCGCCGGCCCCCCTCCCCCAGCTTCTCCCGGGTCCACCCCCAGCCCATCCCCAGCCGGCTGTCCACGATGTAGTCTGGCCGCAGCACGATGATGGACAGGCCGGCCCCCTCGTGGAACTGCCGGCACATCTCCTCCTGCAGGCGCTTGGTGATCCCGTAGAGGCCCGCGTCGGGCCGCCGGACCTGGGAGGTGAAGAAGACACCCTTGGGATGTACGGTCTGGCAGGAGCCCACATGTACCACCCGCCGGATGCCCCACCGCCGGACCGCCTCCAGGACGTTCCACAGCCCTTGGAGGTCGACCTGGAAAGGCAGGGGGTCCTCCGGGCCATAGGCCCCCGGATGCCCTCCCCCCAGCACCGCGGTGTGGATCACCCCCTCCACCCCTTCGAGGGCCTGATCCACGGCCCCGAAGTTGGCGATATCCCCGTAGACCTTTTCCCCTTCCCATGCCCCGTCCACGTCCTGCCATGCCTCCCAGGCTTCTGGCCCAAAATCGAAAGCGCGCACCTCGTGCCTGCCCGCCAGGTTGGCCAGCACGGCCCGCCCCAGCCAGCCGGCAGCCCCGAACACTGCGGTTTTCATCTCGCTGCCCTTTCTCCTTTTGGCATTCTTCTTGTTGGGCTCAAAGAAGGCTCATGTATTGTTAGCGTGTGCTGAGATGCTAAATTTGGGGTATGATCGACCTTCAGATTGATGAACTGCCCGATGAGCAGGCCAGCATAGGCGGGCTGGAGCGCAATCAATGCGATAGCTGAGAAGAGGCCATTATCGGGTTGCGGACCTATTGGAGGCCCCGGTGATGTTCGCCGAGGACTTCCGCCGCTGTCTCCTCCACCGGTACCCTTCCCCCAACCCTCTCCAGGAGAAGACCATGCTCATCCAGGACGCCCTGCCTGCCAACAAGGTCGATGACGAGAACCTGAGCTTCTACAAGGCCATCGGCGTCGATTACCTCACCATCGACCCAGCGCCCCTGGCCGCCTCGGGGCAACACGCCGTGCCGGCGTTGAAGGAACCCTGGGAAATGGAGGAGTACTTCCGCAAAACCCGCGCCCTGGTCGAATCCCACGGCCTGAAGCTGCAGAACATCGTGCTGACCGGGCCGGACGAAGCCACCCTGGCCCTGCCCGGCCGCGACGAGAAGATCGCGGAGTGGTGCGATACCCTGAGGGCCATGGGCAAGGTCGGCATTCCCACGGTGGGTTACAACTTCAAACCCATCGGCAACTTCCGCACCCCCACCACCTATGGCCGGGGCGGATCGGCCTACAGCACCTTCGTCTACGACGAGTTCCTCAAGGATGTGCCCAGCTTTCCCGCCAAGCAGATCAGCGAAGAGAACATGTGGGAGCACATCGAGTACTTCCTCGAACGGGTCGTCCCCGTGGCCGAGGAGGCCGGCGTCACCCTGGCCCTGCACCCCGATGATCCCCCCATCCCCGAGCCGATGGCCGGGGCCGCCCGCATCGTCTCCTCCCTGGACCAGTACAAACGCATCTTCAAGATGGTGCCCAGCCCCGCCAACTCCATGCTCTTCTGCCAGGGCTGCGTCGCCGAGATGGGCGAGAACGTGGTCGAGGCCATCCGCGACATCGGCTCCCTGGGCAAGATCGCCTACGTCCACTTCCGCAACATCCACTCCCTGGGCGAGATCACCAGGCACAAGGCCGGCAAACTGCGCGCCAATCCCCTCGACTTCCAGGAGGTCTTTGTGGACGAGGGCGACCAGGACATGTTCGCGGCCATGCAGGCGTACAGTGAGGTCGGCTTTAAGGGGCCCTTCATGATGGACCACACCCCCGGCATCCCCGGCATGACCGACAGCCTGCGCACCTACGCCACCGGGGCCCTGGTGACGGACAACCCCGGGATGCCGGACAACGCGGAGGCCCAGAAGACCAAGGTGGTGATCCCGGACAACCGCTCCGGCCACGCCTTTGCCGTGGGCTATATCCGCGCCATGATCCAGGCCGTGTACCGTTAGCCCTATGCGCATCATCGACACCCATGTCCATGTGCTGGACCACTACACTCCCGTGGACCCGCCCAAAGAGCGGGGCGGCAACTGGGCGGAGGGGGGCTGGCCTTTCCTGCTGCGCCGCATGGACGACTGCGGGGTGGAGAAGGCGGTGCTGGTGCCGGTGGTGGCCGCCTACTCGCCGGACAACAACCGCGAGTGCGCCCAACTGGCAAAGGCCCATTCCGACCGGCTGGCCCTGCTGATCGACGTGTCGCTGGATCGACCCGACGCGGCCCTGCAACTGGCCAGGGCGCGGGAGGAGTCCGGGGCCGTGGGCATCAGCTACTATCCTGCCACCACGGAACTGGGCTGGATGACCGGACCGGCCTGTGATCCGCTGTGGCGGGCTTTCTCAGAGTACGACCTGGTCTGCAACCTCCAGCTCCGGCCTCCCAGCTACCCGGTGCTGATGGAGCTGGCGCGGACCCACCCCCAGCTCCGCTTCGTCTGCAACCACCTGGGGCTGCCGGACCGCTACTTTGAGCCGGACGACCCCAGGTACGGGGGTCTTATGGAGGCAAAGGCGCTGCCCAATGTCTCGGTCAAAGCCTCGGGCTTCTTTGCCGCCGCGGACACCAACTGGGATTTCCGCTGCCCCCGCATCCTGGGTTTCATCTCCAGGCTCCTCAAGGACCTGGGCCCCGACCGGGTGATGTGGGGTTCCGACTGGCCCCCCTCCGCCCTGTACCTGACCTACCGCCAGCACCTGGAGACCCTCCGCGCCTTTACCCCCGGGCTGGGCGAGGCCGACCTGGCCCTGGTCCTGGGGGAGAACGCGGCCAGGGTGTACAAGATCTGAGCCCCCCGAGGAGACTGAGCATGATCGTCGATTCCCACGCCTACTGCTTTGAGCCCATGGACCAGCCCGCCGGCTTTGCCAGCGGCCAGGAGCACCTGCGCTGGGTCCAGGCTGCCCACGCCTGGCACCACCAGCCGGCCTTTCGCATCCGCGACCGCGCCCCGGCCTCCTCGCGCCTGCTCGATCCGGAGGGCAGGTACGATCTGGCCAACCTGCCGGACCACCTTTTCCGCGTCGATCACCAGCGGGGCCGGGTGGTCTGGACCGTGGAGGGGGAGGACTACACCAAGCATTTCTTCCCCCCCGACCTGCCCCACCTCGAATACACCCCCCATAACCTGATCGGAGAGATGGACTACGCCGGGGTGGAGGTGGCCCTCCTCCACACCAACCCCATGCTGGGCCGCAACGCCGCGTACCTCGGTGAATGCGTCCGGCTCTATCCCGAACGCCTGCGCTCCATGGCCCCAGTGGACGAGTGGCGTATCCTCCGCCAAACCGATCAGGTGATCGCCGAACTGAACGAGGCCATCACCCGCCACGGCCTGCACGCGATCAAGTTCAACGCCCGCCTCGCCTACCTGCACGACGCCACCTCCTGGGACGAAGCGCCCTATCACCCCTTCTGGGATGCCGCTACTGCGCTTCAGGTCCCCGTGTTCTTCACCCTGGGAACCGGCAAGGCCGAGATGTCCGGAAGGATGTCTGTCGCGGAACAACGCCAAGGGTACCTCGACGAACTCAACGCGGTGCTGGGCTGGATGGAGCGTTATCCCCAGGCGGTGTGCAGCCTCACCCACGGTTTCCCCTGGCGGGCCTTTCTGGAGGGGGATCACATCGAGCTGCCCGATGCCATCTGGGAACCCTTTGAGAACCCCAACTGCAACCTGGAGGTGTGTTTCCCCGTCCGCCTGGGGGATCTCTTCGATTATCCCTATGCCCAGGTCTGGCCCACCCTGGAGGAGATGGTGGAGCGGGTCGGGCCCCAACACCTGCTCTGGGGCACGGACATGCCCTTCCAGAACCGCTTCTGCACCTACCGGCAGTCGCGCGACTATATCGAGAAGTACTGCACCTTCCTCAGCCCCGAAGACCTGGGCTGGATCATGGGAGGCACCGCGGCGCGTATCCTCGGGCTCTGACGTGGACCTCTCCCCGGCCAGCATGCTCTGAGCGGTGGGTGGGGCTGTTCCCCCCAACCCCAAATCCGTACCCTCCCTGCCATGTCCAGTGCCTTTGCCCTCCTCCTCACCCTCTTACTCTCCCACGCCGCCATGAACCCCAGCAATGCCGCCCAAGGCGATTGGCCCCGCCCCCGCCAGAACCCCGCCCTCACCGCCAGCCAGCCCCTGCCCGGCCGCATGGCCCAGTCCCCCAGCCTCAAAGCCCGCTACGACCTGGGCCGCAGCCAGCCGGCCTACACCCTGGTGGACCCCGACCTGGCCCTGGCCCTGCACGGGGGGGCCCTGTACTGCTACGACCGGCAGGGCACCCTTCGCTGGCGCTCCCATCCGCCGGGGCTGAACTTCACCCAGATCACCGCCCTGAGCGACCTGGACGGGGACGGCCAAGAGGAGGTGGTGCTCCAGGCCGGCAGGCCCACCGCCCCGTACGGGGCCGCCGCGGTGGTGTCGCTGGCCAGCGGGGAACTGCTCTGGCACTGCGAGGTGGAGCCCATCTCCTACGCCTGGTACCTGTACGTGGACTCCTTTCTGCCCGGCGAGGCGGGCCGCCAACTGGTGGTGGTCATGCACGGCTACCCCCCCGACGAGGGCAACGGGTACATCGCCCTGTACGCCAGCCCCGGCCCCGGTCAGCCCCCCCAGCAGCGCTGGCGCTACGACTTCCACGAGTACACCTGTTTCCCCTCCCTCCTGCACAGCGACCTGGACGGGGACGGGGTGCGGGAACTCTGCGTCCAGACCCACAGCCGGATGTGGGTGTTGGACCCGCGCACCGGGGCGGTGGTGCAGTTCCTGGGCTGGGACGTATCCCCCGGCAACGTGCGCAGCTACGGTCTGGTGCGCTTTGTCGATCTGGACGGGGACGGGCGGGACGACTTCCTCTGCATCGCCAATTTCTCCCAGCACCACGAGGTGCTGCTCAACCGGGGGGGAAAACTCGAACTGGCCTGGGCCCAGGGCTGGCCCGAGAGCGTCACCACCGGCAAGGTGGCCTCCACCTGGGCCGAACCGCCCCAGGCCGACCTGGACGGGGACGGCAAACTGGAGATAACCCTCTCGATGTACAACTCCGAGGACGAGGGGGCCTGGCTGCTGCGGGGGTACGACGCCCTCAGCGGGGAATTGCGCTACCGCCTGCCCGGTGCCGTGGCCCTGGCCACCGGGGATCTGGACGGGGACGGGGGCGCCGAGATCCTCGCCAACCTCAGCGCGGACCCCACCCGCACCCAGGTCGAGGCAGCGGCAGTGCTCAAGGTGGTCGATGGCCGTTTCCAGACCCTCTGGCAGCAGGCAGGGGCCCTGGCGCTGCCAGGGCCGGGTTTCGCGGTGCGCCAGGGCGGGATCACCTGCGATCTTTTCTGGGAGGACGACCAGGTACAGCTCCGGCCCCAGGCCCCGCCTCCTGCCGGCCCGGACCTCTCCCGCCTGCCCGCCATCGCCGGCGCTGCCCCACCCGCGCTCCTGGCCGCCGACCTCGACGCAGACGGCCGCAACGAAATCCTGCTCTACCGCGACCAGCAGGCCGAGGTGCTGGCCCTCTGCCCGGATTACACCTGGGAGAAGCGCGGGACCTATCCATCCTCAGGGCTGCCCGCCCTCGCCGATGTGGATGGGGATGGATTCCTGGAGATCCTCACCGGCCAGGTCTCCCCCACCCACCCGCCCCGCCTCGAAGCCCGCACCCCGGCGCAGGGCGACCTATTGCGGTGGGCGGTCGAACTGCCGGCCCTGGACCGCCCCGGCCTGCCCTACGGCCACCCGCTCTACCTGCAAGCGGGCCCTTTTACCGGCAGCCCCGCCGCCGACCTCTACCTCTGGGCCGGCACCC
>Ga0194128_10009389_pt1 | contig 11990 bp, 8 predicted proteins | sample TA2KigCa65mmetaG_FD_148650 | JGI IMG/M metagenome (GOLD analysis project Ga0194128, IMG submission 148650) | Freshwater microbial communities from Lake Tanganyika, Tanzania - TA2015037 Kigoma Deep Cast 65m | ecosystem: Environmental > Aquatic > Freshwater > Lake | place: Tanzania: Lake...
GGCGGCGTCACCACGTCGCGCCACAGCTCCGCCGCCGGCTTCAACCCGGCCAGCGCGACCAGCAGCAACGGCAGGCGCAGCCAGCGGTTCGCTGCCGCGCGCCGCGCGACCAGCATCGCGATCGGCACCGCGACCAGCACCGGCAGCGCGTAGGCCAGCACCGGCGACACGCCGTGCATCCCGCGCAGCGCACGGATCGAGCCCGCTGCCAGCGCCATCGACCCGACCAGCAGCGTGCCGGCGCTGATCGCCGCCACCTGTGCCGCCCGCGGGCGCAGCAGCGCCGCGAGCAGTCCCGCGGCCGCCAGCGTCCCGCCGATCGCCAGCGCACCGTGCGCCGGCTGCACCGTCATCCACCGGCACTTCCAGAGCCACGCCGCGCCGGCGACGAACAGCAACCACCATGGCGCACGCCGCGCGCCGAGCCAGCGACTGCAGAGCGCGCCGCCGGTCCATCCGAGCAGCACGTGGACGACGACGCCGGCGAACGGCATCAGCACCCACTCGTACCAGCGCTCGAAGGTGTCCGTGCGGCCCGACAGGACCAGCGCCGTCTCGACCAGCCCCACCGCCGCGCCGGTCAGCACTCCATGCATGCGCGCGCGCGCGCCGGCCGGGTTCATCCGCCGCTCCCCGCCGCACGGGCATAGGCCGCGAGCAGCGCCGGCACCTGACGCTCCCAGCACAGCTCGGCCTCGAAGCGCGCGCGGTTCTGCCGCCCGAGCTGCGCCGCCCGCGCCGGGTCGTCGAGCAGCCGCGCGATCGCCGTCGCCAGAGCGCCTGCCGCCGCCGCGTCCGCCGGCGCCACCGGCCACTCCACCAGCTCGCCGCCGCCCGCCAGCGTCCGCACGCTCTCCTGCAGCGCGAATCCCGCCACCGGCTTGCCGAGCGCCATGTACTCGACGATCTTGTTCATCGAAGAGCGGTCATTGAACGCGTTCCTCGGATCGGGGCAGGCACCGAGGTCGCAGCTCGACAGCGCCGCGGCGATGGTCGCGAGATCATGCACTCGGCCGGTGAATTCGACGCGCTCCGCGATCCCGAGTTCGCGCGCCAGCCGCTGCAGCGCGTCGAACTCGTCGCCGTCGCCGATCAGCACCAGGCCGACATTGCGTCCTGCCGCGACCAGTGCCGCCGCCGCGCGCAGCAGGTGCTCGACGCCGTCCTGGCGGCCCATCACGCCGATGTAGCCGATCAGCGCCGCGCGACCGCGACGCCAGCGCGCGTCACGCGCCGGATCCGGCCCCGCCGGCACGAACCGCCCGCGCGGCGGGGCCGACCGCACGACGAAGACCTCGTCCGCCGCCTTGCCGCCGCGATCGTGGCGCCGCGCGATCTCGGCGTAGCTGTCGTTCGGCGCGATCACGGCGTGCGCCGCTCGATGGGTCCGCCGTTCCATCCAGAGGATCGCGTCGAGCAGGCGCGGCCGCTCGCGGCCGGTCTTGGCCTGCAGCAACTCGGGGCAGAGGTCGTGCTGGTCGTAGACGAAGCGCACCCCGAACGGGCGCAGCAGCCAGGCGATGAGGAAGAAGGTGTCGGGCGGGTTGCACGCGTGCAGCAGGTCGATCCCGCGCACCCACAGCAGCCGCACGCACCAGAAGAACGTCGCGATCCAGCACCAGCCGAACTCGACCACGTATCCGGCCAGCCCGCGCGCCTGCGGCGGCGCCGGGTAGCGGCAGCACTCGATGCCCTCGAGCCGCTCGTGCCATGGCTGGCCTGCGCCGCGATGGGCGACGATCGCCACCTGCCAGCCGGCGTCGCGCAGCGCGCACGCTTCCGACCAGACGCGCCGATCGAGCGGCACCGGGAGGTTCTGCACGACGATCGTCGCCCGGCGCCGGCGCGCCGCCGCGTGGGCTGGCGCGGGGCGCGTCGCGTCGAGGTTCCCCGCCGCCGGCTCGCCGCTCACCGCGCACCCTTGGCGAACAGCACCGCCGGGATCGTCCGCAGCAGGATCTCGAGGTCGAGCCAGAGCGACCAGCGATCGATGTACTCGAGATCGAGCGCCACCCAGCGCTCGAAGTTCGCGATCTCGTTGCGGCCCTTCACCTGCCACAGGCCGGTGATGCCGGGACGCACCGAAAGGCGGCGGCGCTGGCTCGGCACGTAGAGGTCGACCTCGCTTGGCAGCGGCGGCCGCGGCCCGACGAGGCTCATCTCGCCTCGGATCACGTTCCACAGCTGCGGCAGCTCGTCGATCGAGAGGCGGCGGAGCCAGCGTCCCACCGCGGTGATTCGCGGGTCGTTCTTCAGCTTGAAGACCGGACCCTCCATCTCGTTCCGCGAGCGCAGCTCGGCGAGCTTCACCTCGGCATCGCGATGCATGGTCCGTAACTTGAGAAGCGTGAAGGCGCGACCGTTCAGCCCGACGCGTTGCTGGCGGAAGAGGACCGGGAAGCCGCCGGTCAGCACCACCGCCAGCGCCGCCACCGCCATCACCGGCGCCAGCAGCAGCAGCGCGAGCATCGCCACGACGAGGTCGATCGGCCGCTTCAGCGCCAGCGCGAACTCGTCGATCGGCACGCGCGCGGCGGTCAGCGTGGTGAGCCCGCCCACCCGCTCGACGCTCCAGTGCGCGCCGGTCAGCAGGTCTTGCGGCAGGAGCGAACGCACCGAGATGCCGCGCGTCGCCGCCGCCTGCGCCAGCTGCCATTCGGGCGAGGCATCGTTCGGCATCGCCTGAATCCAGAATTCGTCGACGGGGTTCTTGTCGAGGAAACGCTCGCCGTCCGCCAGCGCCACCAGCTGGACGCCCGGCGGCACCGCCTGGCGCAGCGCGCCCAGAGCTTCTTCCGGCAGCGGCGGCACGACGATCCCGTTGATCCGCAGCCCCCACCAATCGTGCGCGGCGACCTCGCGGACGACCTCCTCCACCGCCGCGCGGTTGCGCGCCATCACCAGGAGGTGCCGGAAGTTGTAGCCGCGTCGGCGCGCGCTCGCTGCCAGGCCGCGAATGCAGAGCTGAAGGCAGAGCATCGCCGTGGCATTCACCGAGACGAACAGGCCGAGCTGGAGGCGGTTGGTGCGTCCGAGGCGCAGTCCCGCCGCGATCGACAGCAGCGCGAGCAGCGTGATGCCGTGCGCAAGCACGATGCGCCGGAAGTCCGTCAGGAACCCGTGCAGGCGATTGCTGCGGTAGATCCCGAGCGCCGCGTGCGACGTCGCGAGCAGCAAGATTCCGGCCGAGGCGAGGATCAGGTGGGTCCACTCGTCGAGCACGAACTCGCGATCCGGGATGTGGATCCGCTCGCGCAGTTCCATCGACGCCGCGTACGACACCATCGCAAGCGCGATGTGGACGTAGATCAGCACGCGACGGACGAAGAGGCGGTGTTCACGGAGCATCGGGGGAGTCGATCATCGGCGGGCGTACGGCGGCGGCACGCTGGATCTGCAAAGTCGATGTGACGATGGCAGCGAGGCGGCCAGCGCCTCGGACGTGAATCATGGGTGTGGGTCGCCAGTCCTCCGAGGAGGTGAAGCCCGCAATCCTCGCCGCCGCTTCGGCTGTGCCCTCATGTGCCCACACCAGGCGGAGCTTACGTTCGGATTCCGACCCTCTCAAAGAGCGATATCCGATCATTCACCATCTTTGTCGCCGGGAAGCTCTCCCGAACCGTCCGCAAGGCACGGTTTCCGAACGCTCGCCGCATTTCGGGCGACCGCGCCAATTCGATCAGGGCCACTGCAAGCGACGCTTCGTCGCCGGTCGGCACCAGTCGTCCGTTGCCTCCGTCCTCGACCATTTCGTCGACGCTGCCGACCCGCGTCGCCACCACCGGCAGCCCGCACGCCATCGCTTCGAGCAGCGCCAGCGGGAAGGTCTCGACCCGGTCGTGCGAACAGAGCAGGGCGACGTCGCCCGCCGGCAGGAGCCGCTCGACGTCGCCGCGCTGGCCCAGCAGCGTGACGTGCCGCCCGAGCGAAAGCTCCGCGATGCGCCGCTCGATCACGTCGCGCTCCGGGCCGTCGCCGATCAGGAACAGGCGCACCTTCGGTTCGATGTCGACCACCCGTCGCAGCGCCGCCAATCCGACCGCGTGCCCCTTCTCCGGACGCAGCACCGCGACGTGCAGCAGCGCCACCTCGTCGTCCGCCAGCCCGAGCTCCGCCCGGGTTGCCGCGCGCTGCGCCGCGCTCGCCGGGGCGAAGCGCTCGACATCGACGCCGTTGTGGATCACTACCAGTTTCGCGCGCGGCACGCCCTCGTGCTCGACGAGGTACTCCCCGGCGCCGCGCGCCACGGCGACGAACGCGTCGGTGAGCGGCGCCAGCAGCCGGTTCATCCGCTCGATCACCGGCCGTCCGGCCGCGTCGCGCGTCTTGTGGATCTCGCAGACGAGTCCGCGCGCACCGCCGAGCCAGCCGGCGAGCCGCCCCCAGAACATCTTGTCGCCGCAACCGATGGTGCAGACCACGTCGATCCGCTCCCGTCGCACCAGCGCGACCAGCCGCGGCAGCACGCGCAGATCGAGCCGATGGGCCAGCAGCCCGGCGAAGAGCGGCACGCCGAGCTCCCGCACCTGGGCTCCGAGCGCCCCCTCCTCCTTCAGGCAGACCACCACCGGTCGCACGCGCGCCCGATCGAGCCCGCGCAGCACCTCGAGCAGGACGCGCTCCTGCCCGCCCACCCGCAGGTCGGTGTTGACGAAGAGGACGTGGATGGGGCGGCCGGCGGGCATGGCGGAGGCCGACGGTAGCAGAGGCGGATCGCCCGCGCGGAGGGGCGCGGCCGCCATCGACGGCGCCGGGTGGCGCCGTGCGACCGTTTGGTATTCCACTCGCCTGATGGCAGCGGACGCCGCGATTCCCATCCTCCACCTGCTGCCGACGCTCTCGCTCGGCGGAGCGGAGCTGCATGTGGCGCGGCTCTGCGCCGGATGGCAGGACACGCCGGTGCGGCCGCGGGTCGTGGCGATGCATCGCGGCGGGCCGGTCGCCGAACGGCTGCGCCGCGAGCAGGTGCCGTTCGAGGTGGTCGGCATCCAGCGCGCGCCCGTCACGCGGCCGCTCCGTGCTTGGCGCGATGCGCGGCAGTTGCGGACGGCCGTGGTGGCGGCGGGGCGGCGCCACGGCGCGGCGCTGATCCAGACGCACCTCTCCGACGCCGACTGGCTCGGGCTGGCGGCGGGGCGCGAGCTTGGCGTGCCGGTCGTGATCACCTGCCACGATCCGCACCTGCTGCCGCAGGAGCGCACCGCCGGCGAGTGGCGGGCGCGATTGCGCCGCCTGGTGCAGGCGCGTCTCTGGCGGAGAGCCGCCGCGTTCATCGCCACCAGCGAGGGCGTTGCCCGCGCGATCACGCAGGTGCCTGGCGTCGATCCGGCGCGCGTCCACGTCATCCCATCGGGCTTCGAGTCGCGGCCGTTGCCGACGCCGGCGCAGCGGGCGGCCGCGCGAGCGCGTCACGCAGCGCTGCTCGGCGCGGCGGACGCCGTCGTCCTCGCAGTCGGACGACTGGTCGAGAACAAGGGAACCCACCACCTGCTCGACGCCTTCGCGCAGGTGGTGGCGGTGCGGCCGCAAACGCGCCTCTGGATCGCCGGCGACGGTCCCGAGCGCGCCGAGCTCGCCGCCCAGGTCGAGCGGCTCGGTCTGGTCGGGCGGGCGCTGCTGCTCGGCGCGCGCGACGACGTCCCGGAGCTCCTCGCCTGCGCCGACCTCTTCGCCACCGCGACGCGTTACGAGGGACTCGGACTCGCCGCCGCCGAGGCGCTCGATCAGGGGGTCCCGGTCGCGGCCTTTCGCGTCGGCGGGATCGAGGAGGTCGTCCAGCACGAGCAGACCGGCCTGCTGGTCCCGCACGGCGACAGCGGCGCGCTCGCCGCCGCCATGCTCGCACTGCTGACCGACGCTGCGCGCCGCGCCCGTTTCGCCGCCGCCGCCCGTCCCTCCGCGCAGCGGTTCGAGATCGCTGCAAGCCGTGCCGCGACGTGGCGGCTCTACGAACGGCTCACGCCGCCGCGCGCAGCGCGGTCCGAGTGAGAGCGCCCGCCGTGCGACGGCGCGGATTCGGGCAATCCCTTCCGCAACGCGACGGCGCGGTGCTCCGCCGCGCGTGCATGCCGTCCCCGCGCTCCAGCCGAGCTACACTTCCACCCCTTCATTTTCACCGATCCGATCCTGCGGAGTCGTTGCCGTCGTGAAGTGGCTGCCGCTCGAGCGATGGCTCCTTGCTGCCTGCGCGCTGTTCGCAGGTTGCGGCGGGCCGCCCATTGGCGAGGTGTTCGACGCGCCCGCGACGCGGCCGCCACCGCCGCTGCCGCTGCTGGCGGCGGGGGATGTGATCGAGGTCGAGTTCGCGCGTGCCGCGGCGCCACGCGGCGAGTACCGCCTCGGCGTCGGCGACCGGGTGAAGGTCGAGGTGCAGCTCCGTCCCGAACTCGCCGCGACGCTGACCGTCGCTCCCGACGGTTGCGTGACGTTCCACCGCATCGGCGCCGAGCTGGCGGCCGGCCGGACGCTCGAACAGCTGCGCGCCGCGCTCGAGGCGGCGCTGACGGCGCGCGCGCAGCTGCCCGAGTCGCGCGTCTCGGTCTTCCTCGAGCAGGGCGATGTCGCGCTCGATCGCGTCATCGACACGCTGCTGCGCCACCCGTCCGGCACTCTGCGTGAGCTGACCGTCGGCGCCGACGGCCGCGTCTCGCTGCCGTTGATCGGCGCGTTGCTGGTCGGCGGGCTCGCTCCGCATGAAGTCGAGGAGCTGGTGAACCAGCGTCTGGCGGTCGAGGTCGCCCATCTGCGCGCATCGGTGCGGGTGAAGCAGCTTCAGCGCGATCAGTTCACCGTCGCCGGCGAGGTGTGGCGCCCCGGCCGCTACCCGCTCTCCGGTTCGCTCACGCTGATCGACGCCATCGCGCTGGCGGGCGGCGACACGCCAGTGGCCGATCTCTCCGCCGTGCTGGTGGTCGGTGCGCCGCAGGGCGAGCACGTCGAGGCGTGGCTCTACGACGTCGAGACCGCGCTCGAGCACGGCAGCGCTCTGCCGCAGGTGCGTGTCCACCCGCAGGACACCATCGTCTTGCTCCGCACCGGGATCGGCGACGTGAACGCCTTCGTCGACCAGTGGATCCGTCGCAACATCCCGGTGAACATGACCTTCACCTACCGCCTCGACGATCCGGACGGTTGATGCTGCGCGGCGATCCAATGCCTCCCGAATCCGCCATCCCACCGAACCGCAACGACTCGGCCCGCAACGACTCGGTGCGCCAGGTCGTCCGCGCCCTGTTCGCGTTCCGCTGGACCGCGTTCTGGTTCTTCGCGCTCTTCTTCGGTTTCCTGCTGCTGATCGGCTACTGGTTTCCGCCGATCTGGCAGGCCAAGGCGCTGATCCTGATCAAGCCCGGGCGCGAGCAGCTGCCGCAATCGATCGTCCCGGTCACGATGGCGCCGTCGGGCAACCTCGCCGCCACCTCGGAGACGCTGAACTCCGAGATCTCGATCCTCACCAGCCGGCCCGTGCTCGAGGTGGTGGTCGACCGCCTGCTGGCCGAGCAGGAGAAGAAGCCGGACAACTTCCTCACCCGCTTCCAGGATTGGTGCCGCAGCGTCGGCCTGCTGCCCGACCTGCCGCAGCGCGAGAACATGATCCTGAGTCTGGGCGAGAAGATCGAGCCCGAGCCGCTGCCGATGACCAACGTCATCGAGGTCACCTTCACCAGCTTCAACGACAAGTCGGCGTTCCGCACACTCGACCACCTCGTCGATGCCTATCTCGCGCAGCACGGCAAAGTCCACTCGAACCCCGCGGCCCTGGCCTTCTTCACCGGCGAGACCGCGCGGGCCAAGGCGCTGCTCGATCCGGTGGTGGCGCGGCTGGCGCAGTTCCGCGCCGACAACGACGGCGGCGACCTGACGCTGAAGCGCTCGCTCCTGCTGCAGGAGCTGACCGTCACCGAGAGCCGCCGCCGCGCTCTCGATCAGATCCCGGCCGGCAGCGAGGAGCTCGCCAGCGCCGTCGTCGCCGACAACCCGGTCATCGCGCAATCGCGCCAGCGGCTGTTCGATCTCCGCCTCGAGCTCGCCTCGCTGGTGCAGCAGTACGGCGAAGCGGCGCGCGAGACCGAGGCCGTGCGCCAGCAGATGCAGCTGACTCAGGCCGACCTGCGCCTGCAGCTCGAGCGGCTGCACGCCGTACTCACGTCGGCCGAGGCGCGACTGCGCGGCGACCTGCGCGCGGCCGAGGAGAAGCGCGCCCTGCACGATGCGCTGGTGGCCGAGGAGGCCCAGCTCCGCCGTGACCACGAGCTGTATCGCCAGAAGATGGAGGAGGAGCGGATCTTCGAGCAGATGGACGCCGACCAGATGGTCAGCGTCCGGGTGGTCGAGCGGCCGACGGTGCCGCTCAAGCCGTGGTTCCCGAACGCCTTCATCCTCGCCCTGCTCGGGATCGTGCTCGGCGTACCGGGCGCCATCGCCGCGGCCCTGCTGCGGGCGTGGCTCGCCGGGCGGGTGGCGACCGTGCAGGACGTCGAGGAGCGCCTCGAGCTGCCGGTGCTGGCCAGCGTCGTGCGCCCGCACCGGTGGACCGCGGCAGACCGGCGCGCCGCGGCGATGCGCGACGCGGCGGGGGTGGTGCTGGCGTCGCTGCAGCGGCGCCGCGGTGACGCCGGCGGCGCGCCGCGCGTGGTCCACGTCGTCGCCGCCTCCGCGCACGAGGGGGCCGACGCCTTCGCCGCCGCGCTGGCGCGGGTCGCCGACGAGCCGACCGCGCTGCTGCTGCTCGGCGAATCGCCCGACTCGCAGCGCGGCAGCGGACCCGCCGACGTCGATGCCTTGTCGGCGGCGGGCCGCGCGGTCGAGGGCGCGGCCCAGGTCACGCTCCACGACCTCTCGCGCCAGCCGCTCGCCGAGTTGCCGCGGCTGATCGCCGCCCTGCGCGAGCGCGGCCAGCTGGTGATCGTCGCCGGCACGCCGCTGTGCGGCCGCGGCGATGGCGCGCGGCACGTCGGGCTGGCCGACGTCGCGGTGCTGGTGCTCGGCGCCGGACAGGTGCACCTCGAGGTGGCGCGGCGCGCCGCGGCGATGTTGCGGCGTGAGGCGCGGCAGCTGGCGGGTGCGGTGCTGACCGGGCGGCCGGAGCCGGTGCCGGGCCTCGTCTACCGCTGGATCTGAACGGCCGTGGCGGCCCCGCTCACGGAGCTCGATCGCTTCGCCGCGCGCCGCGCGCCAGGTTCTCCGGCCCCGTGGCTGGTGCTGCTCCTTGCCGCGGCCCTCGCTGCGGGCGGCGTCGCGTGGGCGGCGACCGGCGGCGTGAAGTGGCAGGCGGTCGCGTTCCTCACCGTGCTGTCGGCGGCCGGGCTCTCGATCTGGCTCAACCTCGTCGACCGCTTCCTCGACTTCACCACGTGGCTGATGGTCTTCTGCGCGCCGATCACGCTCGACGTGCAGTGGTGGGACCGCATCGGCACCGACCCGATCGTCGGCACCTGGCCCGTATCGCCGGCGATCGCCATCCCCGACCTGTTGACGTGGTTCCTGTTCGCGGCGTGGGGACTCGAGGTTTGGAAGGGGCGTGCGCAGCCGACGCAGCGGCTGGGCTGGATCGGGGCGTGGGCATTCCTGTTCCTCGCCGCCGGCGCCGCGTCGTTCCGGGTGTCGCGCGATCCGGTGAGCTCGGCCGTCGAGTGGTGGGACACGCTCCACTACGTGCTGATGTTCGCCTACCTCGCCAAGCGGGTGCGCGATCCGCGACTGCTCGAGTGGCTGCTCTGGTCGATCGCGCTGCAGTGCTGGATCGAGGTCGGCACGTCGACGATCCAGTACGTGACCAAGTCGAGCCTCGGGCTCGACTTCCTCGGCGAGCGGCAGGGGCTGAAGACGTTCGACACCCCGGATGGAGCCGAGGCACGCGCCGGCGGGTTGATGGGGCACCCGAACAACCTCGCGCTCTATTTCGTGGCCGTCGGCCCGGTTTCGATCGCCAAGGCGCTGCAGCCGACGCTGCCGGCGCTGCCGCGGCTGTTCTGGCTGGCCACCGCGGTGGTCACGCAGTTTGGGCTCGCGCTCACCTTCTCGCGGGCGGGATGGCTCTGCTCGGCGGTCGGTGCGCTGCTGGTCTTCCATTGGCAGCAGCGGCGTCTCGGCCGTCCGCTGGTGGTCAGCCTGTTCCTGCCGGTGTTCGGCGGGACGCTGCTGTTCCTCGGGCTCTTCTTCCTCTGGCCCGATTTCCAGAACCGCCTGCTGGCGCCCGACCACGGCTCGACCGAGACGCGCTGGCAGCAGTTCGCCACGGCCCTGAACGTGATCCGCCATTCATGGTGGGAAGGGACCGGACTCGGGGCGTACACCGATGGCGCGCTCAAGTGGAACGCCGGTGAAGGCGACATCCGCAACCTCCTCTACCGCGTCCACAACGGTTCGTTGCTGGTCACGGCGGAGCTCGGAATCTTCGGCGGCGTCGCCTACCACGCGTGGGCGTGGCTGGTGCTGAAGCGCGGCTGGCAGCTGGTGCGCACGCTGCGCGATCCGGCGGCGTGGAGCGCGGCCGCCGGCCTCTTCGCCGGCCTGCTCAGCTGGTTCGCGAAGAGCATGTACAACGTCCACACGCCGATCGCCGACGTGAACCTCTGGTACATCTCGGCGCTGTTGCTGGCGGTGCCGTGCTGCTGGCCGCAGGCGGACGCGCCGTCCGGCGGCGGGGCGGGAGCCGGGGCGGCGGCGAGCGTCGGCGCACGAGGCGCGCCGTGATCGTCGTCCCGCTCGCCGAGTTCCTCGCCCGTCGCGGTGCGGAATGGGAGGCGTTGCTCGCGGCGGCTCCGGCCGAGTCGTTCTTCCAGCGGATCGAATGGCTGGCGGCGTGGGTGGCGCATCCGACCGCGGCGCGCGAGTGCGTCATGGCGCTGCAGGAAGTGCGAGGGAAGCTCGCGGCCGGACTGCCGCTCCAGCGCGGGCGCGGAACGATCGGCCGGTGGCGGCTCGATCAGTGGGAGATCGCGGGCTCGCCGTGGCTCGATCGCGTCGACGTGGCGCGCGTCGACGACCCGGCGGGCGAATCGCTGCTCTGCGATCTGCTCGAGTGGTTGACGGCGCAGCGGCGCGGCTGGACGGTGTTCAACCTGCGCGAGGCGACGGCGGGCGGCTTCCTGATCGAGACCGCGGCGCGGCTGGCGGCGGCGCGCGGCCTGCGCGTCGAGCGGCGGGTCTGCTCGCAGGCGCCCTGCTTCGACTTCGGACGGAACGGGCCGCGCGCCCCCTCCGCCAACCTCCGCAGCCAGCTGGCGCGCGGAGCGAAGCGGCTGGCGGCGGCGGGCCGGGTCGAGATCGCGTTCGCGCGACCGGCCGCGGCTCACGCCCTCGACGCGCTGCTCGACGAATGCGCGGCGGTCGAGGCGCTGAGCTGGAAGGGGCGGACCGACGCAGGGATCCTGTCGCGCGCCGTGCCGGCGGCCTTCTTCCGGCCGCTGTTCCATGCGCTGGCGCGCGGCGGTCGTCTCGCGCTCGGCACGCTGCGCGTCGACGCCGTGCTGCACGCCTACCACCTCGGCTTCCTCCACGACGGCGCCTTCCTCTCCTACAACCTCGCCAACCGCCCCGAGCTGCAGGAGCACGGTCCGGGCACGCTGTTGCTGCAGGCGATGGCCGAGCAGGGCGGGGCGCTCGGCGTCACGGTGCTGGACGGTTCACGCGGGGAGCTCGAGCGGCCGCATCTGCTCCACCGCTACGGCGGGCCGGTGCGCCGGCACGAGCAACTGCTGATCTGGCGGCCCGGCGCGCGCGGCGCGGCGGTGCACCTGGCGCGCACCATGGTGCTGCCGCGGCTGCGGCGAGCGAAGGCCGCGGTGAAGCGGCTCCGGCGCGGCGGCTCGCCGTGAGCCGGCCACGCGTTGCGCACCTGATCCGGACCTGGGTCGCGCCCTCCGAGACGTTCATCGTCGGCCAGGTGCTCGGCAGCGTGCGGACCGATCCGCTGGTGGTGGCGCGCAAGGAGCGGCCGGGCGCGCGCGAGCTCCTCGCCGCGACCGCGCCGCCGCCCGGCGAGCGAA
>Ga0194128_10009390_pt1 | contig 11990 bp, 12 predicted proteins | sample TA2KigCa65mmetaG_FD_148650 | JGI IMG/M metagenome (GOLD analysis project Ga0194128, IMG submission 148650) | Freshwater microbial communities from Lake Tanganyika, Tanzania - TA2015037 Kigoma Deep Cast 65m | ecosystem: Environmental > Aquatic > Freshwater > Lake | place: Tanzania: Lake...
GTATACAAATACAAGCAGGCTGCCAAACAGCTTTGTGAACGTTTCCATCGGTCGCCAGTCTCCTGTTCTCGTCTTGACAACAAGATCATCCGACAGACGACCGATGGTTTCAACATTTCAAATGTGTTTGGCTAGTCTTTCCTACGATGGCGATCCGCGTGCGTCGTACCTGCTAATCGACGCCGGTGCGCCCGCAATACGTCGAGTAGAGTACGATGTGGCAAAGGAATCGAAGGCGCTGGTTGATCGCGGTGTGCCGCACGCGGAGTGGATCGCGGCGATGCTCGCGGGAGGGCGCTTCCTCATACCATGAACATTTCACGAAGAGCATTGCTGGCCGCGCCGCTGTTGGCGGCGAATGGCGCGCCCGTGTTTCGCGGGATTTATCCGATTGCGCAGACGCCTTTTCATGCCGATGGAACTTTCGACGCGCCGACACTCGGCAAACAGATCGAGTTTCTGGCGCGCATCGGCTCGCACGGCGTGGCGTGGCCGCAGTTGGCGAGCGAGTTTTGGTCGCTCACGCCGGAAGAGCGGATGTCGGGCGCATCGGCGTTATTGAAGGCCGCTCGCGGCAAGGCGATTCGAACTGTCATTGGCGTGCAGTCGGACGACATCGACCTTTCGATGCGGCTGGCGCGGCACGCGGAAGAGAATGGCGCGCACGCGCTGATTTCGCTCCCGCCGAACGGCGTTGGCCTGCGCGAGTTTTTCATGAAGATCGCGGCGGCGTCGAAGCTTCCGATTTTCTTGCAGGCCGTCGGAAAAATCTCCGTCGACGATGTCATCGCACTGAATCGCGAAGTACCGGCGGTGCGGTTTGTGAAAGACGAGGCGGGCGTGACGTTGCCGCGCATCTCGGAGTTTCAGGCCAAGGCGCCGCAGCTTGGCGTGTTCACAGGCGCTCATGGAAAAACGATGATCGATGAGTTGGTGCGCGGCGCCAGCGGCTCGATGCCCGCGGCCGGGCCCGCCGATCTGTATGCGCGTGCGTTCGACCTGTGGCAAAAGAAAAAGGAACGTGAAGCGGCGGCAGCCTTCGCAAAGGCCGCGGTGTTCGTGCCGGAGTTCGAGCAGTATGGCATTGAAGGTCTGAAGTATCTGCTCGTGCTGCGCGGCGTATTCTCGAATCACGTGGTTCGGGGGCCTCGCAACGGCGATGTCGGGGCGGTGGCGACAAAGTTCAAGCTCGACGACGCGGGCAAGCGCGCGCTGAAGATTTTGTGGGAAGGAGTATCGCGTTGAACCGGCGCATGTTTTTGGCGATGCCGCTCGCCGCGCAAGGAATGCAGCGCATCGATTCCGTTCGCACGTGGGTGATGCCGCTGTTGCCCACAGCGCGGTTCGGCACGGCGAAGTTCAAGGACGATCACGACCCGGCGCGAACGCGGTGGTTCGGGCCTTTTTCGCAACTGGCGGGATCGATACTCGTCGAAATCAAGACGACCGGCGGGCTGACTGGTTACGGCCTCGGTGGCGGCGGATCGGCCGCGGTACATGTGATCGAGACGCATTTGAAAGATCTGCTGCTGAGGGCCGATCCGTCAAACATCGAGCTGTTGTGGGAGCAGATGTATCAATCGTCGCTGTTCTACGGCCGCAAAGGCGTTGCGATTCAGGCGATAAGCGGCATCGACTTGGCACTGTGGGATCTCGCGGGCAAGTCGGCGAATCAGCCGGTGTACAAACTGCTGGGCGGCGCGACGAAAGACAAAGTCGCGGTGTACTTGACGAGCAAGAACGTCGAGATGGGCGTAACGCAGGGTATCCGCGCGTTCAAACTGCCAATCGATTCGTCGCCGCATGAAGGCGCGGCCGGCATGAAGAGGGCCGCGGATGAAATAGCCGCCGCACGCAATAAAATCGGGCCGGACGCGCAGTTGATGATCGATGTGTTGTGCCGCTGGAACGTCGACTACACGATCGAGATGGCGGAGCGATTGGCGCCGTCGAAGCTGTATTTTATCGAGGAGCCGCTGAACCCCGACGACATGGCCGGTTATGCGCGGTTGTGCGAGCGCGTGCGATCGACTAAGATCGCGCACGGCGAACACGAATACACGCGCTACGGTTTCGAAAACGTAATCGCGCGCGGAGCGGCGCATGTATTGCAGCCCGACATTACCTGGAGCGGCGGGTTGACGGAGCTGCGCAAAATCGCCGCACTGGCGAGTGTGCATCAATTGCCGCTGATCCCGCATCGCGGCGGCAGTTTGTATGGCCTGCACTTCGTGCTTGCGACGGCACACTGCGATTTGGCGGAGAGTTTCGGCGTCGGCGAGAAGGGCAACGATATCATGGCCGCGATGTCGCCGCGATTCGCCAACGGATATTTGTATCCGAGCGACAAACCGGGGTTTGGCGTCGATATTACCGAAGCCCTGATTCAGAAGCACGCCAGACGCGCGTGATCGTTTCGACGGCCTGCATTGTTCCGTCGACCGGCTGAGTGTAGAAGTTCGCGAGCCGTGCGTGTTGATCGTCGTAGTTGCGTTCGAAGGCGAGTGCCGTGTGCTTGTCGCGATGCCACAACATGTCGGCCACGGCGTTGTAGCCGGCGCCCGTGATGACGCGGCGCGCACGGGCGTAGAGGTTTTGGGCTGGGTAGTAGTCGATGCCGCCGAAGGGCGCGATGACGACGGCGGCCTCATCGGCGAGCGCGCGCAGGGCATTGACCTCTTCCGGCGGCCCCGAGTGAACGATGAGCGTCAGGCCATCGCGGTCGAGCGCGCCCGGCACGCGAGTGCGAATGCGGTCCGGCGCAAGGCGGATCGGGCCGTCCAGCGTAATCGCGCCTTCAATGCCGAGCGGCTCGGCTTCGATGATTGCGGCGAAGTTGTGCATCGCTCTTGACACACGCAGCCGGCGGGCGATGTGAAGCAGCGGCGTGCTTGTGTCGCGCCATTCGTCGCGAGGACCATGGGGAAACACATCGGTGATCACGAGGCCCGCCTCGACTCGCACATCGATGTCGATGACCGGGCAGCGCGCCAGTGCCGCGATGCCGGCGGAGAACGGCGAATCGCTGACGATGCGTGCATCGATGCCGAGGTCGCGCAGGGGCAGGCATATCGCCAGGGCGCGCGTTAAGTGTCCGAGGCCCGCGCCAGGCGCGTAGTAAATCAGCGGCCCGCTCACAACAGTTCGAGAAGCACTTCGATTTCGCGGTCGGGAGCAAACTCCGTAGCTACGTGCCGCTTCCCCGCCGCCGACATCGTGGCGAGCGCGCTGTCGTCAAGCGCCAACGCGCGCGCGGTTGCCTCGCCGGCGGCATCGCGCGATTCGGCGGCGAACAGAAATCCGTTCTCGCCATCGCGAATCACTTCCGCCATTGCACCCGCGTCGGAAGCGATTGGCGCCACGCCGCACGCCATGGCTTCGAGCAACACATTTGGCATGCCTTCAAACATGGATGGCAGCGCGACAAAATCGCACGCTGCGTACAGGCCCGCCAACTCGTCGGGCGGACAAAACGGCAACCGCAGATTGCGCGGCGCGACGGCGGGATCGTCTAGAATCGCGGCCGTCACGGGATCGAGCGTGCCAACGGTCAATAGCCGAATCCGGTCGAGCAGCCCTCGGTCGCGCACCGCCTCCAGCCAGAACGGAATGCGTTTCTTCGCTTTCAACTCGCCGAAGAGCCCGATTACGCGAGCGCCATTGGCGCAGAGCAGGCCGCGGACTTCATCGCGTTTGGCGGCATCGCCGGGCAACAACTCCCACCGCGCGACATCGACGCTGTTCGGCGTCCACAAGACACGTTTGGACGGATACAACGCCCGAATACGTTCGACCTTCTCCGCCGTCACCGCTCCGATGGCCGTGGCGCGCTCGAACGCTTCGCGCACCAGGCCCGCGCGCTGCGGGACGAACCAGTCGCGGTCGAAATCGTTCCCGCGCACCAGGACGGCCGAAGGCAGGCCACCTAGCCACGCGGCGAAAGTCACGGCGTGATAGCCGGCCTCGGAGGCGCCGAATCCAACGACATTGGTGTACGGCCGCCGCGCATGGCGTTCGCGCACGAATAGCCACGCCTGATTTGGTGCGAGCGACGATTCCGGATCGTGCGGGATGAAGATGTCGGAACCGCCGTCGCGCTCTTCGACGCGAACGTCCATCGTGAACGGCGTACCAAGCAATAGGACGTCTACTGCCACGCCCCGCCGGCGCAGTCCCCGTACTTGGCGCGCGCAACTGACAGCCATGCCTCCCTTGGCGGGCGGATAGCGATCGGTGATCCAGAGAATGCGAACGCTCAAGGCCTAAGACTCGCGAGGATCGTAAGGCCGTTGCGTGGGAACCGCCGCACCTCCACGGCCAAGCGACGACGAATCGGCGGGTGTGAAGTAGCCCGCGCCCGTTCCGAACTGCTGCGCGTATTGACCGCGCGTCTCGGCGATCTCGGTATCTTCGGTGTCTTCGTAGCCGTCGGACGACGATGCACATTGCGGGCACGCGATTCCATTTGGACCGGGCACGCCATGGAGCATGCAGATCGACCGCCCGCACATTCCGCATGCGCCAGCCGCGGGTTGCCCGCACTCGCGCATCACCAACAATCCCGATTGCCACTGGCATTTCATTTCGCACCTCCCGCCGCCGGACGCATGGCATAGAGCCGTACGAACAATCCAGCCGCATCGGCCGAGGGCGCCGTTCCTGTCGGCTCGTCGCCCGCGCTCTTAAATGCATAGTATTTCTGCAGCTTCGCCACCATCACTCCGTTCTTCTCCGCGAAGGTAATTTTCTCGGATCTCCTGTCCACGAGTTGTTGCGATTTGCCGGCATCCCAGTTCAGCCGTTGCGGCGGGATCAACGACGCAGTCAGAGTCGTGACCTTCTTCCACTTCGTTTTTGTTTTGGTTTTTCCACGGGAATTGCGCTTCGTGCCGACGACCTTGTGCGTCGTATTGTCGATCGAAAACACGGCCTCGGTGCCGTCAAGCAATGTGAGGCGCAGATGGCAGAGCGGGTCCTCGTACACCGTAAGCTTGGCGCTTTGATAGGAGTACTTGCCGATGTCTTTCGTGCCTTTGGCCTTCGATTCGGTGGTGCCCGCAAGATCGCATTCGACACGCACTTTTTCGTTCGGATCGATGTCCTGGCTGAGTTGCCGCAGCAGCGGACGGATGATGGTGCGATACTCGTCGGGCACATCGACGGCCTTCAACGCATACTTTGCTCGCAAAGACATGACGAAGAAAACAACCAAGCCGATCGTAAGCGCCACGCCGATGTACCAGAGGTCGAATGAAATGAAGACCAGCAGCAGAAAGATACTCACAACCATTGCAATGCACGAAAAGATCACTCGCTTGTGCGCCGACTTCTTGCGCTCTTCGACGCCCAAGTCCCAACGCTGCAATTCGCCGAGCAGCTTCAGCAATGCTTTCGCGCTCCAACTGCCGGAGATCTTTCTCGTCTCGATCGCTTGGCGCGCCGCGGGCGTCAGGTCGGCGAGCGTGTTCAGCGGCTTTGCGGGTGCGGGGTTCATAATTCGGTAAATACCCTCCTTAGCTTGTCATGGATTTCAGGCCAGGAAAAACATCGCTTCGCGTGAATTCGTCTGTTCTCCATCTCGAACATCACGCGAATCGCGTGCGCCCACGCCCGCAAATCGCCGGGTTCGGCTAGCATACCGTTTTGGCCGTGGCCGATCAACTCGCGCGTTACGGCAAGGTCGGACGCGAGAACGGGAACGCCTGCGGCCATCGACTCGATGACCTTCACTGGACAACAGCCTTGATAAGTGTTGCGCGCGGTTTCGATCAGCGGCGCTGTCGTGAAGTGCATCGTCGAAACCGCGCCGGCGAGTTCACGTGGCGGGAGAGGCGGATGGATCAGCACGCGCCCGTTCAGGCCTCTGTTGACGACGCGCCGCTCGATCTCTCGCGGGTTGTGGGCGCCGTTGTGGATGATGGCCAGGCGTGCGCCGTCGACCCGCGCTTGCGCGAAGGCGTCGATCAGAAATTCGACGCCTTGCCAGCCGTGCAGGCTGCCGATGTAGCCGCACCACGCGCCATTGTTCAGCAGCGGAATCGGGTTGTCGGCGGGATCGGCGTCGAAGAACTCGGCGCTTGCGGCGTTTGGGATCGTGGTGATTTTCGCGCCGTCGACACCTTCGCTGATCAAGGCGCGGCGTGTAACATCCGAAACGGTAAGGATGCCAATGGCGTTACTGAGGCAGAAGCGCTCCATGTCGCCGATCTTTGCTTGCAGCGCGGCGCTGTTCAAGAAACCGGGCCGGGAGTAGGGCAGTTCCCAGGAAGGTAGCGCGTTGACTTCGAAGACCGATTTGCAGCGCGGCGCGGCGCGAAGGGCGGGAACGCCGCCCCAGGGGTCACGGAAAACGATTCGCTCAAGCGTCGCGGCGCGCGCCGTGACGTGATGCGCGACGAACTCGGCGAACGCCGTCGCGCGCCGCAGCACGTCGCTGTGCGTGGAGGGCATCCGGACGATTTCGATGTCGCCAGCGCATTCGTGCACGGGCAACTCCGGCGCACCGAGACACAGCAGCGTCAGCGGTCCATGTGACTCCGCGAGCGCCGTCGTCATCGATCGAATATGGCTGGATGACCCCTTGGGCAGAGGATATCTGTCGAACGCGATATATACCGACCGGGCCGGAGACATCGCGAAAGAGTTTATCATCGTCATCGTGAACCTTTCTCGTCGCGCACTTGTTTCTTCCTTGTTACTTCCCATCGCCGCGCAAGGCCGCCGCCTGAGGATTGGCATTGTTGGCGGGCGCTTCGGCACATCCTTTCAGTTCCACGAGCACCCGAACGCCGTTGTCGAAGCGGTCTCCGATCTGCATGCCGATCGTCGCGAGCGCTTGATGAAAACGTACAATTGCGGCAAGGCCTACAACTCGCTCGACGAGCTATTGAAGGACGAGAATGTCGAAGCCGTCGGGCTCTTCACGCCCGCGCCGGATCATGTGCGTCACGCCTTGCGGTGTTTCGCCGCGGGCAAACACGTATTGTCGGCGGTGCCGGCGGCGACATCGCTCGAAGACTGCGCGCGGCTGAAAGACGCTGTGAAGCGGACGGGACTGACCTACATGATGGCCGAGACGAGCCACTATCAGCAGCTTACGATCTCGGCGCGAAAGTTCTATCAGGAGGGCGCTTTCGGTCATCTGTACGCGTGCGAGAGCGAGTATCATCACGCGGGTCTCGACTCGCTGTTCTTCGAAGGAAAAGAGCGCACGTGGCGCTATGGCTATCCGCCGATGTTGTATCCGACGCACTGCACGGCGCACTTGATCAGCGTGACCGGCGAGCGGCTGACAAGTGTGACGTGCATCGGTTGGGGCGACGGCGATCCGATCCTCAAGGACAACGTCTACAAGAATCCGTTCTGGAACGAGACGGCGTTGTTTCAAACGAACCGAGGCACGTCGTTCCGCGTGGCCGTGTGGTGGAAGGGCGCGCATCGCGGCACCGAGCGCGCGCAGTATTTCGGCGACAAGATGAGCTTCTTCTTCAATCACCCAAATGGCATGGGTCCGGCGATTGTGCGCTGGACGACGCTGAAGGAGAAGGACTCGGGCGGTTTCGATCGGCAGGGATCGGTGCTGGAAAAGTACGAAGAGAAAAAGTGGTGGTCGACCGGCATGTTGCCCGCGCCGCTGCGTCACAACAGCGGCCACGAAGGATCACACACGTTTATTACGCACGAGTTCGTCGGCGCCGTGTTGAATCAGCGTAAGCCGTCGGTGGATGTGAATGAGGCGCTGGCGTACACCGCGCCCGGCATCGTCGCGCATCAATCGGCACTGCGGGGCGGGGTGCAGATGAAGGTGCCTTCCTTTGATTAAGATTGGCCAAAAAGCCCCGGAATTGAAGCTCACCGATTCGACCGGCGCGTCATTCCAGTTGTTGAGCTTCAAGGGGAAGACGGTTGTGTTGTACTTCTATCCGAAAGCGGACACGCCCGGCTGCACAACCGAATCTTGCGAGTTTCGCGATCATTCGGAGGCGTTCGCCGCGAAGGGTGCGGTGATCATCGGTATTTCGCCCGACACCGAAAGAGCGCAGACGAAATTTCAGAAGAGATTCGATCTACCGTTCACGCTGCTTGCCGATGCCGACCACACTGGCGCGGAAGCGTATGGCGTGTGGCGGGAGAAATCGATGTATGGGCGCACGTATATGGGTGTAGCGCGGACGACCTTCGTGATCGGGCCCGATGGCAAGATCGCGCACATCTTTGACAAGGTGAAACCAGCCGGCCACGCCGAGGAAGTGCTGGCGGTATTGTGACGTGGCGCGACGCACTGCGACCCGCATATCACCGGTTGTACCGGATGTGCGTACGGACCGCTTGCACCATTGCGGACGTCGCGCGCCCGCGCGATTTGCCGCCGGCCATGTTGCGCTTCCGCGTGTCCGAGTCGTTGTCGATTCCGCTATTCCGCAACGTCGGCTTGAAGTGCGCGATGTTAATTGAAGAGAGTGTCGCGCTCGATGCCCGTGCACGGGTGCTCGATTTCGGGTGTGGCTGCGGACGCACTATGCGCTGGATGCTCGATCGGCACCCGGCAGTCGATTTCACTGGAGTCGATTGTGATTTCGAGGCGATCGATTGGTGCCGCACCGCGTTTCCGCGCGGCGAGTTTCATGCCACTCAGCCTGCCCCCCCCCACTTCCATTCGGCGATCACACATTCGACGCCGTGTATTGCATTTCGGTGTTCACTCATCTGGATGAAGCCTCGCAGGATCGGTGGCTGGGAGAGCTTGCGCGCGTGCTGCGGCCGGGTGGCCGATTGGTGCTGACAATTCACGGCGCTGTTGCGGCAAAGGCTCTGGACACCAGTAGAAGCGTTGCGCTCCACGAACGCGGATTCTTCCACGCGCGGTCGCGCAAGCTCGAAGGCATCATGCCCGACTGGTATCAGACCTCATGGCACACTCCGGAATACATGGCTTCACGGATGGCGCGGCATTTCGTCGACATCAACGTCTGTCTGGTCGCAGACGGCACACAAGACGTAATCGCTGCTACAGCTCTTTGAGCTCCGCAATCGTCGCGCCGTTGCCGCCCTCCGCGGGCGTCGCCGGGTAATGTTTCGTCACCAGTGGACTCCGCCGCAGCAACTCGCCGACCATCTTCTTGAGTACGCCCATGCCGTGCCCATGCACAATGCGCACGCGGTCCACCGACGCCAGCGACGCCGTGTCGAGAAATTTCTCCACCGCATCGCTCGCCTCTTCCCATCGCTGGCCGATGATGTTGATCTCCTTCGTCACTACATCCCACGTCGGGCCGGCAGTGAGCGTCACGCCGCTTGGAAGTTTTGGGCCGACAGGCCCGTCGGGCAACGGTTCGGCAATGTCGTCGTAGGGCACGCGCATCTTAATGTAGCCCGCTTCGACTTCGACATCGCCGTTGGGCAGGAAGCGTCGCACGCGTGCAGGCTCGCGAATGCCGCGCAGCCGCACGCGCGAGCCCTCATCGATCGCGAGCTTGGACTTTGTCGTGTCCTTCTCCGGAGCGATCGCTTCGCGTAGTTCTTCCTTGAATTCCGCTTGCGCGCGCACCACTTTGCGCAGCGCGATTTCCACTTGCTTGTTCGACGTTCCGCTTTGCCGCAGCGTGTTCAAGATCTCCTGCGCCTGCTGCTCGAAGCGCTTCAACGACGCATCGGCGCGCTTCTCCAACTCCGCGCGTTTGGCGTCTTCCTTCTTGCGAAACTCTTCTCGCTCCTTGGCCGTTTCGCGCTCGGCTCGTACGCGTTCCTCGGCCAGCGCCATCTGCTTGCCCTTCACTTCATCGAGGCGTCGATGCAACTCGGAGAGGAAGCCCGCGATGTCGCGTTCGTTGGTTGACATCGCCTGTTTTGCGCGTTCGATCAGCGCTTTCGGCAGGCCGAGCTTCGACGCGATCGCAAGGCCAGCCGATCGCCCCGGCGCGCCTGTCAGCAGTTGATACGTCGGCGAGAACTCCTCTTCGTTGAAGCCCATCGACGCCTGCACGACGCCCTCTTGCGTTGCTCCCCAGACTTTCAGCGGCATCAAGTGCGTCGATGCAAGCGTAAACGCGCCGAGCGCGCGGAACTGCTCGAGCACCGCCACGCCGAGAGCGCCGCCTTCTTCCGGATCGGTCGCGCGGCCGAGTTCGTCGAGCAGGACCAATGAATCCGCCGTCGCCGAACGAATCATCTGTCCGATGTGGCGCACGTGGCTCGAAAAACTCGACAGGCTCTCCGAGATCGACTGATTGTCTCCAATGTCTGCGAGCACCTGATCGAAGATCGGGAACTCCGCGTCGTCGCACGGCACGGGAATGCCCGATTGCGCCATCAGCGAAAGCAGTCCCGCGGTCTTCATCGTCACCGTTTTGCCGCCGGTGTTTGGCCCTGTGATCAGCAGCGTGCGGCGAACGCGGTCCATCGTGAATGTCGCGGGCACAACCTGTTTCGCTTCTTGCTTCAGCACGTCTTCGAGAATCGGATGGCGCGCGTGATCGAGGGAAAGCGTGTCGCCGAAGCGCGGCGTTACGCAGCGGAACTGCCGCGCGAAGCGCGCTTTGGCGAAGATGAGCTCCAACTCGGTAAGTGCGTGGATCGTCGCCTTGATCGCCGGTCCTTGCTCGCGCAGCGTTTCGGTTATCTCCAGCAGTATGCGATGGCACTCGCGCATCTCCTGTTCGGAAAGCCGGACGAGCTCGTTGTTGAGATTGATCGTTTCCAGCGGTTCGACAAAGAGCGTTGCGCCCCTGCCGCTGGCCGCGTGAATGACGCCGGGTACCTTCGATCGCGCGCCGGCGACGAGCGGAATTACGAAGCGGTCGTCGCGGATTGTGACGAACTCGTCTTGCAGAATTCCCTCGTCTTTGTGCTGCCGCAAGAACTTTTCAAGCGACTGCTGAATGGCATCGCGCTGGCGTTCCATCGAGCGGCGAAGGCGTTCCAACGCCACGCTGGCGTTGTCGGTCAGCGTGCCGTTCGGGTGCAGTTTGCCGGAGATCGACCGCAGCAGCGCACGCAAGTCCGCGAGCGCGCCGGAGCGCTTTAGCAGCAGTGGGAACCGCTCGTTGGCGCCTTGAATCGCGACGCGCACTTCGGCCGCGCGGTCCAGCCATTGCAGGATGTCGTAGATCTCCTTGCCATCGAGCGACGCGCCTTCGATGCCCAACCGCGCGAGGCCTTGGTCGATCTCGGGCAGACCCGAGAAGCGAATCGTGAAACCCTTTTGCCCGGCCGATTCGTCGAGCAGTACGCGCGCCTCTTCGGTCTCGGCGTGTGCTGTCTCCAACGCCCGTCGATCTTTCGACGGCTCGAGACGATCGAGCAATCGGCGCGCGGCGGTGGAACTGATCTGGCGCGCGATAAGCGCTTTCAACTCGTCGTATTCGAGAAGTTCGAGACTACTTTGCTGCATGATTGGCGAGGACCCGTTCGATTACTTCCAGGGTGCCTTCGGTGATGCGCATCGCGCTGAGCTCTCTGCGATGAAACCATCGCGCGGCTTTCGAATCGCTGCCGGCGCGCGGCGATTGACCGGGCGTGGCGCGGCAGATGTAGTCGATCAATACGTAGTGGTACTCGCCATCGTTGACGATCCGTTCGAAGACTTCGGCGAATTGCACGGCGTCGAGTTCGAGGCCCGTTTCCTCGCGCACCTCCCGGCGCAGCGCATCTACCAGCTTTTCGCCTGCTTCGACGACGCCGCCTGGCAACGACCACCATCCTTCGTTTGGCGGTTTGCCGCGCTGGATCATGACGATGTTCTCTCCGTCGATGATGAGCGCGCCGACGCCGAGAATGGGGCGCTTCGGGTGGCGGCGATCATCGCTCAATACTGCACCGAACCCTTCACGTCCACGCGCACGCGATAAACCGACTTCAGCGCCGTGACGTAGATGGACGAAAAATCGGCGTCGCCGAACGTGATGTTGCGCGGCGTTTCGGGAAAATCGATTTTGTTGATCAGCTTGCCGTCGGCGGAGTAGACGGCGACGTTGTTGCAGGTAACCCAAAGA
>Ga0194128_10009392_pt1 | contig 11989 bp, 10 predicted proteins | sample TA2KigCa65mmetaG_FD_148650 | JGI IMG/M metagenome (GOLD analysis project Ga0194128, IMG submission 148650) | Freshwater microbial communities from Lake Tanganyika, Tanzania - TA2015037 Kigoma Deep Cast 65m | ecosystem: Environmental > Aquatic > Freshwater > Lake | place: Tanzania: Lake...
CAACGGGCTGCGTGTCACTTGCGAAGTCGCACCGCACCATCTGTTCCTCACGACGGAGGATTACGCGCAGCTCGGGGCATTCGGGAAAATGAATCCGCCGCTTCGAGAACGCGAGCACCAGGAAGCACTCTGGGCAGGAATCGCCGACGGTACTGTCGACTGCATAGCGACGGACCATGCGCCTCACACGATCGAAGAGAAGAAGAATCCCAATCCTCTCTTGGCGCCGAGCGGCGTTCCGGGCGTCGAAACCATGCTGCCACTGCTGCTCACTGTGGCTTCCGGCTCGTGGCCTGGTTCGACCCTACGCCCTACGCCCTACACCCTCACCCATGACGATATCCGCCGTCTCTGTTTCGAAAACCCCAATCGCATCTTCGGTCTTGGAAAAAAGAAGGACGATGCCACGGTGACAATCGATACGGAAGCACTTTGGACTATCGAAGCTGCAAAGTTACACAGCAAATGCGGGTGGACGCCGTTCGAAGGTTGGAGGGTACAGGGAAAGGTTGTGGGGGTTGAAGGAGGGTAGAGGGGGACGAGGGGAACGAGGGTAGCAAGGGCAACGAGGGCAGCAAGGCGAACAAAGGCAGTACAGAAAAATGCGCACATTGTTCCCTTGTAAACCTTGTACCCTTTGTTGCCCTTTTCCTTATTTCGCGCAGAACTTCTCGCAGAACGCATCGACCATCTTTTCCATGATGCCGTGGAACTCGTCCACCCGGGCCGGGATCGCCTTCAGCGTGTCTTCTTCGGTGTAGAGCCCCTGATTGATTTCAATCTGGATACCGGGGACGAGAAACGGCGGAATACGCCTGCGGTGACAGTGGTGTCCGAGGATGTATTTGCCGGAATACGGAAAGTTGATGGAGACGCTGTAGCCGTGGTCTTCGAAGAAGCTGCGGAAGAACACGGTGTGCTCTCTGGTGCAGGAAGAGAAATTCGCGTTGCCGAGATTGATGTCCGGGCGCTGGATACCGCTGTCGCGCCGGAGCTTTGGACCATACGGGAGGAACGAGTGGCAGTCGATGAGGAACTGTACCTTGGGAATGCCTTCCTCCAGCGCGTCATGGAACGGTTGGTGGTACTTCACGATCAGCTCATCCATCACCTCCTGCGTCGGTTCCACGGTGTACACGCTGCTGCCGTCCCATGTCGTATGCACAGATACCCCCTCTGCGGAGAGTTCGTACTCCTTACTGATGTCGTCGGGTGCGCGGTTCACGTCGACGATGACGCGCGAATACCCGTACTTCACGATGTGCACGTTCGAAATTGTGAAGATCTTATCCGTGTAGAGATCCGTGTATCCCAGCAACTGCTTTGGCGAAAGCGCGACGATCTCCGCAACTTCTTCGGGGACAGTGGGACTGGCGTGCGGGATGGAGAGGAGAATCGGTCGGAGGGCACTGCGAGCACTCATGGGGTGATCACGGTGTACTTCTGCTGCAGGAATTGCGTTGCAGGGAGGACGGTCAACGTGCCGGAGACATCCAGTACCACGCTCGTCAGTGTAAATTCCTTCACTGTGCCGGTCGTACCGTCGATCGACACATTCGATGACGGCGGAATCTGCCGTTTCACCTGCGAGCAGGCGACGACGTTGTCCAGGACGGTGCGCGCACCGAAGGCCAGGCCCAGGCCGAACATCAGGAGCACCACGGACCCCAGTGTGATGATCGCATCGAGCACGTAGTCGAGTTCAAAGCCGATCTGGTCGAGTGCGGCGACGAAGACGAAAATGAGAACAACAGTCTGCACGGCACCTCCGATGGACTTTTTGTAGGCAACATTCACGTGTCCGAGCGCCTGGATCGTCAGGATCTGCAGCAACTTTGCGACGAGCATGCCAACGATGATGATGAGGACTGCAGCAATCACTTGCGGAATGAAATGCGCGATGAGTGCGAGAGCGTAGCTCACCTGCGTCATGTGCAAGGTGTCTGCGGCAATGACGAGCGTGAAGAAGATGATGAGCCAGAATACGAGCAAACCGAGGATCTCGCTCGCGGTCTTCCGGATGCCGAGATTCTTCAGGAAGGTGGAGAGCGGCGTTTTTGCGGCCAGCTTGTCGATGGCGAAAAATCCGAGGATCCACAGCACAATGTGATGGACCAGCACGGCGACCAACCATCCTGCGAACAGGAAGAGGATCGCGAGCAGCGCCTCGGGGAGAAGCACCGTCGCCTTTGTTATCGCTTCGGAGAACAAATTGGTCAATGTGGTACTGATACGGAGCATAATGTCGTTCATGCGAAGCAGTATAACACACCTTTTAGCCTGCTTCTAAGCCAAAAACAGAAGGTGTATGTTTAACTTGACCTTGTGGAAGGTGTCTCTAGAATCTCCCCAACTTATGAGAAAAGTAGAGACATCTGGGGATGGTCATGTATCAGAGCAAGGATCAAGGTTTTCGGATGCGACAATCCAGCGCCTGCAGAAGCAACTCGCTCACATGCAGTCGACTACAAAGAATACCGACATACTTGCCGACGTGGCATATGCCCTCGAAGAAATACGCAGGGGCACCTATAACGGTATTTGTAATGTCTGTGGTGAGGAAATACCTTTCACGCGGTTGGTAGTAGTCCCGTACGCACAGCATTGCATGCCGTGTCAGGTGCGTCTTGAATTATCGGAGTTGGGCCACCAAGGCCGCTCTGCAGCGCACTGGAGCCGAGTTGCAGGCGATGAAGCGCCAGATCATGTAGATCATAGAAGTGTGGCTGCTGACTGATCAGGGAACAGTGCCGAGAGCTGTACGAAGATCGGAAACGGTTTTCACCGTGCTCTGTAGAGCATGAGGCGTGTAGTCGTGCGGAACGAGGATGAAATCCATTCCCACCACTGTTGCCGCATCGCGGTCGAACGGCATGTCGCCGATGTAGAGACACTGCTCCGGTGCTGTGCCGAACTTCTCTATACACATCCGTAGTCCGTGTGCCTTGTTGTCGAAGTCGTCGTCTGTCAGGAGAACATCGACAGAGGAGGACAGCGGCAGGCGTTCGTCTATCGCATGCACGTAACTTCTGTGCGATCCGGTCACGATCCCGATGGGGAGTTTTCCTCGCAGGGATGCAAGAATATCTTTTGCGCCCGATACCCATTCAATCTGTGAGCGCAGGTACTGTTCGTAGCGGCGGTCGCGTTCGGCGCGGATTTCTTTTTCCAGTGACGAATCAACACCGAGCCATTCCAACCACTCGCGCAACGGTACTCCCTTCGGGTAGAACTCACGAAATTGTGCGGCCGTGAACGCGATGCCGCGCGGGCCGAATGTATCGTGGTACGCCTGTTCCCAGAATTTCGGAGAATCGATCAGCGTACCGTCGAGATCAAAGAGGATAGCTTTGGTACGAAGCGGCAAGCGATAAGCGGAAAGATGTAAGAAGCGTAAAGCTTTTATCTGATGTCTTACAGCTTTTTTCATACTTCCGCAAAAAGCCGTACACACTTGTGCGCAGCTCTTTGTCGTATTACCTATAGCTTATAGCTTACGTCTTATAGCTTTCTCTTACACTTCCACAATGAACGGAATCACCATCGGCTCTCTGTCCAACTTCTTATCGAAGTAGCGGTAGAGCCCGCCCACGATGGCACGCTTGAGCGCCTTGCGGTCGGTCTCACCGCGGTCGACGGCTTCCTGATAGGCCTTCTTCGACCGCTCGATGACTTCGCGGGTGATGGTGTCCTGTTCGCTTCCGTACACGAGGCCGCGGGTGAGGATGTCCGGATCGCCGACGATGCGCTTGCTCTCTGCGTAGACGCGGAGCACCACGATGACGGCACCGGATTTACTCATGATCTGACGGTCGCGGATGACGCGCTGGCCTTCGCCTGCCGCGCCGCCCTTGCCGTCGATGATGACGTCGTGCATCTCGAATTTCTGCTTGCTCTTGCGGGCTGTCCCCGCAGAATCGAACTCGAGAATTTCACCGTTCGCCATCAGGTGAATCTGGTTTTCCGGATATCCGATCTTCCGTGCGAGGTCCGCGTGCGCCGTGCGCATGGCGGGTTCGCCGTGTTCCGGGATGATATGCTTGGGCTTCAGAAGTCTGTGCATCAGGAGGATATCCTCCGCATTGCCGTGGCCCGTCACGTGGAGCGCGAGCTCCGCGTTGGTCTTCACGATGGCGCCCTGCAGATGCAGGTTATTGATGACCTTTGCAACCGAACGCTCGTTACCGATGATCGGGTTGCTGCTGAGGATCACCGTATCGCCTTTTTTTACGGCGATGTGACGGTGCGTACCGAGACCGATGCGTGCGAGACCGGCCATCTCTTCCCCCTGGCTGCCCGTGGTAATGATGACCGTTTCGTTATCGGGAACTTTCTCCATGCCCGGGCCGACCTTTCGGATGAGGCCGCGCGGCGCTTTGATGTACCCGAGGTTTTCGGCGATCTCGATGTTGCTCTCCATACTGCGTCCGGAGATGAAGACTTTCCTGTTGAAGGTCTTCGAGTGTTCGATGACCTGCTGCAGGCGGTTGAGGAGAGAGGAGAACGTGGAGACGATCACTCTGCCCTTCGCATCGCGAATGAGGTTGAGCAATGTCTGGCTGATTTCCGCTTCGCTCTTACTGTGTCCCGGTTTCTGGGCATTGGTAGAGTCACCGATGACGGCGAGCACTCCTTTCTCTCCCAGCTCTGCGAGGCGCTGGAAGTCGGCGGGCGCTTCATTCATCGGCGTGAGGTCAAACTTGTAGTCCCCCGTGTGCACGATGACGCCGTAGGGCGTGTGCAGGGCGACGGCAGCGCTGTCGGGAATACTGTGGGTGACCTTCAGGAACTCCACTTCGACTTTGCCGATACGGGTTTTCTGGCGGTACGGAACCACATTGAGTTGCGACTTGCCAGTGAGGTGTTCCTCTTCCAGGCGCTTCTTCACGAAGGCCATAGTGAGTTTTGTGCCGAAGCACTGCGGAAATTTCAGTGCTGGCAGCAGGTGCTGCACGGCGCCGATATGGTCGAGGTGCCCGTGGGTAAAAATAACCGCTTTGATACGATTTTCCTTACCCTTCAGAGGCGTGATGTCCGGAATGAGGTAATCGATACCGAGCATGTCTTCGTCCGGAAACTGGAGTCCCAGATCGATGATGTATATATCCTCATCCACTTCAATGACGAAGCAGTTCCGACCGACCTGCTCGAACCCACCGAGAGGGTATGCGCGGATCTTCGTATCGCGGTTGGCAACGGGCTGCTGCTGCGGTTGCGCTTGCCCAGCAGGAGGGTGCTGTCCAACAGGACGACGGTCGCCTCGCCAGCCGCGCCGTCTGCGGTTCCTGCCCTGAAAGCCGCCTCCCTGAGGACGTGGCTGCTGCGGTTGAGGCTGTGCCTTCAACCAATCTCCGATGTTTTTCATTTCAGTACTATTGGAATAAAACGAATACACACACAGTGTACTCCCACAGGCGTGCAATAGCAAGCTTCGTTTGTCGAATAGTCATTTTTTTGGCTTCAGATAAATGAATTTTTACCTGTAAAAATCTGTTGTGTAGATCCGATGCACGATGTTCTGCAGTAGTCACGGTGAGCGGTGGTGAGGGATGACAGAGGTACACCGCAAACCTCGCAGACCTGCCTACCGGCAGGCAGGCCTCGCAGACATCATTGTCCTTGCCGATCTCCTCCTCTTTGCAGTACCCTGTCCCCCCGTATGAATGTTGCGGTGCAAACCGGCGCGAGTAAGGCCAAACGCGGAACGGCGCTTGTCTCTGAATCGCGCATGAGTGGTCGCGGAGAGGAGGTCGTGGTTTTGCTCCATGTGGAGGCTTCTCCCCAGGATGCCAAGCAGCTGGAAAAGGAGTGCCTCACTGTTGTGGAACATGCGCTTCTGGAGACGGACGGTGATGCAGCAGAGCGCTTGGATGGTTCTCTGAAGGAAATGAACGGTCTCTTTAAGGGGCTGAGTGTTGCGCAGTCCATCGGGGAGATCCATGCGATTGTCGCTATCGTCGATACCGCAGGTATTCTGCACGTTTCCCATGCGGGCCGCGCGGAGGCGTACGTCGTTCGGGGTGGCGCAGCCAGCCAGATCACCGAGTATACGCGCGGGAAATCGATGCCGGCATTCGTGCACATCGCGAGTGGCGGCTTGGAACCAAGGGATGTCATCATCTTCTCTACACAGCGCTTGTTGCGGACGGTAACGCCGGCGCAACTCGCGCAACTCGCGCAGCGCGGTGATCACCTCATGGATGAACTCACCATGGAGCTGGAATCCGAAGGAGAACAGGCGGCGCTCGCCATCGTGAGCGTGTCCGGACGGGCGCAGGCCGGTGCCGAGAAAGCTCAGCTGAACGTCGAAAAATCGACACGTGCGCGAAGAAGGACCACTGTGATGGGTGTGCTGAGCGGTGCCGGTGAGACGGTGATGTCTCTCGTGGGGCGTCTGAAGACCATGGTTCCGGGATCCCTCGCTTCCTCCGTTCGCAAGAAGTCTGCGGGCATCATCAAGGACCTGAGCGATCCCAAACGGAAGCGCCGCGCACATCTCTTACTGCTTGCCGGCGTCGTAGCGGTGTTTTTGGTCATTTGGGTGGTCGTGAACCTCTCCACCGGAAGCCAGCGACGTCAGACACGGGCCGAGCTGGAGAGTCGTCTGGAAGAAGTGGGACAACTGTTGCGCACGGCGGAGAACAGGCGTCTCTCCGGTGAGATCGACAGTACCAACGCCATTCTCGAGCAGGCGCAGGAACGTGCGAAGCAGGTGATGGACAATGAATCCAATCTCTTCCGTGCAGAAGCACTCGGTCTTCTGGAGAAGATCCAGACGAAACGTGAAGAGATCAACAACATCGTGCGCATTTCTCCCTACCCCGTTGCCAACCTCTCTGCGAAGGACGATGCCGTCGATGCTCTGGGTGTTCTGCCGGTGAAAGAAGGTGAGTTTGCCATCTACGATCGCCAGAACATCTACCGTGTCCTGCTCAGTGCTGTCGATAATCCGGAACGTGTGGTCGGTGAGGAGTTGATTCTCGATGGCGATGCGTTTCCTCGGTACCAGACCATGCTCTTCATGCTCACAGACCAGAGTGTCATCGAACTCATCAACGGTCAGCCGACATCCATGAAGACCGATGATCCCGCAGGATGGATCAAAGGCACGGACGTGAAGACGTACCTCCGGTATTTGTATCTCCTCTCACCGGAGAACAACCAAATCTACAAGTACGAGCGTCTGACCAACCGCTACGGTCCGCCCGCCCAATACAATGTGAACGGGGACCTCTCCGGAGCGCTGGATATGGATATCGACGGCAGCGTCTTCATTCTCAAGAAAGGCGGACAGGTCGTGAAACTGCTCCGCGGCGAGGTACAGCCCTTCGCAGTGCGTCACCTGCCGGAAGGAGCTCTGTCGGACGCAAGCAAAGTCTTCAAGGTGCCTGACGGCCACCTCTACTTCCTCGATCCCAAGCATGCCAAGGTCATTGTGACGACGGACGGTGGTGCGACGGGTGGAGCTTCGTACGTGAAGCAGTTCGTACTGCAGGGCGATACGCTCGGCGAACTCCGGGATCTCTACGTTGATGATGAGGAGAATAAGCTGTATCTGCTGGATGCAAAGAGAGTGCATGGAGTGGATCTACGGTAAAGCTGTAAGCGGTAAGCCGGAAGCTGTAAGCTTCTTTCATGCGCGTTCTGACGTTTGGCACCTTCGATCATCTCCACCCAGGACATATGGCCTATCTTTCTTCCGCGCAGCGCCGGGGCGATCTCTTTGTCATTGTTGCCCGTGATGCGACGGTTGCCCTGGTGAAGGGAAAGAATCCGGTGCAGACAGAACAACAGCGCGTTCAGGCTGTTCAGGCAGCGTTTCCCGGCGCAACGGTACTCCTCGGTGATACGGATGATTATCTCAAGCCCGTACTCGACGTCCGTCCGGATCTCGTCGTCCTCGGGTACGACCAGCACTTCCCTCCCGGGGTTTCTGCGGACGATCTCCCTTGTCCGGTTGAGCGCGCGGAACCGTTCGAACCCAAACAGCACAAGAGCAGCCTGAGGAAACAGGCCTGAATACAGCCCAGAGAAGGGCTCTTGGCATGAAACGGCAAATCTGCTATACTGATTCGATTTGGAAGACACAAACATCGTGACCCCGGCAGACACTGGTGACGACCGCCCCCCTCTCTGGAAACAGATCCTCGGTGCGGTTATGGGTGGCGGACTCGCCCTCTGTCTCTACTACGGCTACGAGTATGCAAAGCCCGCCGTGACGGCGTACCTCACGCTGCCCCCGGTGGAGGGCGGCCGCATGTACGATCTCGGTGCGGCGAATATCGCCAACAACAGTCTGGAGAGCGATGAACGCAAACGGATCGTCAGCCGCAACAACCGTGCTGCAGCTTTCATTGAAGGCAGCGATGTGCAGGTGCAGAAGGTCGAAGATCATTCCCTGGATATCATGTGGCCCGAGGCTGAGAAGGTCTTGGCAAAGAAGCAGGGTGTTCCGAAGACCGAGAGCGGAGTGATGCTGGCCGGAGTAGATGCAGCTGCGATTGCAGATGCGGGGGAACCGGAAGCAGTGGAGGAAGAGGAAGAGTCCGATGACTGGGAATCGCTCTGGAGTGAGATGAAAAAGGAAGATGCCGACAAGAAAACGACCAAGAAGATCTCCCATGGAGACGCCCTTCCGGATTCAGGATTCGGTGCGATGATTGCGATCGCAGGTTCCGCAGCAGGCGGAGCGTATATGAGAGTGCGCCGGAAGAAGACCGCGTGAGGATGATTCGGGTATGATCGGAGCGTATGGCTTTCGTCATTCCCGGTTTCTATTTCCTGATCGGCGTGTGTCTCGGCAGTTTCGGTAGTGTCCTCATCACGCGTTTTGCGAGAGAGCGCAGGAGTATCAGAGGTCGTTCCCGTTGCCTTGGGTGCATGCGTGTCCTGCGCCTGTGGGAACTGATCCCCGTTGTCAGTTACATGGTTTTGCGTGGCAAATGCGCCCGGTGCAGAAAGCACATCGGAATTCTCTACCCCTGTCCGGAGCTCTTCAGTGGTGTGCTGTTCGTTCTCGCATTCATCCATGATCCGCAGCCGATCCCTTCCCTGCTCCTCGGTATTGCGCTTTGGCTCCTGCTCATCATTGCCATCACCGATGTTTTCGAGCATGCCATCCCCGATATTTTTTCCGTCACCCTTGCGGTCGTGGGACTCACACTCTGCGCGTACACTCGGCAGAACCCACTCGGTGCCATCATCCTCGGCGCGGGATTCTTCGGGGTGCTATGGCTTCTGAGCAGAGGGACATGGATCGGCAGCGGTGACGTCATTCTCGGAGGGGCCATCGGAACCGTGCTCGGCGACTGGCGATTGATGTTGGCGTGTCTCTTTCTTACGTACGTAGTCGGTGCAGTGATCAGCAGCGCACTGCTCGTCACTGGCAGAGCACACCGCAAAAGTGCTGTGGCGTTTGGCCCATTCCTCGCTCTCGGAACTCTCATGACTATTCTCTGGAGAACCCGAATCATAGAAGGAGCAGCGGTGTATTTTGGGATCTATTAAAATCCGGGCTCTCGCCCGATTTGAGCATGAGCCCGTGATTGCCGGCAACGGCAGTATCGGGATCTCACCCGTGCCCGCTCCTTACGGAAAGGCATGCTCGTTGTGGCTGTACTCATAATATAAAAAAACAGGATTTTGTCAAGGCGTAGAGACGCACCGAACAGCCGAAATCGCTGATGTTTATGCGAAAAGGTAGTGCATAATCGGTTGTGTGGTGAAAACCATCGCCCAGAACCGGAAGGCACGCTTCGATTACGACATCCTCGAAACGATGGAGGCAGGGGTCGTGCTGACGGGCCCGGAGGTGAAGTCCTGCCGCGAGGGACACGTCAGTCTGGCCGGAGCGTACGTCTCGTTCTTCGGAGGGCAACCTCTCCTCAAGCATGCGACAATCAGTAAGTATTCCTGCGCCTCAAGCGTCACGGACTATGAACCGATGCGTGACCGGAAGCTCCTGCTGAAGAAATCGGATGTTGCGCGCCTGGAATCCGCCGTTGCGGAAAAAGGTGTTACCCTCATTCCGCTGGAAGTGAAAGCCGGAAAATTCATCAAAGTGGTTCTCGGTCTCGGCCGCGGACGAAAGCGACATGACAAGAGGCAGAAAATCAAGGAACGCGAGGTGGGCAGACAGCTGCGGGAGAAAGGCGATTACTGAGTCTCAGAGATTCTCCGCAACGTCACTCGGTGTAACACCCTGCATGCGTGCCATACAGGCGAGGATGGCGACTTGAATGGTCCGTGAATACTTGTCCTCATTCATAAAGAGAAGTGCCTCCAACGTGTGGATGCAGTAGGCGATGTCCTCCTGATTGTTATCCAGAACAGAACGAAGCGTTGTTGCTCCCACGATAGGCATGCGTCGCTGCATCTCCGATATATTCTCCTGTGTGACTGGAATGAGTGGAACGATATAGTGATTGAGGACGTTTATCGTGCTGCCATCCAGGATGGCAGGACCGTCTTTACGGAGTTCCGTTTCCAGTGCATCCAGTACTTCTCCGTTCCTAGGATTGATCTCCAGCCACATATCGGCAATCTCATTGGTGACATCCTGGCGCAGGTCATCGGTGAACACCGCGTGTCCGGTCAGCATCTTCCGGATGCGTTTTCTGCGGTCCAGAGAGAGCTCCATGACATTGCTGTAGTCCGGTTGCAGAAGCTCTGGCACTGCCTCCCTCGCGATATCCGACATCGGTGCTTCAGGCGTGTGCTCAATGTTGATCGAGCTGCCGACGAGAGATTTTGCAAGAGCGTGTTCCTCCAGTGTGCCTTTCAGAATACATTTCGGCACACCCTGCATCTCTACGATTTTGCCTTTGTGCGGATTCCAGAGCGGGTGTGCGGGTGTCGAGACGACGAGGGGACGTTCCTGTCTGTTTCTTGCCAGAATGCCCATGGTATCCCGGGTGCGTATCAGCAGGTCGTTTACAGTGAACTGCCTCCCGCCGCCCGCGTTACTTTTTTTGTGCAGTGCAATACCGTACCGCAGTAGAGAGAACGCCCAATGGGTGATGATGCGGTTGCAGTCACGCAGCGTGCGCTCGGTGGTACCGCGTTTGAGCAGGGCCTCGCGGAGCTTCGTTGCAATATCAGCATGGTAGTCCTGCAGGGTGACATCGACCGATGTCTTCGTTTCCAGATACCATGGAATATTGAAGTCACGCGCGTGCTCGCGGCAGATTTCCTCGCCGGATGCCGCCATGCAGCGCATGACGTTGTGCATCTGCTTCGACGCGTCGAGGAGTCCGGCGGTGTAGAGCGCGGGACTCTCGGGAACCGGTTTGGGTACGGCGAGCTCTTTGGACATAAGGGCGCACTTTACCTTTCTTCATCGCAGAAACAAGCCATTTCCCCAGTCTTTCAGCATCAGATAAAGATGATACTTCGGTTTCTCCGCACTATTCGGTATTCTCATTTCCCATGTCCCTCCTCCCTCCCCAAATTCAGAAAACCATCGAGGAGTTCAGTAAGCTCCCCGGGATCGGTCCGAAGTCTGCGGAGCGGCTGACGTTTCATCTGCTCCGGTCTTCGAAGGCTTCTCCTGAAGGTCTGGGGAAAGCGCTCATCGATTTGAAGTTGCAACTTCGGTACTGCCATGACTGCCAGATGGTGACGCTGCAGGACCAGTGCAGCATCTGCGCGGACGGGACGCGTAACCGCACACAGATTCTCGTCGTGGAGAATCCCCTTGATGTCGTCGCGTTTGAAAAGACTTCCTACAAAGGGTTGTACCACGTTCTCCATGGCGTACTCTCCCCCATCGACGGTCTGGGGCCGGAACAGCTCAAACTCCGCGAGCTGATCGATCGCTGCAAGGCCGGCGGGATTCAGGAAGTGATTGTCGCTACGAATCCTGATGTCGAAGGTGAAGCGACCGCAAGCTACATCCGCGAGAAACTCACGGGCATCGTCGAGCATGTCACGCGTTTGGCGCATGGGCTTCCCATGGGTGCGGATATCGAATTTGCGGACCAGGTCACAT
>Ga0194128_10009393_pt1 | contig 11988 bp, 8 predicted proteins | sample TA2KigCa65mmetaG_FD_148650 | JGI IMG/M metagenome (GOLD analysis project Ga0194128, IMG submission 148650) | Freshwater microbial communities from Lake Tanganyika, Tanzania - TA2015037 Kigoma Deep Cast 65m | ecosystem: Environmental > Aquatic > Freshwater > Lake | place: Tanzania: Lake...
CGCCGCCGCTGCAGGAATCCTTGTGCGCCGACCATGGCGGCTTCTCCTTGCACGCCAAGGTGCCCGTACACGCCGGCGAGCGCGAGCGAGTCGAACGCCCCTGCCGCGACATCCCTCGGCCGCGGGTAGGAACTCCAAGCGGATAACGTCCACTGGAGGCGGTCGTCGTCGAGCGCGAGGGGGAGGTTCTCCGCGGCGGTGGGATCCGCCAAGTGGCCGCCTTGAGGCCAGCTCGGGGCTCGGTGGGCCGGGGCTGCGAAGCTGGCGGGGTCCGCCGGGGGGATGATGCGCGCGAGGGACTGGCTCGACGGTGAGGAGAGCGCCAGCTCAGGCGAGGCCCGAGCTGTTCGCGCGAGCGCGCCGGTGCGGGGCGTGGGGGCTCGGTGGGTTGGCCGAGGTGTTTGAGGATCTTGTGCACGACGACTGGATCGGCGAGCTGTGCGATGAGGCGGGGGGGGGCCGCTCTCGTCAAGGGCAGGTGAGAAACATCGACGGCGAAGACGCGGGGCGGGAGCTCCGCCCAGGTCGAGCGGCGCGAGTGGGAGCAGGCGGAGAAACTGGGCGCGCTCGGCGAGGTGGGAGCGAGAGCGCCGTGAAATGGTGCATCGAGAGCAGGCGCGCGCTTGGGGACGACGAGGTCTCGCCAAGCGGAGGCGGGCGGATGGTGATGGATTACGCCTCGGCCAATGCGGGGGTCTGCGTGGTGGTGAGCGGGCGCTGCGACATGGGCCAGACCGCCATACAGGCGGCGAAGAGCCTCCACACCAAGTTCGGCGCGCCTTGCAGCAGCATCGAGCTGACCACGATGATCGGCGTGAACGATGTCAGCGACGAGTTGTTCAGCCTAGCCGACACCGACACGATGATCGCCTAGGCCAAGGCAAACGGACGGGCCGACGCGCACTTCTGGTCGGTGGATCGGGATACCCCTTGCAGTCAGGCCAGCGCCTCGCCCACCTGCAGCTCGGTCGCGAGCGTACCGGTGTGGGGCTGGACCAACCGCTTCATTCGAGACTTGGGGCTGTAACCGCTCGCGAGCCCAGGCCCGCTCCAGGCTTTTCCGCCGGCGGCGGGCGGCGTAACCTATTCCCGATGGCGATGGATCGTATCGAAGCGCGACGCGAGCTCTGCCCGGACCTGTACCGGCGCCAGCAGCTCCGCGCCGCGCGGCGTGGCTCAGGACTTCGCCGAAGCTCTCCGTGCCCGCCGGGGCGCAGGTGCCGTGGTGAATTTCTCGGCCAGTCGGCTTGACGTGAATGCCCAAAGAGCCAGAACTTCTGAAAATCCACCCCGGCCGGTGTTATCTGATCTCCGGTCCATGATGTGGCTACCCTCCAACCCTTAGAAGGGATATCGAGGCGAGACCTGTGCGATTCTCCCTAGTCGTCCCGTTTCTCAACGAAAGTCGCTGGCTCCCACGGACGCTCGCGGCCCTCGAGCGACAGACGCTGCCCGCCACCGAGTTCGAGCTACTGTTCGTCGACAACGGCTCCACCGATGGCTCTGCGACCATCGTTGCGGCATACCGGCAGGTTCGAATTCTCTTTGAGTCCCGTCGCGACCCGTACTTGGCGCGCAACCGCGGCATCGAGGCGGCGCAAGGCGAGTACATCATATTCCTCGACGCAGACTGCCCGCCGGAGCCGAACTGGTTGGAGGCACTGCATGCTGCGATCGAGCGGGCGCCGGCCGATATTCTGATTGGCGCGCTCCTTTATCCCGAGGGCGTTTCATTGACGCTTCGGGCCTACGAGGCTTACTACAACCAGAAATTGGCTTGGCTGATCGCGAACGGGAAAACGCGCCACTACTTCGGCCACGCCGGCAACATGGTCTTCCGCCGAGAGGTATTTGCAAGTTGCGGCCTGTTCAAACCCATGCCGATCGTCGGCGACACGGAGATGATTCACCGTTTGTTGGCGCAGCGTCCCGACGCTTTGATCCGCTTCGTGCCCGAAGCATGCGTGGTCCATGCGGAAGTCGACTCTGTGTGGAATACGCTTGAAAAGCTGACTGAGGCCGGCGGCCACTCCCAGAGCCTCATTCCGGTGAGCGGATATCGACCCATCAGCCTCATCGACAAGCTGCGCATCGTTGCGGCGGCCCGGCGGGAGCAGCGCTGGAATCCGGCCACCGTCGCTATGCTCGGGCTCATGCTGGCCGTGGGATGGGCCGCCTTTGTCGGCGGGCGCCTGGTCCGCCGTTGGAAACCAGGCGCCACGTCGAGGCCGGCCCAAAAATCGACTGGCGATCGAGAGCGCGATGCGCGGCATTAAATATGTCAACTGTGAGCCCACCACCGGCTACGGCCGTGCGGCCTGCGAATACATGCGCCAACTGGTGCGGCGCAGCATACCGTTGACCTGGACACCGATGGTCGTGGGTCACGAGCGGGTAAGCAGATGGGAGCCTTTAGCGGGCCGGCCGTATCCCGAACCGGAATTCGGGGGGGTGGCAAACCGTCTGCTCGATTACGACCTGTTCATCGTGCATGCCCTGCCTGAGTCTATGCCGCGCTGGCGTGAGGAAGATCCCCGCAAAACGAGCATGGTCGTGACCGTCTGGAAGCTGGATCGCCTGCAGCAGGACTGGCCGGGTATCCTCAACCGTGTGCATGGCGCCATCGTGCCCTGCGCCTGGAATCGCGAGGTTTTCCGTGCAGGCGGCATGGAGGTACCCATGGCGGTCATCCCGCACCTGGCCCCGGAGGCCGCACCGACCGCTCTGCCGCCGCTGCCACAAGTGAACGCCGACAATTCCGTGCTCTACACCATGGCGGCCTGGCGGGAGCGCAACCGCCTGCATCTCACGCTCGAGGCCTATCTGCGGGCGTTTCCAGCGGACGACCCGATAGCACTGACCCTGAAAATGTCGCGTTTCCACGCGCGGTGGCCGTACCGTGGCTTTTGGAGCTACCGGGTACGGCGCCATTTCGATGCCATATCCCGGCAGATTGCCCAGGTGCGACGCAAGACCGGTTCCACCGCGCGTGTGGCTGTTCTGCTCGACGAACTGACTGAAGGCGACATCGTGGCGCTGCATGCCCCGGGAGATGCCCTACGTGTCGCTCACCCATTGCGTGGACTCGGGACCAGGCGCCGACGAGGCGGCATGGGCAGGCAGGCCGGTGCTCATCATGGGGTTCGGGGGCCGGCGGGACTTCCTGCCGTCGGATCTCGCGCACCCGATCGACTACCGGCTGGTACCGAACAGAGACCCTTTCCTCGATCCAGACGAGCCGGTGCACCGGATGGGAGCCTCTTGGGAGGCGCCGGACCTGGTGAAGGCAGGATGCCGGACGCGCGAGGTGGCCGCCAACCCCGCCGAGGCCCGTGCCCGGGGAGCCCGCCTCCAAACTTTTGTCGGTGAATAGTTTTACGCAGCGCGGATTGCGGATGCGCTGCTGCATTTCCTCCACGAGTAGTGCCAATCATGACCATACCTCGCACCTTCCACTTCGTGTTCGGTATGCGGCCGCAGCGGGGGCCGTTTCACTTACTGCACTATCTGTGTCTCGAGTCCTGCCGGCAGGTCAACCGACCCGATGCCATCCGGCTCTACTACCACCATGAGCCTTACGGGCCGCTCTGGGAGCGCATCAAGCCGCACCTGACGCTCGAACGGGTGCCGCTCAACCCGCTAGTCCAAGGCTTCCGGTACGAAGGTGAAAATCTGGACCGGTGGCGCTATGCCCATCACAGCGATTTCGTCCGCATGGAGAAGTTGCTCGAACACGGCGGGATTTATGCCGACATGGACACGCTCTTCATACGGCCGGTGCCGGACCACCTCTTCGAGCATGCGTTCGTCATGGGACACGAAGGGATGATACGTTTAGCCGACGGCAGCCAGCATCCAACGCTGTGCAACGCATTCATGATGGCTGAGCCCGGCGCGGCCTTCGGGCGGCTCTGGCTGGACGCGATGGGCGAGGCATTCGACGGCTCCTGGAGCAATCACTCGACACAGCTCCCTCACCGCTTGGCGATGGCCCATCCCGAACTCATCCATCTCGAGCCTCGGTCCTCCTTCTTCCACTTCCCTCCCACGATCGCCGGGGTCACGGCGCTCTTCGAGGGAAAGCATCCGACACCTGATGCGGCCTACAGTTTCCACCTTTGGGAACACCTCTGGTGGGACCCGGCCCGTATCGACTTCTCCCGCTTCCATCACGGTCGGTTCACTTACGGCTACGTAGCGGCGCAACAAACGACCGTGGCAGCGGCCGCGGGCCGCTTCCTTCCGCCGGAGCCGGTCCGACAGCCGTGGACGGAAACGGCCACCCGGCTTAGGGCTGAGGCCAGCAACATCCTGGCGTACGGCATGTTGAAATTCCGCTCGGTCATCGGCTATTGGGTTTATTTGTGGTTGGCCAAGCTGTGGCCGAGCCTGCAGCCTCGCCTGAAGTTGGCGCGGGCGTTCCGGATCCACGAGGAAGGCCGCAATTTGCTTCGCTACCGCGAACCCTTCGAGGATGACAATCTCATCGCGGTCCTGTATTTGGATAAGTACGGCATTCTCGATACGCGACTCGCGCCGACGGATGTGGTGATCGACATCGGGGGCCATATCGGCACCTTCAGCTTTGCGTGTCACGCGCTCGGCAGCCGCGCGATCCGCGTCTTCGAGCCGGTGACCCTCAACGCCGACCGACTGGAACGCCACCTGGGTCTCCTCGACGGCATCACCCTGGACCGGCGCGCGATCTACCGCAGCGATGCGTCAACGCCACCCTTCGTCGACTTGCCATCCTATGCCGGGAAAAACACCGGGAGCACGAGTGCGCTGCTGCCCGGCCATGAATTCGACGGCGAAGCGGTCCGGCTTCGTTCGCACGAGTTCTCGGAACCCACGGTGCCCGTCGAGACGCTCGCGCTGGATGCCGTGCTCGCAACCTTGCCCCGGGTCCGGCTGCTGAAACTCGACTGCGAAGGCAACGAATACCCCATCCTGCTCACCGCCACGCTCTTGCACAAGGTGGACCGCATCGTGGGGGAATATCACAGCATTCCTGCTGAACTCATGGCGGAACTGCCGGCGCACGCGCGGATCGACGGGATCGAAGCCTACGGCCCGGACACCCTCCGCAACCACCTGGAGGCACAAGGGTTCGCCGTGCGTATGAGTTCGCATGGCAGTTTGGGTACCTTCGACGCGGTGCGGCGGAAGTGATCCCCGGCAAAAGCTCGTCGTTGTTGTTCGTGACGCCCGACCCGCCCACTCCGGGCGGAACCGGACTGGGCATGCGTGCCTGGGCCGTCCGGGAGCGGCTCGCCATGCACCATGACGTGTCCCTGCTCATCGCCAGCACCGTTCCGAGAAGCCCGACCGAACGGCTGCGCCGGATGATCCGATTCAAAGCACGTGGTTGGTATCCGGGCCTCTTTGCCGAAGCTTGGGACTGGGAGAACCCCGCGTCACGGATGTCGGCGTCGTCGGCCGCCTTGCGGGGCCGCGCCGACCTCGTTCATGCATTCCGCCTCGCCATGGCGCCGTGCGCGGCCCCGCATTTCAGCCGTGTGCCCTGCCATCTCGACCTGGACGAGAGCGAATCGCGAACGCGCGCCCGCATCGGGGCGCTGGCCCGGCGCAACGGCGAGCGCGGCTTGGCGGAGGTGCTCGAGGCGGAAGCGGCATTTTATCGGGCAAAGGAGCGCGAGTGGCTGCCGCGCTTCGACCGCATCTACGCTGCCTCGGCGTTGGAGGTCGCGGCGCTGCGTGCGGAGCTCCCCGCTAGCGATATCCGCGTGCTCCCGAACGTTGTGTCCCTGCCGGCTGAAGCGCCGCGCCCATACCGCTGCGGCCCCTTCACTTTGCTGTTCGTTGGCAGCCTCGGTTACTACCCGAACCATGACGCCGTCCGTTACTTCGTGCGTGCAATCCTGCCGATGTGGCGGAGCCGCCCCGGTCGCGACCTCCGCGTGGTGGTGGTCGGCAGCGGTGCTGACCGCGGGTTGCGCCGCCTGATGGCCGCCGAACCCATGATCGAATACCGCGGCTATGTCGACGACCTGACGCCCATCTACCGTGCGGCCGACATCGCAATCGTGCCCCTCAGGGCCGGTGGCGGCACCCGGATCAAGATTCTCGAAGCCTTCGCCCATGGCTTGCCGGTCGTGGCGACTTCCGAGGGTGCCGAAGGTCTGGACGTGGTCGATGGGCAACATATTTTGATCGGCCATTCGCCCGAGGCGTTCGCCAACGCCTGCATGCGGCTAATGGAGGAGTCGGATTTGGCCCGGCGGCTTGCCGCCGCGGCGAGAGGCTTCGTCGCCGCACAGCACACCCCCGACATGCTCGACGCCCTCGATTGACCGACTGTGGGCGATGCCTGGTAAGTGACTCACCTGCCCTTGACGAGAACGGACCCCCCCGCCTCATCGCGCAGCTCACCGACCCCATCGTCGTACGCAAGATCCTTAGCAGCCCTCGGCCACCCCACCGACCACCTCCGGCGGAAGTCATCCGCTTGGAGTTCCTATCCCCCAGGGCGTACGGAGGCCGAGAGTCGCCGCGCAAAACTGCCCCTTGGTGTACATCGGCGACAGAGTATGTCTGCCGCCCGCTCCGCTGCGCATATGAACGGGGACCTCCGCTGCGCATATGAACGGGGACCGGCTACCCACAAGAAACCGGGAGGCGCCGGATTTGCTCGTTCGCCGCGACGGCTCGAGTCGACGCGTTAGTACCAAACGGACTTGCCCGCCATCGTGCACTTGCCATTTGGATCTCGCCTATCGCCTGCATCCAGCGGCGGCAGTTCGAATGCCGACCAATGCGTCCTCGACCGCCTCTGCGGCGGCTTCGATATTGTCGTGCACATCACCGTAACGACGCCTGACAGCTTCAGCGGCGGCCAAGTGCGCCATTGGATCCGACGCGAAAGCCGACAATTCGTCGACGCTCTGCAGCGTTGGCAACTCCGGAAAGAATCGGTGCGGATCTTCAAACAGCGCCACCGGCTTCCCTGCATACGCGGCGTCGAGCACGACCGTAGAGGCCGGAGCGACGACCCCATCGCAGAGTTCGATGCAATCGTGGATGCTTGCCCCCTTGAGAGGCCCCTCGCGCTCGCGAGAGACAATCAGATTGGGATGGCGCTGTTCTAGGATCGTGGCCAAGTTCGCAGGCTCGCCTCGCCCCCGTCCACGGTGAGGCCTCAGGAGCACGCCCAACTCTCGCCGCGATGACAACAGCACATCCAACGACTCATGGAAGCGTGCGAGTTCGTTGGCGCCGTGGCGCCCACCGCCCCAGCGGAACGAGTGGCAAATAAGAAGGCTGTGCGAGTGACATTGCCTCCACTCCTGGACTTCGCGAGCGAGAGGCAAAGGCGACTGCACGCGAGTCTTGGTGAACCCGACTTGGCGTGATCGATGCAGCACGCTGTCAGAAAGGACCTTCTCCTCGAACAACCCCTTTTGCCACAGCAACACCAAGATAGAGTGGTAATCCAGCCGTTGGCCCGAGTTCGGATAGTTGACATTGACCTGCAATGCGCCATGTTGCATGAAGACGGTGGGCTTGCCGATTTTGGCCAAGTACTCGCTGCGGCGACCGCGGCTGGACTCATCGTGCAACGGATCCGCCATTGTGAGGAACGCATCACATCCACCAATGTCGAATTTGTAGAAGAACCGCATTCGAAGAAATCCAGCAGACTTGGGAACCAGCCCGAGTTGCTCGAAGGTCAGTGCGAATCTCGAGTTTCGCCTGACATGACTTGGCTTCGCGAGCACGCGCACCTCCACCCGCGACCGTTGGTGCAGGCGTGCTAGCAGCGGGTACATGCCTTCGACCTCTGCGAGTCCATCAAGAAATGCGAGGAGGATCGGCCTTCTGGGGCCTAGCGATGTTTGCTGCCGCCGAAATAGCACCCTTGCAAGCCTAGCAATGAGGATCGATCTGGTATAGGTAGCGCGTGCTGGGCAGTGGGAGCGGGCGGAGGTGCTGGGGGCGCTGGATGAGGCGGGAGCGAGCGGGCCGCAGGGGCCCGCATGTCGGCGCGCATTGCACCCGGCCGGAGTGCGTGCTCTACCCTACTGTCGACTGGCGCTCGCTGCTCTCGGGCGCGATCAACGGCTGGCCGCTGGAGCTGTGCGACGCGTGCCGTGGAGAGTTCGCGCGGGCACGGGTTGCGGCGACCTGCGGGGCAACCGCGAGCTCCGACTGAAGGGGTCGGGCACTCTCCGGCCCCTCTCGTACTCCCTCGAATCGACCGGTCCGTGTCGCGCGAAATCGTCGCGCAGAAGGCTCCGCCACAGAGGCTCGATCTGTGCTCTGGTGGCGACTTGACGGATCGGCCAGCCGCGGCTATCCTCTATTTTGTGGTGGGCGCCGACCGGCTCCCGCCGAAGTCATACGCTTAGGTTCCCTATCCGCTTGGAGATAATAATAAAAGACTTCCTCAACTTTCGAAAAATGATCACCCCTTTCATCATCCGAATCCTTTTTTGGGTGGGCGTTGCCGGATGCGTGATCGTCGGATTGGCGATGATGTGGAACAGCCTTCGCGGTTACGGCAGTGAACCGGCTCTGTTCTTGGTTGGGTTGCTCGTCTTGGTGTGTGGTCCCGTATTGGTGCGCGTGTACACCGAGATACTTATCCTCTTTTTCCGTATCAATGAGACCCTGACCGAGATCCGCCACCTTTTGGCATCGAAATAGTAAGTTTGGTTTGTTAAAATACCTGCAGAAATGAACCGCAGGTAGCGGACAGGAACTCCAAGCGGATGACTTCCGCCGGAGGTGGTCGTCGTCGACCGCGAGAGGGACGCCCGCCGCGGCTGGGCGATCCGTCAAGCGGTCCACCAGAGCCCAGATTGGGCTCCTTTGGCGGGCTGGCGAGCCGCTCGAGGCGCGCTGGGGCGGTGGTGCGGGCGTCTTGGATACGAGCGGGCCTACTCGCCGGTGCGAGTTGGGGGCGAGGGGCGTGCTCGGTGGTGCAAGGGGCGCCGGCTCAGGCGAAGTCGAGCTGTTCGGGCGAGCGGGCGGTACTCGACTTCTACGAGCAGATGCTCAAACGCTGAGAACGCACCGGCTTCGGCCGCTCAGGGGATCGTGAACTCGAGCGCGTCGGTGAGGCCCGTGTTCCAAGGGTCGGCGGGGTCGCGATACCAGTACTGGCAGTAGACCGTGACCCCGGACACGAGCTGCGGGTCGAAGCCGGAGCGGATCAGCGCGTTCATGTCGGTCGCGAACGTCCCCGTACATCCCGTCGTGCCACCCGAACCCTGCACCGATGTGCGACGCACCGGCGCGCGCACGCACATCGTGCCGCCTTGGTACGCGGCAGCGTGCGGCTGCTGTCCGTAGAACAGCAGCCCGTTCTTTGCCGCCAGGATGTTGCTCGCCTCCACGAGAAAGGGTGTCGGCGCCGTCGTCGAAGGTACTCCACTGAAGCCGATCGCCGGCTCGCAGAAAGCCGAGTTGATCTTGGCCGTGCAGTACGTCACCGCGTGGAAAGTCGGCGGAATCGCGTAGTCCCAGATCCCGCGCCCGTAGGTGCCGTAGCGCACGAGGTCCGTGCCCACAAACTCGACCGACCAGTACAGGGTGAGCGGTGCGACGCCGCCGGAGATGTTGCTCCAGGTGCCCAGCGCGCGCTCGAAGCGCCACGGCCCGGCCTCCGTCGCCGCGTACAGGTCGCCCGTGCCGTCGCGCGCGTACACGAGGTCGTACACCATCGTCGACGGCAGTCCAGTCGTGAGCGCACTCCAGTTCTGCCCGCCGTCGAGCGTGCGCAGCACCCCCGGTGCGCTGTAGCCCGAACCGCCGACCACGGCCTCGAGCGCGTTCGTCGGGTGCACCGCGACCGTGTTGCCGTAGAAGTAGTGTTCGTTGGGACCGGTCGACGCCGACTGCGTCCAGTTCGTGCCGTGGTTCGTCGAGAAGTACAGCCGACCCGCGTCGTCGACGGCGTAGGCGCGCTGCGCGTCGCTCGGTGCAAACCCCAGCGCCGTCATGTAGTTCGCCGTACCCGCCGAGAAGTCCTGCGTCGAGTGGATCGTGCTCGTCCACGTTCCGGGCGCAGTCTTGTTGAAGCGGTAGAGCCGCTCCGCGCACAGGAAGTAGCTCGTCGCGAGCAACGGGTCGGCGACCACGGGCGGCAGCCACAGGTGGTTCGAACCCGCGGGGAAGTCGATGTACGCCGTCAACGAAGGACTGGACTGCCCCTCTTGCACCAGCGTGAAGCCGGGGTAGTTGCTGAACACGACCGCGTGTGTGCCATCCGATGACGTCAGGTGCCCGTAGTCGCCGCTGACGAGCTGCGTCAGGTTCGTCGACGGTCCAGGCCCCGTCGAAGCCTGCACGAAGCCACGCTGATAGCCCTGATCCTGCGCTCCGGCGAGCACGAGTGCCGGGTTCGTCGCCGACGTCAAGGTCGAGTAGTACTGGCTGACACCGAGCCCGGACATCGACCAGTTGAGCGGGCTGGAGCCCGAGGTCGCGCTGTGCCAGATACCGCCGTCCATGCAGTAGAAGAAGCTCTCGCCGCTCGAGCTCTGCGTGTCGGGCCAGGCGTAGATGCCCATCGTGTCGGCATGCAGCTTGCGCAGCGGATCGCCGTAGTAGGCGCCCCAGTCGTTGAGCTTGGTGAACGAAGCGCCGCCGTTGGTCGAGCGGAAAGCCTCGACACCGCCGTAGATGACGACCTGCGGATTGACCGTCGACGCGCACATCTCCGCCCAGAAGTCGCTCGGCGTGTGCACCTGGGTGGCGCTGGTCCCCGCGTTGTCTGAGCGGTGAATCGTCCAGCCGCCCGCATCCAGCGCGACATAGACGGTCGGCGCTCCCGCTTCGGAGCCCGTGATCACGGCGTCGGTCGCCGCGCTGTTGATCAGCGCGAGCGGTGCGAACGTGAAGCCGGCGTCCGTCGAGCGGTGGATCCGCCCGCGGTGCGCGACGAACACGTTGTTCGCGGCGAGCGGCCCCGTGCGCGGCACCCACGCGTCGGAGTTGCCGGTCGTCGTCATCTGGAAGCGCTTGGTGAAGGTGCGCGCGTAGTCCGTCGAAACGAACAGTGCCGGCATGTTCCCGGCGAGGTTGGTCTGCGCCCACACGACAACCGTGCGCTGCGCGTCGTCGAACTGACGCAGCTCTCGGACCGATGTGACGGCGCCCAAGCCGCTCGGCGTCTCCCAGGTCTGGCCTTGGTTGCGAGTGATGCGCAGCCCGAGTGACGAGTTGGCGCACACGAGCACGTCCGGCGCCCCCGCTGTTTCGCCCGGCAGCGCAAGCACCTCGCTCACCCCGCCGTACAGGTTGTCTCCCAGCGGCACCCAGCCCGTCCCTCCTCGATCGCAGCGCCACACGCCGCCGAGTGCCGAACCGCCGTACACCTGCGCGCCATCGGGCGAGAGCACCGCGCACATCATGCGCCCTGCCTGGTTCTGGCTGCCGACTTCGGTCCAGGAGTTCGTGGACAGGAACGCGATCCCGCTCGAGGCCCGCGAGTTGCGCAGATCCATCTCGACCAGCCCGTTGTCGCGCTCGATGGCCTTCCAGTCGATGTCGGGCGCCGTGCGGTGCAACTCGGCATACCAGCGCTTGCGTGCGCTCTTGTTGGCGGCCTCCGTGCCTTCGCCGAGACGATGCTCCGTCGGAGCGGGCAGCGAGCGCGCCGCGATCTCGGGCGCGATCAGGAGCCGTCTATCGTCCGACTCTTCGGAGGTGACCGGTTCGGGAGCGCAGGCGGCGGCTTCGGCTTGGCCTCGCCTTCGCTTCCGAGGATCGAGAGCACATCGAACTCGACGCACTCCGACGCTCAGCGATGCCGAGGTCGCCGAGCTGGTCGAGCAGCTCGCCCGGCGCGTCACGCGCTACCTCCAGCGCAAGGGCCGCCTGCCGCGTGCGCACGCTCCCATCGACGCTGACCAGCCGGCCGAGCGCGAGGCGTCGCTCTTCGGCCAGCTGTGCGCCGCGTCGATCCAAGGCGGCGCCGCGCTCGCGCCCGAGAGCTCGCCGCCACTCGCGCGCCTGGGCCAG
>Ga0194128_10009394_pt1 | contig 11986 bp, 10 predicted proteins | sample TA2KigCa65mmetaG_FD_148650 | JGI IMG/M metagenome (GOLD analysis project Ga0194128, IMG submission 148650) | Freshwater microbial communities from Lake Tanganyika, Tanzania - TA2015037 Kigoma Deep Cast 65m | ecosystem: Environmental > Aquatic > Freshwater > Lake | place: Tanzania: Lake...
TAACAGATAATTTAGACAATCGTGACTTTATTAAAGATAAACAACTTGCGGCAGTTATGCTGTGCTCAAACAGAACAGTTTATAGCCAATTCAATAAGCGTGTTGGAATGTCGCCAAAAGCGTATACGCGGCATCTACAAATGCTCCGCGTCAAGCAGCTATTGATAAATTCTCCCGAGTTGTCCTTATACGAAGTCTCCGCTAGATGTGGCCTCACCTACTATGCCATGGCAAAACAATTCAAGCGATCTTTGGGTATCACCCCCGCCCAAGCACGCCAACGCTAAAAGCCTGCTACACTCTTTTCATTGGTCTTTGGTCAGACCGCCAACCCTTGAACCCCTCACCCGTCGGCAAACGGGAGAGGGAATTTTTTTTGTAGCTTTCACCGCCGGGCGAACACCCCCCAGCCGGTGCCTTCCCCCTCCACCTGCCAGCGGGGGAGCCAATTCTCCCAGCTATAGAGCACCCGAGGCCGCGCTGGGCCATCCTCAACGCCCGTCACCAGGTTCATGTCCGCCCATGGGTCATTCACCCAGACCCCGTGCTGGCTGTAACCGATCACAATGAGGTAGTGGCCACCCCCCGCAGGAGCGGTCACAGGCCCCCGGTGGAGGTAGCCGCACGGGACAGGGATGCCCCGGTCAATGGAGTCCTGCAGGTCGGCTCCCGTTGCATTTCGCCGGAACGTCGCCCGGACGCCGTAGGAGTTCAGTCCCTGTATCTGAGCTACAGGGTCGGTGGTGTCCCCGTACTCCCGGACCCGAGCCAGATACTGGTCGTCGCCGTTGGCGCCATGCAGGGTGTTGGGCTTGAGGAACTCCAGCAGCATGGCGCAACAAGAGGAGAAGCACATGCGACGGCCATGATCGGTGGCGCTGTCTAGCTGGGGGTACCAAGGCACGGTGAGAAGGTTCCCGGGGCGCGTGGGTCGCGCGGGGGATGAGCTCCAGAGGGCGCCCTCCTCCTGGCGCCGCCGCCTGAGCCCGGCCGCGCTGGGGCCGCCGGGGTTCACGTAGAGCATCAAGGCGGCGGGCACTGCCTCCAGCTCACCGGCCTGCAGCGCCCTGGTGATGGTGGCAAACCCCTCACTACCGAACCAGTAGGGACCGCAGTTGTAGGTGAACGACAGCAGCGCCCCCTGCTGGTTGGTGTTCAGCTGGCGCCAGCAGGGAATGCGCTGGCCCAGCTGCTGGGCGTCACGGTTTAGCCTGCTGGCGAGCAAGGCATCGGCTTGCTCCTGGCTGATGCGATCGCCCTCCTTGAACGGCCGCCCCTGCGAATCACGGGTGCTGCCCCAGCCGATCGTCCAGGGCTCGCCGCCGGTTTCGGGATCGGGGTAGGCGGTGAGCTTGCAGCCCTCGAACTTCTGCACGAGGGGGAGGGCCACCGCGACGGCGGCGGGCGATGCGGCAGGCGCGGGAGGCGCGGCCGGTGTGGCCGGTGCCGCCCGCCAGGCCTGCGAGAACAGCTCGCGGTGCTCTGGGGTGGCCCTGGCCCAGGCGTCCCGGAACGCCTGCAGTTGATGAGGCAGAGGGGGCTGGCCTGTGGTGGCGACATGGGCGAGGTGAGTCGCGGCGGCCTCGAAGGTGGCCAGTTGAGGGGTGGGTGGCGTGGGGGTGGTGGTCATGACGACAGGTGGAGGGACAGCCCCAATTGTGCGCCGTCCAGCCGGCGGAGGGAGAGGTCCATGGGATTCGGGTTCAGCTTGATGCTGATCGCTTGGAAGCCCGTGCCTTTGCCACCCTGGCCGCTCGATTGGCCCAGCACCGCTTCATGGCCGCTCAAGGGTCAGCCCCAGCCCAGCTCAGAACACGGTCTCCAGCGAAACCGTAACGTCAAATCGCCCAGGGGATACCCGCACCCAACTTGGTGCTGCTCTATACTTATATTGCTGATAAGCTGGCGTTAGCGTATACAAACTTGGGTGTGTTCGCAGCGACTGAATTGGTACCCTAAACCTTCCCCAATTTTTCTCCCCTTCATAATGATTGAGGATTTGCGTCACCGTCGCCATAGTGCAAAGCTCAAACGTTAAATCTATAGGTCGGTTCGCTGATCTATATCCCTGGAAAAATCCTATTGCCCTTCCGTTTCCTGTCTCAACTATGGCAGATGGCTTGCCAGTGACCGTATAACCTCTTACCCGTGGCTCAATGGGGGGAAAGTCCGCCATCACTGAAAAATCCTAATCTTTTGGGCTGGAATTACAAATGGCCCGGTTTGATTCCGATCGAAGTCGAGCAAGAGCATAAAAATATCATTTGCTGCTGTACCAGTCCAGTTAAACCATGCGGCATATCTCGCCGTGTTTGCTGTGCTGCCCAAAGTGCCTCCTGCAAAGGAATAATCAATTGACTGGTTTCCGGTGTCGATTGTTTCTGTGATTGACACCACGATGCCACCCTCGGTGTAGCCTCCTCCTGTCGCCAGCTCATGCGCGGTGAAGCTGGTCCGTCGGCTGTGCGTCGTCATGTTCGGGACGTAGGTGTCAGCCAAGAGGATCACCCTAACGGTGTCCGCTGAGATGTTAATCCGTCCTCTCCACAGATCAGGGGCGAGCGACAGCGGGCGGGAAATGGTCATACGTAGTGGCCTGGGTAACGTTGGCCTTCCAGTGGCACCTGTGGCACAGGAGGGCAGTTGCTGCCTGAGATAATTGTGGTCAACAAATCGTAGACCACAGCGGGGATGTTTGAACGAGCTGCAAGAGTTAAGATTTCAACCGTTGCAGCTCGACGGCTGCCAAATGATCCCGGATCAATCTGAGAGGAGAACACTGTTCCGGTTTTGACGACACCAGCCTCGCTACGTGCTGCCAGGGTTAGAACAGAAACGGATAACGAGGTTGCCATCAAACGATCCTGGCGCAGATTGCGATGGATGGCCTCGTGTTAATTACTAAAGAATTTGCGCAAGATATGATTTCGTACTCTTCAACGCCAGGAGTGACAACAACTGTCGCGCCAACTTCCAGACTGTTGTTGTCGTATATGGGATAAATTACGAACTCCCCCCCTGACGCCGAAACCGGCAAAGCTAGAGCAGAATAGGGCGATAGGATCAAGCCTTCATAAGCTGGCTTGATGTCTGCGGCGTAAGCAGGATTTACATTATTAAATCTAATTGGCAAGAAAAAACAAGGGACGTTTCCAGTGCCGTAATTTTCATAGGGCGTAATGCTCTCGTTGCCAGCCGCTGCGTAAACATGATTAAGAAACAGCATGGTGCCACCTGTGACTATGTCATAAGGAGGCGATGCGTTAATGTTCGCTCCGTAGTTTCCTGTTTCGTTTCTCATCATGCTGCCTAGATGCGTTCGCCTTAAACGCAAGGGAAGCGATTGAAAAGAAGCCAGAGCAACATTTGAGTTTGATGGGATTCTTGTTCTGAGCCACATTGCGCCTACATAAATTTCTTTGTCTAAGTCAACAAAAGCGCTTAAGGGAGCTGTTCTATCAATGAACAAAGTATACTTTGTTGTGCCATTAACAAACAAGAAAACCGTAAAAGTCCCATAAGTGTAACGCTTGGTTGTCAATGTACTGGAAGCATTGAGATTCGCAAGCCTCAGATGGTTGTTAGCGGTGCTGGTATCAGTTGACAGCCAGTCTAAATAGATCGTGCCCGCACCGCCTTGTCCCGCTGGGATATGACTGGTGACATTCCATCCTGTAGCAATGTGAATAAACATGTTTGCGCCGCTAAAAATGAACCAGTAATAAGTCTTCCCGTAAGTCTTGCTTGCGTCATAGGTGATCTCAAGTACACGATGTTGCAGCGCACCATTGGAAAAGCTGTCATACCACGCGGTCATGTGTCCGGACGCAATAAGCGCGTCTCGGAATGCATTTGCAAACTGCGTTGCCGTATAAGTTGGGTTTAGGGTATAAGAGCTAACTGTAACGGCCATTACGGGATCTTGGCATAGTAGATAAATGTTACCACTATCTGACCCGTTGTGCCGTCATTTGTGAAGCGCCACTGGTAGGTATTGGTCGCTGGTGTTTCGGTATTGCAGACGTCATAAATCGGCCAGAAGTTGATTCTCTGCGCTGCCGGCCAGATCACGTCAGCATTGATCCCCGCCGCTGTCCCCACCTGCGTGGTGCGGGGGCGGGCAGAATCAGCCGCCGCTGCCGCCGCCGAGCTGTAGAGCCGCAGCCACCCGGCAGAGCTGCTGGTGGCGCTCAACAGCTCCCCGAGCCGGGGAAGCGCCACGGTGCCCGTCACTGTGGCCCCCGCCCCGGCCGAAAACGCCACGGTGACACTGTTTGATGGGTTGACAGTGATGCTGGAGGCGTTCTGGGTGGCGGTGCCAGGCCCGGCCGCGTTCACCCCCCGCACCCGGATCGCCCCAGCGGCGTAGGAGCCCTCAGGGAGGCGAAAGGTCGGGTCCTGCCCCCCGGTGGTCCAGTTGGTCCCGCCGTTGAGGCTGAACTCCCAGCCAGCCCCGAGCTCCAGACCGGCGACGTCTACCAGGCCCCGGTTTGTGTTCCCTGCCGCGAGGCCCTCCACCGTGACCGTCGGAGGAGGGGGCGGCGATGTGGGGACGAACGCTGGAGCGGTCTCGATCGCCCGCATGAACCACGGCAGGGTGGCTGCGCCCTGCCGGAAACTCGGATAAAAGTCGGCCCGAAAGCTACATGTAACAATGAATAGGTCTTTCTTAGAGTCATCAACTTGTGGTGCCTCTGTATATCGCCAGCGATAGCCAGTAGGCGTAAACGCGGCTGGTATTGTTTCTGTGGCGAAGCCAAAAGACAGAACAGTTCCTTTCTCCTCGTGGTGAATAATTATCTGCTGCCATTCATCTTGTGTTAGCTGAAACTGTAGCGAGGTTGTTCTGTTTGTTTCCAGCTCTGAAAAAGCGGTGTCGGAGGTCCGGCCGCTGATTGCTTTGGCGGTTGAGCTGGGGAACGTTCCGGCCTGCAGGCCGCCATACTCAACCGGGCGAAAGGGTGGGAAGTTCATGCCCAACCTCCTTCAACGTTTCCGCCCTCAGACCTGTCATTGCAGGCGCGGTCATCGTAGGTGATCGTCAGCACTGCCGCCTCGTTTGTATCTGGATCAACCCAGTTCGTACTACCGATTACAGTCTCGTTTCTTTCAATTCGGTAGTTTCCACCGCCTATGCTTATTGCTCTGTTGTAAATCACCTCAAACCAAGTTACGAAGTAGGTTACGCCATCAACCACAAAGGTTGGGGTCCCGCCAATCGTAACCAATTCATCTGCCGATAATTCACGCTTGATCGCAGGCGGTTGAACCGTTGCCGTAAATGCAGTAGTTCCGGGCGGATTGGCGCCAAGGGCGAAACCGCTCACATTCATCACCGTAATGCCCTCGCCATATTCGCAAACGGTAGCAGTATCCCCTGGTGGTGAATTATCATAATAAACACGCGGCCATGGCGCTGAATGGCCGCGGCCCTTGGTTTGGTTTGGACCCGTTGGATCTCCCCCCGCCTCAATTACCTCAGCCATCGGCCCCACACCACCATCGACCACGCCGCCACCATCGACCACGCCGCCGCCGTCATCCGTCGGGGGTGCCGGCGGCGTGCTTGGCGGTCCTGCTGGGGGCAGGCTTGAGCGGTTGAAGTTGGCCACCATTCCAACAGCGCCGCCGCGAGACAGCGGAATGATCGATGGATTCGTGGCTGCTGCCGGGACCGAACTGTCCGCCGCGCGTCCTGCCAGGTCACTCACTCCCACCACTGGGTAGGGCAAGGCGATCCCTGGCGCTGCTGCCTGGAACGCCAACGCCCGCGTTGTCAGCAGGCATTGCCCTTCAGCATCGACAGGGCACGCGCTGAGATCCAGCGACTCGGAGCCGTCAGGGTTCAGACTGACCTGCTCCACGAACCAGTAGCCGGATATTTGCCCGGCCGGTTCAATCTCAGGAACCACCTGTAGAAACAGATGGAGCACCTGCCCCTGGCGAATGTAGCCAGTGTGGGCACCACGCAGGATTTCAACCCTCGCGGTTGCCGCCCCGATCGTCCGGACCGCATGGCGCCACCCGCCAACCAGCGCGGCATGAGACTCCGAGGTCACGAACCCCCGCAGGTCCCACTCCTCGCGCAGGGGCGTGAGATCCGTCGAGACGCCCACAATCAGGTCCCGATCCAGCGGGGGCTCAACGTCGCTGGTCTGCTGTCGCCAGCCCACGGAGATTTCCAGGGGGGCGGCGGTGGCCGCGCTCGAGGGGCGAACCTCCACCGACCCAGGGGCGATCACCTCCTCCGTGAGGATCCAAGTAGGTTTCAGGGGGCCTGTGATCAAAGTGCCGTCAGAGGCGACAGGCGGCAGGGGCGCCAGCGCAAAACGGCCATCGATCGTGGTCTCCCGCAGGAGGAACGCTGGCAAAATCGCCAGCAGAAAGTCGGGCAGGGTAGAACGAGTGTCAAAAATTCCATTGCAAAACAGTTGATTAACTTCAATAAATCTTGCTGCTTTAAGCATTGCATCCATATCAATGTCTGCTGCGGTCATTCTGCCGGAGTTGATCATTGCCCAAGTGACCAGATCGACGATGTTGTCTGTCGGCCCGTAGGTGTTGTCATGGATTCTGGTCAGGTTGATTCCACCCCTGACGAATGCTGACCACGTCTGCTTCCAGCGATCAGAATTAAATGGATGCGTGCTAGAAAACTCAATTGTGCTGACGCCAGTGTAATCACCACCGCCGCCGCACTGCAACGGATAGTCAGATGGATTGATTCCTTGCAGATTTGTTAGACGATTACCCGGCGCCCATGCTCCAGCGCGTTGATTGTAATTCTGGCTGAATGTTCCCTCGCGGACGTAACCTTTTCTGACGTCGCGGACTTGCACGCCGCTTACCTGTCCATCGCCGAGAATGCAGTGATACCGCGCGGTTAGGTTTGCGCCGTCTGAGCTGAACTGCGCTTCCGTTGCTCGCGGGAACACCAGCACACCGCCGGTGCCGCCAGTGCGCCGCCTTGCAAACACCACAGGGATAGGATCGCTCAACGACATGGCTCGTTGCGGCTGCGTGAGCGGTCCGGTTGCAGCCGCGCTGGCATCGGTTGCCGTGCGCGTGCTGCTGTCACGTTGATTCTCTTGTTGTATGCTATTTTTTGCTTGCTCTACTATTCGCTGTAAACCACCAGGACCGAATAATTTTTCAGGAGACTCAAGAATACCTTCGGCTTGGAAGTTGGGTAGGTTGTAGGTGTAGCGAGTCTTTCCCGCCAATGGGTCAACAAAGCCGCTAAATGTTTCTGCCATTTTTCATATCTCCAGCACGCAGGGGATTCCGATCAGCGATTGATCGGCCCTCCTGGGAGGGAATGCTGCCCCACCCAGCGGAATCTGAGCTGAGATCAAAGACACCTGAATCTGCGTCATGTTGTAAGTCTCGACCGACACGAGCCCCCTGGCAGACGCGGTCAGCACCATGGACGCCGGGGGCGATGGTCCGTCATCCTCGACCGGGTAGAAAAACACCCGCAGACGCCCCCGCCAACCGTTGTCCTGAGCGTCCAGGAGCAGGCCGAGGGTGCTAGGCAGCCCAACAAACGTCAACGCCACCTGAGCGGCATCGGACTGAGCGCCAGATGCGACTGCATTCCAATCCACGTCCACGTAGGACCAGGCCTGGCCCTCGTGTGTGACTGTCGAGCCGATCCATCGCGATTGCCAGCGCACCATCGTCGCCCCTTGAGGGGTGGTCAGGTCCAGGAACGCTACGGAAACGGCGGTCATGAGATCCCCAGCGCTGCGCGGCCCGCAGCAGATGCCAGCACCTTGGCGCTTGCCTGTGCCGACGCGGTGACGATCGCCGGTGCCGCCGCGCGGACTGCTGCCATGGCGATCTCCTGAGCCTGCTGGAGCGACACCATCTGGCGGCCATCGGGCAGGGTGACGGAGCCCCCGGTGACGGAGATCTGGATCGGCCCTGTGCTGACGCTTACGTCACCCATGGCGGCCAGGCCACCTGTGGCGCCGACGGTGGAGGGGCTCATGGAGCTGCCGGGGGAGAGGCCCGGCGATTGCCAAGCGTTCACCAGTGCTTCCCCTCGAAGGCCCGCCTGCCAGCCTGCAGCGGCCCGGTCCATGCCGCCCTCAGGTATCACGTACTCGCGCGGGTTGCGTGGATTCTCGCCGATCAATCCCAGGGTCGGCCGATCGACATATCCGCCCTTGGCAAACCCTGGAACTGTTGGCGGTTCCGGGATGGGGTTAATTCGTGGTATCCGTGCAAAGCCCGGCAAGCCTTGTGTTTTATCAGCAACCGAATTCCATAGTCCAATGATGTCATTCAATACTTTTCTGACACCACCCATCATGAGGCGCCAGCCGTTGCCCATGTATGTCGTGACGTTGTCCCAGGTTCGTTGAAGGCCGCCTGCAACCAGCCCCCAATAGTTGGAGATGGTATTTGCGGCATCAGTAAACCATTTTGTAACGTTATTCTTTACGTTTTCGGGTGCTTTTTGAAGGGCTGTCCAAACGTCAGCCCATTTTTTACTAAAATCTGTATTTGCAAAATTTACGATTGCCTTCCAAGCGTCCTCAAACTTTTTCTTGATGTCAGACACAAAATCAGTGATCGGTTTCTTCAGGTGATTGTTCCACAGATCAACCCATGGCTTGATTTTTTCTTCATACACCCAGTCCACTAACTTGTTCCAAAACTTGCCGATTTCATCCATTGCCCAGGTGACAAATTCCATTATAGGTTCTCGGAACGCATAAATTGCAATTGCAAGAGCTGCAACACCAAGCACTACCCATCCAACAGGACCAGAGAAAAATGCCACCATTGCTGGTACGAAGGTCCCCGTCATCCACGCCAACAGACCGCCCAGCGCTGCCGTGATGCCCCCCACCACAGGGCCAACCGCACCAGCCCATCCGGCGATGGTGGCGCCAATTTTCAGGCCAGCCAGGGTGGAGCCCAGGCGCCCGACGGCTGGGATGGCTTCGATTATGAATTTGCCCGCGAAACGGCCCACTTCCAGGGTGAGCCCCCCGAGAGCACGGGCGACCGTGCCAATTTCTTTCAACAGTCCATTGAACAATCCTGGACGGGGCGCCTGGACCGTCGGCAGTTGTTTCACCTGGAACGGGTTCAGTGAAGTCCGGCCGAGGTTTGAAATGTCCTTGACTGCGGTAGCGGCTTTGGCTGCGCTAGACATGGCCCTGAGACCGCTCACAACGTCCCAAACCTGCTTGCCAAATAGGGCAAGGCCTCCGACCGCCAAAACACCAGTTGCAAACAATCCCAGGCCAACAGCCGCAGCTTTCACGGGTCCGGGAAGTGATATAAAGCCTTTGACCAGAGATTCCACGCCTGAAGCTAGTGGAATCATCACAGGATTTAAGTTGTTTCCTATCTCTCGCGATAGATCGCCAATCGCTTTACCTAGAACCTGTAATGGCGTTGGATCTGGTATTTTTTGTTTATCAAGTTCAGCCAGTGCTTTTGCCATAATCTCAGGCGTAATCAATCCATCCGCCGCCATCTGCTTTAGTTCACCGCGAGTAACCTTAACGCTTGATAATACATCCGCAATTATTTGTTCATTTGCTTTTTTGTTGCCATCAATGCGTGTCTGCAGTTCAATATCAAGTTGTTGTTTCTGCTTATCTAAGCCATCTTGCAAAACTTTCTCTTCTGATTGTTGTTGCTGCTGTAATTCCTGTTCACGTTGTTGCCGCTGATCACGCAATGCACGCTCTTGCATAGTGGCTTCTTCCTCATGCTTCAGCCGCAATGCGTCCAGCTCTTCATCCTGGCGCTTTTGCAAGGCGTCAAGATATAAGTCTCTTTCGTCTTGAGAGTTTCTTTCAATTTGTTTTAGCGATTCTTCTGAGAGATGTTGGTTTTGTTCAAGAAATTCATCACGAGCATCAGAATATCTTCTTTCAGATAAAGCCCTCTCTCTGTCAAAGCGTTTTGTTATTTCTTCTTCCTCAGCCGACAAGCGCTTGTCGGCCGCGCGTCTGGCTGCACGGTCCGCGTCTTCATTTCGATCGCCTTCAATCTGCCTGATCCTGTCGTAGCGCCGCTGAACCTCAGCGACTTGCTTGTCCGTCTCATCCTTAGCCGCAGCTTTTCTATCTTCAATGCCACGCCTCAGCTCTTCGGTTTGTTTCTTCTCTCCGTCTCTTACTTCCGCAATAATTTGATCGGCCCTGTCTTTTGTGATCTGCTGTATCCCTTTGCTTGTAGCAATATCATTGAAAACTTTCACGATTGCATCACCAATCGATGGCATCCGCTCCATGAGAGATCTGAATTCATCACCTTGCAGTCTCCCGGAACCCATCGCCTGAGCAAGTTGGCGGAATGCTTCTTTTTGATCAAGAAGGCTGAGGCCCGCCGCTCTGGAGGCCTTCGCCACGCCGCTGAATGTCGTCTGGATTTCTGACAAAGACAATCCCATTGGCCTTAATCGGCCGTAGAGATCTGCAACGCTTTTTTCTGCCGTTGTTTGGCTCAACGTAAACTCTTCCGCCGCCTTGCTGGCGAAATCGAACAGCCTTGCCGTCTCTCCATTGGCGGAGCCGAGGTTCTGGATGCGGCGAGTCACGAGCAGCGACTCATCACCGGCGATGATCGCTTCCCGGCCAAAATCCGTCATCCGGCCGGCGAGGTTTGACAGCCCGATGCCAGCCGCCACCCCACCCATGGTCTCTAGCATCCGGGACATGCGGCCCACCCCCGCCGCGCCACTGTCCGCCGCCGGCCCGAGGCCCCGCAGACGTCGGTCCAGGTCCTGCAGTTCCCGTTGCCCCTCGGCCTTCGCTCGAACCCGCAGGATGGCGTCAAACGATGGCATTAGCGCCTCCACCCTGTTGCGCCTGCAGTCTGGCAGCCTTCTGCTGGTGATGCTCCTGCAGGAGAGGGAGCGCCTCGGTGGCGATCAGGATCACGTCCAACAGCACCTCCTGGCAGGGGCGCCCGTACTGGTCCGCCACAAGCTGAGCCAGGGGCAGGGCCGCCTCAGGCCGCCAGCGGATCGGGGCTCCGCCCCATGGGTCCCGCTCCCACATCTGAGCCCCGCCATAGACCAGCCACACCTCCGCAGCCGGGTAACTGGAAGGCAGGACCACCAGGTCGCCATCGTCGTTGCGGATGTCACCAGGGGCAGGATGACGCGCATGGCGGCTGACGGTTGCCGGCCTCAGTGCGGCCTGCTCCGCCTCCGCCATCTGCGCGAACCACTCCCCCCAGCCGGGGCCGGCCAGCTCCGCTTGCGCTACCAGCGGGTCTGAGGTCATGTCTGACGCGGCGCCGCCTTGGCCGCTCTGGATCTGAAACCATTCCCTCGCGATCGCTCGGAGTTTCCCAGGCGCACCTTCGCCACACTTCCCTGCAGATCAAACTCCTCCGCAGCAAACGCGGTGATAATCGCAAGTGCTAACTTTGGAGCCTTTATCATTTTCATGCGTCGCTCTTCATCGCAGTCAATAGGCTGGCCATCTTCGGTAACCCACAAGTCTTGATCTCCGTCAGGATCATTTACCCAGCCGAGGAAGATGTCAGAGGCAACATCTTTAGTCACTTGACGAAAAGCGGGTTTTGTGGCGATTTTTTCGCCATTTTCATCCTGTTCATTGAGCACTTGCTCAATTCTTGCTTCTATTTTTTCGCGCTCGTCGTCAGAGTCAAGCGTAATAAATCTGCCAACAAATTTGACTGTTTGACCGTTTGAGTTGCCTTCAACAATAATTTTTTGATCTTCAGGTTTGGTAAAATCAAAGCCCATGATAAAAATGCGGGTGAGGTTTAGAGTCTAGCGCTGAACAATCACAAGTGAATTGTTTGCGCCTGCATCGCGCTCAGGATACAGCGTAAATTGCGTGTGCTGAATGCCTCCAACGTCTGTGTTACCGGTCTGGCGGAGACTCATTTTAGGAAGCTGAAACTCCGTAATCCTTCCCGCGACAGATCCATGAACAATCTTAAAGCTGTCAACCGTTCCATTTATATAGTGATTCCAATAGTT
>Ga0194128_10009395_pt1 | contig 11985 bp, 10 predicted proteins | sample TA2KigCa65mmetaG_FD_148650 | JGI IMG/M metagenome (GOLD analysis project Ga0194128, IMG submission 148650) | Freshwater microbial communities from Lake Tanganyika, Tanzania - TA2015037 Kigoma Deep Cast 65m | ecosystem: Environmental > Aquatic > Freshwater > Lake | place: Tanzania: Lake...
ACTGCGATACGCCCCCGTCGATTCACCCGCAACGTCGGCGTGTGCGTCTGATAATCGTGGCCAACCGAGACGGCGACATAGGGAGTGCGCTGGAATTCTCAGACGACCCTGATGAGCCAACAACAACTCCAACGGGCCAAGGTCAACTTGTTATCGAGTCGCGGAGCGCACGACCCAGGTCGCCAGTTGACTTCGCTCGCGCGACCGCAAGTCGGATGAGGCGTGGATCCTGGAGGAGGTCCATGTTCTGGACGTCCTCCTCGCATATCTGCCGTATGAGTTTTGTGATGACCACTCGAAGCACAGTTTCGAGCTCTTTGTGGTCTATGCGTCGATGTATTCCAGAGAAGTCCACGTTCGGCGATACGAACTGACCGCTTGATAACTCAACTGATGATCTACTTGCCATGGTGCCATGGTGTCGCAATCGCCCAAGGGTGCAATAGCGCGTTCATGATACATCGATGGGAACCACCGAACGGCCGTGGGGCATAATTGCAAGTGGCAATCACCGTACTCGTCGTCTAAGAGCCGGGATGTCAGAAAGATTCGAAGGGACTCTGGCGTGTTCGAGAAATTGCTCGACAAGTTGAAGGAACTGTTTCAACTTAACCAACCTGATTTGGACTTTGGAATCTACAGAATTATGCATGCCAAGGCAGGTGAGATTTCGACGTTCTTGGAGCACGATCTTCTTCCCCAGGTGCAGCAGGCGTTGTCGGCGTTCGGAATTTTGGGCAGACTTGTCGGCACCGCTAGCGCCACATCCAGCCCCGAAGAGCACCGCGCACACCGCGGCGGCAAACATTCGCTTCATTTCAACCGAGGCTATTAGTGAGGGCGGGCCATCTGTCTCCGACCGCGGGATAGTCTCGGCAGTCGTGACGGGTACTTCGCTGCGTTATCAGTCATTGGACTGGTGGCATCGGCGATCCGAACGGCAACGGCTGATTGCCGTGTGGGTACCGATACTCCTCTTTGCCTGGTATCGCTTTGCGTCAATCTCGCACGGACGCACATTTCAATACGACGAGTGGAACTTCGTCATCAATCGGTGGTCGTTCACGCTTGATACGTTCCTCTCGCCACACAACAGTCACCTCAGTGTGGTGCCAGCGACGATCTTCTTCATTCTCTTTCGGGTTGTTGGTCTTGACAACTACGGCGTCTATCAGGCCGTCGGTTACCTGTTTCACTTTCTTGTAACAATACTCGTGCTGCTCATCGCCGCGAAACGCGTTGGGCTGCTTGCCGCCAGTGCACTGGCAGTCGCGTTCACATTGCTCGGCACAGGTGCAGAGAACATCTTGTGGCCCTTCCAAATCGGATCAATGGGGAGCAGTGCCGGATACCTGCTCGCCCTGTTGGCGCTAGATGGCAAATCATCACGTGCGCCGTGGCTGGTGTGTGCCGGGCTCTGTCTGTCGCTCGGCAGCGCCGGATTCGGAGTCGTGGCCGTTGCCGGCGTTGGCCTTGAAGTGTTGTTGCGACGTCTTGATCGTCGCTATTGGACTGCCGTCGTTGCCCCAGCTGTGACATGGGCTGTGTGGAGCCTCATCTATGGCACCAGCGAAATGCGTCGCGAAAACCTGTCATTCGTCGGAGCCTACGCCCATGAGTCGTACGCCGGAGCGGTTGCGGCTTTCGTACGAGCTCCGCTCGCATGGGGATTCGGTGTCGGCTGGCTTCTCGCCGTATTCATCGTTGTGCGCCTGGCACGAAGTGTGGGAACGGAGATTCGCCTGATTGGTCTGTGCGTCGTGGTGTTGTCGAATTGGTCGCTAACGGCGCTATCCCGAGCCCAGTATTGGGCACCCTTGTCAAGTCGATACGTGTATGTGGCAGCTCCGATTCTTCTGCTTGTAATGGTGGAATTGATCCGAGTGATTGATCGTCGCAGCATCGTCGCAGTCGCCGTTGTATTTGCCGCGTGGTCGGTCACCTCCACTTGGGAATCAATGAGCGCACACGGTCGTTGGCTGCGTGAATGGGGCGAGGGCGTCGGAATGGAACTTCGCGCACTCGACTCGAGACTCGACACCTCTGCAGATGATTACCGACCTGATGCGAATCGCGCTCCTGACATCTCAGCTGGGACATATCGCCGTGCTCTCACGGCACTCGGATCGACACCAGCCTTTGACGATGCAGGTGCGGCAAACGCGAGTGCCGCCGCGCGCATAGACATGGATCGGGTTCTCGACGAACTTGGCGCAGTTTCGATCGAAACGACCGACACTGCGGTGAGCTGTCGTACCGAAAGTGAAGTTGCCGGTGAACTTCGACTTCAACCCGGCCCGCAACTCGTGATGTTGACCGCCGGCCCAGCAGAGATTGGCCTGCGTGCCTATGGCGATGCGGTGGTTGCGACAACCCGCGTGCAGGCACCCGGCGATCGTGCGCTGCGCATCACGGTTGACAGCCGCCTCCCAGACGAGCAGTGGCACCTCGTGCTTCTGACTCCTGATGCTCGGGCCTGTATCGGGCAGTGAACTAAATCTTTCCTTCGTTCACGGCCATCTCTACCCACGGAATCACTTCGTCAAGCATCTCATCGAGGGACGTATCACAGCTCACGCCGAGCATGGTACGCGCCTTCTCCACCGAGGGAATGCGCTTCTGTACGTCGTACTCGTATGCCGGGTCGTTGGTGACTGCGAACGGAACGGTCGGACCCTTGATCTTCTTCCAGATGAGTTCGGCGAGGGCGAGCACCGTCGTTGACTCTGCTGTTGAGATATTGAAATCCTGGTTGAGGGCAGCCGGATGTTCCATGCATGTGACTATGCCGCGGGCCAAATCGCCACCGTACGTGTAGTGACGAATCTGTTCGCCCGTTCCGAGAATGTGCAGAGGGTTTTGTCCCTTCAGCACCTTTTGGACGAGGTCAGGCACCACATGGCTCATCGCCAGTGAGACGTTGCCGCTCAGTACTTCGACTTCGCCGAGTGCACGACCCTCGCCGACGCCGACGCAGTTGAACGGTCGCACAATCGTATACGGCAGTTTGTATTGCTCGCATGCGGCGAGCGCGAAATACTCGATCGCCAGTTTCTGGAATCCGTACGACGAGAGTGGCGGCGGCACACGACGCTGGTCACCCTCAACACTCGGCCAGTGCTGTGTGCTCTCAAAGACCATCGACGAACTGAGGTACGTGACTTTTTGCAGTTTGCCTTGACGATGTGCCTTGATCGCCGCGTCACAAGTAGCAGCGATAATGCGTTCGTTGGTGGCGAGCAGGTCGTAGGCGTACGCATGGAAATAGCTGATTCCACCGATCAGCGCGGCGCCTGCTATGAGGTGGTCACAGCCGTCAAGCAACCGGCCAATCGTGTCTGCGTCACGCGCATCACCTTCGTGAAACTCGTATCCAGGATGAGAGTCGTAGCTCTTGGTGATGCGTCCATATTTTGAATAGTTGTCAAGCCCGACCACCTCATGACCGCGCTCAAGCAGGGCTTCAACGACGTACCCACCGATGAATCCAGCGGAACCGGTTACGAGTACACGCGCCACTACTCAGACTCCTCGTTTATCGTTGCGACCGAAAGGTTTGCTGCTGCGACCAAACGCATGAACATACCACTTCATGTAGCGGGGCAGCCATGCCAATAACTTGAAGTTCGATACGCCGAATGTGCGGTCGAGCCAGATGGTCGGTATCTCTGCCACCGCGAGCCGTCGTCGACGAGCCTTGGCCACGAGCTCAATACCGATTTCAAAGCCTTGATTACTTTCTACGCCGACATCCTCGAGAAATCGTCGTGAATAGGCCTTGAATGAATTTGTGGCGTCACGGGTGCCAACACGAGCGAACACATGCAAAGTGAGTCCGGCAGTGCGGGAGATGAATCCCTTCAGGAAGGGACCGCCGACCTGCTGACCACCACGCGCGTAGCGACTGGCGCAGGCGACGACGACACCGCGCTCGACAAGTCGGGTGAGGTCATCTATCTGCGTGGTGTCATCGCAACCGTCGGCCATCGTTACCACCACGACGGGTGCGGTGGCAGCGTGCATGCCGAAGCGGATCGCATTCGCAGGCCCTCGACCAAAGGTGTTCAGTACTGCACGAATTCGGGGGTCGTGTGCCGAGAAGCCATTGACGATGGGCACCGTTGTGTCTTCTGGTGTGTCGTGTACGACGAGCACTTCGAATGGCAGGGTCACCGATTCTCTGATGCGTTGTAGAACCGTCGCAACAGCGTCACCTTCGTTGTAGACGGGTATGACGATGCTGACCCGAGCCGTGCTCACACCTTCGTCCCGTTGCCCTGCGTGTTCCAGATGTCAACGATTGGTTTGGTGGTGTGCAGCGTGCGGTATCGCGTATGGGGGGTTCCGACAACGATCAGATCCGCTTCCTCGAGTAGTTGTTTTTCGCTGATGAGTCGCCGGTCTGTTCGTACATTTGCGTCTGCACAGATGACCCGCTTGGCTTTGAACTCAAGTATTCGGCGCAGCTTGTAACTAAGGCTCGAACGCGTGTCGTCACTTTCGCCCTTGAAAGCCATGCCCAGGATTCCGACCGTCAGACTCTTCAAGTCATATTGGCGTTCAAGTCGTGATACGAGATATAGCGGAAGTCCTTCGTTGATGAGCATGCTGGCGTGCCCAAGTGTAAAGTTGTTGTTGCTGAAAGCAGCGAGTTGCATCGTGTCTTTGAAGAGGCATGGCCCTGCCGCGAACCCGGCCCCTGGCATGTCGGCTGCCCGCGGGTAGTCGGTGGTGATTGCATGACGAACTCGTTCAAAGTCGAGCCCGTAGTCATTCGCAATCATGAAGAACTGGTTGGCGGTCGCAAACTTGATGTAGCGCCAGGTGTTGGTGAACAACTTCGCCAACTCGGCCTCTTCGGGCAGGGTTTCGATCAAGTTGGGCGTGAGATGTGAGAACAAACTTCGCGCACGAGCCAGAACACGCTCACTTCGACCCGAGACGATCTGCGGCAACGACTCGAGTTCTTCGAGGGCGTTTCCTTCGGCGATGCGCTCGGGGCAGAAACTGACGTCAATGTCGAGTTGCTGATCGAGCATCAGTTGTTCAACGAGGCGGGTAACACCCGGGTAAATGGTGCTGCGCAACACGAGATGTTGGCCGGGCTTGAAATATCTACTGATATCAGCGATGGCATTGACGACTGCCGAGGGATCAGGGTTCAGATGCTCATCAACTGGCGTGCCAATGACGACAACGACATGTTCGGCTTCGCTGACCAGGGTCGGGTCGTTCGAAGCCCGGAACTCGCCGGAGGTCAGCACCTGGTGCAGCAGCGCTTGGGCACCCGGCTCGTCAAATGGCATTTGCCCCGCGTTGACACGCGACACCACATCGCCATTGATGTCGTAGGCCGTGACGCGTAGCCCTTTGCTGGCAAGAACTATGGCCAGCGGCAAGCCCACATGCCCGCAACCGCCAACCACGACGACCGAATCCAAAAGCACCTTTGCAGGCTACCGAGATCCATGTTTCTCTCGGCTCGTGCCGAGCCCTTCCGACTGCGCGAGGACTTGGGCTGGTCAATTGACCGGGTATTCACCCCTTCAAAGTGAAGTGCCAGATCGATTCGCCCTCTCATCACGAATCGGCGTAACGAGCGTCATCCCAATGATTGGTCAACTAAAGTGAGGACGCGGCCTATGTCTCAAACGCGTCCACAACGAACGAGCCAAGAGCGGAAGCTGGTTGATGAGTTGTTGTTGGAGTCGCATGGTTTGCGGATGAAGTATGAGGATTTCAGTCGCTTTACTGAGGGTCAGGTGGCGGAGTTTGTGTTGACCAAGAAACGGCTGAATCGTGAGTTGGCGGAGTTGGGTGAGCGGGTTGCGCAGTTGGAGTCGGCGTGTGCGCATCTGGAGCAGCAGCGTGATCGTTTGGTGGGTGAGCGTGGTGTGGCGGTTCGTGAGTCGGAGCGGATTGCGGTGGAGTTGTTGCATGCGCGTGGGGATATCACGTTGTTGCATGATCAGCGGGCGATGGTGCAGGGTGAGTTGGTGCGGATGACGGGTGAGTGTTCGGCGTTGCAGGTGGAGTTGGCGAAGCGTACGTTGCAGCGTGACCGGTTGCGTGAGCGTGTGCGGGCGTTGGAGTCGTCGCGGGCGTATCGATGGTCCTCGAAACTTCGTCGCATCCTGCGACGTTCACGCTGAGTTCGCGCCGCTAGGCGATCATAACTGCGCAAAGAACTCGACAAAGAGCCGTGTCCACTCGGGTTGCCAGTCGTGTGTCCACCCGTCGCTGGTGCGAAGTTCGATTACCGCTCCATTTCCGCACAACGCAGTAGTGGCAGTAACCGGGCACCCACTCCCGCGAGCGAGACGCTCGAATGAGTCCCGCGCACTTGGGAACACGATGCCGGCAGTACCACCCCCGGCGATGGGAACTACGGCATCAAGCTGACCGTGGAGGTGCAGCGCGCCAACTGCTTGCCCAGGATCACAAGGGTCGACCATCAGCGCACCCGCAGCCACACCAATTGCGGTGACCCGCGTCGAGAGTTCGCACGCCAATCGGTACGCCATCATTCCGCCATTGGAGTACCCCATCACCCATACTCGTTGGGGATCGACATCAAACTCCCCCTGCAATGAGGTGATCATCTGGTCGAAGAATGCGACGTCATCAACCAGGTCGTAGATGGCAAACGGACAACAACCACCGGCGTTCCACGACTGCGGGAGTGACTCCTCGGCGCCGGTGCCATTTGGGTACACGACGATGGCACCACCATCGATCAGCGACTCAAGCAGCGATTCAACGCCCGTATAGTCGCCCATTGCTGCTGCCGTACCACCAAAGCCGTGCAGTACGAAGAGCAGAGGCGCCGGCTCACCATCGGAAAGGTCGACGACTCGAAACGTGCGTACTTGACCGTCGTTGGTGGTGATGCTTTGAAAACCGCTCGGTAGCGCAGTATTCGGGGTCGCGAGAGTGGCCGTAGATAGCGATGTCGAAGTTTCAGCAATGCTCGTTGTCGTCGAACTCGGCACGGAGTCGCTACTTGCGCAGCCAACCAGAGCGAGCAATGCGGCGGCAAGCAATGTGGGTGGCTTTATCGGCTCCAGTGTGCCATTTCGCAGCTGTACGCCACACATCAACCGTTCTAGTGTTGGCATATCGTGCCGCAAACCACTGAGACTCGGTCAACGTTGGTTTCCGCGTACCATCGGTGGTGGCCGTTTGCGGCAGTCGCCGCAGCCGGTGTGGCGCTTCGTTCAGTCGTGCCGATGGACATCGTGTGGGGAAGCGGGCACGACTCACAGTTGCAAATTGTTTTGGCGAGAAACATCGGCAACGGCTACTGGCTCGGGGCAGAGCGCATCCCAGAAATGTGGATCGGTTCGCAGTGGAATCTTGCGCTTGCAAAGGGCGTTGGCTACCCACTCTTTCTTGTTCTGGTAAAGCCGACTGGCCTCAACCCAGTGATGGCTGCCTATCTCGTGTATCTCGTCGGCGCGCTCATGGTTGCCCGAGCAGTGATCGCCTGGTGTGGTCGTCGCTGGGGTCTGGCGATGTTTGCCCTGCTCGTATTCTCGCCGGCGCTCTTTGGAGGGGAGTTCTCTCGCGTCTATCGCAACAACCTGATTGCGGCATTGGCGCTCCTCGCGCTGGGGCTGGCGCTGAGCGTGAGCCGGTGCCTACATGAAGTTGGAAGTTCCCCCGAAAGTGGCGACTCCGCACTGCGACGTGCCAACCAGCCTCCACTTTTCGTTCGAGGAACACTGCTCGGTTTGTGTTTCGGAGTGCTGTGGATGACACGCCTCGATGTGCATTGGATTGCAGTTGCATGCGCGGTGCCGATTGTCATTGCGGCATGGCCGAGATTGCTGAAGAGTCGCGCGGTATTCACCGTCATGCTTCCACTTGGGGTCTGCGTGCTCGTCAGTGCCGCGGTGCTACCGCTCTCCGTAGCGATGATGAACCGCGCTCAGTACGGCATCTTTGCGACCGATGATTATGGCTCTGGGCCAATTGCTGAGACTCAGATCCTGTTGTCGCGCATCGAGGCGGCACCGTCGCACCCGCTGGTGCATGTGAACGCTGAGCAACGCAATATGGCCTATCGAGTGAGCCCGTCGCTCAAGAGAATCAGCGCGCAACTGGAAGACCCTGCTTCGCCATGGAAGGGCATCGGAGGTTCACTGGGAGCCATTGGTGAATCATCAAGCTGGTTCTCTTGGGAGTTGCGCGATGCACCAGTGAAGGCAGGAATCGTCTCGACGCTCGCCGAACTTCACGACTTCTTCGGCGCCGCAGAGCAGGAATTGCGACTGGCGTGCGAAAACGGCACGCTGCAGTGCACTGCACCAGGTGAGTTCGCGCCGGGGGTGCGCTTCATCACTCAGGTTGATCGACAACTCCTGCGTGAGCAGTTTGCCTTAGCGCTGCGTGTGCACGCCCGCGGCGCTGGCGCACCGAACTTTTTCAATCTCACACCGCTGGGTATCCCCGATCTCGACGCCCTCTGGACGGAGACGGTGAACGGCGTCGATACCGTCGCAGCGCCACGACAGGTGACGTGGCCCGCTAGATATTTCGGGCGGATCTCGACCTGGTTGACTGGGCTTGCGTTGGTGAGTATCCCGTCGGCTGCAGTTGCTCTCGTCGTGCGCCGTCGCCAACCGCGTTGGCGCCTTTTGCTCATTGGTGGTGGGTGCCTCGTGGGCTCAATCATCAACGCCTTCATCGTGACCTGGTTTTCGGTGGAGATTGGCGTGTCGACCGAGAACAACGCGGGCTACTTGTTTGCCGCGCAGAGTTTCTTTTATGTCGGATTGTTCTTACTGTTCGCGGCGCTTGTGCAGCCACTCTTCGGTGTCGCGCAGCGCTTGCGGGGTGCCAATGTCCCAGAATCTGGCCTTCTCGTGCCAAGCGAGCACCCTTCGGGCAGCAACTAGTGGTGCCAGCACGTCGACGAGATCGGTCGGGTGCTGCGTGCTGACGGTATCGAACGCCGACCGCTGGAAGTAGAGCAAGCCAAGATCAATCCAACAAAATCGTTCGTCCTGCTTCGACTTCGAATACGCCGTGAGTATGTCGCCTTCCACGCATATGTTGCTGGGTTGAAGTTGGTTGTCATTCTTGAAGACCGTGATGATGGCATCAAGGCTCAGTGCAGCCCGTCGAGTTTCGGCTTCCGCAAGATTCGTTGACATGAGTGAATCACCGTAGGTGACCCAGAATTCATCAGGGAGAGAAGACGCGGCTCGAGCAATCGCCCCACCCGTGCCGAGCAAGGTTGGGCCGTCAGGTACACACGACACTCGCAAACCAGCAAAGCTTTGCGCGGAAACGTAGTGCTCAACTTGTTCGCCGAGTTCACCCGTTAGTAGCACGACGTCTGTCACCCCCATCTCGGCAAGACTGTGGAGCTTGTGCGCAAGGAATGGCTCACCATTCACCGGCGCCAACACCTTCGGCACCAGACCGTTTGTCAGCGCTCGCAGCCGCAAACCGAGTCCACCAGCGAGCACAACGCAGGTTCTCCGATTGATCACAGGATGATTACCTGCCATCGTTCGTCAGCCTCAATTGGCGACGATGATGCTTGAGCCCTCATAGTCGATTCCAAATGGCACCTCCATGAGGTTGCGGTGGGTCATCTCTTCGCGCAACCTGACCTTTTGGTCTGCAAAGAAGAGAATAAAGCCGCCGCCACCAGCGCCGACGAGTTTTCCACCTACTGCGCCGTGACGTATTCCTGCAGTGATGATGTCGTCGATTTCCTCATGTAACTCTGATCGTTGACGCGCGAACTTGAGTTGCCATTGCTGCGTCAGCAATCTACCGAATGCATCAATATCGCCCTGACAAAGCATGTCGCGTGTTGCATAACCGATCTCGCGAGTGTCGTTGAGGTTCGACCGCATTCGCGCGACGGCGCCCGTTGAATCAGACTCACTGCGCAGTACCTCACCAGCCGACCTCCGAACGCCGGTGTAGAAGAGCAGTAGGTCTTCCTCGAGCCGCTGGCGCACCGTGCGGGAGATATCGAGCCGTTCAATCTCGACGGACTCATTGTCACGAAACGTGAAGCCAGAAATGCCGCCGGTTGCGGCGATGTACTGGTCTTGCTTGCCGACACCTTCGCCGAGTCGTTCAATCTCGATCGTGCATGCTTCAGCAGCAATCTGCTCGTTGGTGAGTGAACGGTGTTGATGATGAGCCAAGGCCTTCAAGACCCCAACAGTGAACGAGCCCGAGGAGCCGAGTCCGGTGCCGGCTGGGATATCCGCCATTGAGGAGATTTCAATTGCACCCTTCAGATTGAAGCTTCGCAGACACTCTCGTAGCAGCGGATGCTGGATTGACGAAATGTCCGTCGTTTTCTCCACGCTGCTGTACTTGAGCAGGAATTCGCGATCAAAGTTGTCGTTGACTGCAATGTAGACATGGCGGGTGATGGCGGCTGCAATCAGGAAGCCGTGGCCGTTGTTGCGGTAGTACGAGGGTAAGTCGGTGCCACCACCGCCCAACGAGATTCTCAAGGGGGTGCGAGAGATAATCATCGTTTGTACGCCTCGGCGATTACTTCGTGCACGGCAATGGTTGATTCGAGCGAAGCACCGCGTGTGCCCACGCCGGTGATTCTGCGGAGAAAGTCCGCGAATTCAAGCCCCCACGACTCGTCGACACCCTCGTATGAGCTGCGCTGCGTATCGGGCGGACCCATCTCGGGTTTCATCTTGTGCACGGTCAACGTTTCGGTACCGTAACTTCCCCCGAGACCACCGATCTCAATCTTGGCATGTTCGAGAGTTACTTCAAATGAAAAGGTATTCTTCCATTCCGTCCACGAGACATGCAGCCAAATGGTGGCATCCTCGTCGGTGACGAGCGCAAGAAACGCATTGTCCTCCACCTCCATCGGCCAGTACGAGGTGGTGAGGCGCGAGTAATCGAGCCGCAAGCCGCCGAAGAAGTACGTCGCAAGGTCGATGAGGTGACAACCCTGATCGAGAAGCTCACCACCGCCAGAGATGCGTTTGTTTGTTCTCCATTCCTTTTCGTAACCCAGGCGTCCACCGTGTCCGTACCGGGCGCGTACCCACAACAGACGACCATATTCGCCTGAATCGATCAACGATTTGGCGGCGATGATCGCCGGATGAAAGCGGTGATTGAAGCCAACCGACACTTGCATCCCATATTCAGCAGCTGCGGTACGAATGCTGCGAATCTCGTTCGTGGTGCGACCACCAGGCTTCTCCACGAACACGTGCTTTCCATGTTGGATGGCGAGAATGCTCAGATCCGCCAACTGGTCGTGCGTTGTCGCAATGATCACGGCATCAATCCCAGTGCAGCGAAGTAGTGCATCGGTCGAGTCGCAGAGCTGTCCGCCGTGGGACTCCACGAATCGCTGCGCAACATCACGTTGAATGTCATAAGCGGCTACAAGTGAACAATTCGACGGTAGAGCAACGACGCGCTTCTCACCAATCTTGCCGCAACCGATGAGACCGATACCGATGGCTCGTTGCACAGTCTCAACGTTCATCAAACAACTCACCGTCAATGCGACGAAGTCGGTACATGTTTGCTGAGAGCCTGTTTCTTAGCACTGCGTCAAGTTGCGTAGGTGTGTTCCACTTTCCGCTCAGCGTTACTCCATTCAGGTGCAGCCCTGCCTCGCCCGATAGGTAGTCGAGCAAGTGCAGATACCCGTCGGCAGCACTCACTGCGGCCGCGCGTTGGGTGGCCGCTTCATTGATGAGCTGCTCGCCTGCTGACTCTGGGTTCGTGTCATTGACCGATGCCAGGAAGTCAGTCGGTATTACGGCACCCGGCGCAACCGCGATGATCGAGGCACCTATCTCGGCAAATTCTGGTGCAAGTATCTCCACCAGATTGACAAGCGCCGCCTTTGATGGAACATACGCAGGTACTCGCAACATTGGTCGAGGCCCGCCGGTTCCACCACCCGAGACCACGATCACACGCGCACCATGAGCGCGTTGCAGTTGCGACCAATAGGCCTTG
>Ga0194128_10009397_pt1 | contig 11983 bp, 3 predicted proteins | sample TA2KigCa65mmetaG_FD_148650 | JGI IMG/M metagenome (GOLD analysis project Ga0194128, IMG submission 148650) | Freshwater microbial communities from Lake Tanganyika, Tanzania - TA2015037 Kigoma Deep Cast 65m | ecosystem: Environmental > Aquatic > Freshwater > Lake | place: Tanzania: Lake...
CCAGTCACCGCCCGGTGCGCCGTGTATTGTCGGCTTGGTGTAGTTCTCCCAAGTGCCTCGAGTCCATTTGTAGCCCCTGCCGTGTGGTTGGGGAAAATAATCCAACACAAGTTCTATGCCCAGTTCGTCGGCGTGTCTGACCAAAAAGTTGGCGATATGGTCCGCATACCCCCGACCATGACGCCGACCCTTGGTCGGCGTCTTGCGGTAACTCAAATCCACCGCCCTGCCGGTGGCATGCACAGAAAGATTCTGGGAACCCCGCATCGGCCTGTTCGCGAAGGTGCCGTTGTTCCACAACGCACCTTCGCTGAAATAAATTAGATGTTTGATTAGTTCGGTCAACCCCGGTCGTTCGCCTGCGGCGACACCATCGCTATTGCCTGTATATTTCTTTTTTGACCTCATAACCATCCTTACGGGTTATTGAGCGCGTTAACCCTTGATGCGGCATCCTGTATCTCAAACAACCTTCTCAACAATTCGTTTTTTTCCATCTCTGGCGTATGTTGTTTGATGGGCACGCCGAACAAACCAGCAAGGGTGTTTCGATTGAATCCACCCGCATTTGAACCAGTTGACGGCATTAATCTTTCGGCAATGCTGGCGGGCGGCAAAAGGGATGTCAACGCGTACAAAAGTTTTTCGTTTATGAATCTTTGTCCCTGTTGGTTTGTTTCACCCATGCCAATTAACTGCGCAAGCGGCTGTAGAGCCGACCCCAACCCTGCGCCCTCGACCTGTATTGGCGTCTTTTTGAATGGTCTTTCGTTGTAAAACTGTTTTCCCGCAATTACTGTCTCGAACGGCATACGAATCGCTGGGCTTATGTCCCCCAAAAATCTTGTGGGGGTTTTTGCCAATTCCAATTGTTGTTGAACCCTGAGAAAACCGAGGTCCGGCATCGCATAAAGGTCTTTGCCGAATGGCAATTTGAATGTCTGCAATTCTCTCCAGGCTTTGCTGACGGGCCTGTTGTCGTCCTGGTCCCGGAAATTGCGCACGAACGAATTGTAAATAAGATACGGCTTTGGGTTGGTCCACATGTTCTGGACCTGTGTCACCACATTTCGCGAAGTCCACATCCAGAATGGAATAACCTGACGCAACATTTTGTCGAGTGACGAAACATCTTCGTAGTCAACATAGAAACGCTTTGTTCTCATGGCGGCCTGTTCGGGGCTGAAACCCTGCATCGCCGCGTCGTAGGAAAATACGAACCTTGCAAACGAATCAGAATCGTAAGCGAATTTTTTATTGAGCGCAATATACGGGTTTCTTTGAACAAAGTTGTCCGCCAACGGCACGTCGGTGTAGACACCCCCACCAGAGGCGGCAACGGCCCACCGGGCCGTGGTTGCGAAAGTTTGTTCTTCCGGTGTCAGGGTTCTAAGGAAATCGTCCCAACTGATGCCGTTACGTATGGATTCCATCCATTTAATTCCAACCGAAGACGCTTCGGGCAGGTTCGCAATTTTTGCACCACCAAAAACCGCAGCCATTATATTGGCAACATTGTTTCTGACATGGAATCCGGGCGTTGATGTCGCCAATGGTTTCCAATACGAGTTCCAACGCTTCAGCATTCTGGTCAATGTCACCCCGGCAATTGGGTCCCTGAACGAATTGGCGTTACGCAGAATCTCTGCGTACGCCTGCTTGACCATGATGCTCGGGAAAGCATCTTTGTTCAAATACTCGTAACCCTTTTCAAGTTGTTTAATCAGCATGTTTGCACCGATGCCTGTTTCGTCAAACATTTGCTTCATTCCACGCTCCGCCGCTGCGCTGGCTTCGGCAATACTCAACGAAGCCTTGGACAATTCCAGAGCATTCACGCCGTCAACAAATGCGGTTATGACATTCTGTGTTTTTTTGGGCAGTTTGCCATTGGACATCAATTTTATCAAATCTGTTGCCTCGGAATACCATTCCACAAATTCTGGAACCCATTCCAATTCCTTGCTTCGAAGGTTGCCCTTGAGAGAAGAATTGGCAATTTCTTGAATCAACTCCAACCTGGTTGTGGCATTTTGTAAAGCATTGTCACCCAACGATTCCAAGTGTCGGGCCTGGTTGTACGACGCCACGGCAAGGCTGTGCGTCACACTCAGGTCGGTCAAACGGTCAACGGGGTTTTTCCCTTTTTTACCAACGCTAGCCTTATTCAATGCCTTATTGATTAAATCCAACCGTTTTTGGTCAATCTTGGCAAGTTCGCTCATGTGTTTGGCTTTTGCCGCCAACAATGCCCTTTCGGCAGAGGTCATTTCTTTGACGACTTTTTCAATTTCGCCAATGCTTTTTTCTTTCAAAACCTGGTCAAATTCCAAATCTTGTATTTGTCGCGTAATCCTGTCCGCTTCCGCAGTTTTGTCAATTATGTTTTGTTGTATGTTGGCCTTTATTTGCGGCGCATCCGGCAACACCTCCAGCGGTGCCTGTGGGGGTGCGGTATCCAATTGGTTGGCAATACCGCGCACGACATCGGCGGATTGTTTCAAATTTTGATTGTGTGCCTCGATGAGAGCCAAGGCTTGTTCCCTGGTTTTGGCGTCCCCCGCAGTCAATAGCCGTTTAATTTCTTCTTCCAGCGTATTGCTGATTTCGATGTCGGAAAGCGCCCGTTGTTCGGGAACAACGGCGCGCACCTTCGGTTCGTCCAAAATTCTGGTAATAAGTTTTGCATTCTTAACGGTGGCGGCAGCCTTCGTCCAATCGTTCGTTATGGATACCAATTCGTCCAACACATCAACATAATTTTGGTATTGCAGCGAAAGATTGTTCGAATAATCCTTCAACACCACGTTGTTGAAGGATTTTTGAATTTGTTTCACCCTGTTCATGACTTTTGCGTTGCCGGATTTTGCCCAATCCGTTTTAAGCGCGTCCCTGCGGGCCTCGGCAACGCCTATTGTTTCATCCGCAAGGACGGAGTTGCCCCTGACGTCAACGCCTTCGAGTTGTTTTTGCACATAGGCCTGTGCCACTTCGGCAGCAGTTGGTTGTTTGCCCTTTTTGACCGTTACGCCAAGCAACTCGGCAGTTTCGGGTTTTTCAAATACTCGAACCAATTGGTTAAGTTTGGCGCGCGCGCTTGTGCGCGCCTTGTAAAGTGCAAGTTCCCGCACCGCATTGTCATAACCTTTTTGTGCCCTGTCATACCTGTTTAGAACTTTTGTTTTTTCCTGTTTTGAAATATTTGTTGCACGGGCCAACTCCGCATATCGCCGTCTTTGTTGGTCAAACTTATTTTTTTGTGAATTCAACAGTTGCAATCTGCCCTTTTCTTGTATTGGGCCGGGCACAAACAACGCCTCCCATTCGATTGCCGTAAAATTGTTTGCCAAAAGAGGGGTGCCGGAATCCAGCACATCCACAACATCCGTGATGGGAACCCAAACTTCTTCGAGTGCCGGTTTGGTTACGACATCCTCGTAGGCCGTCTTTGAAGCACCAACAACCGAACTTTCGGCTGGCATTCTCATCCATGTTTTGTTGGGGTCGTACGGTTTATCGTTAAATATTTGTGATTCGAAGTCCAAATATACTTTCTTTCCAGGCAATGTATTTTGCTTGAAATCCTGCGCCTGAACCAAATGCAATTCCCTGATTTGCACTACAGAAAAATCTTGTTTTTTGGACAATGTCAATACATTTTTTTCTGTAATTCTTGTTCCGTCTGGAAGCAAATAAATGCGGTGTGGGTTGCCCAATTCCATGTTGGCCAACCTAAACGGTTCCTCTTTTATTGCATGGACCGTGGGTTGTGCATTTCTATTACCCAAGTTTTTTGCATATCGTACTGTTGCCATGGAATCTAATCCAGGCAATTCGCCTGGACGCGGAGCGTTCCAGGTTCGAATGGGGGTCAGACCACTTTCGTTAAAATAAAGACCCGGTGTTCCGTCGGTATTGACAATACGCCAAGCGTCTATGTCGGCAAGTTCATGCAACACCTGCATCAGGGTTTGTTCATGGCTTGCCGTAAGATATTCCTGTGACGCCATTATCTGTGCGGCCTCAATTTTTAGTTTTCTCACTTCAATAATTTTTTTTCGCAGCCCCGGGGGAAGCCCATCCAGGCTTGTTTGTGGACTGATTCTAAACGCCGTGGTGCCCTTGACGGCCGTTTCCGTATTCTTGATATGTTCCAATCTTTGCCATTCCAGGGGCACCGAGGATGTTTTGTCCAATTCTTTGTCAATTTGACGAATTCTTGCAACAAATGTTGCGTTGTCAAGAATGGTTTGTTCGATTTCTTTTGCCCGGTCCCGCAACAATTCGGCGTATGCCTTCACGCCGTAAACACTTTTCAACCCAGCGTCCTTGCTGGTGAGGGTTGGTAAAACAGAACCCATCGTTGCCATCGTGTCAATCGGATAGTCAAAATCTGTGGTTGCGCGCAACGCCGCAGCGCGTTCCGACAGTTTTCTTGACATTGTTCCAATTATGGAATCTTGCGTTTTGATTTGTTTGTAGGCTTCCATCGTGCGCGTTGCTGCACGTTCTGGCTCCAATTTGGGACCTTTGCGCAATGTTTTTATTTTGCCACCGCTATATCCCCGGTACACGCCAGCCCAAATGTCGTTTCTGCTGGGGTCTTTAACTTGGCCACCATACAAATTTCCAAAAAAATCTCGAACCCTTCTCGAACCCGAACCATTCAGGGCATTTGACAACAAGCCACTAAGACCGGCATTGTAATTTTCCTTAGAAGCCCGCCTGACCGCGGTTTCCTGCCTGAGGGCCGCCCGTGTGCCTGCTGGTGCACCTGCTGCCTTGCGTAATTCTTTTTGCTGTTTTTGCACCAATTTCAACTGGTCTATTCGTGTTGCAATTGCGTCCTCTATTGGTTGCAACTCTGTGGTGAAATTGATAAATTCTTTTTCCGACATGCGCCATCGCATTGCTACTCTGGCATTCTTTATTAGGTTCGACATATTAATATTGGCAGTCGAACTTTCAAGTTGGTTAATTATTAGTTCAATGTTGGCCTGTGGTTGGTTGGGGATTGGTGCTCCGGGTTGCCGTTTTGGGGCAAGCGATTGGGATTTGGGTAATTGTCTAAATTCCGATGGCGCACCAGGAACCGCTTGGGCTTGTTCTCCCGCCGTGCCCGTTCCCCGCAAAATGCCACCCCGCTGAGAAGCCTTTCCCTGTCCGCTGGCTCGGTCGTATCGGCGCAAAAGTGTAAGAATGTTTTGTCTTTGTTCCAACAAAATTTCATCACGTGCCTGCAAACGGCTCAAATCTGAAATTTTGGTTTTTTGAACAGTCAAACGAATTTCGGGGAAAACGGAATCCAGCACATCCTTAACCATGGACCGAGAACCAATTTCGAATGTTTCATCGTTCAGGGCCTCCAATAATTTTTCTCTCAATATTATTGGTTGTAAATTTGCCGGATGCTGTTGTACGGCGTTATCAATGTTCTGTAAAATTTTTTCGGCGGCGTCAAGTTGGGTTTCAAATTGTTTAACCTTTACAATATGTCTCTTGGAAATGTCGCCAAGTAGGCGTTGATAAACGCCGTAACTTGGCTTTACGCCATAGGGCGCCAACTCGTCCATCAGGCTATTGAATTGTGCCTTTGTTTCGGAATAAATATAATATTCAAGAGCCTGGTTCGAATATTCCATAATGGCTTCCGTGTAGGTCCTGGGGTCCAGTTCCGCTGAAACGGTGGCACGGTCTTTTGTATTAATTGCAGCCGTCTTTTCATGGATGTCTTTTATGAGTTTGTCTCGGGTTCTTATTGCGTCTGCTATGTCCTCTTTTAATTGAAATTTGGTAACAACGTCAGGATTAACGTCCAACAATTGATTGGCATAATCTTCAAGTAGATTTTCAACCATCCTGTAGGTAAGTTTTTGATTTTCTATTCCACTATCTTTTAGCGCGTTAACGGCTGCTTCGCCCAAATCTACGGCGCGAATGGCCGCCTCACCTTCCGTTGCTCTCGAAATTGGAACTGAGTCCAGCATTTCAAGCCCTGTTCGAAACTTGTTTCCATCGACATATTCCGACACAAATGCGGTTCGAGTCACTGTCCGAATATTGTTGAACAAATCTTCAATAATGTTTGCATCGGTAACAATTTCGTTTGGTTTATCAACAGAAACCTGTCGCCACACACGAAGCGGCATCGCTTCTGGCCCGCCCTCCAACAAAGCAAAGTCTGCACTCCATGTGTTAATTTGCTCGGTTAATATGTTTATTTCCCCCTGTTTTTCTACAATTTCTTTGACACCATACTGTTTTGCGGTTGGGCTTTTTCTGGCCACGTTGTTAATTATTTCTTCCTTTTCGGCCAAGGCACTAATCGTTTCTTTGATTTTTGCAATTCTTGAAATTGTTCCATTGTCGTGCAGCAGGTCGGCCAGGGTGTTGCCTTGCGCAACTGGAATATCTTTAACTTCCTTGGTAAGGCTTGTAACAAGCGAATCGAACAATGTTGGGCTTCTATCAAGGTCACGAATTACCAGCCATGTCAAAGCATGGCGCAAGTCCTGCATTGAATTTACTTTGATGGTGGACTGAGAAATAATATCTCGAACTTTTTCGATGGTTAAAGTTTTAAGTTTTCCTATCGTTATTTTGTTGTTGGGGTCAAGCCATCTTTGCAATACAACCACCCGAGTATCTTTTTGGCCAGCGGCGGTGCCCCACAAGCGTTCAATATTTTTCTGTACAATTCTGCCGGTTCTTGTTAGGCCAACTTTGTCGCGCAGGGTTTGGTCCTTCATCAATTGGACCACCTTTACAAGGGTTTCCCCACCGCCCTCTTCCGCCGACTCCATCAACAAGTCGGAATATTTGCCGTTAACAAAATCCCCCAATACCGCGTGGATGCTTTCAAACTCCGCAAGTTTTTCTACTTGCCCTTTCGCTTCTTTTGCCAGTTGGTCTGCCGCCTTCTTCAGATTGGGTAGTTCGGCCGCAAAATCATCCAAGGTTTTTTGGCCGGTGGCCAACATTTCGTTAAAGGTTCTCAGGCCGGTGGTCAATTCATCCAATCGTCCAAGAATATTTGCAAGCGGGGCGTCTATAACCATTTCTGGCAAAATGCCAGAAATGCCGTACATTTCCAAACGCTCCACCGCGTCTTTCACTCCAAGTTTTTCTAAACCGTCAACGATTGTGTCAATGGCCCGTTTGGTTTCATTCAAAGTTTGTGCGCTTGCCTTGGTGGCGGTTTTGGCGGCGGCAACCGCACCTTTTGCCTTTTGAACAACATCTTTTTGGGTAGACTTAAGCGTGTCCAATTGCTTGCCGATGACGCTTTCTAGGTTTTTGGCAAGACTTTGCACATTGTCAATTTTGTCCGAAACATCCATTACGCTTTCGCGTACCCCCAGTTCAAGCGCTTTGAGTGTTTCGCTATCGTAAATACCTTTGTCTCCCAACATTTTAAGTACGCCAGTGTCGGTTATGCGTTTGAGGAAATTGGCCCTGGCAATTTCCGACGCATACGAATTGCCGTATTTGGAAAAGGCTTTCAACACGTCCGTTTCAAAGAAATCAAAATCTACGGCGCCCGACAATTTGGCAATGCTATTCAACCTTTTGACACCCTGCGCAATGTCTTGTTCCGTCAAAATGTGGCCGAAGAAGGGCGACTTGTTCTGCAGCCCCCTGTGCTTGAATGCGGCTGCTGGGTCGGCCAAATCCGTGTGCAAATATACGCGCAACTGTTCAACAAAAGGATTTCTTAAATCGTCCATGTAGTCCATTGCTTGTTGTGTCATTTGATGCGGAAAATAATTTTTGATTCGGCGCATTTCAAAACCAGGGTCAACCAATTTCATCGCCTGTTCAACTTCGTCCGCAAGGGCATTCGAAAATGAATGAACTTTGTCTGCGGCCGCCTTCACGTCGGGCAGAGCCCCCTCGTATTTTTGTGGGTTTTCAAGAAACTCGTAAAGGGTTTCCCTGTTCGCTTGGATAAGCGGGTCATTGGCAAGTTCGAGTTTGAACCGTCTTTGGTATTCCTGTTCAACCATGCTATGAAGAACACGGCGCTGCCTGTTGTCGTCAAGCAGTTTCAAATATGTGCTTGCCTCTTCGGGGGTTACTTTGCCGGTTACCAAGGCACGGCGCATTCGTTTGACACCTATCTTGTCGGAAGGCACACCTTCCGCCGTGATTGAGTCCATCCATCGCCCGATTGCGCCAGTTGTTCGTCCCGTAATTTTTGTTCGCGTTCCGGCCAACATCAACTCAAGACCATGACCGACGGCTCCGCTCAACGGCAACTTCACCCTTGAACCAAACCAATAGATACCAGCCTTGGGCAAACCGATATCGCGAGCGATATCTTGTGGAACCCTTGTTTTGCCGAACTTGGCCACAAGTTGTTCGATTACTTGAATTTGCGATTCTGTACGTTTTGTTAATCCCAACGCCACCGCTTCGGCGTCATCAAGCAAGTTGATGCGCCGAGCCTGGTCGCCAACAACTTTTGCCAAATTGAATCGGGCTTCTGCGCTAAAAATTCTTACTGGTTTGAATTCACCCAAAACTTTGGCAGCCACGCCGGTACGGCGAGCAGCACCTAATGCCTGTCTGGTTGTTACCCTCAATCCGGTTGAGGTTGCCCCACGTAGGGTCGCTGCGGCGGGTACAGCCGAACCAAGGGTTGCGTATGTCAATGGGTCAAGCACAACGTCGCCAATAAAACCCACGATGCGGCCACCCCAACCCTCCATTGGAAATGCTTTACCATAGCCATAAGTAAAATCTTTTGTTTGTTTTGCAAAATCAGAAAAACTTGCCTTGGTGTTGGGGTCGTTGTCCAACATGTCGGTAACTTCGCGAGCGGCGGAAATAATGCCGCGACGACCCGTATCGAAAGCAATGATTGGTGCCAACGCAGTTTTGACTATTGGGTTGCCAAACACCTTGGCCGCAACCCCGAGGGCGGGGTTGCTTGGCGAGTATCCCCCCTGCGCGATGGTGTTCAAACTTTCTTGAAGCGTCGGGGCGCGGCGAACATTTTCGATAACCGCATCCCGTATTTGCATTTGTACTTGCTGTTGGGGCGTGACAAAGGCCTGTGTTGCCTTTGGCAATGGTTTGGTTTTGCTTAATTTTGCGAGAAGCGCACCAATATCAGCATTTTGTGCGACCATTGGCTACTTCTTCAGTCTCTCCGCCATGGCAAGAGTAAGTATTAAATTCATAATATCGGTTTGCGCGGGGGTCGGCATTGCGGCTGCCTTTTTTTCTGCTCGTTCCCGCAATACCGCGGCGACGCGCAACATTTCGTCTTCTGCTTCTCTGTTCAATTTTGCGGCATAAATAGGGACTGTGCTTGTTGGGGATTTACCACCCATTGCTTCGCGACGCACCAACATTTGTGTGCGCTCACGACTAATATCGCCCGCATACGGTGTCTTCGTGTTTGGGTCTATTGCTGTTTTGGCAACTTGTTTTTCAACGTACCTTTGTTCTGCCTCCTTTGCCCTTTCATTTGCATTTTGTTGCCAAAATGGCCGATTTCTTAGCCACACCTCGGCCGCATTACGAGCATCGGCATCGGCCGCGATTCGATTTATCTTATTTGTTGTCACATTTGGAAGCCTTGTCCCGGGCACATAATTGCCACCGCTACCCATGTATCCCCCGGTTTTGTTTGGGTCAGTCATTGGTTTGTACATTTTGACAAGTTGTTCAAGTTGTGGACTCAAAATTGCATTTGGGTCGGCTTTCAAATTTGGGTCCGATATCCCCATCTGTGCCCACCAAGAATTATTGCGCCTATCGGCGTTGGCTTTAGTAACAGCCACATTGTAACTATGGTTTTCGCTGTCAAGTTTTGTTGCAAAATTAATTAAGTCTTGGTAGGTGGTATCATTCGGCCCATACGGCAAACCCGCTTCTTGAAGGCGTTGTGGAAGCGTTTTCTTTATTTCCATCAACGGCATGCCATTGGCCAAAGAACTGGCAATGCGCATTTCGATAGAGTCTTCGTCGTAATATTCGTCGTTTTGCAACGACTCCCAAGTGGGACGATGCTGGTAGGACAATTCGGCCAAATTGGGACCAGTATCCTGCTGTTCTTTGTAGGTTCCAAGAAGCACTCCCAAAATTGGGTTGTCAAGCCTGGAAAGGTCGGCCCCAGTTATCTGCCCACCAGCCTTGCCGTTCAACAAAGCCAGCAACTTCAATATTTGCTGATAATCCACGCCAATAAACCCTTTCGTTACTTCTTCTTCTTCTTCGCGGGCGGTTTCTTTGTCGTAGACACCATTTGCTGCTCGCCACGACGGGCATTAAGTTCATCAAGCGGTGGGTGTAAGATTGGTAGTGGTACGGCTATATCCAAAACTGGCTTCACCAAAGGTGAGCCACCATACTCGTTTTGACGTCGCGCATTAAGTGCATCAAGCAAAGCCTGTGCCGTAGTGTTTTGGGCCGTGGCGGCGGGTGTAAGATTTGCCAATTGTTGAGTAACCAATTGCTGAATGTTGCCAGGGTTTATAACTGGGGTGTTAACTGGGTTTACAACTGGGTTTACAACTGGATTTACAATCGGATTTACAACTGGGTTATTGACCGGGTTGTTGACTGGGTTGTTGTTCGTGGTGCCGTTCACCGTGCCACCCACTGCTGGAACAGTGCCACCGGCCGCAACAATTGCTTGAGCCAACTGATTTGCCAAATTCGTTCTATCTTGCTCAACACCAAACCTCGACTGGTACATTGCTTGTTGCAACGCGGCAAGTGCTTGCGCTCGCGCGTTTTCCGCTTGACTTGTGTAGCCAGCCCTTTCTTGTCCAAGACCCGTATTGAACAGCAACTGCGCCATTTCGGATTCGGCGCCACGAGAAGCCGCACCCTGCTTTGCTACGGCACCCAAAGTGTCGAGAAGATTTTGATAATTGGCGGCACCCTGTTGTGCCTGCAATTGGTCGGCCGCAATTTGTGATTGCACCGGCAAATCAGAAACACCATACGCATTCAAATAATTTGTAAGAGCATCGGCTGGCGTGCCAACCGATGCGGTCATGCCCGCATACGGATTGTTTGGATTGGCAGCAAGATATTTGTTAAGTGCAGAATAACCCTCGTCACCTAATCCTTTGGCGGCACCATAACCCTTTGTTAAATTGTCCAATGCCGCGGTATATGCTGCTTGAACTGCGGCATCAGAAACTTTTCCTTGTTCGGTTATCATTCCCAACAATTTGTCAAAACCTTGACCATATTGTCCGGTGGAATAATAATCTGTCAAACCTGCAAGTTTGCGGGCTTCTTGCGCTCTTTCGTAAGCCAATGCATCAAGCGTGTCTTGTCGTCTTAGGGCATCTTGTCGTTTTTCATAATTAAATTTGTCTCGAGCCAAAATATCGCCAGCATTAGAACCCCCTTTGCTGCCACCACCAGCCAACAGGGCCGCAAGCAAATCATCCATACCCGTCGTCTTCCTGGTGGAACCTGTTTGCGTCCCACCAAATAAATCTGGTGGGTTAATTATATTTCCCTTTTGGGTGGTCGTAAATTGTGTCGTGAAGCCACCTTGCGGGCCACCAAAATCATACAGAGTGCCCTGTCCGAAAGCCCCAGCAGGACCAGCGTCACGAGTCACATATGACTGCATTGGTGGATTCCATTTTGGGTCGTCAACTCTAAAATATTTAACTGCCCCACTATCTTTTACATTTCCGATAACCATTACACTATTCCCATTCTCCGCTGATACAATTGACGCGCAGCCTCAGCGATTGTGTTTGCCTTATCCATTTCCATATCCGCCAATTGGTTTTTGAACGCCTCAAGTCTCTGTGCTTCACCCAGGTCATAGGCCCGCTGTTGTTCTATTTGTCCCTGGTCAAATTCGCCCAAAGTTCTGGCGCGCTGTCTTGCAAGTTCTTGCAAGCCGCGCGTAAATATTCCGGAACGCACATTCGGCCCAAGCAATCCACGGCGCGAATAGGCAGACACAATTTTGGGTTGCGCCTCGTCGTATTGACGCAAT
>Ga0194128_10009401_pt1 | contig 11980 bp, 11 predicted proteins | sample TA2KigCa65mmetaG_FD_148650 | JGI IMG/M metagenome (GOLD analysis project Ga0194128, IMG submission 148650) | Freshwater microbial communities from Lake Tanganyika, Tanzania - TA2015037 Kigoma Deep Cast 65m | ecosystem: Environmental > Aquatic > Freshwater > Lake | place: Tanzania: Lake...
CCGGTGGCGATGATGGCCAAGGAGGCGGTCAACCGCGCCTACGAAGCCAACCTCACCGAGGGCATCCTGTTCGAGCGGCGCCTGTTCCACTCCGCGTTCGCGCTCGAGGACCAGAAGGAAGGCATGACCGCCTTCGCAGGCAAACGCAAGCCGAAGTTCCGGCATCGCTGAGCCAGCGGCGCGCAGCTTCGAGAACCTGAAGACCGCCGTCTTCTTGCACTGCGGTGGACTACGGCCCTATCCGGAGACCCACGCAGAACCCGGATGAACCGATTTTCCTATCCGTAGACAGCCACGTTTATTGTTCTTCTGGATCTATCTTTTCACGAATACGTAATAATCCGGCCAATTCCATATGTTTTCATTTTTAATGAGGTTTCTTGCCCTACTTTCTGATGATCGCCTCAGATACAGGTAGCTCTTAACGAATGCCTTTAGGTCAACTCGAGGTATGGAAAAAGTGCTATTGGTATAAAAAACCAGATCAAATTCTTTCTTTATCCTTTCGATAGTGTCCTGATCAAAATACGCGGTGCTTTGAGGTGAAAGCACCAGATAATCTCCACGCTGGATTCTCTGTGCAGGTCCGGGCTGGAAAACAGAAAACGGGATTCCTGGATTTACATACTCGCCGTTAGGATCCACAGCCCTGATATCCTCCTCCTTGTCGAGCGGATATCTGTGCGTATTCCCAATAGGCACTGGCGCCTGTGCCTCGCGATCCGACTTAAAGTCAAATTTCCTGATTGAAAGGCCCTTGAATTTAAGATATTCGCCGGCAATGAAATAGGTCGCGCCACCTGCTTCGCGATCCGTCCCGTAATAAAAAATGTTCAATCGTTCGCCTGCGTACCGCCGATTGATATCCTCTACGAGGAAATCCATAGTCTTGTTGAAGTTGATAGGGACATATTTATTGTAAGAAATAAAATGAATTGCTAAGGGGGCGGCATTCAGCAGCATCACAACTGCAACCAAAGCAAAGGTGGCCTTCCAATAGACTCCACGCATTTCGCTGTTACCGAGGAAGTAAATCGCTGGCGGCAATATGAATGCATACGCAGGCAGAAAGTAATATGGGAGGTACATATTCAAAACGAGAAACACACCAATATATGCGGCACCAGCAGCCAACATCGGATCCAGCATAGGATGCGCCGGCATCTTACGGACGTACACCTGATATAGCCGCCAAAGCAACAATGGAACCAAAATAAAAATTGGGATCGGGTCAGATGATAAGGCGTAGTTTGCAATATTTTTTGCCCTAATAAAAAAATTATAGTCCTCTGCCGATGGCAAGTAGGCACCTTTGGTATAGGGCAGTATCGTAACGAGATAAATCCCAAGATAAAGCATCGCGCTGGCGATCAGCAGTCCGTCCAGGGCACGAGACCTATTTGTCGATGTCTTCCACGTAAGTATCAAATGTGCTGCAGCCAGATTGGCGATCGCGGAGAATGCTGCTTCCTTGTAGTAGATTGCTGCGTTGGCGAACAATAGCGTTATGGCAAAGTGAACGGCTTTCTGACGCTGTTGAAACAGGTGATAAACACCCAGAAAGCCCAGAAACAGAAGCAATACGTTCTTCTCTATAGCCAACAACTTGAAATACGCAAGCACGAGACCCGGGGTCAACAACAACAGGATACCAGCCAGATATGCCAGCGCCGGTTCGATGGAATATCTCCGCAAGAGCCAAATCAGCAGGACGGCGCAAAGCAGCAGCTCGATTGCATTGAGACTGAAGTAACCAACCGGTGAATTCGTGAATAACGCAACAAGGTTATATTCTTGTCCACCTAGCGGGCTGAACCGACCGATCTCGACAGAGTTATAGTATGGAAAATCAGCGCCATACATGGGGAAAAATGCCCCACTCTGCAGAGTCGCCAAGAATGCGAATTCGTCGCTTGGCCCCAACGCCGGATTAATAACAAGCAATACCGTATACAGCGATACGAGCAGGACGAACAGGTACTTTAGCGTCGTGCTTTTTATAGGCAGGGTAGAGAATGGCGTCAACAGGGCCACGATATTTCCTATTATATGCCTGAAGTGGTTTTACGCAACCTGGGATGAAGATTTACCCATGCGCCATCGCCGTTGGAAAGTTTGGAAGCTTGGATTCAATGATTTTGCAGGAATTGATTAAATCAATCAAAAGACCGAAAAACCTGCGGGTCGTGGTACTCAGTACCGTCCTTATCCAATCGAAGTTCCAGTACCAAAGGCAACTGAAATCGGCGAAGAAGGCTATCGCCGATTGTTCTTTACCAATAGCGGCTCGTGGGGCAGCATTCGGCTATCGTTCGCGCACCCGTTCAATTACGGGATGGCCCCACGGCTTCGCGAGGGCAGGTTCGACGCGCTTTGGGTGCACGGTTGGGGACACTGGTTTCATCTGTGGGCGCTCAGGGTCGCGCGCCGCCTGGGGATCACGGTGCTGATGCGCGGCGAGTCGGGCCTGCATCTGCGCCAACCGGGTGGGTGGCGTAACACGTTGAAGCAGCGGTCGCTGAAATATCTCACGACACACGTGGATGGGTATCTGGCCATCGGTTCTTTGAATCGCGGATTTTACGAGTCCCAGGGTGTGCCGTCCAGTCGCATATTTCCGACACCCTACGCCATGGACAACGCTTTTTTCCAGGCTCGCGCCGCCGAGGCGTCGCGCCATCGCGAAGTATTGCGCCGCGAACTCGGCCTCGATCCGGGGCGGCCAGTAATTCTGTACGCTAGCAAGATGACCGCAAGAAAGTGCGCGGGGGATTTGCTCGAAGCGTATGCGGGACTCTCGGCAGACGGTCGTGCGGAGCCGTCGCCGTATCTGTTGTTCGTGGGTGACGGAGAGCAACGGCTGGAGCTCGAAATGCGCGCGGCGGGTTTCGGCTGGCGTTCTATCCGGTTTCTCGGTTTCAAGAACCAGACGGAACTGCCGCGTTATTACGACCTGTGTGACGTATTCGTGCTACCCTCGCGCCAGGAACCGTGGGGGCTGGTAATCAACGAGGTCATGAACACAAGCCGGGCGGTTATCGCGAGCGACGAAGTCGGTTGCGGGCCTGACCTGGTGCGACATGGCGAGAACGGGTATGTCTTTCCTGCCGGAGACACGGCCAGTCTCGCGAACGTTCTTCGCCAGGCGCTTGCCAATCCGGAATGGATAGCGGCCATGGGACGGCGCAGTCTCGCCCTCGTCAATCGCTGGAGCTTTGACGAGGACATCGTCGGACTCGAACAGGCGCTCGCTGCGGTGCAGCGTGGATCATGAAGTTCAGCATCGTCATTCCGACGTACAACGAAGCAAAGGACATCGCCAGCACGCTCGATGGCCTGCTCGCGCTCGATTATCCCGACAAGGAAGTCATCGTCGCCGACTACTCGACGGATGCGACACCGGACATTGTCCGGGGCTATGCAGATCGAGGTGTTCGCCTCATTCATCCGGCTCGCCGCGAAGGCCGCTGCGGCGCGCGCAACATCGGCATTCTTGACGCGCAGGGCGACGTCGTCGTGATTCTTAATGCCGACGTCCATCCGCGCCCCGATTTCCTGCGTCGGCTGGCGCCGTACTACGAGCAGGGTTATGACTACGTGCTGGTCAATTCGAAGGTAGCCAATACCGGCGAACTGTTCGCCCGTTACGTGGATGCGATGTCGGCTGCTAACCAATACGGCGATCCTTCCTCGACGGAGTGGACCGAGGGGTTTTCCTGCCGCCGCGAACTGGCGATCCGGGCCGGTTTGTTTCCCACCGGTTTCGCTGTTCCCATCTGCGCAAGCGAAGACGGTTTTTTCGGCGCGAATCTTCGGAGACTCGGTGCGCGCAAGAAGATCGATTTCTCTATCACCGTGGATCACGTGGTACCGGGGGCATTCGCCGAGTATTGGCAGATTCGAAAAGGTCGGGGCAAGGGCATCCCACAAATCCGCCGCTTCCTCCAGAAGTGGGGTATATCGGCCATCGCTGGCTGGGCGGCATTGCGTTTGGCAAAGACATTTGTTTATGTAGCGCTGGTGTTGCCGGCGGCGACGCAGGTTTGGCGCGCATGCCGTCAGTCGGAGCGGGGGTGCCAATGATTTTTTGCCGTTTTTCGGGGCATGGCTGGTTGAACAGGCGGCCTTCCACGTTGGCGAGTGGGAGTCGATTTTCCAGATTTTGCATGCCGAAAAGAACGTGAAATCCTGCCACGCGCAGACATCGTCCAAAACCGGAAATTTTCACTGAATCGCTATTTGCAAAAGTAAAGACACCTCATGCATGTGTTGGTGACGGGCGGCTGTGGTTACAAGGGGACCGTGTTGGTGCCGAAGCTTCTGGCTCGCGGGTACCGCGTCACGGTCGTGGACACCATGTGGTTTGGAAACCTCCTGGCACCGCAGCCGAACCTGTCGGTAACCCAAGGCGATGTCCGTGACATCGACCGGATATCGCTCGACGGCATAGACGCCGTGATCCATTTGTCATCGGTGGCCAACGATCCTTGCGGCGACCTGGATCCGAAACTGACCTGGGAGATCAGCGCGCTGGCCACCATGCAACTCGCCGACAAAGCGGCGCGTGCGGGCGTGAAGCGGTTCCTCTATGCCTCCTCGGGGAGCGTCTACGGCATTAAGGAAGAGGAGCGTGTCACCGAGGACCTCGAGCTCAAGCCGATTTCCGAATACAACAAGACCAAGATGGTGTCGGAACGCGTGTTGCTGAGCTATGCCGACAACATGGTGGTCCAGATCATCCGCCCGGCGACGGTGTGCGGGTATTCACCCAGAATGCGCCTGGACGTTTCGGTCAACATGCTCACGATGCAGGCGTTGAGCCGGAAAAAAATAACCGTTTTCGGTGGGCAGCAGATCCGCCCCAACATCCACATTGACGACATTACCGATCTCTATTTGTTCCTGCTCGATCACCCCGAACATCGTGGTATCTACAACGCGGGCTTCGAGAATATCTCGATCATGGACATCGCCCGGCACGTCACCGCTCACGCCCCCGCGGAAATCATGGTTACCGAGTCGAACGACCCGCGTTCCTACCGGGTGAACTCCGATAAATTGCTGGCCACCGGCTTCAGGCCGAAGAAGACCGTGGAGGACGCGATCCGCGATCTGGTGCAGAAATACCGTGCCGGCGAGCTTCGGGACGAGGAGCATTTTTACAACCTGAAGTGGATGAAAAAGCACGTTGTCCAGGGGAGCGACACGTTACGCGCCGCCATATGACTCGCTTCCAACGGTTATTACTCCGGATAACCGGCCTCCAGGTAACCATGTGTGTCCGTAACCCGATGGCGGAGGCGCGGTGATGGAGAAGGTGGTGGTCATCGGCAGTAACTCGTTCTCCGGTGCGAGCTTCGTCAGCTACCTGTTGCAGGAGGGTAACGAAGCCGTAGGGATCAGTCGTTCGTCCGAGCCACCGGATGCCCTGCTCCCCTACAAGTGGCATCAACGTTCGGGATTCCGCTTTTACCCGCTTGACCTCAACCGGAACCTGGATGACATCCTTGCCGTCATCCACGACTTTCGGCCAGGTTATGTGGTCAATTTCGCGGCACAAAGCATGGTAGCGGAGAGCTGGGAACATCCGGAGGACTGGTTTCAGACTAACGTGGTTGCGAATGTGAAGCTGCACGACCGGTTGCGGCGTTGCGATTTTCTGAAAAAGTATGTACATGTCTCGACCCCGGAGGTCTATGGCAGCTGCCAGGGGAGTGTGCGCGAAGACGCGCCCTACAATCCCAGCACGCCCTACGCCGTTTCGCGCGCCGCCTGTGACATGAGCCTGACAAGTTTTCAGAAGGCTTATGGATTCCCCGTGGTTTTCACGCGCGCTGCAAACGTCTATGGGCCGGGCCAGCAGCTCTACCGGATCATCCCGCGGACTATTTTATTCATCCGCCTGGGCCGCAAACTCCCGCTGCACGGCGGTGGTCGGTCCGTGCGCTCGTTCATCCATATCAGGGACGTCGCTGACGGCACGTGGCGCGTGGCCCGGCAGGGCGTGCCCGGCGAGGTCTACCATCTTTCGACACCGCACCTGGTTTCGGTCCGCGAACTGGTCGAAATGATCTGCCGAAAGATGAGTGTTTCCTTCGCAGATCACGTTGAGATTGCGGATGAACGTCTCGGGAAGGATGCCGCCTATGTGCTGGACAGCGCCAAGGCGCATGCGTTGCTGGGTTGGTCGCCGGTAGTCGAACTGGAACACGGCGTTGAGGAAACAATCGCGTGGATGGATAAATACTTCGACGAATTGCGACGCCAACCGCTGTCATACGTTCACATGAAATAACTCCTCTGGATTGAGTTCCAGCCACCGTTGTGTATCCGGCAAAACACGTTACATCACATGTGAGATTAAATATGGGCATAGAAATTGACCTATTGGCGAACTACCCACGTACGAAACGAAACGTCGACGAGCGTGATTCGACCAAAACGGAGGAGGATCGCGCGGTCGCACGTAAATTCGGGAAAGAATTCTTCGACGGAGACCGCCGGACCGGATATGGCGGTTTTTCATACAATCCGCGCTTCTGGCAGCCCGTTATTCCCACCTTCCAGCAACATTGGCAATTGATCGTTGTCAGCTCGGCGCTGGATGTTGGGTGCGCAAAGGGTTTCATGTTGCACGACATGGCCGAGCTTATTCCCGGCATTACCGTCAAGGGTATCGACATTTCTGATTACGCCATCGCAAATGCCATGGATGACATGAAGCCCCATGTCCAGGTGGCGGATGCCCGTAAGCTGCCGTTCCCAGACAAGAGTTTCGATGTTGTCATCTCTATTAATACGATCCACAACCTTGAAATGGATGAGTGTGCACAGGCGTTGCGTGAGATCCAGCGAGTTCAGCGCAAGGGCGCATTCGTGACGGTCGATGCGTACCGCACGGACGACGAGAAACGTCGCATGTATGCTTGGAATCTCACCGCCAAGACGATCATGAGCGTCGATGAGTGGGTGGCCTTTTTCGGGAAGGTTGGATATACCGGTGACTACTACTGGTTTATTCCGTGACAGCGAAGAACCCGGCATCCACTATTCCTGACGTAGCCGGTCGGCAACTGGCCGACCGTCTCGTGATTCAGACCAAGCGCATACGCATGGTCGAGGAGGCGATCGCCGATCGGTATTCGGAATGGAAGATGCGTTGTCCAATCCATCTGTCCATCGGGCAGGAGGCCGTGTCCGCCGCCGTCGGAGAGGCGTTGCGGCGTGACGATCTGGCGGTGAGCGGGCACCGTGCGCATGGCCACTACCTTGGCAAGGGTGGTGATCTCAAGCGGATGATCGCGGAAATCTACGGCAAGGCAACGGGTTGCTGCGCTGGAAAGGGCGGTTCGATGCATCTGGTCGATCTGGACGCTGGCTTTATGGGGAGCACGGCCATCGTAGGTGGAACGATTCCCGTCGGCGTGGGGATTGGTCTTTCTATCCAGCTAAAACGCACGGATCAGGTCAGCGTCGTGTTTCTTGGTGATGGTGCTATCGAAGAGGGTGTTTTTTATGAATCGGCGAACTTCGCCGCCCTCAAACGCCTTCCGGTGCTATTTGTGTGCGAGAACAATACGTATTCCGTGTATTCGCCGCTGCATGTACGCCAGCCGACAGGCCGGAAGATCCACGAGATGGTCAGCGCCATGGGGCTGCCGGCTCGCCATGGAAATGGGAATGATGTCGGGCAGGTATACGACACGACCCGCCAAGCGGTTGAGCAGATCCGGCGGGGCGAAGGTCCGCGCTTCCTGGAATTCGAGACCTACCGTTGGCGCGAGCATTGTGGTCCGAACTATGACAACGATATCGGATACCGCACTCCCGATGAGTTCGAATCGTGGAAGTGCCACGATCCCGTGGCGTCGGCCGAGAAGTGGTATGTGGAACAGCAGGGCGGCACCCCAGACCAGCTCCGCGCTATGGACTCCCGGATTCGCGAGGAAATCGAGGATGCGTTCCGGTTTGCGGAAAAATCTCTTTTCCCCGAGCCGGGGGAAGCCTACACACATCTGTTTAAACCCTGATTCGGCGGAAAGGAACAGAACGCGATGACGCAGATGAATTTTGCAACCGCCATCAACGACGCGCTTTCCGTCGCGTTGGACCAAGACAGCAGCGTTATTTGTTATGGCCTGGGTGTTGACGATCCCAAGGGCATATTCGGCACCACCCTGGGGCTCAAGGAAAAGTATGGCCCCAAACGCGTTTTTGACATGCCGACATCGGAGAACGCAATGACCGGCGTGGCCATCGGCGCGGCGCTCAATGGTATCCGGCCAGTCATGACGCATCAGCGTCTCGATTTCTTTCTGTTGGCCATGGACCAGCTGGTGAACAACGCCGCCAAGTGGCACTACATGTTCGGGGGCCAGCGAGGAGTGCCTATCACCATCCGCCTGATCATCGGCAGGGGGTGGGGTCAAGGTCCGACGCACTCGCAGAGCATGCAATCCTGGTTCGCGCACGTTCCCGGACTGAAGGTCGTTATGCCCGCCATGCCCGACGATGCCAAGGGCCTGCTGTTGTCGGGCATATTCGACGAAAACCCGGTGGTGTTCCTGGAGCATCGCTGGCTGCACAGCGTGCAGAGCGAGGTCCCGACCGGCGATTACCGGGTGCCGATCGGCCGCGCGCGTACGCTGGCGGAGGGAGACGACCTCACGATCGTTTCCATGTCGTACATGACCATCGAGGCCCTGCACGCCGTCGAACACATGAAGGCGCACGGTGTTTCCTGCGACCTCATCGATCTGCGCTCGATCCAGCCGATCGATTGGGAGGCCATCTTCTCATCGGTCAGTCGCACGCGAAGGCTGATGGTCCTGGACACTGCTTCGGCGACATGCTCGGTCGCCGGCGAGGTCGTGGCGCGCGTGACGATGGAGTTGTTCGGGTGCCTGAAGCAGGCGCCGGTGCGGCTCGCGATGCCGGACTTCCCGTCGCCGACCAGCCCGGCCCTGAGCGAGGGTTACTACCGCCGGGCGGAGGACATCGTGCGCCTCGTCGGTGAAATGCTGAGCAAGGACATGAATCCCGGCCAAATCGTCGAGATGCGCAAGACGCCACACGACGTGCCCGGCGATTGGTTCAAGGGGCCGTTTTGAAATAGGACGTTACGTAAATGAAATACCTATCTCGAATTGCAGGGAATCTGCAGGGACAAAAAATGTTCCAGATACTCGCTGAAGCTAGAAAGCTTGAGCGTGAAGGTTGGGGCATTATTCACCTAGAAATAGGCGATCCAGATTTTGCAAGTCCACCCAACGTCGAATCTGCAGCCTGTGCAGCGTTAAATGCAGGACAAACTCACTACGTTGAGTCAGCAGGCCTAATTGAGTTTCGTGAGCAAGCGGCGAAGACGACCCTACGTTCCGGAGGGTTTATGCCGAGTATCGAACAAGTACTTGTTACGCCTGGAGCGAATATCCAGCTCTATCTGGCTATTGCGTGTACAACGAATCCAGGCGACGAAGTAATAATTACAGATCCATGCTTTGTAAGTTATACCTCAATAATTGAACTATGCGGAGCAAAAGCAATCCGCGTGCCTCTCTATGTAGAAAATGGATTTCGTATAAATCATGATGACTTGCGTAAGGTTATTTCATCAAAGACGCGCCCCATCGTAATTAATTCGCCACATAATCCTACCGGCTCAGTAATGAGCGAGGCTGATATGAAGGCGATCTAAGAGATTGCAGAGGCAGCTGATGTCTACTTACTTGGCGATGAAGTCTATGGACGTATGGTTTATGACGATGAAATTAATCACTTTTACTCACCTAGTATCTATGACCAATGCCGTGAACGGACAATCATTGCACACTCATTTAGCAAATCTTATGCAATGACCGGTTAGCGCATTGGAGGTGTTACTGGTCCTGCCCTCCTTATTTCTCGCATGGCCTTGCTACTAGAAACGATTAACTCCTGTGTTTCCCCATTTGTACAAAAGGCAGAAATCGAGGCTATGACTGGTAGTCAGGAATATGTTGATGGAATGATATCAACCTATAGAAATAGGCGAGACCTTATTGTTGCAGGACTAAACGAAATTCGCGGGCTTCTCTGCTTGAAGCCAGGCGGTGCATTCTATGTATTCCCGAGTATTAGCGGTACCGGCCTTTCAAGCGAACAATTTAGTGATTACGTTCTTAAAAATATAGGGATTGCTACATGTCCAGGAAAATATTTTTGGGTTCTGCTGGCGAAGGCTACGTCAGATTCTGTTATGCAAATTCGGATGAAAAAATATCCGAAGCCTTATCGAGGATGAAGAAACTATTTGGGGTTTGTGTATGAAAACTACAAATTTCAACGAGCTAATAAAATATTCGCAAGTTCATTGCCCCTGCTGCAATAAGAGCACGATATGCATAGCGGATCTCCCGAAATACCCATTAACAGAATTTTTCAGAGATCTTAAAGATACTCAGAATCCTTATGGGCATATTGACCAAGAAATTAGATTTTGTACAGATTGCAATCATATGTTTTTGCGCCATGTCATGGATGCAAATCAGATCTATCGAAATGATAATTATATAACATCTTCAATACTAAGCCGCGGCGCTGTCGTTTGTATTGAAAATTTCGTTAATTTCATTAAGAAATCAATCGCTGATCTTAGTCAATATACGATTATTGATATTGGCGGGAACGACTCAACGTTGCTCGAATATTTTCTAACAAAATGCAAGAAGCTCATAAATATTGATCCGAATGCTTCAACTAGTAATCAAGCGATTGAAATACACAAAAGTTTCTTAGAAGAAATTGATTTCACTGCCTTAAAAGATGGACAATCAAAGATATTTGTTTCAAGCCACACCATCGAGCATCTGGAAGATCCAGCAAAGTTGTTAAGAAGTCTGTCTTTAATAGTTACAAATAATGATTATCTGTATCTGCAGTTTCCATCACTTGAACTACTCATCGAGCAAAAGAGATTTGATCAGATATGCCATCAGCATATTAATTATTTCTCATTAAATTCCATTATGAAGATAATGGAACAGGTTGGCTTGCAAGTTAACGATTACGAATTCGATTCTAGCCACTTTGGCACGCTGAGGGTGTTAGTTACGCGCAGAAAAACAAACGACATTCAATCTTTACAATTTACAGATACGTCTATTAGCGATTCATATTGCTCATTTCGTAGATACTGTGAACAATATAATCATCTCATGAAGGATTTCCTTTATCAGAGACAGGGATTCGGTGCAGGACTTATGGTTCCAACGCTTGCATACTACCTTCCACTTATAAATAACTTGTCGAAAATCGTTGATGATAATCCTATGCGAATTGGTAAGCGTTATATTTCGCTAATTCCTCCAATTGTCGGCATGGATGAGCTTGATGTTGATAAGCCGGTATTAATCACATCAATAAGTACGAAAATTGCTGCAAGGGCAATTTTTACTAAATTGGTATCGCTCGGCGTTAACGATATTTGTTTGCCGACTATGGTGACCTAAATCATGGATACGAAAATTCGTGGAAAGTGGTCGCTTGTAACTGGTTGCGCTAGCGCTGGTCGATGATCTTTGCCATCTATGCAAGGAACGCGTCATCATGACCGTAGCGGACAGCCAGTCGTCTTCACAGATCTGGCCTGTTCCCCTTGAACGCTACCACGGCGATGTTAGTAAAGTCCGCTTTCAAAGGAGAAGGCGGGCATGAAGAAGAAGCGATTTACGGGGCAGCAGATCATTGGGTTTCTGGAGGAGGCGTAGGCTGGAATTGCGGTGAAGGAACTCTGCCGCAAGCACGGCTGCAGTGATGCGTCGTTCTATGGCAGGCGCTCGAAGTACGGCGGGCTGCAGGTGAACGAGCTCAAGCGCCTGAAGGAGCTGCAAGCCGAGAACGCGAAGCTGAAGAAGCTGCTGGCGGAGGCGCACCCGGACGTCGAGGCGCTGAAGGTCGCCTTCGGGGTAAGGCGCTAGCCCCACAGGCCAAGCGAGCAGCA
>Ga0194128_10009412_pt1 | contig 11962 bp, 8 predicted proteins | sample TA2KigCa65mmetaG_FD_148650 | JGI IMG/M metagenome (GOLD analysis project Ga0194128, IMG submission 148650) | Freshwater microbial communities from Lake Tanganyika, Tanzania - TA2015037 Kigoma Deep Cast 65m | ecosystem: Environmental > Aquatic > Freshwater > Lake | place: Tanzania: Lake...
TTTATTCCGGCGGAAATTCCCGATGCGGTCAGCGAGCGCATCCAAAAATTGTCCTGCGAGGCGTTCCTGGCGCTCGACCTGGCCGGCCTGTCGCGGGTGGATTTCCTGTACCACGAGCCCAGCGGCGGGCTGTACCTCAATGAGGTCAACACCATGCCCGGCTTTACGCGCATTTCGATGTACCCAAAACTGTGGGAAGCCAGCGGTCTCCCCTACTCGCAGTTGTGCGACCGCCTCATCGCGCTGGCCCGCGAGCGGCACAGCGAGAAGTCCCGCACAAAATACACCTTCGAAACCCCGGCCGCCACGTAAACTGTTCGCCGCGAAGTGGGAGCGAAGCACAGCGGACTGACGCGACAAAACTCTCGATTTTAAGCCATTCTCAAGTTGTTCGCTGCAAACTGGGAGCGAACACTACCCTATCACTCGCGTCCCGGTCGGCTCACCCACCACAACGCGCTTTGCGATACCGACGAACAATCCGCACTCCAGCGCGCCGGGAAACGCCTTGATACTGGTCTCCAGGGCGGCCGCGTCGGGAATTTCCGCGAACCTGCAATCCACAGTGTAGTGCCCGCCGTCGGTGCGGTACGGCGTGCCGTCCGCGTTCAGCCGCAGGACCGGCTCGCAGCCCAGCGTTCCCAGCTGGCGGAGGGTGACCTGCCAGCCGAAGGGCTCGACCTCCACCGGCACCGGATAGCGTGACCCCAGGCGCTGCACCAGCTTGCTGGGGTCCACCACCACCACCATCTCCGTGCTGGCACACGCAACGATCTTCTCGCGAAGCAGCGCGCCACCGGCCCCCTTGATCAGCGTCAGGTGATCGTCCACCTCGTCCGCCCCGTCGATGGTGATATCCAGCGCGCCGACCTCCGAGAGGTCCTTCAGCGGCAGGTTGTACCCGCGCGACTGCGCCGCGGTGCGCTCGGAGGTGGCCACCACCACCAGGTCCCTGAGCGCGCCCGCCAGCCACGCCTCGCCCACCGCCTGCACTGCAAAAAAGGCGGTGGAGCCGGTGCCCAGCCCGACCCGCATGCCCGACTTCACGAAGCCTGCCGCGGCGTATCCCGCCGCCTTCTTGGCCGCATCTTCCGACATGCGGCGGGGCTTGGCCCAGGTCAACCGAGACTCCTGCGGACTGGCAACAAACCGGCAACACCAGACCGCCCGCCAGCGGCTATGATATGCAGGTCGAAACTGGCATGGAAGGATTCGGTCTGAAGGTGGCTATTGCAATCGCAGGCTGGGGACTGTCCCTGGCGCCGCCCATCGCGCGCCCGCCGCTTTGCGTTCCCACGCCGCCGCCGGCCGCCGCCCCCGAGCAGCCCCTGGATCGCGCGGGTGTCGCCGCGCCCACGGCGACACCCGCGACAACTTCGCCCACCGCGGCCGTGGAAACCAGCCGCCTCAACGCGGGTCAGTTCCGCCTCACCCACGACCTGCAAGTGCGCATTGACCCGGAAACCGGCCGCATGGCCGGCGACGACCGCATGGACGTAAGCCGCATCCCCAACGACGGCTTCGTGTGCTTCCGGCTCCATCCGGACTTGAACCTCCGCGACGTCACCCTCAACGGCGAGCGGCTCGACGTGTCGCGCCGCGGCAACAAGGTGCGCGTCGACCTGCGCGGCCACGAGAACGAGCCGGCCCGCGTGCGGGTCCGCTACGACGGCCGCATCCCCGGGCCCGAAAACGGCCCCGGCCAGCTCGGCGTGTACCTGTACGACGAGAGCTACTGGCACCCCAATCACATGGGCGAGCACGGCGAGTCAACCCTCACGGTCACCGTTCCGCGCGAGTGGAGCGCCACTGCCTCCGGCGTCGAGCAGTCCGTGCGGGAAGGCGACAATTTTCGCTCGTACACCTGGCGCACGCCCTGGGCCGGCTCCGGACTCACCCTCGCCGCCGCGCAATACGACGTGACGCGGGACGAGCAGAGCGGGCTGCCCGTCCGCGCCTTCCTGTACCCCAACAGCGACGTGGACGCCAACGCGCTAATCCGCCGCAGCCGCGACGTGGTCAATTTCTTCGAGCCGCTGTTCGGTCCGTATCCCTACGATCGCCTCGACATCGTGGAAAGCATGAGCGAGGGCGCCAACGCCTCGCCGGGCATCATTCTGTTTCACCCGACGACGCTGCGCGACGCCGAAACCCTGGACGATTTTCTGTCCCACGAGGTGTCCCACAACTGGTGGGCCGGCGCCCTGGCCGGCTATACCGAGCGCGGGCTCTGGTACGAAGCCTTCGCGGAATTCTCGGCCAATATCTTCACCCGCGGCGCGGTGGATTCACCGATCGCCGTGCGCGACCGGCACGCGGTCCTGGATCGCTGGCGCGACGTCATCGGCGCCAACGAGACGACGCCGGTGCGCGACGTGAACTCCTACGAGCCCTGGGATGAAAAAAACCTGGTCGCCTACCACAAAGGCGCGTACGTCCTGCACATGCTGCGCGACCGCCTGGGCGACGAGGCGTTCTTCAAGGGAATGCGCGCGTTCGTGGAAGACAATCGCGCCTCGTTCGTCTCCTGGGAGGACGCCCAGTCAGCCTTCGAAACCGCGTCCGGCCAGGATCTTGGTGGATTCTTCTCACAGTGGCTCGATCGCGGCGACGCTCCCTCGCTGGCCCTGGAGCAGGTCGGCGCGAATGCGGTGCCCGGGGGCTGGTCGATCGAGGGCAAGGTACGCCAGGTGCAGACCGGCGCGCCCTACGACCTGGAAGTCCCCGTGGTGGTGAAGACGCGCGACGGCGAGGTCCACCGGCGAAACGTCCCGGTCGGCGCCCGCGAGGGGACGTTCTCATGGACCTTGCCCGCCGAGCCCGAATCAGTGGAAGTCGATCCCGAGGCGCGGATTTTCCGCCTGCGGAGCGACAGCGAAATGTGGGTTTCCAGCCGCGAGACGCCCCCCACCACGCTGACGTGGCAGTAGCGCTGGGACACGCCATCCCCGAGCTGCCCTGCGGCTCGCTGATCACCCAACCGTGGGGACTGCGAGAATTTGTCGCCCTCGACGCGGACGGCGACCGTCTCCGATTTTTCCAGGGCTAAATCAAGTAACCGCGGCCTCCTGCGGGCGCCACTGCACGATGACGCCGCGCGTCCGGAGATCCGAGACCTGCTCTGGAGTGTAGTCGAGAAACACTTGCAGCACCTCCTCCGTGTGCTGCCCAAGCAGCGGAGGCGCCGCATCATAGCGGGCCGGCGTCGCCGACATTTTAATCGGATTCCCCACGGCCTTCATCGCCCCGATGGTCGGGTGCTCCATCTCCACGACCATGTCGCGGGCCAGCACCTGCGGGTGTTCGAGAACCTGGGGCACGGTCAGGAGCGGCCCGGCCGGGATGCCGCCGGCGTCGAAGCGCTGCACCCACTCTTCCGCCCTGCGGGTCATGAAGATCGGGCGCAGCACCTCATCCAGGGCGTCGATATGATCCACCCGATCCGGATTGGTGGCAAAGCGCGGATCCTTCTCCAATTCCGCGCGTTCGATAATCTCGCAAAACTTCGGCCACATGCGGTCATTGCCCACGGCCACCGTGAAATATCCATCGGATGCTTCATAGGTCTGATAGGGCGCGATGCTGGAGTGTCGATTTCCCATGCGGCGTGGAGGCTTTTCGGTCGCGAAATGGCCCATGGCGGCGAAGGTGAGCAGCGACACCTGTCCCTCCAGCAGCGAGGTGTCCACGTGCTGGCCCTTGCCAGTCCGCTCGCGGGACACCAGCGCAAGCAGCGTGCCGATCACCGCGTACAGGCCGGTGATAAGATCGGCCTGCGGCACGCCCATCTTCGCGGGCGCGCCATCGGGAACGCCGGTCAGGCTCATGATGCCGCCCATGCTCTGGGCCAGCACGTCGTAGCCGGGCCGCTGGCTGTCCGGGCCGGTGATGCCGAAACCGGAGATCGTCACGTACACAAGTCGCGGATTGTCGGCCGAGAGCGCCTCGTAGCCAAGCCCCATGCGCTCGGCCGTCCCCGGACGGAAGTTTTCGATCACGACGTCGGATTTGCGCGCCAGGCGCTTGACGATGTCGACGCCCTCGGGAGACTTCAAGTCAAGGGCCACGCTGCGCTTGTTTCGATTGGCGGACAGGAAGTAGGCGCTCTCTCCCCCCCACCAGGGCGGCGCGAAGTTCCGCGAGTCGTCTCCGCCGCCGGGCGCCTCGATCTTGAGCACGACGGCGCCCATGTCCCCGAGCATCTGGGTGGCGAACGGTCCGGCCATTACCCGGGAGAGGTCTGTGACGAGGACTCCGTCAAGTGCGCTGGGTGCGAACGACATGGGGCGCCTCCGGGAGGAAAGGGTAGCGCCCTATTGGCGGGCGACAGGCGCGCGCCCTGCCTAAAGCGCCGCGAGCGCCTCGCCTTCGGTGCCCACCAGGGTAAGCATGTCGCTGACCCCCGTAATCTGCAAGACACGGTGCAGGTCGCGGCTCGGCGTGACCACGATGAGACGGGACCCGGAGTGGTGATTCGCCTGCCGGGTGCGGAGGAATGCGGCGATTCCGGTGCTGTCCATGAACGGAACCTCGGTGAGGTTCACGATGATGGGGACGCTCACCGCGGACATCAAGTCGTCCAGCGCCTGTTGCAGCTTTCCCGCCGTGCGGAGGTCGAGGTCGCCCTTGAGGCGCACCAGGTATCCCTCAGGCTGGATGGGCTCCACATGGATCTCCACCGGCACTCCCTCGTTCGCGATATCGGACACTACCCATTCTGGGAGCATGCCAAACCTCCTATTTCGGCAAGCGGTAAGACTGCTCGTCGGTCACCAACACCATCACCGGCTCCCCGCTCTTCTCCAGGCTGAGCTGCACCCTCACATCCTGTTTTTGGTCGAAAAATTGCAGCGACTGGTCCGGCCCTCCCAGGAGAATGCTGGGGACGGCCCCGGCCGCGTTGAGCGCCAGCCGGGGACGCCCGTTGCCGTCCAGCTCCAGCACCATGCGGCCGCGCCCGCCCTGGTCGTAGAAGTAGAGGACGGGCGCGTTGACCGCCCGGTCCATCCCCAGCTTGGCGCGGATCTTGCCGGCGTCGTCGCGGACCACGAAGCTCTCCGCCTCGACGCTCAGCTGGTCGCGGATGCCGCCCCGCGGGCGCGCCGCCTCGGCCGGGGCGGTGTCCAGGAGGCCCTGGCCGAGAAGGAGGAGGACAGCCGCGGCAACCAGTCCGCGAAGGACGCGCGCCTCGCGCTCCAGGCGTTGCAGACGCCGATCGACATCCGACATGGGGGGCCTCCTGTCAAAAAAGAGTGGCTGTCTCCTTTGGAGCCATCCGCAGGGGATTTGATGCAGGGGCGGACAGGGGAAACGAACAACCAACCGCATCTTGGAGGTCCGAATGAAGGTCCTGATCGCACTCCTGGCGCTCGTGCTGGCCTGCACGCCCGCCGAAGCCGCACCGCCGGCGCCGGCCGCCATCGACCTGCCGGTCACCGAGTTCACGCTCAAGAACGGCATGCGCTTTATCGTGCTGCCGCGCCACGACACCCCGACCGTGGCCACCTACTTGCAGTTCAAAGTAGGCAGCGCGATGGAGCACCCGGGCATCACCGGCGGCTCGCACATGCTCGAGCACATGATGTTCAAGGGCACGAAAACCACCGGCACCTGGAATTACGAAGCCGAAATTCCCCTGATGAAAGAAATCGACCGCCTGGCCGGCGAGATGGTGGCTGAGCAGGCGAAGTTCGCCACCACCTACGGCGGAGGCGACCCGGCCAGAGTGGCCGCGATCAAGGCTCAGATTACGAAACTGCAGGCCGAGCAGAAGAAATACATGATCTCCGAGGAATTGTGGGGGATCTACCAGCGCAACGGCGGAAGCGGGCTGAACGCTTCCACCTGGGAGGACGGCACCAATTACTACGTGAGCCTGCCGGCCAATCGTCTCGAAGTGTGGGCAATGCTCGAGTCCGACCGCATGCGCGACCCGGTGTTCCGCGAATTCTACACCGAGCGCGACGTCGTCAACGAGGAGCGCCGCATGTCGGTGGACAACGACCCGGACGGCAAATTGTTCGAGGCGCTGCAGTCCGCGGTGTACGTTTCCAGCCCCTACGGGTGGCCCACCATCGGATGGCCGGGCGACCTCAACAGCATGCGCCGCGAGGACATGGAGGCGTATTTCCGCCGCTACTACGCCCCCAACAACGCGGTGGCGGTCATCGTCGGGGACGTCGACCCGGCCCAGGTCCAGGCGCTGGCCGAAAAATATTTTGCTTCAATTCCCCCGTCGAATCTGCCGACCACCGTCGCCACCGAGGAAATGCCGGCCGGCGGCCACCGCCGCGTGGAAGTCGAGCACGAGGCGCGGCCCCGGCTGTACATGGCCTGGCTGGGTCCGAAATACGGGGATCCGGATGAATACGTGCTGGACGTCATCGGCGAGGTGCTCTCGTCAGGCCGCACGTCCCGCCTGTACACCGCGCTGGTGGAAAAAAAGCGCATTGCTTCCTCGGTGAGCGCCTTCAATTACACGCGGCGGCTCGGCAACCTGTTCCTGGTAAACGCCACGCCGCAGGGGAACACCAGCACGCGCGCCCTGGAGGAAGCCGTCTCCGAACAGCTCGACCTGCTGAAAACACAGCCGGTCTCGCAGTGGGAAGTCCGCAAGGTGACCCACGGGCTGGAGGCGGACTTCATCCGCCGGCTGCAGTCCAACACCGGGATCGCCAACAGCCTGGGCAACGCGGAGGCGCTGTCCGGCGACTGGCGCAATTTTGACCAGCGGCGGCGCTGGTACGCGGTCACCCCCGCCCGAATCATGCAGGTGGCAAAGAAATATTTCACGAGGCGCAACCTCACGGTGGCCACCCTGGTTGGGCCGGCAAAAGGAGTGAAGTGATGCGCCGCCTGCTGCTCGTGTTGTGGATTGTCCTGGCGCCTCTTCCGGTGTTCGCACAGCGCTTCGCACAGCACGGCCAGGGACCTTCGAGCGAAGACCGCGGAAAGCCGCCCAGCAAGACCGGGCAGGCGATTGAGAAACTGGTGTTTCCAGCGCTGAAGTGGCCGGTGCCGGAAGTCGGCAAGGACGTGCAACGCGAGGTACTGCCCAACGGCATCGTGGTCTATCTCAAGGAAGACCACGCGCTTCCGCTCGTCGAGGTCAAAGTGCTGGTGCGCACCGGGAGCGTTTTCGAGAAACCCGCGGAGCACGGCGTGGCGGCGCTGACCGGGGCTTTGCTGCGCGCCGGCGGCACCACCACGCTGGACGCGGAGACCCTCAACCGCAAGCTGGAATCCATGTCGGCCGAGCTGGAAACCTCGATCGGGCTGGAGGAAGGCGTGGCCACGCTGGACGTCCTCTCCAAGGACGTCAGCCAGGCGCTGCCGCTGCTGGCCGACGTGCTGCTCCACCCGCGCCTGGATCCGACAAAACTGGAGCTGCTTCGCGAGCAATATCACGAATCGCTGCGCCGCCGCAACGACGATCCCGACACCGTGGCCAACCGCGAGTTCGACAAGGTGCTTTACGGCGCGCACCCGTATGGCAGGGAGCTGGACTGGGAAGTGCTCAAGAAAATGAAGCGCGAGGACGTGCTCGCATGGTACGATAAATTCTTCCACCCCAGCCTGGAAGCGGTGGGCCGTAAAACACCGGCCACCTCGCTCTGGCAGCGGCCCAACGTGATGATCGCGGTGAGCGGCGACTTCAAGTCGGACGAGATGCTGGCCACGCTGCGGCGCCTCTTCGGGGGCTGGGAGCCACGCAAGATCACGGCCGCCGCGCCGCCGAAAGTCCAGAACACGCCGCGGCCCGGCGTCTTCGTCGTCAAGAAGGAACTCGCCCAGTCCCACGTGCTGGTGGGGCACCTGTCCACCAACCGCTACTCGCCCGACCGCGTTCCCATCGCGGTGATGAACTACATCCTGGGCGGCGGCTCGTTCTCCTCGCGGGTGATGGAGAAAATCCGCAACGACGAGGGCCTCGCCTATTCCGCGGGGACCTATTTTTCGATCAACACGACGGATCTCGGCGAGTTCGTCGGCTATCTGGAAACGAAAGCCGAGTCGACCCACAAGGCCGTGGCGCTGCTGGTGGAGGAAATCAAGCGCATGGCGAGCGGCGAAGTCACCGAGAAGGAGCTGGCCGCGGCCCGAGAAGCCTACGCCAACAGCTTCATCTTCGGCTTCGGCGACGCATCCCAGACGGTGGCCCGGCTGATGCAGCTGGAGTTTAACGACGAGCCCCGCGACTACTACCAGACCTACCTGGACAAAGTGCGCGCGGTGAAGGTTGAGGACGTCGCCCGCGTCGCAAAACAACACTTGCAGCCGGAAAAACTGACCATCCTGGTGGTGGGCAACCCGTCAAAATTCGACCGGGCGCTCGACGCGCTTGGACCGCTCAAGACGATCCCGCTCAAGCCGGTGCAATGAGCCTGCCACTGCACGCACTGGCCCGCCTCGTCGAGCGCGCGGAGGCCGGCCGGCGACTCAACACGCTGCTGGCCGCCGGCCGCTCCTTCGAAGTCGGCGGCGTCCGCACGGCGGCGAGGCCCTTGCTGCTGGGCATGATGGCGCCCGCCATGCGGCTGCCGGCCGTCTGGGTCACACCGACCATCGAAGCCGCGGAGCGCTTGTACGAGGACGCCGCGCTGTTCTTCCACCTGCTTGATCGCGAGGATGAGGCGGACCTCGTCGCAGGCGACACTCCGGCTGACGAGGCGCGCACCCGAATAGCGCTTTTCCCGGAGCGCGAGCACTCGATTTTCGACGAGGGCGCGTCCGACCCGGAGCGCCTGCGGGTTTTGCAGGCGCTCTCAAGCGGCGTACCGACCCTCGTGATCACGCCGGTCATGGCGATTCTCCAGAAGACCATGTCGCCGCAAACGGTGGCCGAGGAAGGCGTGGTGCTGCGCCGGGGCGCCGAGATCGCGCTGGAGAAGCTGCTGGGAGCCCTGGTGGAGCGCGGCTACACGCGCGAGCCGATGGTTGAGCTGCGCGGCCAGTTTTCAGTGCGCGGCGGAATCATCGATATTTACCCGTCCACCGGGGACCCGGTGCGCGTGGAATTGTTCGGCGACGAGATCGACTCGATGCGCAATTTCCACCTCGACACCCAGCGCTCCATCGGAGACGCCGCCCCCGTCACGATCCTGCCGCTGCGCGAGCACGACGCGGCGGCCTGGCTTACGGCGTACCTGCCGGAATCGGCTTACGTGATCCTCGAGGAGCCGGCTCGGCTGAAGCTGCGCGCCGACGAGTGGGCCGCGGACGTGTCGGGCGTCCCGCCCGTGGGATCGGACGCCTCGAACACGTGGCAGGCCGTCGAGGAGATGCTGGGCCGCCGCCCGCGCATCTCCCTCTCGTCGTGGGGCGCCACCGAGGCCTCGGCCGACGTTTTCATCCCAACCGAAGCCGCGCCGCAATTTTCCGCGCGCCTGGATGCGTTCACCGCCGACGCGGCCGAGCGCGCGGCGGCGAAACAGCGCGTGGTGGTGGTCACCCAGCAGGCCCGCCGGATCTGCGAGATTTTCGCGCAGGAGCGCGGCGTGGCGTGCGTCAACGGCCTGTCCGAGGAGCCGCGGCCCGGCGAGATCTACGTGGTGGCCGGGCACCTCTCCGAAGGATTCTCCCTTCATGATTTGTGCGTCATCACCGACCGGGAATTGCTGGGGACGTCGCGCCGCCGCCGCTACATCCGCACGGCCGAGCGGGGAAGCCTCCTGCGTCTGGAGGATCTCAAGCCGGGCGACGTGGTGGTTCACGCGCAGCACGGGATCGGCCGCTACCAGGGCGTCCGCACGCTGGAAATCGAGGGCAGCGCGCGGGACTTCATCAAGCTCGACTACGCGAAGGGCGATAATCTCTTCGTGCCGGTCGAGCAGTTCGACATGGTGAGCAAGTACAGCGGCGTGGAAGCCGGGGCGCCGCCGTTGTCCCGCCTGGGGCGCGGCGAGTGGCAAAAAAACCGCGCGAAGGTTTCCGAAGAGGTCCAGCAGATGGCGGAAAATCTGCTCCGGGTACACGCGCAGCGGGTCAGCGGCGGGGGCCACGCCTTTCCCCCAGACAGCGCGTGGCAGGAGGAATTGGAGGCCGCCTTTCCCTTCGAGGAAACCCCGGATCAGGCGAAGGCCATCGAGCGCGTCAAGGACGACATGGAGCAGCCCGTTTCCATGGACCGTCTGGTGTGCGGCGACGTGGGCTACGGGAAAACCGAGGTCGCCATCCGCGCGGCGTTCAAAGCCGTCATGGACGGCCGCCAGGTGGCGGTGCTGGTGCCCACCACGGTGCTCGCGCAGCAGCACTACAACACCTTCCGCGAGCGCATGGCGCCGTATCCGGTGCGGGTGGAGGTGCTGTCTCGCTTCCGCTCGCCAAAAGAGCAGAAGGCGGTGCTCGAAGCCCTCGAGCAAGGACAGGTGGACGTGGTGGTGGGCACCCACCGGCTGCTCTCCAAAGACGCAAAATTCAAGAAGCTGGGCCTGCTCATCGTGGACGAGGAGCAGCACTTCGGCGTGGCCCACAAGGAGCGGCTCAAACAATTGCGCGCCACGGTGGACATCCTCACCATGACGGCGACGCCCATCCCGCGCACGCTCCAGATGGCGCTGATGGGAATGCGCGACCTGTCCTTGATCACGACGCCGCCCATGCACCGGCTGCCCATCAAGACGTATCTGTTCGAATCCATGCCGGAAATTGTCCGCGGCGCGATCATGCGGGAATTGGAGCGCGAGGGCCAGATTTTCTTCGTCCACAACCGGGTGCACGGCATCGAAAAGGTGGCCAACGACATCCGCAAGCTGGTGCCCCAGGCGCGCGTCACGGTGGGACACGGACAGATGAGCGAAGATCTCCTTGAAAAGGTAATGCTCGATTTCGTGGAAGGCGAATTCGACATCCTGGTGTGCACCACGATTATCGAAAGCGGCCTGGACATTCCCACGGTGAACACCATCATTATCAACAACGCGCACATGTTCGGACTCGGCCAGCTCTACCAGCTCCGCGGGCGGGTCGGGCGCGCGCACCACCAGGCGTACTGCTATCTCCTGTATCCTCCGCACCGGGGACTGACCGAGGAGGCCGAGCAACGGCTGGACACCATCCGCGAATTTACCGCGCTGGGCTCCGGCTACCAGATCGCGATGCGCGACCTGGAGATCCGCGGCGCCGGAAATCTGCTCGGACCCGAACAGAGCGGGCAGATCGCGGCGGTGGGGTTCGAATTGTACTGCCAGATGCTCGAAGACGCGGTGGCCGGGCTCAAAGGCGAGCGGCGGCGGCACGTGGTGGACGAGGCGCCGGTGATTGATTTTCCGGTCGAGGCGTTCCTCTCGGAACAATACGTCTCGGACGCGCGCCAGAAAATAACCCTGTACAAGCGGCTTGCGGAAATGCGGGAATTGTCCGAGGTCGAGCTGATGCGCGAGGAATTGCGTGACCGTTTCGGCCCGCTGCCCCCGGAGGCGGAGAAACTGCTCGACATGGTGGCCATCAAGGCGCTCTGCCTGGAACTCGGAATTCCCTCCATCAAGTTTCGCAAGACGGTGGTGGAGCGGACCATCGCAATTCTGGTCCCCTTCGCGCGGCCGTTGACGGCGCGCGACACGCACCTGCTGGGACGCGAGATTGGGGCGTCGGTTGCTTACAAGAGCCACCTGGTGCTCATCACGGAAATGCCGCAAAATCCCGATTACGCGGATCTCGTGCTGCGGGTGCTGCGCTGGATCCAGGAACACGCGAAGACGTGAGCGAGCCGCCGGGCGACCTCTCTGAAGAGCCGCGGCGCCGTCGTCGTCGATCCCGCAAGGGGCGCACGCCGCCGCCGCCGTTGCCGTCGTGGGTGGCGTGGCCGGTGGCCCTGGTGGGAGCGGTGTCGCTGGTGGGCGTCGTGCCGCCGCTGGTACACGCCTGGACGAGCCTGGGCGCGCACAACGCGATCCGCACGCTGGCCACCTTGACGTTCCTCGGAGCGCTCGCCACGCTGGCGCTGGCCTGGGCCCTCCACCTG
>Ga0194128_10009420_pt1 | contig 11950 bp, 9 predicted proteins | sample TA2KigCa65mmetaG_FD_148650 | JGI IMG/M metagenome (GOLD analysis project Ga0194128, IMG submission 148650) | Freshwater microbial communities from Lake Tanganyika, Tanzania - TA2015037 Kigoma Deep Cast 65m | ecosystem: Environmental > Aquatic > Freshwater > Lake | place: Tanzania: Lake...
CGGGGCCAGTGTGATTGAGCTTGACGCTCGGCGCCAACCATTCGACCGACGTTTCGCCGGTAATGATCGACACGCCGGCGCCGGTCGGCGTCGTCGGATCGGGCGGACGAATGATCTCGACGCTGACGCGATTGACGCCGGAGGCCGGCTGCACCTGGGCGATGCGCACCTTGCCCAGGCCGTCGAGATCGGTGATCACGATTTGCTCGCGGGCGCGGCTCGGCAATAGGATCGCGTCGGGGCCGTCGAGGATCTTGTAGCGCACGCGGTATTTGTTCAGCGGTTGGCGATCGGTGAAGCGTGCCAGCTTGGTGACGAACTCATGCTCGGTGCCAAATTTGGCGACGGCGCGAGCCGGGAATTCCCAGACGGCGTCGACCCAGCGGATGATGGTCGTTCGCATCCGCTTGTCCCAGTTGTAGATGGCGGGCGCGACGACCTGCACGTGCGTGTCGCCTTCAACGGGGGAGCTGACGACGCACCAGGTTTGCCCGGGCCGCAGCATGATGTCATCTGCCCTATTGTTGTTGCCTCGGCTTATGCGCTCTTCGCGATAGCACGTGTGGCTGACAGCGGTATTGCCATCGATCCAACCGCGGGCGGGCAGAATGCCGCTCTCATCGACTTCGATGATATTGCCGTTGGTGACTTTCCACTCGACGCGTCGGCTGCGGCGTGGATTCTGATCTTTCGAGCCGTCGCGGACCGTGGCGAGCAGCACGACCTGCGAACCGACCTGGCTGGTCATGGTTTGCGGTTCGAGTACGAGCTCGACGGCATGCGGATCGAAGTTGGCGTAATAGCCGGGGCCGATCGGCTTGGCGTGAGTGCGGATGATGTCGCCGGTGGGGAGCCAATAGGGGAAGTAGCTCGGATTCTGTGTGCCGCCGAAGCAACCCGCCGACGCGCCGAGCATGGCCGTCACGACTAAGAGTCCCAGAGATCGCCCCAAGCGAACCATTCGCGCAAACGCTCCCCACGAGATGTAGGTCAGGCTTTCGAGCCTGACAGTCAGGCTGGAAAGCCTGACCTACCAAAACGATGGTTTGCGAAGCTGTATACGCGAACGGTGAAAATCCACAAGCGGAGTTTTGCGGCGATTGTATTTTTTACAATACTTCATTCCTTCCGATAGACTATTCGAAGATTGTTTGCGCAAGCCGACAAGTTCCCGAGGAAAAGACCATGATCATCTGGTGGGCGACTATCCCGGAGGATCGAGTTCTCGACAAAGGCTTTATCGACTGTCCTCGCTGCGAGAAGCGCCAACCGGCCAAGCTTGTAAAACACGTCGAAACATCCTGGTTCATGGTCTTTCCGGTCAGCAGTACCGAAGGCCCTGAGCAGCTTCAGTGTGGGGTCTGTGAGCGGTTTTTCCCGAATAATGGAAGCTGCGCGTTCGGCCACCTGGAACGCGAGCCAGACTGGGAATGTTTCAAATGCGGAAAGCCGATCCCGCACTCCCGGCATTACTGCCCACACTGGGGTTTTCGTCTTACCAACTCGTCGGTACTATGACGCCTCGAGTGTCAGTCGCCAAGATCACCAATGCGGCGTCAGCAAGATGAGCGCGCGGCTGCCCGAGGACTTGCGATTTCCGAGGGAAGCGAAGAACGAAATCGAGATAGAATCCGCGCGGAAAATGCGAACGTACTGGAGAATACTCATGCGAATCGGCATCGTACTAACGATTGGATGCATGATTGCCACACATGCCAGCGCTCAGAACGCCAAACCCATCACGAACTCCATCGGCATGAAGCTCGTCCGCATCGACGCAGGCGGGTTCATTATGGGGACGGGCGACGGCCCGCCCAAGGCGCGGGCCGAATTCAACGAGCGCGACTACGATGAAGCGCCGGCTCACCGCGTCAAAATCAGCAAGCCGTTCTACCTCGGTATTCACGAAGTCACTAACGCCGAGTATGAGCAATTCGACCCCAAGCACAAAGCGCTGCGAGGCAAACGCGGCAGTTCCAAGGGAGACGATCATCCCGTTGTCTACGTCACGTGGCACGACGCCGTCGCGTTCTGCCAATGGCTGTCGAAAAAGGAAGGCAAACCCTACCGTCTGCCAACTGAAGCGGAATGGGAGTACGCCTGCCGAGCCGGGACGACGACGAAGTTTCACACCGGCGATGAGTTGAGCGCCGATGCCGCCAACTTCGGGCGTTTGCTGGAGACGAAACCGCGCGCCGTGGGCAGTTACAAACCGAATGCCTGGGGGCTGTACGACATGCATGGCAACGTCGCCGAATGGTGTCACGATTGGTATGGCTCGTACGAAGCCGGCGAGCAAACCGATCCCGTCGGGCGCGCCGAGGGTTATGCACGCAGCGTGCGTGGCTGGAGTTTCTTGCGCACGAATCTCGATGCGACGCGCTACTGCCGATCGGCCAATCGTTCCGGGCTGTTGCCGGACGACGCCAACGCATACACCGGTTTTCGCGTCGTGCAAGGTGAGATGCCGAAGACCAAGCCGCTGCCGGCGTCGATGTCGGCGTATCAACAAAATGTCAAACACGGACCGCCGTTGCCGTCGGTCAAGATCGACAAGCCGTTCTTCGTAGACTACGTCAAGCAAAAAAAGAACCCGACGATTCCGAAAGACACCTGGGGGCCGATCTACAGTCATCACAATCACTACTCGGCCGTATGCGTCTGTCCGAACGGCGATGTGCTGGCGTGCTGGTACACATGCGTGAGCGAATCGGGACGCGAACTGGCGCAAGCGTGCAGTCGCCTTCGTGCCGGGTCGGACAAGTGGGACGAAGCGTGCCTGTTCTTCACCGTGCCGGACATCAATTGCCATGCTCCGGTGTTGTTAAGCGACGGCAAGCGGATCTTCCATTTCTGCACGCAATCGCTGTTCGGCTGGGACAACGCGTCCAACATCGTCCGCTGGTCCGACGACAACGGCGTCACTTGGTCGCATCCGAAGATCATGCTGACGCGCGATGATCCGCAGCGCCTGAGCCAGCCGTGCTCCGCATTCCAGGCGAAGGACGGCACACTGGTGCTTGCATGTGACGGCGATAACCACATCGATGAACGTCTCATGATCTCTAAGAATCGCGGGGAAACATGGACCGTCGCAAAAGGCGACATGCGCAAAGCACTCGGGGGAAAGTACGCCATCCATCCCGCCGTTGTGCCGACTGCCGACGGCACGATCCTCTCCTTTCTGCGAGGTCCGCATCCCATGCCGGTCGCCATCTCGAAAGACTACGGCGAGACCTGGGAAGTCAAGACCACGCCATTCCCCGGCATCGGCACCGGCCAAAAAATCGCCGCCATGCGTTTGGCCAGCGGCGCAATATTGATGTGCTCGCAAGACAACAAGAAAACGATCGTCGAAGGCGGTGGCACCTATGCGGCGCTGTCGGATGACGACGGCAAGACCTGGAAGCACATCCGCAAGGTTGATGGGGTTGGCGGCTACATGTCCGTCGCGCAGGGCCCGACCGGCATCATTCACCTCTTCGGTTCACGCATGGGCTGTGCGTCGTTCAACGAGGCGTGGCTACGCGAGGGGAAGGCGGTCGCGATTCCCGGAAGGTAACATTCGTTCCACCTGCCGCGTCCTGTCGCTCGCTCGGCGGTTTCGCGCGATTCGCTGCACGAAACCGCCGAGCGAGCGACGCCACGATGGTCTGGCAAATGACGTCGCGTCCGAAGATGCGATTGAACCTCCTTCGCATCGCGATACACTGAACCTCACGACCCGCCTGAAGACCTCTTTTTAGAAAGCACCCGCCGATGGACGCGACGCTACTTGAGCAACTTGAGAACACCGTCAACACCGCTGGCCCGGCCGCAGCGATCGACCAATTGATCAGCGATCTAAGGGCGCGCAAGGACTACGCGGGCTTGTTCTACGCCATGCTCATGAAAAAGCGCTTTGAGCTGGGCGTTTCGCCGATTGCTACCGGATCGAATCAGGACCTGCCGGCTTCCGTCCATGCCGCATTCGAGGATGGCATCGCCGACGCTGCTCGAACCGTGGGCAATCTGTATCTCCAGGAGGGGCAGATACCGCAGGCGTGGGGTTACTTTCGTATGCTCGGCGAGACGGGGCCGATTGCCGAGGCGCTCGGCAATCTCGAACTGAACGACGACATGGACGTGCAGTCGATCATCGATATCGCGTTTCACCAAGGCGTGTCGCCGATCAAGGGCTTCGACTGGGTACTGAGCCGATTCGGCATTTGCAGCGCGATCACGGTGATGGGGGGCGACTTGCCGATCACGCCGGAAGCGCGGGCGTCTTGCACCAAAACGCTGATTCGCACGCTGCACCGCGAGCTCGTCGAACGGCTTCGTTCCGAGATTCAACGCGTGCAGAACTTCGAACCGACCGGCGCCGCGATACGCGAACTGGTGGAAGGGCGCGACTGGTTGTTTTCGGAGGATTATTATCACATCGATTTGTCGCACCTTAACTCGGTCGTGCAGATGGCGACGCAGTTGGACAATTGCGAGGAGTTGAAGCTGGCTCGCGATCTGTGCCAATACGGGATGCGTCTGTCGCCGCGGTTTCGCTATCAGTCTGAGCCGCCGTTCGAAGATCAGTATGCCGACTATGATCGCTACCTGGCGATTTTGTCCGGCGAAGACGTCGAGGGGGGCCTGGCGCATTTTCGGGCCAAAGTGGACGCGAATCCGCCCGCGACCATGGGAACGTTTCCGACTGAAATCTACATCAATCTGTTGATGCGTTTGGGCCGCGAAGGCGAGGCGCTTGAGGCGTTGCAAAAGTACATCGCGCCCTTGGGCGAGATTCGGCTATCGTGTCCGAATTTGGTGGAACTCGTGCAGAAAACGAAGCGCTACGATGTGCTGGCGGATGTGGCGAAGTCGCAGGGTAATGCGGTAAACTTCCTGGCCGGCCTGATCGCAGCCCGACCCGGGGAGCGTCCCAACCCCGCGCCGGCCGCCGCCAAGTCATCGCGGGCGCCGAGCCGAAACGGTACGCGGACGAAACGCCGGGCGAAATCGAAGCCGGCCCGCGTCAAGCGACCCGCCAAGCCCACGCGCAAACCCGCTCCGGCACGCAAAAAAACCCGCCGCAAATGATCGCCGGCGCCGGAGTTCTTGCGCTGGAGAATTGCAGATGCCCCGACTCGCTTGTCTGCTGACTTTTGCATGGGCCGCGCTCGCGCTCACCCATCTTCCCGCTCAGGAAAAAGCCCAACCCAAATTCGTCCTCGCCTGGGGCAAGAAAGGCGACAAGCCAGGCGAGTTTCATTCGCCCATCGGCATTGCGATCAGCAAAAAGGACGAGATCTTCGTCACCGACCTCAACAACGCCCGCGTTCAGAAATTCGATGCCGATGGCAAGCATCTCGGTGGTTTCGAACTTCCGCGCGACGACCCGAAACGCAAGTCGTCGCAAGCCGGCGGCATCGCCATCGACGATCAAGGGTTGATCTACCTGTCCTACATGGCGCAACACAAGATAGGAGTTTACACCGATACGGGAAAACTCGTGCGCGAATGGGGAAAAAAGGAACAGCCGGCGGCGAATTTCATCAGCCCGGCGGCATCGTCCTGGCGTCCGATGAGTTCCTCTTTGTCTGCGACCAGTGCAACCATCGCATCCAAAAACTTACGACCGACGGCAAGTTCGTCGCCACGTGGGGCAAGTATGGCAGCAAGCCCGGTGATTTCGGCGCTCCCGAACACACAGGCTCACGCTTTGCCGGACCACATTTCGTGGCACGCGACAGCACGGGCCGATTCTACACCACCGAGGGCGTCGCCGGCCGCGTCCAGTAATTCTCGCCCGACGGCAAATCGCTGGCCACCTGGGGAAGCATGTCAACCGATCCCGGCGGGTTCGGCAACAAAAAGTTTCCCTACTCCAAGTTTCCCTTCGGCCCTGTCGCCATCACCGTCGACAAGTATGATCGCGTCCTGGTCAGCAGCCTGAACGACCGCGTGCAGTTCTTCACCACCGACGGCAAGTTCCTCTTCGGCATCGCCGGCAGCGGCAACATGCCGGGACAACTCGCTCGCCCCCACGGCATGGCGTTCGACAGCAAAGGCTTCCTTTACGTCGCCGACGCCGGGAATCAACGCATCCAGAAATTTGCCGTGCCATCGCCGTAGGTCCCCTCTTCCGCTTTCGGGTTCGCGCTCGCACGGCGCCTTGCGAACGCGAAGCCGCAAGCGGAATAAACGCCGATCGGTGAGTTTTTGTTGACGCCGACCATCCGCTCGCTTAGCATCACCGTGTCACCGCCCCCACCCTCATTGGACCCATCCCATGAAAACGTGCCTGTCCGTACTCGCCCTTCTGTTCCTTGCCGGCGGCGCTCTGGGCCAAGACAACCGGCAGATCGCCTTGAAGAAGGGCGACCGCATCCTCTTCTTCGGCGATTCGCTCACGCAACTCGGCGGACAGGACGCTCCGAAGCAGCACGTCTCCAAGGGGTACGTGAAAATCGTCCAGGAAACGCTCGACAAGACGCATCCCGACCTTGGCGTCAAGGTCGATTGGGTCGCGACCGGCGGCCACACCGTGCCACAACTGCTCGCGCGGTTTGAGAAGGACGTGCTGCCGAAGAAGCCGACCATTATCGTTATCCAGATCGGCTGCAACGACGCCCGTCGCCTCGATAAAGATGTCTTTCGCAAAAGCCTCGAGGATCTGATCGACCGGATTCAGCTTCACAAAATCCAGGTTGTCCAATGCACGCTCACCAGCGTCGGCGAAAAACACGACGGCACCAACAAAGACGACCCGAAACTCGAAGAGTTCGCCGCCATCCAGCGCGACATCATCAAGGCCAGGAACCTTCCCTACAACGACCTGCGCAAGGCGTTCGTCGAGCATTGGAAGAAAAACAATCCGGACAACAAGTACAGCGGCATCCTCACTTACGACGGCAACCACTGGAACCAGGTCGGCATGCAGTTCGTCGCCGAGCAGATGCTGAAACGGTTCCGGTAACCGCCTGGAAACCCAGGGGTGAGGGTACTCCCAAACCTCTGGGAATCGGAGTACCTCATCCCAGGGCTTCCCATGCATCGCATTTTCTTGGCGTTCAGCGCAATCCCCTTTGCCCTAGCCTGCGCCCCCGACGCTCCCAAGACCGGCCCCGCGACGGAGAAACGCTTTCCGCCGCTCAAGCTGCCGCCCGGCTTCAAAGCAACGCTCTTCGCCTGTGATCCGCTTGTCGAATACCCCTCGGTCATCGCCATCGGGCGGAAACCGGGCGCCATCTTCGTCGCCATCGATTACATGACCGGCCTCGGTTCCGACGGCAAAGTCAAAAGCGAGATCCGCCTCGTCGAGGACACCGACGGGGACGGCTATGCCGACAAGGCGACCGTCATCGCCACGGGATTCAACTCGATTCAGGGGTTGGCGTATCATGATGACACGCTCTTCGTCATGCATGCGCCGTACCTCACAACGCTGCGCATTCCCTCACCTCCGATCCCTCTCCCGAAGGGCGAGGGGAGAAAAGACATCCTCACCGGCCTAGGCCTGAAGCCCGAAGACAATCCGTCGCGGCTGCACTGCGCCAACGGTGTCGTCGTCGGCCATGATGGCTGGCTCTATCTGGCGATGGGCGACAATGGCATCAACGTCCTGCGCCCCGAGGGTGATCGGCTCATCCACAACGGCGGCTGCATCCTGCGCTGCCGACCCGATGGCCGCGACTTGCACATCTTCTCCACCGGCCTGCGCAACATCTACGACATCGCTCTCGATGCCGACCTCAACGTCTTCACGCGCGACAACGAAAACGACGGCGGCACCTACATGATCCGGGTGCTGCACAGCTTCTTCGGCGCCGACCACGGCTACCCCTACGACTACGAGGAACGCCCCGGTCATGCCATGAAACCGATCGGCGATTTTGGCCTCGGGTCGTCAGCGGGCGGCGTCTGCTACCTCGAAACGCAGTTTCCCAAGGAATACCGCGGCAACCTCTTCTTCTGCGAGTGGGGCAAGTCGGTCGTGCGCTATGACCTGAAACGCTCCGGCAGCGGCTTTGAGCCCGTCAAGGAAATCGAGTTTGCGTCGGGCGACCCAAAGGACAGCTACCCGTTCAAGCCGACCGACATCGTCGTGCAGCGCGACGGAACCATAATGGTCGCCGACTACGCCGACGGCCAGCGGCCCAAACGTGGACGAGGCCGCATCTATCGCATTGAGTATGTCGGGCCGCACGCCAAGGATGACAGGAAGTCGGCCGGCTACCTCGATCGCTGCGACTTCCAGGCGGATTTGGAGAAACGCGGCCGACAAGCGATCCTTGATGCCGACAAGGGGCTCGATGCGGAAATGCGGCTTCATCTCATCTGGGCGCTGGCTCGAACGGAGGGCGCGAAGGCAGTCGACGGCTTGTTGCGCCGCGCCAAAGACGATGCTGATCCGCGCGTCTGCGTTCAGGCGATCCGGGCCATCGCTGACCTGACCGATCCGGTGTTGGTCAAACACAAGCTCGACGCCGGTCGAGGCGACATTGCCATCGCCAAGACTCTGGCGGCGCTGAAAAATCGCGACGATCCGCGCGTTTTGTTGGAGATCGTCATCGCCTTGGGCCGACTGCGCTGGGAGGGCGCTCCCAACTGGGTACGCGACAACCTCGGCAAACCCGACGCGGTTCTGGCGCATGCAGCCATGCACACGCTGCGCCGCGCCGACAACTGGCCTGCCGTGCTGAAGCTACTCGATGCGCCCGATAGCACCCCCATTCGCGATGTCGCCCTGCACGCCGTTGTCGATCAGCTTAACACGACCGTGATTGATGGATTGATCGATCGGCTCAAGAACGCCAAGGAGCCGTTGCATCGGCGTCAGTATGCAGAGGCGCTGACGCGCGTCTACAAGAAACCCGGCGCGTGGAAATACTGGGGCTATCGACCAGGCCCGCGGCCGGCAAACACCGAAGCCTGGGAACGCACGGACGCGATCGAACTCGCCTTGGATCAGTTTCTGAGTGACAGCGCTAAATCGCAACGAACCATCGTCCTGAAACAGATGCTACGTGAAAAAGTTCCCGTGCGCGCGGCGCGGCTGGGCGCTTGGCTCGAGAATGACCACGACCCGGAGCGTGCGAGAACCGTTATTGCCGCATTGGCCCAGCACTCCGACGGGCTTCGTTATCTTGAGCCGATCGTGTTTGACAAAAAGCACAGCGTCGCGAACCGGCTGCAGGCCCTAACGTTGTTGCCCAAGAGCACAAATCTGATCGCCGTCGCGGACAAGCTCGAAGACGGCCCCGTGTTGGCGGAGGTGATGCGCCGCGCGGGTAAACCACTCGAGAAGAAAGGGCCCGGTGGATCGGGGCGAGACGCGCCTGCCAGCTTCTTCGCCAGGCGGCTTGAGTCATCCGACCCCGAAGTGCGTGCAGCCGCGATCGAGGGGCTCGGCGACCTGCAAGCCAAGGAGGGGCATGAGGCGGCGCTCCGTCTGCTAAAGGATGGCGACGTGCGTGTGCGCCGCGCCGCCGCGGCGGCAGCCGGGAAACTGGGCGCCAAAAATGCCGGCGATTTGTTGCTCAAGCTACTTGACGAGAGCGATCCACAACTTCGCGGCCATTGTTTCGATTCCTTGGCGGCGCTGCGTGATGCGCGGGCTATCCCGCGTGCCGTCGCCGCCTTGCAGCAACGCGACGTCGATATCAGGGCACTGGATTACTTGTTCGTTCAGGGAGGACCAGGCCAGATCGGCGCCGTTGTCGCCTTCGCCAAGCAAAACCCGGCAAGCGACGTCGCGCCTCACGTCGTCGGTGTCCTTCTCAACTGGCGCGATTCGCTGCCGCTTAAGAAAGGAGATCGCGATGCCATCGAAAACGCCATCGCCATCGTGCATGGCGACACGGGCGTGTTCGGACGCTGGTTTGTTCATGACGGCGTTTCCGTGCAGAAGTTGGCGAAGGTCGTGGAAGAACTGGACGCCGAGCGCATCCGAGGATGGAGTTGGACGTCCACCAGCGGCGCCGAATCACGCTTGCGCCTGACATCGGCGGACTTCGCCAAGAAAGACACCGTCTGGCTTGCCGCAACCGAACTCTTCGTGCCGGTGGATTTGCCCGTGGAGTTTCTGGCGTCGAGTCGCGGCAGCTTGCAGGTCTGGGTGAACGGCAAGCCCGCCTATCGCCGAGATCAGACGCGCAAGTTCGAGTTGGATTCGGATCGTTTCTCCGCCACGCTGGTCAAGGGCATGAACCGCGTGCTCGTCGCTACGGGTTCGGGAAACGGCGACGTCGAATTTCATCTTCGCTTCCGCCGCAAGAGCAACAAAGCAGCCCATGAAAAACTCACGCAAGCCGCCTTGTCTCGCACGGGCAACGCCGAGCGTGGTCGCAAAATGTTCTTCGACAAGGAAAAATCGCAGTGCCTGAAATGTCATCAATTGGGCAACCAAGGCGAACGTATCGGTCCGGACCTCAGCGGCGTCGGCGCCCGTTTCTCGCGCGTCTATCTGATCGAATCGATTCTCGATCCGAGCCGCGCGATCGCGCCGAGTTTCGGAACGATCGTCGTTACGCTGAAAAATGGGAAGATCCTGAACGGGGTCAAAGTCGCGGAGGATGAACAGAGCATAACCTTGGCGGATAATCAGGGCCAAAAGTCCACCATCGCCAAGCGCGACATCGATGAACAGAGCGTCTCCGCCGTCAGCACAATGCCAGAGGGGCTTGAGGCGAAGCTGACGGAAGACGAGTTCGTCGACTTGATCGCATTCCTTCAGAGCCAGGACGGCAGAAAAGTCGCTGTCAAGCGCGGCGAGTAATCAAGCGATTCCAGACGCGTCTCATGCGGCTGGCAAGGCGTGCGTCGGCCGTGCGAAACTCACGGTGATCGGAGCGACCTTTTCGGCAAAGTCATTCAAAAACGTGCGCATCCGGTACTTGTGACGCTTGACCTACCTCCGAACGAACGCATGCAAGGCCAAAAGGAGGGCAGACCGCAGGGCCGTCATCTCTGTCGCGTTCCCGCCAACCACGCATCACGCGGACGCGCTCCCGGGTCGGAATGTATCGGCGTCAATCTCCCAACTTCGCTTCGCCGCCGCAAACTGCATTCAGAAATTCGATTCTGCCCTGAGTAATTCCTTGCTCACTGTTGACAAGCGGGATACAATAGGATAGAAGGAAAATTGGCAATTCCCGCACACGATTTCCCTGAAGGAGAGATCCATGCGCTACGAAATGGCTCCGGATTCGGTAGTCGCACCGGAAGCTGAAATCAGCGAACGAGCGAGTTTCATTCGCCGCACCTATGCCCACCTTGCCGGCGCTATTCTGGCGTTCATCGGCATCGAGCTGGCGATCTTCAAGGTGCTGGCGCCAGTCATCAACCTCGACAACATGATGATGGCTTACTTCACGACGCCGTGGAGCCAGCTGATCATGTTGGTGGCGTTCATCGGCGTCGGCTACCTGGCGCGCTATTGGGCCAACAGCGGCGTCAGTGCCGAGTTGCAGTATTTGGGCTTGGCGCTGTACGTCGTGATTGAGGCAATCCTGTTCGTGCCGATCTTATACATCGCCTTCTATTTCGCCGAACGGGCTGGCGACCAGAGCGGCCTGATCTTCTGGCAGGCGGGCATCCTGACGATGAGCTTGTTTGCCGGTTTGACGGCGGCAGTGTTCATCACCGGAAAAGACTTTTCGTTCCTTGGACCGATTTTGGCCATCGCGGCGTTCATCATGCTCGGCATCGTCATGGTCGCTATTGTCGGTTCGATCATGGGCGTGAATCCGTTCGGCCTGGGCCTGTGGTTCTCGGTGGTCGGCGTCTTCCTGGCGGCGGGGTTCATCTTGTATGACACCTCCAACGTCATGCTGCACTTCCGCACCGATCAGCATGTGGCGGCGGCGCTCGAGTTGTTCTCCTCGGTCGCGTACCTGTTCTTCCACATCCTGCGAATCCTCATGTCGTTGCGCAGCAACTAACGCAGACGGCAACCTGACCAAAACGACGC
>Ga0194128_10009424_pt1 | contig 11948 bp, 10 predicted proteins | sample TA2KigCa65mmetaG_FD_148650 | JGI IMG/M metagenome (GOLD analysis project Ga0194128, IMG submission 148650) | Freshwater microbial communities from Lake Tanganyika, Tanzania - TA2015037 Kigoma Deep Cast 65m | ecosystem: Environmental > Aquatic > Freshwater > Lake | place: Tanzania: Lake...
CCGCCAGCATGCTTTCGGTCTTGCGCGGAGAGGTGGCGCAGCCTGAGAGGATCAGGCAGAGGCCCAGGGCCAGTCCGACGAGGCTGCGGAGGGAGAGGCGTGTGGTGAATGACATCAGGCCGGCAGGCTACCGGTCCGATGGGGCCCGTCCAGTCCGCGATCGGGATTGTCCCCTGAGGCGGGGAGGGGAATGCCGCGTGCCTGCGGCATTCCCTCCTGGAACCTTCAGTTCTTGATCTGGACCTCGCCGGGTTTGGCGGCGTCGGTCGAGACCGGCTTGGCATTCGCTCCGACCGCATAGAGATGGGTCTGACCCATCAGGTAGAGCGTGCCGTTGGCGACGATCGCCGTGCCGTACACGGGCGCGCCGAGGTTGGTCTCGCTGATCACCACGGGCTTGTCCCCGCCCTTGGCCGCCAGCACCACCACGTCGCCGTCCTCGTCGCCCACATAGACCTTGCCGTCGGCCACGAAGGTCGAACCCCACATGTGGGCCTTCATGTCGTAGACCCAGTTCAGCTTGCCGGTCTTGGCGTCCAGGCAGTGCACGAAGCCCGAGAAGTCGGCGATGAAGAGAAGCCCGGTCGCAGGGTCGATGCTGACCGTCGAGATGGAGCGCTTGATGCCCTTGTAGTCCCAGACGAGGCCGGTCTTGGTGATGTCCCCGGTCTTGCCGCTCGGGTCGAGGCAGACGAGACGTCCAACGCCCTCGCCGTGCTCGGGGTCCTGTCCGATCGCGACGTACACCTTGCCGTCGTAGTACACGGGGGTGCTGTTGATCTCGCTGGGGCCCTCTGCGGCGGGGTATTTGATGGGCTTGCCGTCCTTGGCTTTGTACTCCGGCGGCACGCAGTCGGCCCACCAGACCTTCTTGAGATAGTTCAGTTCGGGGTCCTCGACGAGATCGGGCTGGTTGGGGAAGACCTTTGCGGTGGGCTGGCCGCTGCCTTTCTCGGGGGTGGCGGAGAGGGCGTAGACGACACCGTCGCCTCCGCCAAAGAAGACCTGCCACTTGCCGTCGACCTTGCCCGCGGACGGGGAGGTCCACTGGCCGTGGTAGATCCGGTGGCCGATCGACGCATTGTCCTCGCCGAGGAGTTCACCGGTGTTCGGGTCGAGTGCGATGAAGCTCGGGGACTTGGGGGAGGGGATGTTGACGTGGGTCCAGTCCTGGCCGTTGGAGGTGCAGACGAACAGCTTCCCGTCGACGAGGATGACCGAGCAGTTGGAGGCGTTGTGAGGGAACACGCCGAGTTCCTCCATCATGTCGTACCGCCAGAGGATGTCGGCATCCTGGGGTCCGGGTTCGATGGGGGGCTTGCCGGTGTCGAGGGTCACGTACTTGGCCTCGTCCTTGTAGGGGCCGTCGTTGCCATTGGCCATGCCCTCGGTGTCGAGGCACAGCACCTCGCAGCGGCTGGTGACGACCCAGAGCTTGTTGCCGATGACGAGGGGGGCGGCGAGGAGGCCGAGGTTCTCCCAGTCGTTGACCTTGCCGGACTTCAGCTTGGGGACGACGAGCTGCCAGAGGAACTTGCCGGTCTTCTCATCGAGTGCGTACAGGACGCTCCGGTCGCCGACGTGGCGTTTGTCACGAGGGGATTCGTTGTTGCTGCCGACGAACACCTTGCCGCCCGAGACGACGGGGTTGGCGTAGCTCTGCGAGCCGAGCTTGGCGACCCACTTCACGTTCTTGGTGGTGCCGAGGTCGATCTCCTCGGTGCCCTGCTTAACCTTGCCGGGATCGAATCCATCCGGGAGACCCTTCGCCGTGGAGTACATGTTGCGGCCCGGGTCGTTGCCGCCCCATTGGGGCCAGTCCTGGGCGTGGGACAGCGTGGTGGCCACTGCGGTGGCGAGGGCCCAGTTCGACAGCGTGTTCTTCATGGTGTGTGTTCTACTCTTCCTCTCAATCGGTGACGTTCAACGGGAAAGCGGTCCGGGTCAGTTGGCCTGGACCACGATGTTGTCGATCGCGACGCGTTGTTCCTGCGGGGCAAATCCGAACAGGCCGGGCGATCCGTTGCGGTGCGCCGTGCGGTGGGGCACCTCGATGGTCCACTCCGCGGGTTCGGCCTCGTCCTTCTTCCAGGCCTTGCCGCGCACCACGCCCGAGCCGTCGGGGGCGACGTCGACCTTCACCTTGAGGTGGTACCAGGTGTTGGGGGACCACTTGAAGGGCTTGGCGACCTTGATGCGCTCCTGGTTGGAGTTGACCTCGATCTCCTGCGAATTGCCCTTGAGGAGGACGGCGTAGCGCTGGTTGATCAGGCCCACCTCCGACATCTTGCGCTTGTTGCCTTCGGAGAGGACGTCGGCCTCGATGGTGTAGTTGGCCATGTCGGGGAATCCGAAGAAGATCTGTCCGCGTTGGAAGAGTTTGTTGTCGATGGTCTTCACCAGCGCCTGGTTGGTGCCGCCGGTGAGGTCCTTGTTCCGGACCTCGAACCGGAACCGCGCGGAGTTCCAGGGCAGCGGCGGATAGGCGAACAGCGTCTCGGGTTCGACGGTGTTGGTGGTCTTGTTGGTCAGGGCGAAGGTCTCGAAGTTCTGACGCAACGGCATTCCCGGCAGGATGCGGCCCTTGATGAATCCGGCGAGTTCCTTGCCCTCGGCGGAGGCCAGGGTTGCCTTGAACTGTCCAGCGCTGCCGGCAGGGGCGACCTCGGCCACCAGTTTGCCCTCCGGGTTGAAGGCGCCCTTCATCGTCGCCTTCACCAGCGCCGTTGGGGGGATGTAGGGCTCCCACTTCACCGACTTTGGATCGATCGACTCGGCCACGGTGAAGCCGTTGGCGTCGAGGGAACGGATCCGGAACGACTGGGTCTGGCCGGGGCGGAGGAGGACCTCGTAGGGGATGATCTGGAGCTGGGTCGCCGGGCCGGCCTTCGGGAACGGTGTCGTGGAGGATCGGGCGACGCCCGGAGTGTTGCCGCGTTTGCCCCAGGCGTAGAGCTGCTGATCGGTCTGGAGATAGATCTTCCCGTTGTAGCCGATGGGCGAGCCGAAGGCCCGGCCCTTGAGGACCGTGTGGCTCACCACCTCGGCACCATCGGCGCCCGGTTTCAGGACCCAGAGGTCGCCGTTGCCCCCATCCGAATCCTGCCCGGCCTTGGCGGCCTCAGTCCCCTCGGAAGCGATGTACATGGCCACATAGAGATGGCCGTCCGCGTAGAACGGAGTGCTCTGGCGCTGTTCGATCGCGAGCTTCCTCTTCCACAGCACCTTGCCCGTCCTGGCGTCAATCGCCGCGAGATCGCCGGTGCCTGTCACCTCGTAGATCCGGTCGCCGACCAGCACCGGGGAGCTCGCGAGCGAGCCAACGCCATTGCGCCAGAGCTCGAGCTGCTGGGCGGTGAACACGGCAGGGGAGAGGGAATTGGTGGGCTTGACCTCCGCCGGGGGCGGGATGCGGAACGCCGCCATCCGGCCGATCTCCGAGGAGTCGAGGTTCTCCGACTCATGCACTGCGATCAGCGAGTCCTGGAACTTCACAAGGGCAGCATTGATACCCCCCTTGGCCCCCGCCTTCGCGAAGGCGAAGCGCCAGATGGGCTCACCGGTCCGGGCGTTGATCGCCAGGATCGAGCTGTCGCCGCCTGCCGAATACAGCACCCGCTTGCCGTTCCAGTAGTCGAGGTAGGGGTTCGAGAAGGTATTGTCCTGCGGGCGGTCTCCGGGTGCGCTCGACCAGGCCAGTTCCCCGGTCTTCTTGTCGAACGCATAGAACCGGTCGCCCGCCGCACCGTGGGCGCCCCAGGCGCTGGTGATGCCGCGGATGATCACGAGATCGCCGTCGACTACCGGGGACGCCGTGCGCGAGTTCGGGAAGGTCAGGCGGCCGAATTCCTCCATCATGGAGTGCTTCCAGAGCAGTTTTCCGTCCGGCGTGAAGGCCATCAGAAGCCCCTGGGTGTGCTGGGCATAGATGTTGCCGGTCTCAGGATCGATCGTCGGCGACGAGGTCGAGTAGCGCAGATAGATCGTGTCGGACAGGAAGTCGTTCTCGGCGTGGCGCCACAGCTCCTTGCCGGTGTCGGCGTCGAAGCACGCCACCACCTCCTGAAGATCGGGTCCATCCCCCACGTAGCCATTGATGTAGAGGCGTCCGTTGGCGATGACCGGGGTGCTCTGGCCGGGGAAGGGGGCGGTCCAGAGAGGGGCCGCTCCGCCGTCCTTCGGGTCCTGCGCCGCGAGCTTCGTGGGCAACCCGGTCTCGGTGGAGACCGAGGTCTGGAGCGGACCGCGCCAGTTGAGCCAACCCGTCACCTCAGCGGCAACGGGACCGAGTGCCGCCATCGAGGCGGCCAGGAGAAAGACCAGACGATTCATGGCAGGAAACGAGGTAACCAAGATGACCACGGTGCGAGTCGGAGACGGAACTGGCAACGTGAAATACTACGGGTGCGTACTATTCAAGGCGGGACCATTTTTGGTTCTGGCCGGTTCGGGGGTTGAACCGTGGGCTTGGGTGCGACTTTGATGTCTTCATGCACCCCCTGACCGCGGCGCCGCTGACCGATCCGACAACACTCTACCGCTACCGGGATGCGCTCTATGCGGAGGACCTGTTGATCGTGGGGCTGGTCCACCTGGACCTGTTCACCCACCTGGCGGCGGAGCCCACGGGGACCGACGGCCTCTGTGGCCGCCACGGCCTGAAACTCCGTCCGGCCGGGGTGATGGTCACATTGTTCCGGGCGATGGGTCTGATCGAGGGGACTGTCGACCGGTGGGAGGTCACCCCGATGACGCGGGAGCATCTCGTGCGGGGTTCCGCCTGGTACATCGGGCCCTATTACGCCTCGCTGGCGGAGCGTCCAGTGGCGGCGGATCTGCTTCGGGTCCTCCAGACCGATCGGCCGGCGAACTGGGGAAGCCAGAGCGGTCAGGTGGACTGGCATCGGGCGATGGAGCGTCCAGGCTTCGCCCAGAGCTTCACAGAGGCCATGGACTGTCGGGGTGTGTTCCTGGCGCAGGCCCTCGCGAAGGGGATGCCGTGGAATCGTTTCGGGCGGCTGCTCGACATCGCCGGCGGTTCCGGAATCTACGCCTGTTCGTTCTGCGCCCACGCGCCGCATCTCACGGCGACGGTGCTCGAGAAGTCACCGGTGGATCGCATCGCATCGGAGGCCATCCGGGCACGTGGCTTCCACGATCGGGTCGAGGTCATGGCCGGCGACATGTTCGAGGAGGTCTGGCCCGGGGGCCATGACCTGCATCTGTTCTCCAACGTGCTCCACGACTGGGACGTCCCGGAGGTGCGGAGGCTGCTGCGGCGGTCACACGCCGCGCTGCCGGCAGGCGGGGCGGTGCTGGTCCATGACGCGTTCCTGGATCGGGCCCTCGCAGGTCCTCTCCATGTGGCGGAGTATTCGGTGATGCTCATGCATGCGACCCAGGGGCGCTGTTATGGCATCGGGGAGATGGAGGATCTGCTGGCGGAGGTTGGATTTGGCCGCTTCGAGACGATCCCGGGTGGAGCCGCTCGGGACGGGCTGCTCGGGTGGAAGCTCTAGAGCGGTCCTGGAAAAACAAAAACGGGACAGGAGGTTCTCTCCTGTCCCGTGGTTCTTTGCAGGGGCGTCCGCCGGTCAGGCGGTCTTCTGGGTGTCCTTCTCCTTGACGGCCATGGCGCCCTTGCCGATGCGGCCGCGGAGGTAGGTGAGCTTGGCGCGGCGGACCTTGCCCTGACGCTCCACCTCGATCTTCTCCACGCGGGGGGAGTGGGTCGGGAAGATACGCTCGACACCCTCGCCGTAGCTGATGCGCCGGACGGTGAAGGTCTGGTTCAGGCCGCGACCGCGGACGCCGATGACCACACCGGCGAACACCTGGATACGCTCCTTGTCGCCTTCGACGACCTTGGTGTGGACGCGGACGCTGTCTCCGACGTTGAACTTCGCCGAATCCTTGCGGAATTGCTCGGCCTCGATCTTGTCAAACAATGCACCTTTGTTCATGGCAGACTCCTCGTTTTCAAAAACTGACGTTCAAAATCATTTCACTTTGCCGGGCCGCTCCCATCGGAGCTTCTCCCAAAGGTCCGGTCGTCGTTCGACGGTCCGTCTGACCGCCTGGGCCCGTCGCCACCGCTCGATGGCAGCGTGGTTGCCCGAAAGCAGGATCTCGGGAACCTCCCAGCCCCGGAATTCGGCAGGGCGGGTGTAGTGCGGGTATTCCAGCAGCCCGTGGCTGAAGGATTCATCGAGGGCGCTTGAGTCGTCACCCAAGGCACCGGGCAGAAGCCGGGTCACGGCGTCCACGATCACCATCGCCGGGAGGTTGCCATTCGTCAGGACATAGTCCCCGATGCTCAACACGTCGTCGGCGAGATGGGCCCGCACTCGTTCGTCGTACCCCTCATAGCTGCCGCACACGAGGATCAGCCCGGGAGACTTGGACAGTTCCCGCGCCACGGACTGGGTGAAGGGCCGGCCGCTGGGTGCGGTCAGAATCACCCGGGTTTCCCCCTGGTCGGCCTTAAGGGCCTCGACGGCTTCAAAGATCGGCTCTGGCTTCAGGACCATCCCCGGACCCCCGCCGTAGGGGGTGTCATCGACCGTCCGGTGACGGTCGTGGGTCCAGTCCCGCAAATCATGGATCCTCAGATCGAGGATTCCCCCCTGACGAGCCCGTTTCAGGATGCTCTCATCGAGGGGACCCGCGAACATCGCGGGGAACAGGGTCAGGAGATCGATTCTCATCGGCAGTTCGCGCGGTCCTGTTCGCCCGCGCGGGGCCGTGGCTCACTCGTCGGCCAGCTCGAGGGTGCAGCGGACGCCCCGCTTCTGGGCGCCGACCTGCAGGATCGAGCGGAGGGCCTGGATCGTGGTGCCCCGTCGCCCGATGATCTTGCCCACCTCGCCTGGGGCGAGATGCAGCCGGTAGCACATCGCCCCGTTCCGGTCTTCCGAGTCCACCCGGACCTCGTCCGGATGGTTCACGAGGCGCTTGGCCACGAACTCGATGAAGTCCTGCATGGGGCTAGGTGCCGGTGATTCAGGCGGCAACCGGAGCGTTGCGCTTGGCCTTGCGGACCATGCTGGCAACGGTGTCGCTGGGCTGAGCGCCGACCGAGATCCAATGGTCGATGCGGTCCATGTTCAGGGACACGTTGTCACCCTTCTTCTGGGGTTGATAGGTGCCGATCTCCTCGATGAACTTGCCATCGCGAGGACTGCGGCCGTCGGCCACCACAACCCGGTAGACCGGGCTGTTCTTGGCACCGACGCGCTTCAAACGAATTTTGACTGACATAGATGTGTGCTCGTCCGGCGATGGGGAACCCAGCCGCCGCCCCTGAAGGGAAACGCAAAATTGACGAGCGGTGAGGGTGAGTGCAAGCCCTCATTTCAGGATGGGACGAAGGAGAGGGCGGGATCCAGCGGTCCAACCCACTCCCGACACCCCCTTCCTCGCCATCGATTCCCGGGCATTCGAGGGTTCCAAGCTTGTGGCCGGATGGCTAGCGTCCTGGGAGTCACCCATGCCCCGGATCCCGCACATCTGGACCCTGATGCTGGGATTGGTTTCGACGCTGGCCTGTGCCGATGCCGAGACGATCTCCCACGACGCCGCATCCCGGCCGGGTGCCGCCGCGGCGCAGACCCACTGGGCCTTCCAACCGGTCCGACGTCCTCCTCTGCCTGCGGTCCAAGACACCGCCTGGGTCCGGAACCCCATCGATGCGTTCGTCCTGTCCCGGCTCGAGACGCGCGGATGGACCCCTTCGCCAGCAGCCTCCGCTCCGGCGCTGTTGCGAAGGGTCCACCTGGACCTCGCTGGTTTGCCGCCGACACCTGGGGAACAGGAACGGTTCGCTCAGGACCCGTCTCCCGTCCGCCTCGACCGCGTCGTGGACGACCTCCTGTCGCGTCCCTCCTATGGCGAACGCTGGGCCCGACACTGGCTTGACCTCGTCCGCTATGCCGACAGCAACGGCTATGAACGCGACGCCGAGAAACCGTTCGTCTGGCGGTATCGCGACTATGTCATCGGGGCATTGAACTCCGACCGCCCCTACGACCGGTTCCTCCAGGAACAGTTGGCGGGTGACGAGCTCCCGCAGGTTCGTGCCGAGACCCTGGTGGCGACGACGTTCGCTCGGCTGGGGCACTGGGATGACGAGCCCGCGGATCCGGCAGCGGACCGGTTTGATCAGCTCGACGACATTGTCAGCACGACCAGCCAAGCCCTCCTGGGGCTGACCCTCGGCTGCGCGCGGTGCCATGACCACAAGTTCGAGCCGCTGACCTCGGCGGACTATTACCGCATGGTGGCGGTCTTCGCCCCGCTGCAGCGTCCGCAGAACGGCCGTACAGAACTCACACTGCCGCTGGGTTCCCAAGCCGAGCGGGAAGCCGTGGCCCAACGGGACCGCGAGATTGCGGCCCTCCAGCGTCGGACCAACGAGCTCTCATCGGAGACGATCACCGCCCGCGTCGCGGCGCTGCGGCTCGGGGTGCCGGACCTGCCTGCGGGCTATATCCTTCACGAGAACGGTGGGAACGTGCCCCCGACCCATGTTCTGGTCCGAGGCAATCCCGGTCGGCCAGGCGAGGCGGTCACGGCCGGCGTCCCGTCGGTGCTTCCTGGGACGGGCTGGACGGTTCCGAGAGCCGAGGGTTCCACGTCCGGCCGCCGCCGTGCCCTCGTGGACTGGATGGTGTCCTCCGACAACCCGCTGACCGCGCGCGTGATTGTGAACCGGGTCTGGCAGCAGCACTTCGGGGCGGGACTGGTCCGCACCGCGAGCGACTTCGGCGTGATGGGGGAGCCCCCGACCCATCCGGAGCTGTTGGACTGGCTGGCGCACTGGTTCATGCACGACGCCGGCTGGTCCCTCAAGGCGTTGCATCGCCTCATCCTGTCCAGCAACACCTGGCGCATGGGGCGGGCCCATCAACCGGTGCCTGCTGCAGAAGATCCCGAGAACCGGCTGCTGTGGCATCAGCCGTATCGACGCCTCGAGGTCGAGGCGCTGCGCGATTCCGTGCTGGCCGTCAGTGGGGAGCTCAACCGTCAGGCGGGTGGACGCGGTGTGTTTCTGCCGATCCCGAAGGCCGCTATGGAGGCGAACACCGACAAGGAATCGATCTGGTCCGCGTCTTCACCGGACCAGGCGGCACGACGAACCGTCTATGCGTTCGTGAAGCGTGGCCTGGTGGTCCCGATGTTCGAGGTGCTGGACCTCTGCGACACGGTCTCGAGCTCACCCCGACGCCAGGTGACCACCGTCGCTCCGCAGGCGCTCACGCTCTTCAACGGCGAGTTCATCAATCAACAGGCGGCCTGCCTGGCCGACCGGGTCCTGCGGGAGGTCGGCACGGATCCCGCCTGCCAGGTGGACCATCTGTCCCGCCTCGCCTTGGGCCGCCCGCCCACGGTGTCCGAGCGGGACGCCTACCTGGGGTTTCTCAGCGCCGCCGAGCCGCAGGTGCCGCGCGACTGGCTGGTGCAGGTGGCCCGCGTCATCCTCAATCTGAACGAGTTCGCCTACCCGGAATGACCTCTGCAAGGAGTCCCCACCGATGATCCCTCCACTGCACCCTTCATCTGGGTTCACCTGCCGCCGGGACTTCCTCGCCCGTGCGGGGGGTGGGTTCGGCCTGCTCGCATTGGCGGAGCTCATGACGCGGACGGGCGCGTTGCCCCGGGTCGAGGCCTCGACCCCGTCGCCGCTGGCTCCCAAGGCGCCGCACTTCCGGGCAAAGGCCAAGCGGGCGGTCTTCCTGTTCATGAATGGCGGGCCGAGTCAGGTGGATACCTTCGATCCGAAACCGGCGCTCACCCGGTACCACGGTCAGCCCTATACCGGCGATGCCAAGGTCGGCTCGAACGGCCGTCCGATCGGCAAGCTCATGCAGTCCCCGTTCGAGTTCCGGCGGCACGGCCGGAGCGGACTCGAGATCAGCGGCCTGTTCCCGCACACCGCCCGGTTTGCTGACGATCTCTGCGTGATCCGGTCGATGCATGCCGACACCGCGGCCCATGCCTCGGGATGTCTCCAGATGAACTCGGGGAGCATCTTCATCGGCAAGCCCTGTCTCGGGGCGTGGCTCAGTTACGGGCTCGGGACCGACAATGAGGAGCTGCCCTCATTCGTGGTAATGACCGATCCACGGGGAGGCCCGATCGGCAGCGCGTCGAACTGGAGCGCGGGCTACATGCCCGCCGCCTACCAGGGGACCTTGTTCCGCAGCGTTGGCAGCCCACTCCTCGATCTCGCCACGCCGGATGGGGTTTCGGCGGCGACCCAGAGAGCGAGCCTCGACCTGCTGCGACGCCTCAACGAGGAACATCTCGAGTCCCGTCCCGGCGAATCCGAACTGGCCGCGCGGATCGCCTCCTACGAGACCGCCTACCGCATGCAGGCGAGCGCCGCCGAGGTGGTCGACGTCGGCCGTGAAAGCGCCGCAACCCGGGAGCGGTATGGCCTGGACAATCCGGTCACCGCTGACTTCGGCCGCAAATGCCTCATCACCCGCCGGCTCCTCGAGCGGGGTGTCAGATTCGTCCAGCTCTACTCGGGCGGAGGGCACATCGAGGACACCTGGGATGGGCACAACGACTGCATCGGCAACCATCGCCTCCATGCCGCGGAGACGGACCGGCCAATCGCGGCACTGATGGCGGACCTCAAGCGGACGGGCCTCTGGGACGAGACCGTGCTGATCTGGGGCGGGGAGTTTGGTCGGACCCCGACCAGCGAAGGGGTGGATAAGCCGGGCCGGGACCACGACTGGCATGGCTTTTCGATGTGGCTGGCGGGTGCGGGGGTTCGTGGGGGACAGGCGATTGGTGCCACCGATGAACTGGGGTTCCGGGCGGTGGAGGATCGCTGCCATGTGTCGGACCTGCATGCCACGATCCTCCACCTGATGGGCCTGGACCACACCCGGCTGAAGTTCTTCCATGGGGGTCTCGACCAGCGCCTGACGGGGGTGATCGAACGACGTGTGATCCCTCAGGTGCTGGTGTGAACCTCTGGTTGGCCGTTGGAGACTGGCCACGCCCTCCCCTGGGTTTACGTCCCTCTTGGGTCATCCAGACCGATGATCCTCGACCCCTGAGGAGCGGGGACAGAGAAGGGACAGGTCAAAACGTCGGACGACGCGCCTGAGGATGCGGAGGTCGTTGCTGTCAGGGGCATGGTCGAGGACGATCAGCCGCACCTGTCGTTGCCGAATCAGACGGGCAAAGTCCTGGCCGTAGACGTGACGCCTGGCGGTGGACGTCCGGACATCCAGGCAGGCCCACGGCGCTTTGTTCAGCCACGACGCCTGCCGGGACAGGCTCGAAAAATTTGGTTCCGTCATCCTGCCGGCGAGCACGCTATTCCAATCGACCCTGGCGGGCAGTGTGAACATCGCAATCGATGTGACCAACGGGGAGAACCGACGGCAGACGATCAGGGTCGAAGCCCTTCGCAGCGCGGCAGCCACGGCCACGACCTTGATGAGGGTTTCCCATTCGACCCGATCTGGGTCCTCGAGCAGCCGGTTGACCTCAAGATGCGCCATCCGGAGCTCCTTTCCCGCGCTGGACCAGCATTCGGCCCGATCTGGATGCGCGTCCGCCCCGGCCTGATAGCAGCACATCATGAAGTCGATGGCGGCGTTGAGGCTGGTTCGGGATTCAACCAGATGGGGATGGGTTGGGCCCACCATTCCTCGGCGGGTTGGTTTCGAACCGGATCCGGATCCGCCGCGATCATGGCGTGAGATCGCGGATCACCTGTGGCTGGTTGAGCGGGACGAACTGGATGGATTTCGCGGTCGGGGCGGCCTTGCGGAGGTCGACGTAGCGGACGTCCGGTTTGTCATAGGTCCGGATGTAATACCGGAGGGCCTTCATGTCGGATGCCGAGGTCCATTCGGTGGTCTCGTTCCCGGACACGCCACCGCCTTCCCCACCGCCAGTGGCGCTGGTCCGGATCGATCCGG
>Ga0194128_10009428_pt1 | contig 11946 bp, 9 predicted proteins | sample TA2KigCa65mmetaG_FD_148650 | JGI IMG/M metagenome (GOLD analysis project Ga0194128, IMG submission 148650) | Freshwater microbial communities from Lake Tanganyika, Tanzania - TA2015037 Kigoma Deep Cast 65m | ecosystem: Environmental > Aquatic > Freshwater > Lake | place: Tanzania: Lake...
AACGACAATGATTGACTACTAGGTCGCCAAGAATTCATCACATACAAGTTTTTACCACGGAACTCATAGGTATAATGCGTCCATCCATGTTCTGGAAGATAAGGAACAAAGTCATCATCATAAATCGCTGTGTCGCTATAAACAAATCCAATCTCTTGATCTTGATATGCCTTATTAAGTTCCTCCAGACAATCTGGTGTCAACATATCATCATGATCTACCTCAACAAGAATATTTCCTGTGCCAAGATCAAATGCTTTATTCTTATGAAATCCTACATTAGGATTCTTTTCTTTACAATGATAAATTTTTACTCTCTTATCATTCTCAATCTCAGCAGAAAGTTTCTTACGGTCAAACTTTCCGTTCAACCACAAAATCCACTCCCAGTTCTCATACGTCTGAGCAACCAGACTTTCGTAGAGTTCTTGAAGATATGGAGTGTTCTTGTGAGAAGGTGAAACAATACTGAACTTATATTCCATTCAAGTCAATATGATGTAAAGATATTATACCTCGTATTAAATTAAAAGTCAAACAAAAAAAGGAGAGTAGAAAACTCTCCTCATTAACCACCAACTCACCTCTCCCATCACAGAGAAGTGGTCTTCATTCCCAAAGTTACAAGGATGTTGAAGACTTGAATATTATACAGGGTTTTGTGGAGATTGTCAACTATTGTTCTTTTTCAATAACAAGATATTCATATACTTTATATCCTGGACCAATATAATAATTTAAATAATTAACCACCTTGTTATGACCATAAGTAAATCCATTTTCTTCTCTAAGATATTCTCTATGAAATTTATTTTTTACTGTTACGGTTGAAATAATTGACCATAGTAAATCTTTATTTTTAGCAACAATATTAATTAGTTCACAAGCAACCCACCAATTTTGATTATCAAATACAGTAATAAAAGGAAAAACTTTATCTAAGGTATCATTTCTAACACTGAACATACAAGTATCTATTCTATCAGTATACCATACATCTACATTTTTTTCTCTACTTTTTTGACTTTGTTCAGTATGCCATCTCCACCCATTATAATCTTCTTCATCATCATAGGTTACATGGTATAAAGGATCTTGACTTTCAGTTATGACCCTTTCATATTCATCCAAGGATCCCATCGTAAAGTATACATCATCATCACAGAAAGTAATATAATCATATTCCAAATCCAATTTATTAGATTTAATATATTCAAACATAACATTTCTACCCGAAGGCATAGTTGTTCCGTGCAAATTTATTTGCCCGTCTTTAACTTCATCTTTCCAAACACCTAGAATAATCTTTCTATTTAAATTATTATAGTCTTCCCAATCATGATAGTTTTTTTCAGATTGAATTACATATAAAAATTTCATATCTTAATAATTTAATATATTATTGAATATTTAGATTACCTGCATACCATTCACACGTCTTCCTAAGACCATCGGATAAACTGGTATTATCAATTTCACCAACTATTTCTTTCAATAATTTTACGTCTGGACACCTTCTAGTTACAGATCCATCTTGAGAATTTACAATTTCTAATTTTGGGTGATAATCAAAATACTGAAATAATTTATTAATCAAATCCATTATTTTTATTTCATCATTAACTCCAAGATTAATTATCTTAGAATTACTTAGATCACTATTCATAATTTTCTCCATCATTTTTACAGCATCAGATATAAAACAAAATGATCTTGTTTGATCCGGACCATAAACTTTGAATGGATTTTCTTTTTTTAAAATTCTACTAATAACTTCAGGAATAACATGATCATAACCCATTCTCGGACCATAGATATTATGAGGTCTAACAATTGAAAAATTTAAACCAGAATTAACAATCATTAATTCACCTAAAATTTTACTTCCAGCATATGACCATCTAGGGTTATGGACATCCTCAATAGAAACTAATACATTTTCTGTGGTTGGTATTATTTTAGAGGGAGTTGAAGCATAAACCTCAGAAGATGAAGTATACAAAATTTTCTGAATGTTTTTTTCTTTACACCATTCAATTAAATTAATGTTAATCAATGTATTGACTTTTAAAACATCATATGGAATTTTATAAAAATTTTTAGTTCCATTGATTGCTGCCAAATGGTAAACTAGATCATAGTCTCCTAGTTTATGATATTCTTCTTTTTTAGTTAAGTCACAATTAATATATTTAATTTTAGATACAAAATCATCAATTTTTCCACGATAGTTATTATCACAAATAGTCACATCATAATCTTTATTTAAAATTAAATAATTTGCAAGGTGAGATCCAATAAATCCTGTGCCACCGGTTATCAATATTCTCTTCACAATCTCATTCCTTTAGGTACTGTTTTTACATATTTAGAATTTTCTTTTAAAATTGTATTAAAAAAATCAATGTCCAATCCCATACTCTTACATAAAACATCGATAGCTTTAGTATCTTTGGGAAGACACATTCCACCAAATCCTCTGTAGTTTTTATTACATTCTAAGTATTCAAAATTAATATTACTTCTACCTTTTAAAGAATTTTTAATATTTTTATAACTTACACCCATACTTTCACAAAGTTCATAAAAACTATTTGCAAAAACTATTTCCATTGCGTTATGTAGATTATGAAAATATTTACTGAACTCTGCTTCAGTTGGGGTGCATTTTATAAAATTTTGAGGAAAAATTCCATGACTTTCTTTAATAATTTCATAGTCCAAATCAGAGTGAACACCTATAACACAGACTTCATGATTTTCCATAAAATCAGAAATTGCACATCTCTCTCTTAAAAATTCTGGAATAAACGCTATTCTTTCATACCTTTTAATTAAGTTCTCTGTAGTTCCTGGAATTGTTGTAGATCTTATACAAATAATACCAGTATAAGTATTGGAAATTAATTCATCAACTACACCCTCAACGATTTTAACATTACAACTTCCATCTTCATTGGATGGAGTTGGTACACAAACATAACATATTTCTGTACTAATAACATCTTGAATTTTTGTGCCTAGTTTAATATCATGAACAAAAATATCATGTCCCAATCTTTCCAATCCAAATTTAACCGCACTTCCAACAACACCTAAACCAACTATTCCAATTTTCATTAATTTACCATCCATTCGAATGAACTATTTTTTAAATGATCGTGTATTTCTGCATAATTTTCTAAGTCATTCTCTAAACCTTTACTAATTTTAATTAAAGAAATTTTATAATTTTCATATCTGGGCAAATTTAAATAAATTGAAATAAAACTGTCGATCCACTTCTACCAGAAAAAAAGATTGGAATGTATATCATAGATTTATTTTGGTTTAGTAATAATTTTAAATAGTTGCCTATAAAAAACTTTAGATTCTGAAATAAAATGAAAAATATTCTTATCACTTAAATCTAAATTACGATTATCAAAATCACTAAGAATATCTATAGATTCTCTACCATATCTATGTAAAAAATAATTCCATTTTTCATCCAATTGATTACATTCATTATTCATAATCCATTCATTAATTATATCTTGTTCTGCTTGAACTATTTTACTATTATCACCTTTATTGAGTTTATCGATAAAGAAATAATGCAAGTCCTTTCCAGTTTTATAATCTACTGAGAATACACCAGCATTAAAATATTTTGGATTATCAATTAAAGGAAAAGTTTTTAAATAATCATCTAAAGAAACTGGTTCAATAACTGCTGAAAAACCTTTCTGTAAGGGAAAATATTCTGCGGATGGACGAATATAAACATCACTATCAATGTAAATCACATAGTCATAATTTTCATCAAAGAGATGCATCATTTTTTCTGCAGAATAAAAGTCTGATGGTCTTCTAAAAAAAGAATCATTAAACTTTAAAATTGTAGATTCCGTGATGATTTTATAATCATATCCACATCTTTTAGCCCAGTTTTCTACTGAAGGAATACAGACTTGATTTTCAAATTCCCAAAAATTTCCAGTATCAGTACCATATCTATCACTCTGAATATTATTAGTTCCTATTCTAACTTGATAAACTAATACTTTCATATTTATTAAAATTTATATACAAGAGTATAATTATCATATATTGGCAAAATTCCTTGATCTTTTAAATACTCATATATTACTCTTCCCTTTCCAGACCGTTCCCCATTTGAATTAATGATATTATCATCTATTGCTAAAATACAATCCTTTAAAAACGATTCGATTATTTTAAATTCAGTAAAGTGATGTCCTGCACTTTTTCTATCATTATTAAAATCAACATCAAAACTGTCTAAGTAAAACAAATCAATTTCATCTAAATTAATTTTTCTAAGTGCAGTTAAACTATTTTCACACACAAATGAAACATTAGATGATTGGATTTCTTTTTTAGCATTTTGTTGAACTTCTAAATTAATATCAATAGTTATTAAAGACCCTTCAAAGATATTAATGAATTCTGAAAATAGTAACGTACTACACCCCTCAAAAAAACTATCAAATACTCTTACTGTACCTGTTTCAATAATATTAAAATTACTTGTTTTTTGAGATAATAAAGAATTGAATATTGAAAGAAATCCTTCTGCTCTTGGACCACTTACATCTTGACCATCCAACAATGGTAAAAATTTTTCAAATGTGGTATTCCACAAATCTATTTTATTCATTGTCTCATCCTTTTTAATTTGTCTAATTTTTTTCTAGCTTCTTGTATTTTTTCACTTTTAGAATGACCAAACAAGAATCCTTGCATTTTTTGATATATATCATCTCGTTGAAAAATTTCATTCCAATTTTGATATTGTGACTTTCCAGTCCATCCTATATTATGTATAAATTTATTTTTAATCTCTGGATGGCAAAACGTTCTTTGAGGATCTGATTGTATTCCACCCTTTCCATATTGTTCGTTTAAATTTACATACTTTAGTCCAGTCGTTAATAAAGTTTTAAAAACAATAAATCCATCATAAGGTTGACCCATTGGCAAAATATGATTAACATCATACCATTTTTTAAACTCTTCATTAAATTTTTTCTTGTCTGGATGCTTCCCATCAAATATTAAAATTCCACTCTCTACATGATTTAAATCATGATTATGTTCAACTTGACATGCTAAAAAATTATCATCTAAAAGATTTTTAGGAAAAAATGTATAATCAGAGTTTTTAAATACACAATCACCATCCAACCAAATCAAATAATCATCACTATGATTATCCAAAACATGTTGAATTACAAATGCCTTATGACTAAATCTAACAGTCATAGATTTAACATAATTGGAATGATTTGTCTTAGACAAGTACTCTTTTTTCCATAAAAAATGATTTGAGATTGCCTCATCATAATTTATCCAATCAATTGAAGGATGTTTAATTTCTGGTTCAAATCCTTCACAATATATCTTTGCTCTAAACTTATTATAATAATTTGCAATTAAGATAAAACTATCAATCCATTGTTTACCATACAATTCATAACCATTCTTATGAAATGTAGTAAAAAATAAAATATTATGAGATTGTTCTCTCTCTTGATTCATTAATAAAACTTCAGATCTCCAGGATTGATATCCATCAGAATTTGGTGATGTTAAACTAACGGCAGAATGAATAAAAAGTTTTTTAGATTTTAAATCCTCATTATTTAATGTTTTAACTATATCTGTGTTAGGATAATTAGTTTCTACAACATTATAATATTCTCTGACTGCTCGATGTAAAGAATGCATTCCAAAACTTTGTGTTTCCTTATCAAAAATGCGCTTAGATTCTTCTATCATATAATCAAGTGCTAGTTTAAATACCGGATGTTTTGGAACTGCTCCAAAGAAAAAATTAGAAATATTATCCAATTCTTTAATAAAAACTGCTTCGATATTAGAACCTAAAAAATTTGAAAGATTTAAATTACAAATAATGTCAAGATCAGAATAATATCCCCCGTTAATATACACAACTGCTATTCTCCAAAAATCTGCTCTCATAATAGGTTGAGGAAGAAATTGATAAAGTTTGACAATTTCTTCATCAAAATTTTCACGAATAAAATTTAAACAATTTTCATCATCCATGAATTCTCTTTGAAGTTTAGGATTAGATCTTTCCCAAGATTTTGACTGAACTTCTAAAAAATTAGGTATATCTTTTGTTTTCCAAGTTTGCCACAGAATGTTAGGAATCATAACCACGATAATGAATTACGTTATATTTAAACCTTTGAAAGGAATATTATTTTCAGATTTTTCTTCAGATAAAATATTTTTTTCATTATTAAGTTTGGCAATTGTTGAGAGTGGCCCAAGAACATTAACTACTTCTGCTTGAGAAGATCCTGAAGTTAAAGTTTTAGCTCTATTTTCAAGTTGTTTTTGAAGTGATTCCATTTGATGGGTATTAACATTTTTATTGTCAAAAGAACCATCATCCAATTCAGATTTTAATTTAGACCAAAGATCTATTTCCCTAATTCGATCTTTAGCAACTAACTCCATGTTTGATTTAGAATACATTTTTTCTTCTAATTCAATTTGAAGTAATTCTTTTTCTAAATCATCTTGCTCTTCTTCAATTTTTCTTTTAATTTTTTTAATTTGAACATCGTTTTTACGATATTCAAAACTTAATGTCATTAGATTTTCAAAGAAAACATTTTGTTCTCTTATACACTGCCAATATTTTGATGCATTTGTGGGGTGTTTAGCATCATTTAAAACAGAAACCCTCATCTCTGTTTCTGTTCTAAAAATCTGCTTTTTCACCCAAGTATCTTGTAATTCATTTTTTAAATGGATTATTTTTTCAAAATCACTGATATCAAGAATTTGCGATAAACAATTTTCTTGTTGAGTCATAATAGGCTCAACATTTCTCAAACTATTATTATTCATAAATTTATCAATATTAGGTTATTGTTAGATTATATTTTACTTCAATTTTTAGTTAAGTGCAACCCATGCAGATCCATCGTACAATTCCATTTTGGAATTGTAAAAATTAAATCTAATTTGACCCTTACTACCAGGATCTGTAGTAAGTTCTGCTGGCGATAATTCATAAGTATCAGATAGATAAAATCCTCCCGTTGTTTTATCTCCACCGATGGATAAGAAACCACCATCGGAATCTCCAGTACAGGAATTTTTTGCTGTTATAAATGGTAAATTTGATCTTGTCGCCCAAAGAGATCCATCATATTCTTCTGTTGTGGCAACCAAATCAGATGGGTCGGTGATGCCGCCAGCAGATATGGCGATTGGTTCTGCTGAGGAGTTATTAGAAGCACCACCGTTATCACTGGTGGTTTGACTTAAAGATCCTGAACTAGACCATGATGTTCCATCATATTCTTCCGTTGAAGATAATCTATCGCCAATAGTAAGTCCACCAAATGCAAGTGCTGCAGTTTGAGTTCCACCACCACCATGATGCGCTCTACTGGTGATTAAATTACCACCAGAGGACCACGATGTTCCATCATATTCGTATGTAAGATTGGAATAAGTGCTGGATCCACCAAATGCAACTGCTGCAGTTTGAGATCCTGCAGATCTGATACCACCTACTTTACTATCTGGGTAAGTTCCACCATTACTCCATGAAGTTCCATCATATTCATAGACATTAGTGCTAGATCCTCCAACCGATAAAGCAGCAGTTTGTGTTCCATTACCACCGTGGTTGTCCCTTGTTTGTGGAAGATTACCACCAGAAGACCAAGATGTTCCATTATATTCTTCGGTGCTGTCGGTGAAAACAAAGGCGTTAATTCTTCCACCAAATGTCAATCCTGCAGTCATTGTACCTGCAGAAGCATTTTCTCTACGACCAGTAGACAAACTACCACCAGAAGACCATGATGACCCAACAAACCTATTAATGGCAATTGGAAGAGTTATATAATTACCTTGAACATCTAGGTTTCCATCTATGATCAATTCACCTTCAGAATATCCTCCCTTATCTGGAGTAACTATATTTGTAGAGATTAAAACGTCACCAACTAAAGCAGAAGTACTTGTTAAATCTTGAGTTACAAGATCTGCATTTAAATTTAGGTAACCACCAGTTAATGATAAAGTTACAGATGAACCAAAATTGATTCCATTTGAAACAAATAAATCATACCAGTTTTTATCAGTAGATCCAAGATCATAAACACCAGTAACTGATGGTAAAACATCTTCAGAGACTGAAGATAGATTTGCTCCACCAGAAATTCCTGTCAATCCTGACCCATCACCATAGAATTTTGTAGCATATAGATATCCACCATAATTAAGTCTTGTAGTACCTGATGGTGTAGTTGAACCACCATCAAATTGCCCTGATGTTGCTGTAGTACCGTTATATTCTACAAAAGATGATGAGGATGATCCAGAAGTTACTCCACGATCTCCAGGAACAGTACCTGTTGTTAATTGGGTAGCACTCAGTGACGTTAATGATTCACCAGAACCAGAAAATAGAGTTGCAGTAATTGTTCCCGCACTAAAATTATTAGAACTATCACGAGCAACGATTGCGCTTGCCGTGTTGGCACTGGTTGCTGTGGTTGCACTATTGCTGACCTTGCCTGCAGTGCTAATTGTGGCAAGTTTTGTGTCTGCGATTGCGGCAGAGGCATTGATATCAGCGTTAACAATCGCGCCATCAGAAATCATCGTGCTGGTGACGGTGCCGGTGTCACCAGTAGTAACAACTGTTCCTGTAACATCAGGAAGAGTTAACGTTCTAGATGCACTTAGAGTTGTTGGAACAACTGTAATACCATAAGATAATGTTCCTCCAGCACGTCCTGAAATAATAATACCATCCTGACTTGATGCATTTCTAACAGTAGTTACACCAATTACATCAATACCACCAGCAGTAACTCTAAGACCACTTCTAGCAGTAGCAATACCTAAAGAATCAACGTTCGTTACATCCTCATAAGTTAATACACCAGTAACATTTAGAGTTGTAGCAGTAATTATTCCTGCAGTGATATTAACTGATGAAGTTAATTCTTTTTGTAACGCTTGCCCACCTGCAGTGGATCCATCCATCACAACAACAGTTTTTTTAGTTGTATCAACAAAAAGTTCACCTGCAGAACCAGTTATGGCGGATATGGTTGCAGTGCTACCTCTTCTAAATTGTAAGGTTTTAGCCATCTTAATTTACTACTGTCCTATACGTTTATTTATGTTCTAAAAATTTATTATTAAGTATTTAAGTCAAACTGTCCAGATCCAACTTCCAAATCAAGAGTTCCAGATTGAGATTCTAAATCTCCAGTTGGAGCAAATGCACTTCCAGTACTGCGAACTAAAGATCTATTGAGAATAATATTGGTTGGTTCAGAAGAAGATGGTGTTAATGATAATGTTAAATTAGATCCAGTTATAGATCCAGTGAATATTCCACAAGCAGCATTTAATTTAAGAGGATTGGATTCCAGTAAATATACACTTGATCCATCATGCAAAACATTAATTTCGACGGTATGATAATCACTACCATTAGTTAACTGAGCATAATACTTAGCACTTCTATATAAGTCCGATGAAAAAGTATCAATTCCCACTTGACTTGTGGTTTCTGTAGTTACAGTTTTTGTGTCTACAACAATATTATTTGTGTTATAACTTGTATCAGCAATTCCAATAATATTTGAATTAATTGTATATGAACTAACTATCCCTACAGCAAGAGTGGATGTATTATCAGATGTTACTTTTACATTTGGATTTGTTGTTCCTATACCAACACTAGAAAGTGTGTGAATACCGACACCAGAAGTCACCCATTGAGATGCACCAGAAATTCCGGTTAATTGAGATCCATCACCAACGAATGATGATGCTGTAACTACACCAGTAATTAAAGTATCACCAACAACATGAAGTTTTGATGTTGGATTTGTGGTTCCTATACCAACACTAGAAAGTGTGTGAATACCGACACCAGAAGTCACCCATTGAGATGAACTAGCACCAGAAATTCCGGTTAATTGAGATCCATCACCAACAAAAGCAGTTGCAATTAAAGTTCCTGTACTTGCATTAAATGAAAATGCAGTTGGTGATGTTCTAATACTTGGAGTTTGATTACCAGTTCCTGCAACAAATACTGGGAAGAACGTAGAGTTCGTAGTGACTGCAGAAGCACTAACTACGTTAGAAGGTCCAGCGGTTCCTTGAGCACCTTGAGCTCCTTGAGCACCTTGTGCACCTGCAGCACCAGCAGCACCTTGAGCACCTGTTGCACCTGCAGTACCAGCAGCACCTTGTGCACCTGCAGCACCAGCAGCACCTTGAGCACCTTGAGCACCTTGTGCACCTTGAGCTCCTTGAGCACCTTGAGCACCTTGAGCACCTTGAGCACCTTGTGCACCAGTAGTGGCAGAACCAGGAGATCCTTGAGCACCTTGAGCACCTTGAGATCCTACGGCACCTTGTGCACCTTGTGATCCCACAGCGCCTTGAGCACCTTGAGCTCCTACTACACCTTGAGCTCCTTGAGCACCAACTGCACCTTGAGCTCCCTGTGCACCTTGAGCTCCTTGAGATCCTATAAGACCCGAACTAGAACCTTTCCAAATTCCTGTTGGACTAATGACTTCAATCCCACCAACAAAAAGTCCACCACCACCAGAAATTCTGACAGTGGTTGCGATACCAACATTATTATTAATGCCTTCATCTATCGTCAGATAATTTCCAAATTGAGATATTTCTCTATTGTTTGCCATTACAAGTTTTTAGTTATTTATGAATATCAACAACTAATTTTGACCTTCCTCTAATATGTTAATTGGTTGATTAAGAGGAGTAATTTGAGCAGGTATAATTGTTACTCTCATTGCTAGTTATCCTCGATTAATCTTTACTACAAAGTATAACATCTATGTACTGGACTGCAAAGTCCATTGACGATCCACTGAAAGAAGCGGTGTTTGCGTGAGTGTGTGAACCGCCGCCGCCAGTAGCACTTGTAGCAATATCATGAGTAACAAATCTATTAAAATTAGTTACTTGTACACCAGGAAAGGGAGTGCTTGGATTATTGGAGAATGGCGTGGTATGCGTATGACTCGGAATTTCATTTATAGATAATGTAAATGCAGCATTAGAAACTGAAACGCTACCAGAGGGAGTTCTAGATGCAAAAACACTTGTAAATGCTGTTGAACCACCAGATCCGCCCCCAGCGCCAGATACAACTCTTAAAGATTTATCATTATGAGTAGTTTGTTTAGTCCAACCAGTCGGTGCTGATGCTTGATAAAATATCATCACGGATCCAGAGGGAATCACAGCGGATGCAGAACCAATGGCACCTTGAACACCCTGAGCACCTTGAGCTCCAGGAGAACCAGTTGCACCTTGAGCACCTTGAACACCAGCGCCACCTGCACCACCAGTAGCACCTTGAGCACCTTGAGCTCCAGGAGAACCAGTTGCACCTTGAGCACCTTGAGCACCAGTGCCACCTGCACCACCAGCAGCACCTTGAGCTCCTTGGGCACCTTGAGCACCAGTGCCACCTGCACCACCAGCAGCACCTTGAGCTCCTTGAGCTCCTTGAGCTCCTTGAGCACCTACAGCACCTTGAGCTCCTTGAGCACCAACTGCACCTGTAGCACCTTGAGCGCCTTGGGCACCTACAGCGCCTTGAGCTCCTTGAGCACCAACTGCACCTTGAGCTCCTACTGCACCTTGAGCACCTTGGACACCAGCAGATCCTTGAGCACCAACTGCACCTTGAGCTCCTTGTGCACCTTGAGCACCTTGAGCACCTTGAGCACCTTGAGCACCAACACCACCTGTACCACCAGCAGCTCCTTGAGCTCCTTGGGCACCTTGAGCGCCTTGAGCACCTTGAACACCTTGAGCTCCTTGAGCACCTTGTGGACCTTGAGGTCCAGCAGATTGAAAAGTTAAAATATCAACTATTTC
>Ga0194128_10009431_pt1 | contig 11944 bp, 9 predicted proteins | sample TA2KigCa65mmetaG_FD_148650 | JGI IMG/M metagenome (GOLD analysis project Ga0194128, IMG submission 148650) | Freshwater microbial communities from Lake Tanganyika, Tanzania - TA2015037 Kigoma Deep Cast 65m | ecosystem: Environmental > Aquatic > Freshwater > Lake | place: Tanzania: Lake...
CAGGCGGTGCGGCTCGGCGGCGAGCACGCGCCCGTCACGGGCGGGCAGGCAGCGGTACGGAGGTTGGACTGCTGTGGCGTCCAGTCCTGCGCGCTCCACGGAGGAGACGGCCGGAGCGGCCGTGCGCGGGTCGCTGCTCCTACCCCGCCGGGCCGCTCGGGGGCGGAGTGCCGGTTTCACCGGTCGCGGTGGGCGCTGGCGTGGGGGCCGGCGTCGTGGCGGCCGGAACTGCGGGAGGTGAGGGCGCCGGCGTCCCGGCTGGCGTGGGTGCTGGCCTCGCACGAGCTGCGGGTGGCCGGGCTGACCTGAACGCGGTACCGCCGGTGATCGCCGGAAACGCGCGCCGCGTCCATTCCAGGGGGTCCACCGCCGTGCCCAGGACGCGGACCTCCCAGTGCATGTGGGGTCCGGTCGAGCGGCCGGTGGAACCCACCAAGCCGATCGCCTGACCGGACTTCACCACGGCGCCGTTGGTTACGTCGATGCGGTCCAGGTGGAAGTACGCGCTATAGACGCCGAAGCCGTGGTCGATCACGACCATATTGCCCCGAATGATCAACGGGCCCGCGTAGACCACCACGCCAGGAGCGACCGCGTGCGCGGGCGCCCCCGTGGGGGCCGCGATGTCGGCGCCGTCGTGCACGCTGGGCACGCCGCCCTCATTGAACCTGCGCCGCTCGCCGTACGGCGACGTATCCGGCCCGCTGGCCGGCGGACGGAACACGTCCACCCAGCGCGGCCCGCCCAATGCCTGGGTCCACACCGCGTTAAGCGCCGTCAGCTCCGCGGCGGCGATGTTTGGATCCAGCAAGCCAGTGCCACCATCGGGCAACGCAATCTCCGCGGTGGGAAAAACGCGCGGGGCCACCGTCACCGCCTTCTCCACCAGCAGTGGGCCTGCGGAGACCCGCACTTTGTACGCGCCCGGGATGGCCGTACTGTGCAGGCCAACCAAGCCGTGCCATTGGCCCTCGTTGCAGGCCAGCGGCAGCGCCGTCGCACCCCAGGCGGCGGCAACGCCCGGGTGCCCGGTGGCGACGGTCACCTGAACCGTGGATCCCGGCTGCGGCGTCGTCGGGTCGATCCGGATCAGGGCGGCCAGGTCGGCGGGTGGACGGGGCGCAACGGGCTGTTGCGCGGCTGCCGGAATCAGTCCCAGCTCCTTGGCGGTGTCGCCGACGTTGGCGAACACCACCTGTCCCGCCTTGGCCCATGGGACCTCTACCATCCACTGCTGCAGCACCGCCCGCTGGGAGCGGAGAACCTTGACGTGCCCATACTCGCCGTACGTGATCGGCAGGCCCAGGCGGGCCAGCCATTCCGGGGTCGAGAGGAACTTCTCCTTGATCTCCGCGTTCGACTCGAGAATCGCGAGATGGTTGCGCACGACCTCGGCGAACGGCGCGCCCGCGTCCTGCGGCAGCGTCGCGTGGGGCGGCACCTGACGCTCGCTTTCCAGCCGCCCGTCGAAGCCCGCGTCGTGGAGGTTGTCCAAGATGTTGACGACGTTCACGCGGTTCGTGGCCGAATCCCACTGCAGGATGGCCTTCTGAAACGCCTGCACGCGAAACCCGCTGAGTTCGAATCGGTCGGTGACGGGGTAGCCGAGCGCGGGGATCCCACCGAGCGCCCGGAACGCGGAATAGAATGTGGCGGCCTCGTCGTCGTAGACGTTGAACCCCAGCACGTCCCCGCCGGCCGTCTGACTGTAGAAATGACCGCCAGCGACCGCGTAATCGGGGCCACAGGCTATGTCAGGCTCTTCGCCGCCAGCCCGAACGGCGCCCAGGCCGGCGACAACGAATGATAACCCCGCAGCGACCCCGACCCGGCCCAGCGGCCGCAGCGCGCGAACCACACGTGCTCGCAGCATAGATTGCTGGCAGCCTACCATTCCCGCCCAGGCCGGCGATGGCCACCCGCGCCCTGGCAGGACTTCCCGCAATGCCAAACCGCTCCGGGGGCGTTTCCCTGGGGCCATGGCCGCGTGGACCCTCTGCCGCGCGCTCCTTGAAGGCTGATTGAAATCCCCTGCGTCGCCCGGGATGATGCGCTGCCGTCGTCCGGCGCAGTGCCCGGAAGCGAGCCGTAACGCGCGCCCCTTCGGGTAGGGAACGGACGCGCTCGGCTAGCGTGACGCCGTGCGCGTCCCCTGGAAGTTGACCCGCTGGATGGCTTCGAGATCGATCGGGAAGTGCAGGTAGTCATCGTCATCAAACGGCAGAGCCTGCGGCGCCAAGTCGCCATCCGGCAGCGCGTGTTTGAGGATCAGGAGCGGGATCGGCGCCACGGCGGCCTGGTCGGGCGTGCTGAGCTGCCGCGCACGCAACATGAACGGCTCGAGCCGCGGGGCGCTTGGCGCCGCGCTCCCCGCGGCCAGCGCGTCATCCACCTGACGCTCGATGATGCCGCACCAAAACGGCTCGCCGTTCGAAAACTGCGTGCGACCGTACGCCCGGCACGTACTCGGCCTGGCGGGATACACCGTGCAGCGGCCGTCGCGCAGCAGCGGACACGCCGGTTGCGCGTGGGTCTGGACATCGGTCAAGCGCTGCCAGAGATCTTCCAGCGTCTGGCCTCCAGTCCGAATGCTCGCCAGCTGCGCCCACACGCCGCCTTTGCGCGCCTGCCGCTGCGTGCGCGCCACCAGGGCGCACCGTTGCTCGCGGGTCCAGTGGGTGTGCATGTAGTCCAGGACCACCTGCCAGTCGCACAACGGCACTTGGGGCAACTGGTGACAGCATTGCGAGCAACCATCCATGCAGCGCATGCACGCGTGGGCGGTCTCGAGCTGTTCCACGACCAGATCAAATGTCGCGTGGACATCCGCCACCTGGGTGAGTGTTGGCAGCTTGGCGACGATGGATTCGCTGGTGAGCCGCATACCCTGCGCCGGCACGCCGTGCGCCCAATGGTCCCATGTCGCGCGCGGCGTCCCAAGCGCTTGACAGATCGCGCATCGCCCCGGAGATTCTCTCCGTGACCCGCGCTGCCCCGAGTTCTCCGTGTGCCCGCGGGACGGCGGCCGGCGCGCTTCACGTACCCCGACGCACCGTCATACGCGCGGCTCTGGGCCTGGCGGCCGCGGCCGTGCTGCCGCCGCGCGTCGGCGCTGCCGCCGATCCTGTCGTCCCCGCACCGCACACCACGTGGGGTCTCGACAAGCTACCCGAGATTGACGCGCTGGCTCCGCTGGTCCACGCGACCTTTCAGGCCACCGGGCGGACGTTCCGGCTCGACGGGCGCGACGTGACGGGGCACCTGGCCGGCCGGAACTACCACGCCGTCTTCGTGCGCGATCTCGCCACCTATCAGGAGGCGTCCGCGTTCTTCAACCCGCCCGAGGCGTTGCGCACGCCGGTCGAGGCGTTCCTCGCGTCGCAGGCGCACTTTGCGGGCGACCCCGCCACGGCAGGCGCCGTTTCGGCGGTGATCGATCCGACCGGCCGGTACGACAAAGCGACGGCGGTCAGCGATGAAGAGAGCAGCGTCGTGCAGGCCGCCTATGCGTACTACCAGGCGTACGGTGGGGTGGAGTGGCTGGCGCAAGACATCAGCGGCCGCACCGTCCTCGACCGCCTGACGGGCGCGCTGGCGTACCTGCGGCGCGCACGCGCACTTGGCGGCACCGAGCTGCTCTTCCGCGCCCACACCACCGACTGGGGCGATGCCAAAGTGGGTCCGGGTCCCGAACCCACCGACCTCGCGCCCGGCGATGCCCTCACGGTCTCCCCGTACGACCAGGCCTGGCATTACCGCGCGCTGCACGACCTCGCGGCGATGCTGCGCGCGGCGGGACGGCCCGAACCGGCCGAGGCGCTGCTGGCGCAGGCCGCGCTGCTGCGACAGCAGGCGCGCGATCTCCTGTGGCTCGCCGACCGTGGGTACTACCGCATCCATGCCCACCTGTCGGACTGGGTCGATCCGTTCGACCTCACCCAGACGATCGCCATCAGCAACGTTCTGGCGCTGTACGCCGGCCTCGCCACGCCCGACCAGGTCGAGCCCATCTTCAGTGCCGTGGCGCTGGCCGCCCAGCGCGCAGGTACCGACCGAGCCGGGCTCACGCTCGATCCGCCGTTTCCAGCGGGCTTTTTCCAAAGCCGGTCGATGACCCCCGGGGAATACCAGAACGGTGGGGTTTGGGACTGGTGGGGCGGGTTGCAGATCGTTTCAGAGTTTGAACATGGTCGCGCCGAGGCGGCGCTGGCGCACCTGCAAGCCGTTGGCCGCGCCTGGCAGGCGTCCGGCGGTCCGTATGAGTGGTTCCACCTGCCCAGCCGTTCGCCGCAGGGTTCCCCCGACTTCACGGGTGCCGCGGCGACTGTCGCGCAGGCCGTGATCCGCGGCCTCTTCGGCGTGCGGCTCTCCACGCGCGGGTTCTCCCTCACCCCGCGCCTCGGCGCTCGCAGCGGCATGCTCGCCGCGATCCGGCCCGGTGGCGGTCGGCTAGCCGTGACCCAGACGGCGTATCCGTCGCTGCTGTTTCTGGACTACGAGGTGGACGCGGGCTTGCGCGGGGCCGCCAGCGTGCGGCTGCCGGCGGGCTGGGCCTCCGTCGTGGCCTACCTCGACGGAAGGCCGCTGCCCGTCACCGTGTGGGCCGCCGGCCGCGACACCTACGCCGGCACGTGGCAGGTGCCTGGGGGCGCGCACACCCTGATAGTGGCCCGCGTGGACTGAACGGACACGGGCCCGCTGCGGCAAGCCTCCAGTGGCGGTTAGCCGTCGTGTCCGTCATTGCCCCGCCCCTCGCCGCCTCCCTGCTCGGAAGGGCGTCCGTTGGCTGCGGCCGCCGCCCACGCGCTCGGTCGGCGCGTGGAAGCTGGGAACGCGCGGCTGCGCCGCCGCATCGCCATCGCGGGACGATCGTCCCGCGCAGCCCGGCAAGGCCGGGTCAGCCGGGCGAGTTGAGCAGTCTCCGCGCCGCCGCGAGCAGCACGTCCGCCAGTGCCACGCAATTCGCACGGAACGGGTCAGTGCCGAAGATGTTAGGCCAGGCGGGGTCGAAGACATGGTCGCTCACCGTGAGCAGCACCCCCAGGTCCACGCCGCGCGCTTCGGCCACCACCATCAGGGCCGACGATTCCATCTCGACGCCGAGCACGCCATCGGACTGATAGCGGCGCACTTTTCCGGCGAACTCGCGGTAGGGGGCGTCGGTGGTCCACACGCGGCCCTGAACCGCGTGGCGTCCGCTCGCCTCCGCGGCTTCCCAGAGCGCGCGCATGGCGGGACCACCGGCCCGCGCCGGCTGGTCGGCCGGCGCGTAGTGGTACGACGTGCCCTCCTCGCGGATGGCGCCGGTCGGCACGACGTAGGCGCCAATGGCGACGTGCGGCTGCAGGCTGCCCGTCGCGCCGCCGATCAGGAGTGTGCGCACGCCGGTTGCGAGGAGCTCTTCAACCTCCGCGCTCGCGGCGGGCGCGCCAAAGGTCAGCGGCATGACGACCACCGGCGCCCCTGCGAGCTCGCCCACGGCGATCGGGGGTAGCGGACCCAACCTCGCGGCCAGCGCCGCGGCGTGGGTCGCCTCCCGCAGGCGCTCCAGCGTGGTCGGCATGAACGAACACAGCGCGAGGGACGCCAGCGGCAATGGCACCCCGGCCTGCGCGGCCGCCGACAGCACGCGGGCGCGCACGTCCACGACCGGCGTGGGATCTCCGTGCGCGTCGAGCCAGCCCGCCGCCCAACTGCTCACGATAGTCAGGCTAGCAAGACGCCGATCCCAGGTTGGGTACAACCTGGGCCACGCGTGAAACCCGCCACCTCTCACGGCCGGCGCCTGTGGCCCGATCGGTCCGCCGGTCGGGACCATCGGGGAGGCCGTCAGGTTAGCAAAGCGCCGATCCCAGGTTGAGTACAACCTGGGCCACTTGAAACCCCTGGGCACCTGTGGCCCGACCGGTCCACCAGTCGGGACTATCGGGGAGGCCGCCAGGCTAGCAAGGCACCGATCCCAGGTCGAGTACAACCTGGGCTACGTGACAGTCGGGCGGCGTGCGGGCGCGGCTTACGTGCTACAGGTGCCGCAGCCGCCCACTTTCGGGGCCGCGCCGCTGGTGTTGAAGGAGCTGCCGCAGCCGCAGGTGGCCTGGGCGTTGGGATTCCGCACCGTGAACCCCCGGCCCATCATGCTGTCGACAAAATCGATCTCCGCCCCGACCAGCAGGTGGGCGGTGTACCCATCCAGGTACACCGGCACCCCATTCGCTTCGGTCACGATGTCCGTGTCTTCCGGCCGGCGCGCCAGCGCCATGGCGTACTGGTAGCCCGAGCAGCCACCCCCGACCACCGCCACTTTGAGGCCGGCCTCCGCCACGCCCTTCGACGCCAGGATCTCGCCAAACATCCGGGCTGCCCGGTCGGTCAAACTAATGACATGCGCGCCCTCCGCCACTTCCAGCGGAGCCTCCGCGCGAGGGTCGCTCGTTTCGACGGCTGCCATGGCCCACCCACCCTCCGTGACCAGGACACGAACGTTCGCTGCCTGGAGCTTACATGCGCCGCCCGTGAAGTCCAAAGCCTTCCTTAACAACGTCCGCAGGCACCGCCGCGCGGCCAGCCAGGCTTCCTCGGCGTCCGGGGCCCGTATGGAAGTCCGCCGCGCGATGTCGCGCTGCGTGCCACGAGGACCAAGCGAGCCGTGCGCCCGCTGCAAATACGTGTGGCGAGCTCGGTACGCGGGATGAACCCCTTGCGGCGGTCGGCGCGCTACGCATGGCTCGGCGGGCGCGTGCGGCGCCATTTCACCTTGGCTGACCGTCCCGTGGGATAATCCCGCGCAAGCCCAGGTGCGACCGGAGCGCGGCATTAACGAGATCCCGCCCACCGCGGCGGCGCGGCGGCAAGTCGTCGAGCATCTCGAGCGCGCCCGCCGTCCCCTTATCCTCTCGCACCGCGATCCCGACCCAGACAGCATCGGCTCCGCGCTTGGCCTGGCGAAGGCGCTCGACGCCATGGGCGCCACGCCGATCGTCGCCCTGCATCGGTTGGCAGCGGTCACGGCGCCGCTCAACGAGCTGCCGGGCTTCGCGCGCATCCTGCCATTGACCGAAGCGGTCGGGCCGGCCACGCGGGGCGAACCGCGCAGCTTCGATCTGCTCGTCGCGGTGGATACGGCCGACCCGATCCTGTTTGGGCTCGAGGCGGCGCAGACCGAACGGCTGCTCACCGGCGGCCCCGTCGTTTGCATCGACCATCACGTCTCCAACCGCCGCTATGCGACCTGCAACTACGTGGATCCGTCGGCCTCCGCCACGGCCGAGATGATCTGGGAGATCCTGGTTTCCGCCGGCAGTCCGATCGTCCCCGAGATCGCGGTGAACTTGCAGGCGGGTCTGGTGGGCGACACGCTGGGCTTTCAGACCAGGGCCACGACCGGGCGTACCCTGCGCGCGGCGGCCGACTTGCTGGAGCGTGGCGGCCACCCCGGCGACATGCCGCGCCGCGCCTTGAACGCGCGCTCCTTCGAATCCATGCGGCTTTTTGGCAGCGCACTGGCGGCGACCGAGCGCAGCGAGGACGGCCGAATCATCTGGACGTCGGTTACCCGCGCCCTCGCCGCGGCGGCTGGCGCCACCCTTGACGCCTCCCAGGGCATCCCGAGCGGCCTGCAGGACATCATCGGCGCGGAGGTATCGGTGGTGTTCTACGAGACCGCGCCCGCGCGCACGCGCGTCAGCCTCCGGTCGGTTCACCGACCGATCAACGCCGTCGCCGAAGCGTTTGGGGGTGGCGGGCATGAGCTCGCCGCCGGATGTAAGGTCGAGGAACCCCTTGCGCGGGCGCGCGAGCTGGTCTTGGAGCACCTGCGCAATGAGTTCCGGCGCTAGGGCCCGCCCTGCGCTTTCCGGCTCGTGGCGAACGCCCGGGACGGGGTGTCGCCCTTTGGGTCTCCTCCCCACTTGCTAGAGTGGGTGCGCCTATTCGCACGGCGAGTGCATGACGGCTTGCCGCTCGAGCCGGGTTGCCGCTGGCGCCCAGCGGCGGCCGGTCGTGAATCTGATGATCGCCATGCGGCGTCACGCGCGCCGACGCCTGCGCTCCGTGATCGGCGCCTTCGTCGTCGCGTCCGCCTTGGTGGGCTGTAACGGGAGCCCGTCGGCTGTGGCCGGCCCGGCATCCGCGAGCCCCACGGTCCCCGTGGCCGTGCCTTCCAGCTCCCCAACCGCGACCGCCGCGCCCAGCGTGTTTGCGCCGGAGGTCCGGCAGGCAACCATCCCCGCGCAGGCCGTGCCGGCCACCGTCCCACCCCAGCCGGCCGAAACGGCCGCCGTGTCTCCCTCGCCCGCAACGGCGAGCCCAGCGCCGTCGGCGGCCGCCAGCCCGACCGCCGCCGAGCTGCCCACGCCCGTTCCGACGGCCGTGCCCGACCCGACGCCGTTGCCGACGGTCCCGCCGCTTCCCACGGTCACCCCCAAGCCGGCGCGCGCGTTCGCCGAAGTGGGGCGGATCATCGTCACCCGCGAAGTGGACCAGTTTCAGCGCCCGATCGGCACGGCCTCGGACTTCAGGCCCCGCGAGCGCGTCTACATCTCCGTCGAGTTTCGCGACGTCCGTGAGGGCGCGGTGATGGGATTCCGCTGGACCAATGCAGCCGGCGTCCAGGGCACGTACGAAACCGAGCCGCAGCCGAGCTCGGCCCGGCGCGGATTCTGGGCGTTCTCTTACGACGAGGGCGAGCTGCCCGGGCAGTACCGCATCGAGATTCTGGTCAATGGCGTCGCCCTGGCCGAGACCAAGTTCGTCATCCGCGAGCGGGGTACCCAGCCGGAGCCGACGCCGACTCCCCGGCGCTAGGAGGCACGAATCGCCGGACCGCCTTGGTGCCGGTCGAGCGCCCGGGCGTTGCGCCCCCCGCTGGGCGCCTCAGCAGACCCGCGGGAGCCGCGCAGAGGCGGCGCATCGCTCGCCTGGTGGGCCGAATGTCACAATGCGGCGACCGGGACGGCGATTCGGTCATCCCGTGAATGGTCGGCCCGCAGGCTCGGCGCAGGCACGGCCGATCCCACGGCGGCGCTTGGCCGTGTGCGGCGGACGCAGCGTGACATGGGCGTGCCATCGGGAGGCACCAATGAAGATCGTCGATGTGCAGGCGGAACTCTATTCCAAGCCGTACGACACGCCCATTAGCAACGGCAAGTACACCTACTACGCCGCCAAGAACGTGCTCGTGCGCGTCACCACCGACGAAGGCATCACCGGCGTCGGCTGGTGCGGCGCGGGCGGCATCGGAGAACCCAAGTCCAAGGACGTGATCGTCTCCGTCATCGAGGACATGAAGCAGGTCGTCCTCGGCGAGGACCCGTTCAATGTTGAGCGCATCTGGGACAACCTTTACAAGCCGAAGCTTTGGGGACGCAAGGGTCTCACCACGCGCGCGATCTCGGCCATCGACATCGCCCTGTGGGACGTGATGGCGCAGGCGCTGGAGCAGCCCCTCTACCGGCTGCTCGGCGGCTACACCGACGAAGTCAAGTGCTACATCGCGGGCGGCTACTACGCCAAGGGCAAGGGCCTCAAGGAGCTAGCAGCGGAGATGGAGTCCTACGTCGCGCAAGGCGCCAAGGCCGTGAAGATGAAAGTCGGCGCGGTGCCCTTGCGCGCGGACGAAAAACGCGTGCAGGCCGTGCGCAAGGCCATCGGGGACGGCGTCGACCTATTGGTCGATGCCAACAACGCCTACGTGGCGGCCGACGCCGTGCGCATGGCCAAGATCCTTGAGACCTACGACACGTACTGGTTCGAAGAGCCCGTGTCGCCGGACAATATGCGCGGCAGCGCCGAGGTGGCGCGTTCGACGCCGGTGCCCGTCGCGGCCGGCGAGAATGAGTACACCCGCTGGGGCTTCCGCGAGCTGTTCGAGTCGGGCGCGGTGGACATCGTGAACCCCGACGCCATGGTGCTCGGCGGCATCACCGAGTACCGCAAGGTGGCGGCGCTGGCGGCGGCGTACGAGATCCCCATCGCGCCGCACGGTCTGCAAGAAGTGCACGTCCACCTGCTGGCCGCCTTCCCGCTGCCCTTGATCCTGGAGTACTACAACCCCAACGTGGCCGGTCTCAACGCGGTCATGTTCCATGAACGCCTCCAGCTTACGGACAAGGGCACCGTGAAGGTCCCCCAGGGCCCCGGTCTCGGCGTCTCCGTCAACTGGGCCGCCCTCGCCCCCTATAAGGTCGAATAGCGCGCGCCGATGCGGTCGGATCGCGCGGACGTGACGATCCGTTCCGCCACCGTCGACGATGGGGTCGCCTATGGCTCCGTCTGGGACAGCGCGGAGCCGGATGGCGCCCATGACCTCGCCAGTTGGGCGGTTTCCAGTCCCCTGTTCGAGCACGAGGTCCGTACGGGCACCGCCGTCGTGGCCGAAACGGGTGGCCGAATTCAGGGTCTGGCGGCGGTGTTCGACCGCGGTGACGCGCTGTACCTTAGCGGAATTGGCGGTGCGGGCCGCCTGGCAGTTCCAAGGAATCGGCGGGCGGCTGCTGCGCGCCGTCCTGGGTGAACGGGCATGTCCGCGCATGACCTTGAGCGCCGCCGACTACCGGGCTCACGCGCTGTACACCCGCGCTGGCATGACCCCGCGACACCCCGTGTACACGCTGCGCGGCGAGGGCATCGATCCGGCTCGACTCAGCGCCGCGCCAGCGGCGCTCCTCCCGGCGAGCGCGCCGGAACTCTTCGCCATAGATCGGCGGGTCGGCGGTCGACGTGGAGTTCCACCGGCACGCGGCGGACGCCGCCCTTTGGCGGCTCGGGGACCTATCGAGCGCCGATGGTAATGCGGTGGTACAGCGCGCAAGATCGAAGAGCCGGGCCCCGGCTGGGTGGTCGGACCGGTCGGCAGCGTGGCGTCCGCAGCCGCCGCGCTGCACGTGTGTGCGGTGGTGGCGTGGGCGGCGCAACACACGCGCGTGGTCGAGCTGCGCGCCCCGGGCGCTCACCCGGCGCTGCCGCCGCTGCTGGCGGCCGGACTTCGGATCGTGGGCATCGAGACGTTCTTCTTCCAGCGACGACGCGATGACCGATCCGAAACGCTACATTCCCGGCGGCGGTGCGCTCTTCTAGCGCCGATCGCCGTCCCCCGCGTGCGGACCTGGTGCAGCGCGTCTCTGCGTAGGCCGGCGCGCTCCAACCGACCTCAGGCGTGCGACACTGGGCGCGCTCGCACCGCCGGGGCCGCGTGTGAGGCCGCCGGCCGGTCGCCGAGCCTAGGAAAGGCGTTCGTCCATGCGTCCCAATCGGCTACGGGAACTCCTCGCCGCGGGCAAGCCCAGCGTCGGCACGCACCTGCTCATGATCTGGCCCGGCGTCGTCGAACTGGTGGGTCGCGCGGGCGGCTACGACTACATCGAATTCCTGGCGGAGTACGGGCCGTTCGACCTGTTTTCGCTCGACAACTTCGGTCGGACCGTGGAGCTGTTCGACGGACTCTCATCCATGATCAAGCTGGACCAGCAACCGCGATCGTTCTTGGCGCAGCGGGCCATGGGCGCGGGCATCCAAAACCTCCTGTTCGCCGACGTGCGCGCGGTGGACGACGTGCGCGAATGCGTGCGCGCCGTCCGTTCCGAGGACCCCAAGAGTGGCGGCATCCACGGCGTCGCCATGCGCCGCAGCGTTGGGTATGTCTACGAGGGCAGCTCGCGCGCCTACGTGCAGGCCCTCGATGACGCGGTGGTAGCGCTAATGATCGAGAAGGACTCAGCCGTGCGCAACCTCGAGCAACTGCTCGCCGTCAAAGGGGTGGACATGGTGCAGTTCGGCCCGAGCGACTACGGCCTCAGCGTCGGGCTCATCGGCGAGCGCAACCACCCGAAGATCAAGGAAGCGCGGGAGTACGTCAACCGCACGGCGCTGGCGATGGGCGTGCAGCCGCGGGCCGAGATCAACACCGCCGAGCAGGCCAAGCCCTACCTCGATCAGGGTGTTCGGCACT
>Ga0194128_10009436_pt1 | contig 11941 bp, 10 predicted proteins | sample TA2KigCa65mmetaG_FD_148650 | JGI IMG/M metagenome (GOLD analysis project Ga0194128, IMG submission 148650) | Freshwater microbial communities from Lake Tanganyika, Tanzania - TA2015037 Kigoma Deep Cast 65m | ecosystem: Environmental > Aquatic > Freshwater > Lake | place: Tanzania: Lake...
CAGCAGGATCAGTAGGCCGGGCGCGAGTCGTGCGCCGAGGGTGCTCCAGCCTTCCTCGACGAACATCCAGGCCGGCAACGCCGCAAGCGTGGCAGCGTTCAGCCTTTCTTGGCGAAGCATGCGAGCCGTGAACGTCTCGCGCCACGTTTCGTGGTAGCGGTCGAATTGCCGCTCGTAATGACGAAAGCGGTGCTCGCCGCTGCCGCTCAGGTCGAGCAGCGCGCCCTGCACCACGAGGGCGGGGCTCAACAGGCGAAAGCGCTCCGCCGCGCGGCGCTGGGCGTCGAGCGCGGCGTCGAAAGCCACGTAGTGCGGGGCCATCGTGCGCTCGGCCGCATCTTGCAGGGCCACCGCCTGTACGAACGGATCGGACCGCGCGCCAGAGTCGGAGGCCGCACCGGGATGATCGAGCAGAAACGTGGCCACGGCATCCTGCCGCCGCTCTGCCGCCGCATCCGTGGCTTCTCGTAACTGCGTGGTCAGCGCGATGCGCGAGGGCGCGGGATGCGTCACCGAAATGGCCGCGGCGGCTAAAGCGGGGAGCACGACAATCACAAGCAGCCATGCGCCAAGCAGCGCGACCGCGCTGGCCGCAGCGCTCAGTCGCCGCGCATTGACGAGCAGCGCGACGGAGAACCAGAAGGCACCATAAAGTAGCACCACGCCGCTCCACGCGATGAGGCGCAGCACTGTCTGCGCGTCCGAGAGCGGCAGCCCGGTCGCCACGGCCGCACCGATGCTCAGCGCGATCGCCATGCCAGCCACGAGTATGGCACGTAGCCCCACCTTCGCCCCGAGCACGCGACGCGGCTCGACCGGCTGGGCCAGAACCAGCGCTAGTGTGCCGCGCTCGCGTTCGCCGGCAACGACATCAAAGGTTAAGGCCAACACCAACAGCGGAAACACCACGAGGATCACGAACGCCACGTCCAGTCGCCCCGCCAGCAAGCGCGCTGGATTCTCAATCTCGTCGTTCACGAAGAACGTCTGCTTGGTACGTGTCGTGACCTGGGCCCAGAAAGGCTGCACGTCGGCCTGGCCGATCGACAACGCCGTGAGTGGTCCCGGCGGAAGGATTGCGTACTGCGCTGCAGCGCCGCGGCCGGCGATGGCCGGCATGCGCGGGTCGAGGAACGACGGCACGCTGTCCGTCCCCGCATCCAACTGCGGCATCAGGGCCGCGATTGAGTCGAGCCGCGCACACTGCTCCGTAATCAGTTCCGCGATGGCTGCACGCCGCTCGCCGGTGAAGCGCGCGCCGGAAGCGCTGGCATAGGCCCCGAGGCCGATGAATATCGCCAGCACCAGCCACAGCGTACGCTCGCGCCGGAGCACGCGCCACTCGAACGCCATCAGTTCGCGCATCTCAAGCAACCTCGATGCGACGCTCGCGCCTAACCAGCAGCGCGGCAAGCACCAGCCAGGCGCCAAGCGCCGTGAGGCTCACGGTGTGTGTAGCCAAGGCATGGCCGAGCGATGGCGCCTCGTACGTAAACGCGGGAATCGACCGCCACAGCGTCGAGTCCGCCTGATAGCTGAAGGACTCATCGGCACGCGCCTGGTCGCGGATCTCGTGGTTCATCACGCGGTTGAACTCTTGGCGATACGCCTCGGCCTGCTCGGCGAAGGCGCGGTGCTGGCCGAAGTCCGTACCGGCAATCCCCATCGAGAGGAACCGCACGGCGATTACCGGCGCGACGACGGTGCCCACAAGCTGCGCGCGGTCTTGCTGCCCAAAGCGGTCCCAGAGCTGCGCAAAGTAGTGCGCGTAGACTTCGTTGGCGTGCTCTTCGCCGCGCTGCATCGCGAAGCCGTCGTAGTTGAATGGCAGGGAGTCCACGCTGCTCACGCCGTTCGTGCGCAACACGGAGTCGCGCAGCGCATCGGCGCGTGCACCCCTCGGCGAATGTCCATCAATGCCCGTCGCCAGGGCGCGTTGCACCTGTGCTTGGAACTCACGCGCGGTGGGCGTGGGGAACGCAGCCTGCGCCACGTCCGCAGCCACGCGAGGCACGAGGAGCCCATTCGCGGCCCAGAGGGCGAGTAACGTGACCAGCGCCGCGCGGGCACTGCGCGCCTGCGCGGACACCACCAGGACCACCGTGAGGATCACACCGAAGTATGCGGACACCACCAGGACCACCGTGAGGATCACACCGAAGTATGCGAGATACACCGTACTCAGTGCGCCGAGCCGCAGCAGGCCGCTCGCGCCGGACGACATCGTCACCAGGGCGGCGCCAATCACCGCGGCAGGCACGCAGAGCACGGCCAGCGCGGCGGTCACACCCAGCGCCTTGCCGCGCAGGAGCGTAGCCGTCGGAACGCCGAGCGAGGCCAACTGCCGGAGCGTGCCGCGCTCGCGCTCGCCAGCGAAGGCCGAGAAGCCGAGCAGGATGATCAACAGCGGGATCAGCTGCTGTAGCACTCCCGCCGCCGTCCATTCGCCGAAGCGTTGCGCCGCCGTCGCATCCATCGCGGGCCGGAAGCGGAACTCGTTCATGCGATGCGCCTCGAGCCACGACGCCGTGCCCGCGTACGGATCCACGCCGCGGTCCACGAACGCCAGCGGCATCTGCGGCTTGAAGGCCCACAACCCATAGTGTGCCGCAGAGTGTGGGTTCTTGGGTGGCTGGTTGAACCACGTGGCCTGCATGGTCGCCTGCGCTGCGTCACGCTGCGCGGCCTGTTCGCGCCACGCGATGAAGCCTGCGAGGCCGGCCACCAGCAACAGACCCGCGACAATGCCGCCCGCCCAGCGGAAGCGTCCGTCCCGAAGCAGCTCGCGGTACTCCTTCGATGCAATTGTCCGAAGCATGATTGCGGCCTCAGTCGTGCATGTGGGTGAGGTAAAGCTGCTCGAGGTCAGCGTGACCAATCTCGTCAGCCCGCAGCTCGGCCACCTTGCGCCCTGCCTTCATGATGCCGATGCGCGTGCCTGATTCCTTCGCACGGAATAGATCGTGCGTGGCCATGAGCACTGCGGCCCCGCGGTCGCGCATCAGTCCGAGAAGGCGATGGAACTCGTTTGATGCCTTGGGATCGAGGCCCGATGTGGGCTCGTCGAGCAACAACACGTCGGCGCCCTTCGCGAGGGCAATCGCAATGCCGACCTTCTGCCGCATGCCCTTAGAGAATCCGCCCACTCGCTGGTCTAGTTGCGTATCGGTGAGCCCCGCTGTCCGCAGGTGCTGCGCGAGTTCGGCCCGCACCGGGCGACCACCGGTCGCCAGCGTCGCGAAGTACTCGAGGTTCTCCAACGCCGAGAGGTTGCTGTAGAGCATCACCGTCTCGGGGATGTAGGCGAGCCGACGCTTGGTGCCGATCGGGTCCTGTGCCGCTACCGTGCCGCCGATCATCGCCGAGCCGGCGTCAGGCCGCACGAAGTCGAGGAAGCAGTTAATGGTTGTGGATTTCCCCGCGCCGTTGGCGCCGAGCAGGCAATACACCTCGCCAGCTCCCACGCTGAGATTGAGGGTGTCGAGGGCGAGCGTGTCCCCATAGCGCTTGGTGAGGCCGCGGGCCTCTAGCAGCGGGCTTGGCGTGACGGTGGTCATACCCGAATCCTGCCAGGCTTCGCGAGCCTCAACTCCGTCGCCGCCGGTCAACGGGCGGCTCAGGGGGGGCAAACGGTCGGTTCCGGAGGTCCGGCGGTCGCGCCGGATCACCGGCGCACGCAATCATAAGACCCGTATCACGAAGACCCGTATCACGAAGAAGGTGCTCAATGACGAGACGGTGCAAAAGCGGTGATCACTCCATCCGCCAGCTGAGCCCGACAAAGACCAGTCGCCCTGTAAACCCGGGCCAATCCCGACCGAGCTGGCGATCAAAAAGGTTTTCGGCACCAAGAAGCGCCTGCATCCCAGGTCGCATCTGGATCGTAGCCTTGAGATCGAGCCGGTCGAAGGTCGGTTGATGCGCCGTCGGCTCGAGTGAGGTCCCGACCGCGATGAGGGTGCGACCGGTGATCACCCAAGTGGCCGCGAGTGTCCCCCGTCGTAACAACGGCAAAGTGAGCGCAGCGCGGCCACTGTGCGGCGTGCGTGCCGGCAAAGGCTGGCCGACGCCGTCACGCGCTTCGAGATAGGTGTAGCCAAGATCCGTTCGCCATCCTGCATGGGCGAACGAACCCTCAATTTCGAGCCCCCGCGTCAGACCGGTCTCGACATTACGATAGGTGAACGTGCCTGCCATCGTCCCAGGTGCGAAGGCGATAAAATCATCGAAGTGATTGACGAAGCCATTGAGTCGTAGCCAGCCATGCGTAACGTTCCACTCGAGCGCAATCTGAGCATTGGTGGATCGCTCCGGCTGCAGCTGCGGATTTCCTGCGACGGCGTAGCCGACCGCACTGTTCGCGAAGGCGAGATAGAGCTCTTTGAAGTCGGGAGCGCGGAAGCCACGTCCGACCGAGGCGCGCACCGCCACCATCTCGGAGGGACGCGCGAGCAACGAGAGTCGCGGCGCGGCGAACGCACCAAACTGGGAGTGCCGCACCAGCCGAACTCCCGTGACCAGCGTAACGGGATCCCGAGCGAAGGTCACTTGCGTGAATCCCTCGATGGCATCGAGCGACCGTTCCTCGCCTGGGATGCGGTCTGATCGGATCCGCTCCTGCCGTGCTTCCAGCCCGGCATCCATAAGCATGGGACCCAGGAGCGTCCCGCCCGTCACCTCCAGCTCTGCTAAGGACTGCCGATCGCGCTCGCCGGTTCCAACACGAGGCATCCCGCTCGTAGAGGCCCGTGCCAGATGATCGAATGTGGAGAGATAGATGAGCGGGGTGACCCGCGACGCCCCGCGACGCCATTCAGCGCCAAGCCGTGCCCCGGCCTGGACATCATCCACAAAGCGAAAGAGTTGCCCGGTGCGATACCGCTGCGACTGCCCACCCCCAAGCGCGCTCGCCCGAAGGGTCCACACCTCGGACACCGACCATTCGGCGCCAGGCGTCACCGTCCAGCGCGCCGATCGCGTACCGAGGTCACCTGGGATTCCCACCGCGAGATCGGAGCGCCGCACCGAGGCGTCGCCCATCAGACGCAGGCGACCGAGCGGGACACGTCCGCCAAGCGAAAGATCGACACGCCCACGCGTCCCACCGATTCCCTGTCCCGCGAGATCGGGGTCACCACGTGCCGCGCGCGTGATAATGTTCACCACCCCACCGAGCGCCTCGGAGCCGTACAGCGTCCCCTGCGAACCTTTGACCACCTCAATCCGCTCGACGCCGGCGAGAGAGAGTCGCGAGAGATCAAAATCGCCATTCACCCGACCGACGATCGGTTGCCCATCGACCAAGATGAGCACGCGGCGAGCGTCCATCCCCTGCAACTGGATGCCGAGGCCGCCACCAACCCCGGCATCGAGCTGCATACCCACGAACTGTTGCAGGAGCGCGGCGACATCAGTCGCCCCGGTCCGCAGGATCTCGGATCGACCGATCACCTCGGTGGGGACGACAACATCCTTGAGACGTTGCTCACGCCGCGCGGCGGTGATCACCACCGTCTCGAGACGTGTCCGGACTGAGTCGCCTGCTGGTGGCATCGGCGCCGTCCCCTGCGCGCCGAGAATTGAGGTGAGTGTGATCAGTAGGATCGGAATGACCCCAAGCCACCTCACTGCAGGCGAGCGCTCCGAACCGTGATGTGCCGTGGCTCACCCGCTAGGTTGTAGTAACCTGTCAACTGCACCTTGTATACCACCGTCCCGCGCTTCACGAGATACACGTTGAAGGTGGGCCAGATCTGCATGTCGCTCCCCGTCACGTTGTAGCGATACCAGGGCTTCACCCCGAACTGCGAGGCGAAGCCATCCCGGCGAAAGGTGGTCGACTGCACCTGTCCCGCCGTCGCGGCATCGAGCGTCGTGAAGGGTATCGCGAAGCTGATTCCGACGGTGCTCCCCGTCCCACTCGCCCCGCTGTTCAGTCGGAGACTCCCCCCATCGAGCTGCAAGTCCCACGCGGTCGCCGTACCGAGCGCCCCGGCGGTGAAGTTGAACCGATCGCCATTCGTAAGGGTGACCGTCTGCGTGGTACCGAAGGGAGCGCCCGCCGAAGGCTGCACCGCAAACTCAAGCGTGACACCACTCGGTCCCCCCGCAGCCGTGGGGGTGATCGCCACGACCCGCGCCTTCACGAAGGTGGCTGTCGTCGTCCCGCGCCGCAGCAGGAGGAGCTGTGACGGAGCTGCCACCGCCGCACTCCCGGTTCCCGTGTACCACCCGCTCAGGGCGGGGCTGAAGACATCAGGACGGAACATCGTATCCACCGGGATGTTCACGGCCGTCACCGCCGTGAAGGCCGCGAGCTGGTTCACCGCCGTCATCGCCGCCACCTCGGTGTTCGTCGCCGCGGCATTCCCGCAGAGACAGGCGACCTGCACCCCCGCACTGACATTCGTCGTGATCGTCGTCGCACTGAGCGCGATATCCCACGCGGCGCTCATGCTCGGGTCTGCCAGCGTCAACGCCGTCGGGCCGTCGGCGAGCGCCACATAGGCGGGAGAGGCGGCGCTGATCGTCGCCTCCCGTACAGAGGAGTCGATGGGATCCGGACCGGTCGCCCTCTCACCCGAGCAGGCGGAGAAGAGCGCGACAGCGGAGAGAATGACTGTACGGCGGCGGGCCGCGCGGTCGAGGGGGGTGAGAGTGGACATGCAGTGAAGGTCTCCCCTCGCACCTTGGCCGGGCACCGCATCGCTACGGAAGCACCCACCCCGTATTTTTACGGGAGCGCTAAAGGAGCTTGGCCTCAATCGCGAATCGCGTAAGCCCCGCCGCCGACCGGATCCCCAACTTCCCCATCAACGTCTCGCGGTACGACTCCACCGTGCGCACGCTCAACACCAACCCCGCCGCGATCTCCTTGTTTGTGCGGCCACTCGCGATCCCAATCAGCACATCCCGTTCGCGCCGCGTGAGGAGATCCAACCGCTGCGCCGCCGCCGTGAGGATCGGTGCCGCCACCTCGGTCGTGCCTCCCTTGCTCGGCGGGAACACCGTACGCCCCGCATGGATCTCCTGCACTGCGGCGCGCAAGGCACCGGGCATCGAGTCCTTCCGAAGATAACCACTCGCGCCGGCGCGGACGCTCTCCAGGACATATTCGGGATGATCATGCACGGAGAGCACGAGCACGCGTACCGCCGGATGCGCTCGCCGGATCTGCTCCGTCGCCTCGATCCCACTCATCCCAGGCAACGTGATATCCATTACCACAAGGTCCGGTGGCGCTGTGCGCAACACGGTGAGTGCCTCCTCCGCACTACCGACATCGGCGAGAACCGTGAACCCCTCAACCGTGAGCGCTTGCCGGATCCCCTCGCGCACGAGGGGGTGATCATCCACGATAAGCAGACGGATCGGCATCGATGTCATGTGATGATCACCGGGATGTCGATCCGCACGCGCAATCCTGGATGTGCCAGAGTGAGGGTAAGCCGTCCACCGACACTCGCCACCCGCTCACGCATCCCAAAGAGCCCCGATCGCCCGGGCGTAGACGCGAGCTTCGCGAGCACGGCCGCATCGACCCCGGCACCATTATCCACGATCGTCAGCACCGCCATACCATCCTGCACCGCGAGCGTCACATAGACCGTCGTCGCGCCAGCATGGCGCACCACGTTACTCAACGCTTCCTGCAACGCCCGGAACAACGCCACCTCCCCCTCGGACGTCAGTAGTCCCCGACTCGGCGTGGGCCACGCCGTGAGATCGGCCTCCACCTCGAGCCCACTCCACTCCCGCAGGTCTACCAGCAGCGCGCGCAGCGCCGGTACCAAGCCGAGATCGTCAAGGACAGCCGGACGCAACCCGTCCGTGACCTGCCGGATGCTCATATTGCCGCGATCGACCCAGGAGACCAAGCGATCGATCGGCGCATGGAATGCCACGCCCCCTTGCTCGCGCAACAACCCGAGTTGCAATTTGAGCGCCGAGAACACCTGGGCAGTCTCATCGTGGAGCTCGCGCCCGATGCGTTGGCGCTGTGATTCATGCTCCTGCAGCATCCGGATCGAGAGGCGCTCGAGATCGCTGGTACGCTGCGCGAGCCGTCGCGTCAGCGCGTCCCGCTCCAGCGCATGCCCGACCTGCTCCCCCACCACTCGTAAGATCCCGTCATCGAGCGCTGCGAACGGGGCGGCAATGTCACCGACGATCACTAAGACCATCGTGCCCTCACCTGTGGTGAGCAGTGGGAGCACGGCGACGAAGGGCGGGGTGTCAGCGGGAGTCGCGGCATAGCCTTCAAGCCGGGCACGACCGGATTGAGCGACCTCCCGTGCAAGAACCCGCACCTGCGCCGGTATCGTATCCGTTGTCCATGACTGCGCATCCCCAACCGCACGGGTCAGCGAGAGCACCTCCCCCCGCACCTGGATGAGAAGGGCGCCACGCACCCCACGGAGTCCGAGCGGTCGGGCCAGCAGCGCCTCACCAAGATCATCATCGGCACCGCGCCTCGGCGTCGCGCGCAGATCGCCGGAGAGCGCGGTCAGCGTGCGCAGACCCTCCCGCTGCTCCTCGATCACGAGCAGAAGCACACCGGCTCCCATGGTCAAGGTAAAGAGAAGATCGAGGTGGTACCCCCAGGGGTCCCACGCCCCGCGAGCGCGGAGGAGCGGATAGTCGAGATGGTGCAGGGCCCAGAAGAACATCGCAATCGCGAGGAACCCCGCCGCGGGCGACCGCGTGTGCCGCCGGTAGCGCAAGAAGACCACCCCGGCCCAGAGCGTCGCCAGAGCGAGGAAGAGCACCGCCACGCCAGCCGCGAGCGCGAAGTTATCAAGGATGAAGATTGCCACCACCGACCAGATCACGGGGAAGGCTGCCACGAGCCAGTAGCGCCGATCCCAGACCGACTGCCAGGCGAAGACCTGGGCCGCATAGACCAGGCCGCACGCCGTCCAGCCGAGGAAGACCTGATGGAGGTAGAGAAACCCCATCCACTCCGTCAGGAGGAAAATCAGGATCGCTAGCACACTCAGGACGCGCATTGCGAGCGCAATCGCCCACCACCGGAAGTGCGACTTCCCGTGGCGACGATACAGATGCGTCAGCAGCAGGGCGAGGCCGGCGGTGACAATGCCTTGGAGGAGGGGCGCGGCTAGGGAGGTGGGCGTCATGGGTAGAACCAATCTTATACCTTCCCACCTAGGATCGCCGTAATGTCCGCCTTCGACACCGAAACCGTCGCCCTCCGCGCCACCACCACCATCACCAGCACCCAGGTCGTGAACGGGCGCACCTGGTACCTCGGCACCCTCGGCGGCCACGAGGTAGTCCTCCTCCTGAGCGGCTACAGCATGGTCAACGCCGCGATGACCACCCAAGCGCTGCTCGATCGACTCCCCGTGCGGGCCATCGTCTTCTCTGGGATCGCCGGCGGGGTGAACCCCAGCCTCGACCCGGTGTGCCTGCAGGGAGCTGCAGCAGCGCCGATTAGGTGATAATTTCGAGGTATGGACCGGCGCTCGTTCGTAGCTACCCTCAGCGGAACCCCATTTGCACTGACCGCAAATGCCATACCGGTAGTCCGTGAAGCCAACCGTGATATCATCGGCCAATTATGTGATGAAATAGCAGGTGATGAATCGTATTGGCGTCGCATAAGGCAAGCTTTTGCGCTTGATGTAAACCATATCAATTTAAACTCGGGAAGTGTCAGTCCTGCGCCCCGTGTTGTTGCCGATGCGATGAGTCGGTATTGGACTCTGACAAATATGAGTCCCTCATATTATGTCGATGAACTTCTTTACCCGGAGGTTGAGGTGATTCGTCGCCGCTTAGCGGCGATCGCGGATTGTAGTGCAGAAGAAATTGCTCTGACGAGAAATACGAGCGAATCATTGCAAACCGTTCAATTCGGTCTCACGCTGCGGCGTGGTGACGAAATTGTAAGTACTACACAAGATTATCCGCGAATGATCAACGCGTGGCAGCAGCGAGCGCGCCGGGATGGCGTCGTCCTGAAATTAGTCCAGTTTCCTACCCCGCCGCCATCAATGAGCAGTCTATATGATCAAATATTTTCGGCTGTTACATCACGAACAAAGGTATTGCTGATCTGCCATATGACATATACAACTGGGCAGATCTTCCCCGTGCGCCAAATCTGTGAGGAAGCACGTCGACGCGGCATCATCACCCTAGTAGATGGCGGACATACCTTTGCGCAGTTTCCGTTTTCTGTTTCGCTGCTGGGATGCGATGTTTACGCGTCATCGTTGCATAAATGGCTCTGCGCTCCCGTAGGCAATGGTCTGCTATATGTTCGTAAATCGATGATTCCGCAGATTTGGCCACTGTTAGCTGCTCCACAATCATTGGATAATGATATTCGAAAATTTGAAGCAATCGGGACGTATCCTCTGGCGCTACGGGCAGCGGTCGGTGACTCACTGGATTTTCATGCGGAGATTGGGGCAGAGCGGAAGGCTGCTCGGCTGGGATATCTTCGAGAGCGTTGGATGCGCGGAGTCGAACAGATTCCGGGTGTCACTCTGCGCACAAGTTTTGATCCAACTCATGCCTGTGCGATAGGTGCAATGTCACTGGCGGCATACAGCGCACAGCAGCTCACCGATGAACTTCACCGACGGTGGCGTATTCATGTTCGGCCTCGTTTTGTCGAGGGAGAGTTTGACTGTATCCGGATTACTCCCAATGTATTTTCAACAACAGATGAAATCGACCTTTTTGTTGAAGCAATTCGAGCGCTTGCAGGCGCACGCTGATTTGATTTAAGCCAATAGGGGAGGTGAATTATCTTAATAATAGCGTAGACATATAGAACGCTTTGTTCACACGCCAGAAGGGAAGTGGAGAAGTGAAAAGCACGGATGTCCGCGTATTTACAATTCCAAAGAGTTAGAAGGCTTCCGGCAGACAGACGACCGTCTGTGATGTCACCTTCGACACATCCGAGTACAGCTTGGTGAAGGCCTCCCATCCGGCGTCACGCGGCGGGTTGGTCACAGGTGGGTTCGTGTGAATCGTCATCACCTGCGCGGCATCGACCACGACCGTGCTGTCAATCATCTTGTAGATCGGCACCATACGCTGCTCGTTGAACATGATGCCACGATCCCGATACCACTTGCGATGCGCCGTGACGGCTGCCTCGAATTACGCCATGGGCCCGGAGAGTGACGAGACCCGTACGATAGCAGTAACCCCAGTGCAGCCGGGCAACTTCCGCGCGACCGCCTGCGCGCGCGCTACACACGGGGTGATCACGACCACGGCGGCCAGGACGAGTAAAGTGCGCAGTTTCATCCATTCTCCTAATGAGGTGACCTAGAAAATCTGTCGCGTGAGCGGATTATTGGATATTCCCGCGTGGAGGCGGCTGGGGGATGGTTTTAGGATAGATTCTGTACAAGTGAATTACTAGTTGGGCCGACCTCGATGACTTTGACACACCGACAGTTCCCGTACCTGCGCAACGCGAAGTCTCTGCTCTGGATCGACTGCCTAGGCGGCTTGGTGGTCGGCGTCCTGGTCCTCACGCTCTCCTCGTGGCTGAGCACGCTCTACGCGATGCCAGAACGCTTTGTCCTCGCGTTGGGCGCCGCAAATCTCGCGTACGGCACGTTCTCGCTTTCCCTCGCCCGCCGCGCCGTCCGCCCGCGCGCCCTCCTCCAGCTCCTCGTCGCCGCCAACATCGCCTGGGCGGTGTTCTGTGTCATCGCCAGCGCGATCCTCGCTGCGCAGGCCACGGCCTACGGGCTTGCGCTCCTTATCTTCGAGGGCGCCTATGTCGGAGGCCTCGGCCTCCTCGAATGGCGCTTCCTCGATGCCTTGCTCACCGACGGCTGACGCCACCTCCGGCCTCTGGGGCGACAGCATGGTGGCTGTAGTCACTTTGTTCGCAGTTGCGGCATCGCTCACGGGCTGCAGTGGCGGGGGTTCCAGTGTGTCTGCCCCT